>Ga0172382_10000994_pt1 | contig 52425 bp, 47 predicted proteins | sample Leawel138RmetaG_FD_122245 | JGI IMG/M metagenome (GOLD analysis project Ga0172382, IMG submission 122245) | Leachate microbial communities from a municipal landfill in Southern Ontario, Canada - Leachate well 138R metaG | ecosystem: Engineered > Solid waste > Landfill > Unclassified | place... | reverse complement strand
CTGCGAAGGGGCGAAAAACACGAGGAAAACGATGAAAAATCACCGCTCGCTGCGCGAAACCATGAAAAAACCGGCCTGTCATGCGATGAGTGCTCGTTTCGTGTGTATTTTTTCAGCAGCCTGTTAAATATAAGACCCCCAAGATCGCCTGGGATATTCCCTATCCTCTCCAGCTCAACAGGATCGAGTTTGTCTTTCGGTGTTACACACGGGTTTCGTTTAGTAAACAGCTCCGTCAGAACAAGGCCTAATTGGAATACGTCACTTGCCGTAGTAAGTTCTGACTCGCCTTTTGTATAAGCAACAAGATCGGGGGTTCTGTAATAGAACGGCATCCCAATATATGACTTCATGTCGTTCCTGTCGGCTTCCTCATGTTGGTTTACTTCTGAGCAAACTTTCATTAAGCCAAAATCGCCCAATACACAGGTTTTTCCTTTAATAAAAATATTTTGAGGCTTGATGTCTCGGTGGATAATTTTTGGTGCGAGGCCATTCAGGTAGGCGAGCGCAGAAGCTAGCTGTGTTGCCAAACTCGCCTTGGCAGTGACATCAAGTTCGTCTCTGCGCATAACTGCATGCAGGTGTGTTGGAAGATATTCCATCACAACAAACGGATGACCACTTCCTTTGGCAAGATACTCACCGGAGTCGTATACCCGCATTATCGATGGGTGGTCACACTGTTCCAGAAAGTCAATTTCTGCATAGAACTTCTGCAAACGATCATGATCAGTTACGCGCTGAAATATTTTTAGTGCGAACAAGGAGCCGTTGTTGACTCCCGATGTAGCAATTACTAAAAACGTAACAGCATTACCTCCAGTACCAAGGTGCTGAATGCATTTGTACCACTCTTCGCTTTTTGACTTTATCGATTGACCAACAGCGAGACCTATAGCCACTACTCGTTCCCTTCCTATTTATTACGTTGCGTTACCCCACGAACCGGAGCGCAGCGGAGGTGGGGCGGGTTCAACACATGGTTAGCCGTCAAATGCATCTGGCTCGTGAATCTCTGGAACATTGAAGATCATGGGCGTTCCACTACTAAACGCCTTGCCTACTGCAATGGCGTGGCGCGGCTTCAGCCGAGTCAGCGAGGAGATGAAATCATCACCCATATAGTTTCCGAGAAAATCTGCGCTAGTTTTATCAAACTGCTGAAAGGCCACCACGGAGTTGCACTGAGTCAGAACGGTCTTGGAGACGTTCGCCGTTCGCTGAGCAATCACAACAAACCCGATTCCGTACTTCCGGCCCTGAAGCGCTATCTGTGCAATACTATTAACGACCGAACTCGAACGCTTATCATCTATACCAAGAAAATTCCATTCGGGCACGATTGTGTGGGCCTCCTCTAAAACTACACATATGCGGTGCCCGCCAAACTCTCCACTCTTAGCAAGGTTAAAAAGCGCTCTGAAGAACCATCTGGTGTACTCCAAGATGCCTGTTGAGTTGGTCACGTCAGGTAGTTCGAAGAGTGTGGCTTTGTCCTCGCCGATAACGAACTCACGTAGAGCGGCTGCAAAACCGTCTCGCAGTTCTGTTTCCTTTCGCTCTATCAAGTCCCGATCCCTTTGGCTCGGAAACTTGTCTAACTCTATTCCAATGGCGTCAACAGCCTCGAATAATGCTTCTGCCCCGCCTCCGGTAATTAGAGGCACTCTGATTAGATCCGATAGACGTCGACCATACTCGTTAGTGAAATCAACACATATAATCTTCGTTCCATCTGCCGCGATTTGTCGAACCAAGTTTCTAGAAAACACCGATTTCCCGGAGCCTGTAACACCTAAGACAGCAAGGTGGTGCGTTACTGCCGTCTCGCGATCAATAAAAATCGGGAAAGCCGTGTTCGGAATTGTTCCGATCTGGAATTCGGTCGCCGCCGGTACTGGCGGATCTATGTTCTGTGCTAGAAGAACGACAGCTCCCATGCTTGGAACCCAGCCAAACCTATCAAAGCAGCGATCGGGTGCATTCCAGACTCCTAGCTGTACGGCTTCGCCAATTATCAAGCCGGCCTCGTCCTTGGAGTCTAATGATTCTATGCCGGTTATACCCTCTACGACTTGGTACAGAACTCTTGCCCCATCCAGAGCTACTTCAAGCAGATCGCCTTCTTGAACTGGTGCATGATGGGCGTATTCAAATCGTAAGCGCTCGATAGTGGAACGCTCACATACCACTCCAACTAGCCGACTGAGGGATGGCGCCAGTTCGGCAGGGCCTAATCGATAAACTGAACCAACCGAGGTCCTTTCCGGCACAACAATATTCTCTATTTCTTGCGCAACTGCAGGAGCAGTCAAGATTTTTAGCCAATTCTCTTCGTTGAGCGTGTAGCTCTCAAGGACAAACCCAAGCCTCCAGGCGTTGTCGGTTGCGGTATTTGGCCTCAACCCAACCACATCAAATCGGGTGACCGAATTCGATCCAGGTAGTCTCTTGGCTAGGTAGGTTGGGCCAGCTTGGACTCCAAATATTCTACCTACCTCTTCTACGCTGGTCGTACGCCTTTTCGTAACGTCGAGAATTGCCTTCTGGGGATCAACTAGCAGGATTACCGCTGCGAATCCAAACGCTATCACGAACAGCGGGGATTGACTGTCAACGTAGAAAAACAGAGAGAGAACAAACAGCGAAAACCAAAGCAGCTTTCCATTTCCAAAGCGGACCGCGACAATCTTGAAAGCCTGCGCTAGTCGGTTCCTGAGAGCGGTCTCGCTAAAGCCAGAATCCACGAGGAGCAAAGAAGTCAGCGCCACGAGCAGCAGTACGGCGTTATAGCCCCAAAATATCCAATACCAAGCCCCAATTTCGTGAAGCTGCCCGTGCATAGGAGAAAGCAGCAACAGGATCGCAACTGTGGATGCAATTACGTCTGTCGGGCGGGTGAAGTAATGCTCAGCAAAAAGAATAGTAAATGCAAGCATGATGAGAGCCGACATCATCATCACACCTTTTTCGGCCATCGCCGCAATATCCGACCGAAACACTAGATATCCAACAAACAGCACCACCATCGTGCTAGCGAAGATTAAGATTCTTTGACCTTTGGTCATGCTGACCTCTACTGGTGATGGCTAACGACCAAACTCACCCGCTTTTGAGTGTAGCGAAAAATCGGTCTGGAGTGCCGCGTTAGGCAGTTTCACAAATTGTTGCAAGGTAGATGAGGCCGCTTTCTACCCTCTCCTTAATAGCTCGCAATTGAGTGAACTCGAATCGGCCCGCTGTACCGTGGGTGCCATCATTGAATACCCGAAACAGTTGCAGAACATTTGTTACATCCTCATCCACAAAATCAACTGCCTGCTCACTTGCGAGGCCTGCGTTAACAAGGATGTGCTTAATCTTCCAGCGTCTTGTAGGCTGCCCATTGTCAGTCGTTTCACAGTTTGGGAAACGAGATAAAACCTCAGAGTCAGGGGCAAAGTGGTCAAGTATATGAATAAATATCTCGCGAGCACTTGTACAAAAGTGGCGAGATGCGTCCGGGTTTCTCGGACTTAACGAAAATAATGCCCCTCTCCACCTGCTATCCAAGTCCGGGGAAATACTTAGCAGTTCATTTGTAATGGCCGTACTAGCGAGCTCTTCTTCATCGCCTGTAGTTCCTCTCTGATCTTCCGACTCAAGAACGTTCGAAACGGCGAGGCTATTAGCGTTCTCCCTTTCAGACAGATCGAGAAATTGATTACCGAAGGGCAGATTTTCAAATTCGCATTCGTGCCGCTCTAGAGTTTGGTACGCAGTATTGAGGGTAAGGGTGGAAGTATGCAGCACCTGGTATCGGACTGTCGTGCGGCTTTTAAGCCTATTCAATTCATTGATAACTTTTTGTCTATTAGCCCTGACTCGGGCATTGTATTGCCTGACGGCATTGTTGTACTTGTTGACTGCATTTCGGACATTCTGGTTATGCCGTCTTACCTCTTGATTGTATTTACTGATTGCTTGCCGCTGTTTGCTCTCAAGCTGTCTCAGCTTGCTTTTCAGTTGTGAAATGTTAATTCGCTTAGCCATACCTACGACACCCTTCAATGCCTACCGTTATTTAAACTGACGCCGTCGTAACGGTAATAGTGCCGATGCGGCCTATCACCTTTTCCATGTCGGCCATGGGTGTGGCGGTTATATCAACGGCCACAACAGTTTATCGACACATCCTCACCTATCCATCACCCATTAGCACAGACACCACCAACATACTTTATGCATGTCTGTAGGAATTGTCCTACAGGCGCCTTGAGGCATCTGGTAATGTCCGCTTCTGGCCGATAGCGGACATCACGGCTTAGGAATAACTTGGCCATTTAGATCTACGTAGTCCACTGCACCATCCACTTGAACTCTGCCGCTCGCTATTTCAGCCTCTGCTGCCGTGACACTATGAAACCAATACTTTGGCTCATCCGCCCTGAGTTTGTACTCTCCACTCGCTATTGCCAATGTGCGCTCCCGGGATTCATCCTGAGTAGCAATTCCGATTTTCATAACATTGATGCCTCAATTTGGTCGTTCCCGACCCAGCCTGAATCCCCACCCATAGCAGACGTTCAACGTCGCCACTGTGCCGCGAGCACAGGCGCTTCGCTTGCGTGACTCGGAACCAATGGATGGTTGGGCAATTTAGTGGATGGTTGGGCAATTTAGCCACGGACTTTCACTTTCGCGACAGCTTCCGTTAATGTTTGAATCAAGTCTTCAGCCGCTGCAATGCTCAACTCCAACTCGACATTCCCGGTAATCGCGTTATCCGGGAAGGAGCCATCTCCAATTTCTCGATTTGAGATATCGAGGCCAGGGTGGACCCGCCATGCTTCAATATTGATGCAACCATCGTGAATGCCTGGCGCCACCTCGATAAATCCCTTTCGATAATGGATGACATTGCATCGCAATTTTGATCTCATATCCATGAACCCCGCCCAACGATAAGTTAAATGACGCCCGGTAATGTCGGGGGCCTATATTGCGAGTGCCTCAACGGCAATGAAAAATTACAGCCCTGAGCGGGCTTCGATCTCAGATAATGCCACCACAGTTCCACAATGGGACGCGCTACGTGGCACGTCTTGCCCCACGATGAAGCCAGCCGCATCAATAGTGCCACCCCGTCAATCGCGATAACCTTCCAATATCCGCTTGGCACCATATGCGGCTTCTGAGTGACTAGCAACTGTCACATCCCATTTCTCACAGTCACACCAACTGGTGTGCCACAGTCACTCCCCATCCTTGGCCCCATAGAGTGGCCGCCTACTGCAAGGGCGTGTCATATACCGCGTTTCCCGAGCTACGTTGCATAAATAGCATTCATGACGGATGTCCATTCCGGGAACTGGGCGCTGCCAAAGTGGAGCACGCGGCCGGCGAACCGCTCTTGCCCCTTGCCCCCGACATGGTCGTCAATCAGGTAATCGCCCTTTAGCAGGCCCTTGTTGCCACAAATGATCAATTGCGTGGTGAACTCGTAATCAAAGTGCCGTTCAATCCAGAGCCGTTTCTCAGTATAGGAGAGAGGATTGCGGGTGGACGGCGCTGTCAGCACATAGACCTCGAATTGCTCCGACGCCCGTAGCCGGTTGACCGATTCGATCGCGCCGGCAATGGGCTGCAGGCCCTCGAAAAAGCCGGGGATGCTCTGCGGAAAGGGGATGTGCGGATGGGTATATCGATAGGCTTGGTGTGCCCCGGTGTAGTCGCACAACACATCATCCATGTCGATATATATGATGGTGCTCATACGATGCGTCCCCTGATGGTATCCTCAATACAACCCTATCGAACGGCAAAGCCCGGTGGGCGTTCCAGCTTTTTGATGAATTATGGCCACCGCCATAATTCACCATAAACGCCCCACTACAGCCACTTACTATCCCCGTGCCTGCCGGCCAGCGTTGTTCATTCCTTACGCGGGCTGAAGGTTCGGGGAAAGAAAGTCAGCGCGCCGGGCTGCTTGAGCCGATACAGCGCCGCCGGCCGGTTGGATGTCGGGCGTTGGTCACCGGTTTCCTCCACCACGTCGGCCGACAGCACTCGCGTTCTAAACGCACTCTTGTCCACCGGCCGTCCCAGCACCACCTCGTAGGCCTGCTGCAGTTCCGGCAGCGTAAACTCCGCCGGCAGCAGGTACGCCGGCAGCGAGCTGTACTCCGACTTGCTGCGCAGACGCTCGATGGCCGTGGCCAGGATCTCCGCGTGGTCGAAGGCCAGTTTCGGCTTCACCTTGTGGTTGATGACCGGGTGCCAGGCCACCTCGGCAGCATTGGCCCCTTTCTCCAGCTGCACCGCAGCCTGGGGTAGCAGCGCAAAGTACACATGGGTCGCCGACCAGCCACGCGGGTCACGCTCGGCGCTGCCCCAGCTGCCCAGCTGCTCCAGGTAGGGTGCATCTACCCCGGTCTTCTCCTTCAGCTTGCGCAGGGCGCAGGTCTCCAGACTTGTGTCCTTGTCGACATCGACAAAGCCCCCAGGCAGTGCCCAGCAGCCGGGAAAGGGTTCTTTCGGGCCGTCGGGCCGCTTCACCAGTAGCACCTGCAACTGCTCCTCCAGGGCCGTAAAGATCACGACGTCCACCGTAGTCAGCGGCCGCGGGTAGTTGGGGGCGGGGAAGGCGGTCTTGGTCATGGGAGAAATTTTCTTGGGAGCACGTTGACAGTCTATCAGATAAGTTCTACAGTGCAACTTACTAAGTGGCACAATACAACTTAGTTAAGGAGGTCATCATGTTTGGCTATGCATTTGTCAAAGCCCAGCCCACCACCTACCTGCTGCAGTACCGCGGCGGCAAGGTGGTGCGTGAGGGCGCCGGTCTGTCGTTCTTCTACTATCGCCCGTTTTCCACCGTGGCCGCTGTGCCGGTGGGGAGCCGGGATGCCCCCTTCATCTTCGAGCTGGTCACCCACGACTTCCAGGCGGTGACCGTACAGGGCCAAGTGGCCTTCCGTGTGGCCGAGCCGCGTAAGGCTGCCGGGATGCTGGACTTCGCCCTGAAGCCCGACGGCAAGGGCTACGTCTCCGACGACCCGCAGCGTCTGCCCGAGCGGGTGTTGGCCATCACCGAGGTGCTGTTGCAGCAGGCGGTGAAGGGTATGGGGCTCAAGGATGCGCTGCGGGCGTCCGAGGCCCTGGCCAACCAGGTCGCCGGCGGCCTGGCCGCCCACGCCGAGGTCATGGCGCTGGGGCTGGAGGTGCTCGGGGTGTCGGTGCTGGCGGTGAAGCCCACGCCGGAAACCGCCCGCGCCCTCGAAGCCGAGGCACGCGAGTCGATCCTGAAGTCGGCGGACGAGGCCATCTTCGCCCGCCGTAATTCGGCCGTGGAGCAGGAGCGGGCCATCCGCGAGAGCGAACTCGACACCGAAGTGGCGGTGGAGCAGAAAAAGCGCCTCATCCGCGAGACCCAGATGGAGGCGGAGGCCTCGGTGCGGCGGAAGAAGAATGAGCTGCGCAGCGCCGAGATGGAGGCCGACATCACCCTGGAGGAGCGGCGCAAGTCGCTGGTTGCCGGTCAGGCGGAGAACACCCGCACGCTGGCCGAGGCCGAGGCACACCGGGTGGCGGCGGTGATGAAGGCGCTGGAGCCGGCCGATCCGCGCGTGGTGCAGGCGCTTGCTGCGGTCGGCATGCAGCCAGGGCAGCTCATCGCCCAGGCCTTCGGTGGGATCGCGGAGCGGGCCGAGCGCATCGGCAGCCTCAACGTCTCGCCGGAGTTGTTGCAGACACTGATGGGGGCGGACGGTCCCCGGATATACACGCCTAAGGCATGACCATGAATAGCGAACGCAAAGTCGTGATGGTAACGCGCCGTACCCGGCTCGAAGAGCTGGTGGCGCGTTACCACACCCTGGCCCAGGCGAAGTTCTACATCGAGCACCTGGGGGCGGACTTCAGCGACTATGTCCGCGAGCACGAGACCTACGAGGCGGCCAAGCGCGCGGCGCTGGTCGCCCTGGAGGCCTACGGCCGGTTCCAGGTGATCGAGCGCAGCTTCCTGCCCAACTTCGTGTTCGGCGAGAACGACATCGTGCTGGCCCTGGGTAAGAACGGCCTGGGGGCCAACACCGTGAAGTATATCGACGGCAAGCCGCTCATCGGCGTCAATCCCGATCCGCTGCGTTTCGACGGTGTGCTACTGCCGTTTGAGCCGGAGGATATCGGCTCGATCATCGAGGACGTGGCGAGCAATCACCGGACGGCCAAGGCCGTGACCATGGCAGAGGCGGTGCTGAGCGATGGCCAGCGGCTGCTGGGGGTGAATGACCTGTTCATCGGGCCGAAGACGCACACCTCGGCGCGTTACGAGATCGAACTGGGCAAGCAGAAGGAGACGCAGTCGTCCAGCGGGATCATCGTCTCGACCGGGCTGGGTTCGTCGGCCTGGATGCGTTCCATCGTTACCGGGGCGATGGCCATCGCTGGCGCTTACCGCAAGGCTGTGCCCGATGCTTATCGGCCCTGGGCCTGGGATGCGGACTATCTGCAGCTGGCGGTGAGGGAACCGTTTCCCAGTCGGACTTCGTCGACTGCTCTAGTCTATGGCACGGTGGACCGGACCACGAAGCTGGTGGTGCGCTCGCTTATGCCAGAGGGCGGGGTGATCTTCAGCGACGGGATCGAAGCGGACTATTTGACGTTCAGCTCAGGGACGATGGCCGAGATCGGCATTGCTGACAGCAAGGGAACACTCATTGTTTAGGTGTGTCCCTATGAGACGGTGAGAAACGCGTCGTGCACTCTCTCATACCGGAGGGCGGGGTGATCTTCAGTGATGGCATCGAGGCGAACTATCTGATATTCAGCTCTGGAACGACTGCAGAGATCAGCATTGCCAGGGCAAAAAATGGATGTTGATCTAACAATGCGCAAATGTGTTCTAAGTTGAGCGAATGACTCGCGCGATCAAGTTATGCCAACCAGTTCTCATAAGACAACGCACTTCCAACAACTTCACGAATCCTGGCCATCTTATCTGAGCTCACAAGCGTGAGGTTGTAAGCCATCGCCACCGAAACTATCCAGACATCATTTTCTTGCACACCAAGAGCTTTCTGGCTTACCGGATCTATCCATTCGCCAATGAAATTAGTTTTGGCCGTCCCTCTAGCATTCTTTGGAGCGAATTTTGTGAAGAGCTTGGCTCGTAGATTCGAATAATGTTCTCTAGCAACATCCGTGTCTACGCTGAGGACCAGTCCCGGCAAAAAGGAATTTATTACTGACCGTGCTTCAGCCTGCTGAGAGGGTGCTGCTTTTGGAGCTGTACGCAATCCATACTCAGACTCACCGATCGTAATCGCAGAAATAAAAATCCGACGACCCATGCCGCGAATCGCTTGATAACGTTCTGCCACATGCCGAACTTTTCCGGAATCTAGACCTCCGCCGCATTTTGCTGCCGCGATGTAGCCCAGCATGGTGGAATCCAGCAAATAGTCGCGAGTTTCACTCATCGGTATCCCTGCCTAAATGTTCCAACATTTCCAGTGTTGCCGCGCTAACTTTTGTTGGCAATCGCTGCCAAAGGGCATCGGCAGATGACTGCTCATACTCAGGCGTAAGACGCATCCACAGAGGTATCCAAGACTGGTCCGTAGGAGATATATAGCCGCCAAATACGAATGGAACTCTGCGAGGAGCATCCCAGAACATATCTAGAAGCTGGCGCTCAAGCTTTGGTGGCAAACGATAGAGCTTAAGTACCAACGCATCTATTGCCATCAGAAGTTGGTGGCATACAGGATCATTTCGTGGAATATCGTGTACCGCTTCTATGTATTGTGACACCAAGGATTCCAATTGCGCGGAGGCTTCTTTCAATACGCTCGGCTCTGGGATAGGAATAGTTTCATACGTGCGCTTGGTGACGGTTTTCTGGGTTCCGTGAGCATAGGCATAAGCCGCCCCGACAGGTGAATTCAGAATGGCAGCGATAATCTCGACCGATAGACCTGAATCTTTCGACCAGAATGCATATTGGAGCCTTGAAGCCAGTAGACCTTCCCGATCAACAATGGCGGCAATGCGCCATGGCCCTCTGGACAGTCGGGCGGCAGGTGCTATCGCCTTTGGTTGGTCCCAAGGGTATGACCATGCCTCACGCCGTTGCAACTTTGGATTCACAGTGAAATATTGTTTTTGGAATAGAGCATATTGCGTAAAGCCAGCCGTTGATTTATGTACGCCTGCTTTCGTGCCAGGTTTTTTGATATCAAAAATAGCATTCTCATACTTGCCGTCAAGAGCCGTTGTATCGTATTCAACTCCTTTACGAATATCTGCGATATCAGAAAGAATATTGTTTCCTTCGAGATGTTCCCAAAGAGCTCGGAGGATAGGTACTACTAGAGAGTGGTCCGGCGCAGCAAAGTATCGTTGAGATACAACATCGGACCAAGAAACTTTCTGGCGGGTCTCAAACGCGGCGCGGTCCCTATCCTTCACCTCCCGATAAGAAACTGACACATTGTCCACCTCGGATGCCTTACGTTTGGCAACTAGGAGAATAGTTTCGGCATCTGAATGGATAAAGATTCGGTCCGGCAACGATGTTATGGAAATGAGATCATATTGCTTAAGCAGCATTGTCCGTTGCTTAATGTAGTCATTGCCATCTTGGAATGACTTTGGCAGAACCATACCCAAGAAACCACCAGGTTGTACCAACGGCAGCGAACGCTCCAACAATTCTGCCGGAGCTGGTTTGTGAGGCCCATTTTTGGCGAGAATTTCGAACGGAGGGTTACCAACGATAATCTGGGCCTTTTTAACCGCGGATTCCAAGACATTTCTAGCAAAAACGTCGCCGCATTTTAACTCCCAGCCGTTGGGCTCTGGGAAGTCTGCCAGCATCAAACAAAGTCTGGCGACCTCGATCGAAAAAGGTTCGATGTCGATCCCTCTCAGGTGTTCGACGAAGAATTGGTGGCGGCGTTGACTTCCCCAGTCCGCAGGCAAAAGATGGCGCATACGCCGCATTGCTGCGATCAAGAAGATGCCATGGCCACACGTTGGGTCTAGAAATCGCCATTGATCCCGAGGAAGTTCCTCCAAAGGAATCTGGGACAGCACATAGTCTGCAACGTAGGACGGTGTGCTATGAATCCCCAAAGCTTTACGACTAACTGGAGAAACAAAGGTATTCTCATACACATAGGTAAGAGTATCGACCGAGATATTCCGGAATGAAAAACTGTGCGCAATCTCATCCGCTATTATCTGTAACACCGACCTTGACAAGCTGTTTGGCGGATTTCGGTATTTCCGATGATAGTGGTTGTCAACAGCACGTAGCGTCGCCATCGGATTAGAGAAGTCTATTTGCGGTTCGGTGCGGAAATCTCGGTCTCTCAGTAGCTTGGCCGCTAGAAAGCGGAACAGTACATTGAAAACAACCCGCGCATTAAATGGAGCGGCCTCCTGTTCTGCGGCCTTCTCAACAGCATGAAGAACGCGACTGACCATCCGGTCAATCTTTTGTCCCGCTTCTGCTTCTAGAGCTGGTAGCAAGCCGATATCGATTAGGTCTAGTTGCTCAAGATCTGGGCGTGAGAAACCAGACTTTGTCCGCAGCACAATCGAGGGATTCCATTCCTTTGCTTTCGAAGAAATCCGCCGTTCTAGTTCAGTTGTGGGATAAGTATCGGTACGAATCGCATCCCGTTCACGAACAATCCAATGTTGGGTTGTGGCGGGAGAAACGACTACTAAATGAGGCGCGCCGAGTGACCGTAAATTCCATATTTCGGACGGATCGGAGACGGGTGTTGGCGCCAATCGAATTCCAATGCATGCCGAACGATAGTCAAAAGGTGCCTGTCCAAAGGCAGCAAAGTCGATAGACCTCGTCGCGTCGTTATGCGCGAAAAGGTCAACAAACTCATAGTCTGCCTGTATTAATCCTGGCCGATAGCCAATCTCCCGAAGGCCACCTATCGCCGGCGCGCTAATTTGGCGTCGTTGTTCTACGGTCAACATGACGACGCCCTCCTGTAATCAAATTGCTGAAATTGGAAAGACTCTATCGGTTTCATTTTCCAGAAGACCTGACATTACCAGTCGCAATGAGACTTGGACCGAAGGCAAGATTCGATTGGAATGGTTGCCCTTCGATCTTGAAGGCGCAGCAGAAATAATCCACACGCGAAAATATGTCGTGCATTTCGACCACCACGCCTGCCTCTACGGATCTTGGATAATCGACATAGGTGACGGATGGCGGATCAATGGAAATAACAAGCCGAGCCCCCTCATTTACTGACCGCGGTTGCGCCAAGACTTGGCGAAGTTGATCGAATATCTGTGCAATCGCCTTCAATCGAAGCCCATACTTCCGATCCAAGGTGTAAACAACACAAAGAGTCAACAGATCCAGCGGAGTGAACTCGCGAGACGTTTTCGATGTTCTCGACGCCAACGTATAGGCAGGGACATCTCGAAGAACATAGTTCAACTCGTCTCGCCGGTACCCCGTGATGTCGCATGCATCAGCTGTTTTGATCTTCCGCTGGCGCATTGCATGCCTACTCCGTTCATACATGTGGAATTATTACACACAAATATAGCAAAGATTCATATATATGCGAAGCCTTTTATTGTTTACAAGTAATGCGTAACCCTGCGGGGTAGTCATTATTTAGAGGAATAGGCTCTTTGTGGCCGCGGGCGCCAAAAACGCTCGATGTGGACCGGGAAATATATTAGGAGCTTCGGGCGCCCCCCAGTCAGCAATATTTGTCCTGCCAATACAATAACTTAGGAGTTTCTAGGCGTAGCCTTTAGTTCACGCGCGGGCAGCGCAACTCCTCCTTGCAGACCAAGATCCATTCGCGTAGCCTTTGCAGCAAGGCATGGGAAGCAGATGCCTATCCCGCTCGCACCTCTTCGAAGGCCCGGAAAACGTCCGCGACACTGGACACTGCTTGAATATCAATCAATCACTAGCTGTCTCTGACCCGAGATCAGCGGAGCGAGCGCCGTTGTACGGGTGATTCCAACGGAGAACAGCCATCATGCGTTCTATTCAGAAGGCTAAGGCCGCTGCCAAGCAGCTACGTAACGAAGCAGCCCGGATGGGCTGCATACTCAGTATAAAAGACAGTCAACAAGTTATTGCTCGACAGGCAGGGTGCCAATCTTGGCAAGAACTTGCCCGAACTCTACCCCATGAGTTAACGGTCGCCGAACTTCTAACCTGGCTTCATTACATCCAGGAAGACCTTGGTCACCGCCCTTTTTGGATCGGAGTAATAGATACGCAGTGGCGTCTCGTTACGACGCTTAATGTTGATGGCCTCTCCGTGTCAAAGGGAAAGCGGATCGTCTATCTCCACGCAGGCCCAATACCCGACTCAATATCATACGGCGTGGCATCGACATACGAAATTCTGAAGCGGTTGCCAAAGCAAGCAGCAGATTACACCGTTGAGCTACGTCAAACACATGATGTGAGAGCAATATCCATTAGGCGAGACAGTCTATGGAAGCACTGGAGTGTATCGCCAGGATCAGGTTACACCGGCTTCGCGAATGTGCTCCTGGCAGATAGCACGATACCTGCAAAGCCGGGGAGTCAGACAATCGGGTATTGCGACAGTCGCAATCCAGATCTCCCGATCACAGTCCCGCCAACAGTAAAACCAGAAAACGATCTGCATAGAGTGCTCATTCGAGCCGGAGCGACTCCGGCTGAAGCCAAGAAACTCCAGCAGATCCTAATGCCTTTTCCGGAGGGCGCTCGGGCCTTCTACACATGGGCCATTGAGGATATCCTGCGCTGTCGTCGTGCCAGAGGCGAAATGCGTTATGCGATTCAGTATTTGTTGGATACCCTAGTCGACCTTGATAATCTGAGATCAATTTCTGCCGAAAGTGACCAATGGTTAAACCTAGACATCCCATGGCAAAAGCTGCGCTTCTCATCGCACTTTGTTGACAGAGACAGAGTAGCCGCATACCGCGATATCGTTAGACCGCTTGTGGTTAAACTCAAGATGATCATCTAGCTCGACTGGAATAGGGGCTCCCTCTGGGAGCCCCATTGCTCCGTTGGAATTGCATCTACATCGCTGTAAACTTAAGCTTGTCCACATCGGCATGGACATATTGCTCGTAATAGACTGCGGTCTCTTGCCGCAACCAACTAGAATCCAATTAGAAGGCGAAGCTCCTCGGCCAGAATCTTATCGTTTTCTACTTTTGCCGGCGCAATGTGCCGCACATTCCTAGGCGACTTCCCACGAGCTTTGCTATCAACAAGCGCAGAAATCAACCCACGCACCGCACCCATATCTTGCATGTTGGTGTCTCTGTGCATTGATAGCGTAAGTGCCGCGTCATCCGGCATTAATATCCTTCGCCCGGTAAGCGCAACCATAGTCCCAGAAAATTGGCCACGAGACAGTTCCGTACACATTAGTTCCCGCCAAGGCAGCCTATCTCCGCCTGGAACTATGTCATCAATTTTGAGAATCACCTTTGGCCTACGGCCGTTTTCATTGAGAAACATGACCGGTCGGGTTTGGTACCCGTACCCTGTAAGCATCTTCGTCGCGTCCATGAATGCGACTAGAGCCTCAGGCAATAGCTCTCTGATCTCAGGGTCTGTATCAGCGCCAGTAAACTCCACAGAATGTGCCTCGCCCTTAGTCCCACCAACACCTAGGGACACGTCCGTCAATGAATCAGCGCGGCCTCCGCCGGTACTCTTTCGCCCGAGATCGAGCCTTACACGCCTAACCTGTTTTGCATCAAGGTCCGGAAAGGGTGTTTCGGAAGACGAAACGTCAATAATTGCCGGCGCTATATCGACCCTTGCCCCACCATCACTTACGACTATCGTCTTTTTCTCCTGCGGTGTGTCGCCACACAATGGTATGGCAGTCTTCTCCACTGCGCGCCCAAGTACTGGTCGTGACTGATGGGAAGACTCATAGAATAAGCGTTGGAATGGGAATGCGTGCATGCACTGCTCTATAGTAGCGGCGAGCACTACTCGTCGTTTCTTGGAGCGTGGCAACTCTATCCCCCTCACTGTCAGTGTTGTTTCACCCTCAAAAGGAAAGAGGCCCTTAGGATGCACGTCGTGTCCGTTATATGACGCCGCCATGCATGAATTTAGAATGCACGAAGCAGCCCTCGCCGCCGCGGTGTCAAACGCAATTCTCGCAACCGTAGGGGCTGCGGGGCCAATAAGACCAGGTGAAAGCCGAATAAACGCCGTTCCATCTAGCGCGCTATACCGCCGATACGTATATAGCTTCTTACTCTCCAGTGGGGTAAAGAGGCGCTGAATCAGTAGTGCACTACTTGCTAGATAGAACCGGATTAGTTCGATGCAGGGTACAAATATTATAAGACCGTCATTGGCTTCAATCTTGGCGCAGAACGATCCCGTATATGGCTTGTGCCAATCGAAATGCTCGAACGGCACTGGATATCTTCGCCCGGAGGGAAAGTTTACAGGCAGACCAATAGGTCTTAATTCACACGTTTCTTTGGTTACCGTGACACGCTCTAGCGTCAGCTTTGGCAGGGTTGACTTGCCCGTGCGGTGTCCATTCGACCAGACATCACCTATTCGAAACAACCGCAGAAGACTGATAGGGACGCTGCGTATAATTGGCGGGGGGCGCCCCTCCGATCCGGGACCACGCGCGGCTTGGTCACTAGCGATACTTCTGAGAGCAACCTCGATGTGAGTGAATGGGCCGCTTGATACGCCCCTCTTGCGGTGAACGGGTCCAAACCACTCAATCCTATGAGGGCCACGACCAATCCCTCGAAGCGCTCTTATGGTTATTGTTGTGTCCGGCATCCATTACGACCCGTTGAGTATCATGTCAAACGATAATATTGTCTTAGGCAGTCAAAGGCACGCAAGCCACATGCCGCTAAATGCCAGCCGTCGAAGGTTAGCGCTCCGCATGATGGCCCCACACCACAGCCAATTCCTCAGCCGCTCGGTCAAACCATCCTGGCATAACCTCACTTCGTGTGATCCGTGACTTCGTCAGGCCGACACTGCGACATCCATCAAGGAACCTGCTCGGCCAGTCCTGCAACAGCCAGAATGTGCACACCAATAGCCAGTGCCGAGTGACAAGCGGCCTAAATTCAAATGGTACCCTTTCGTATTTGACAAAGGGTTGTGCTACACCACGCACTGACTCCTCGGCCCACCTTAGCAACCTCACCCCTTGGGCCGAGGTCAACCACGTGGCCACGTGGTGAACAACCTTCAGATAGTCAGGCATAGATGGTATATCTTCCTTTGCGTGGAACCACCACCCGATGTCATGAAAAGTCAGGAATGCTCGTAGCGCCATAATTGATTGGCCATCCAGGGCATCCGGTGACCACGCAGGCGCTCGCGCCAAATCAAAGCCGCACCGGTAACACGCTGTCGCAAGGCGAGGTAACGTCTCTGTCTTGTGCCCAAGTTCCAAGCGATGGAATGCTACAGGTGCATGGCACTCAGGACAGCAGTCATGCATCTGCGTACCGTGTATCTCACAAATCGTGTAATACGATAGCCGCCACCGCCGACGGTAGTAGGGTATTGCATCCTCAACAAGGCAAAGGGGGCAGTACTGTAGGCCAGGCCGGTTCCGGATCCTGTGGCGCACGCCTATCGGAAGAATCCACTGCGTATTGCCATACGGGTTATGGCTGGAATAGATGACCCCTTGATAGGGCCGCAGTGTGGCCGCAAGAACCTTCTCATAGCTACAGCCCACTATGCCCGCGAATGCTGACAATGTAGCATGGCTCGCGAGCTTGTCTTGGTCTCTGGCCCAGAAGCTGCACTGCTTGCCGTAGAGCCGGTCCGCTAGCACCTGCGCCTTCAATCCATTTGCATGGGCGGTACGGACGAACCAGGATGTAAATAGCTCATCAGGTAATTGATGAGGATGTGCCGGCAGTACGCATCCTGACAAGCCGTGAGAAATTCGCATTTCTCATCTCCTGTTACTTGCCTTTATCCCCTAGCGTCTGGTTCTTATAGGGTGTCATTCATCTTTTGCAAAAGAACACTTCTCCAATATCTCTTCGTCCACGCACTCAACACCGGATCTAATAGCATGTGCCGCCGCACGGTTAAGCAGATCTGATACGTTACCAATAACCCCGCCAGTCATAAGATGTACCTTACGAATGAGATTCGAGTTCTTGCCAAAATTCGATGGCTCACGAAGCGGAAGCATCATCTCAAACCCGGCGAGCAGAAGAGAAAACTGCTTGTCGCACTTAAAAGGCGGCAATTGCATGGGGGCAAGTCTGCTTTGAATTTGTAGATCACTACTAATAGCTTGCAGTGCGTCTTCCGTACCGGCAGCCACAAGCGGCCTTCTGATCTCATTCATAATCGCCTTCAGCGTGTTCATCGCTAATCGCTGAGGGGATTTGCTGCCCTCAAGCAAATTCCCGACTTCATCAACAACTAGCACACGCATCCCGATATCGCGCATCAATTTCAGTGCGGTTTCTCTAATAACATGGAATTTTGTATAGGAAGGCAGTCGGACGCCAAGCCGGCCAAGTATCTCGTAATAGATACTGTCTTTTGGGCTTTCTGGCAAAGAGACATAGAGGACTGGAACCCTTACGGTCTCACCATCAAGGTTGTCATCGGCCGGATGGTTCTTGAAAAACTCGTTCAGAATGGTTGTCTTGCCACTGAGTGATGACCCCACCAACAGCCGGCCTTGGGGGCGCGTTGCGTCATCCAGCCCTACCAAGAACTCCAGTTCAGACATGATCTTGTCGGCTCTGTCGTACGGGACGTAACGATCCGCGTACATATATTTGATACGGGTGTCATTATCCATGTCTGCGGCAACAGCGGCATCGCCGTTGAGGTGTGGATAGCGGCTAGTTTCCGTCATTAGTGTTCCCACCATGGCCTTTCACCGATGCGGGGCGCACCCTTTCGGAAAGGCGCTTCAGCTCATCAGCATCTTTGTCCGATATGATAAGGTCATCATCATATTGTGGCGGCTTCGGCCGTGGCGGACGTTCCTGGTTCGTTAACGCGCCACGCTTCCGTTCTGTTTCACGCTGCCGCTCCTTGCGTGCCTTCTTGGTAGCCTTTGCGCTCATTGTGCGAAGCTCATCCTGTTTCTGGATGCTTTGGTATCGCTGCTCCACGAATTCACGTGCGGGATCCCCGCGACGTTTCTTACGGGCATTGTGCTCCCAGAGAGTAATTGCCGGTTTACGAGCATCCGCGAACGTCAGCTCGATATAGCTCTGTGTCTTCTCACGGAACAGCCAAACGCGTGAAATATCGCGCGGGTCATATCGGACCATGAACTGCCGCTTTCCCTTCGGAGCTTTCTGGTCAATATCGAGCATCACCTGCTGCAGAACGCCACTGTAGTATTTTTCCGCGAACATACTGATGGTCCCATCCTGGATCGTCCGCATCTCATATGGCAGGAAACCCAACTTTATCGAGAGTTCATCTGTAGGGCGGTCAGGGAGTCCTCGTGGTGGCCGCTTGTCGCCCTCAAATATGCCAAGCTTCCATTTCTGCAGGGGCGCCATAAGGTCCATATCATGCCCTCGATGTCCCTTAAGGTGATAGTCGTTCACCAGGAATTCGGTATATAGAATCTCGAATTCGCGGAGGGTCATTATGGAGCGCCCTTCGGAATCGTATTCGGCTCGCTCGAAGATATTCGAAAACTTCGTTCCGGGCGTCTCTTTGTGTCTGTTGATGAACGTGCGGAAAGCGCTTTCTACTGTGCCACCGAAATTGGGGCTGCCGACTGGGCGATCCATCAGATCGAAGCGACACTGCTCACGGGCACTGTGCATCATTCGGCCATTCAGGTCCTGGGCATTGTCGACATGCACGATGTCGGGGTAACCCCAGCATGGCCATTCACCTTCAATTCCGAGCCGACGCAGCAATGATTCCTTGGGCAGGATGGCTTGAGCCAGCGCCATACCCGCGCTCAGTGCCGATGGGGCGTCAAATGACAGGAAGAAGCCCAGGATCATCCTGCTGTAGGTGTCGATAACGTGGGTCAGCCACGCATCGCCGATGGGCATCCGGTCAATCTCGTCGACGAAGCATATCTGGCAAGGAGTGTGATCGATTTGCACCAGGGCAAGTGGATAGTCGTTCCCTGGGAGGTGACCGACTTTGTTGCCATAGAGCGCCTTTGCCTCCTCCAGGCGCCCCATCTCTTCGAGACGTTGTTTCAGAGGTATTTCCTGTTCGAATCGCCGGATCGTCTCGAGCGATACCTCTGGCAAACCACGGGATCTGCACACGCCATTTACGAGATCCCTCACCCGTTCGAGGGTCTTAGCCTCTGGAATGCGCCGGTGCTTTTGGAGCTTCTCACGGATTATTTCCGCCACCGCTACGTTAAGCCGCGACTTTCCTTTGTCAGAGCGAACCGCGCGATTTAATGCGTCAACGGTGGGCGTTGCTTCAACTATGGCCAGCCGTCGATATGCCGTCGGCAACGTTATGCCGTGCCGGTCTGCAAAGGCCCTCAGGCTAGCCCCACGTTTTCTGTTGGGAATTCGGGCGATATCTACCAGCTCTTTAAACTGGGCGACCAGTTGCTCCAGGTTCTTTTCATCGGCAGTAGAGCCCCGTCGTGTGGGGCGTGGCACGCGCTTGGCAAGCCCGTACCGGACAGCGGGCGAGGCCTCTACATCAGGTGACTCTGGAGTTTCTGCCCCCTCGTCTTGGCCCGGTAGTGGTGAGGGCGTGCCGCCGGCAAGTTCAGCAATCGGCAAGAAGTCGAGATGGTCATCGCTGAGACGCATGGCCAACACTCGGTCGAAATCGGGGACGTGCATAATCCGCCAGTCCTCGCCCTGGAACCGGACAGTGGCGTCTATGTGAAACTTAACCAGTCCGTCACTCAATGTTCAGGTACCTGTACGGTCGATTTGAGCGTAAATGGCTCGGTTAAATCGGCTTCGATACCCCTAGTGGCAACCAGGCGATAGAAGGTCGGCAAAATCATCGCTCGCTCCTGGCGATCTGTTGTGATGGTCGCAAGAAGGTCACCAGCCGTCATCGGCCCCATTCGTTCCAAGTTGTTTAGGAGCGCCATTTCGCTGCGAGGCTCAATAGGCCTTTCCAGAAACGCCAAAAGGAAACGGGCATTCTCCAGGTAGGGCGTACGTATATCGCTCTCGTAGTAGACCTTAAAGTTCCACCCCTTGGCGGCAGCGAAATGCTCGGCCGCCTCCCATTTCAGGGTGTTGTGCTCGGGATTCTCCTTGCGGAATTTACGGGTTCTCCCTCCGACGGTGCGCCCTTCGGCATCCAGATCTGGCTTAACCTCGCATAACATCGGAGGCCGCCGGTCTTCCAAAGGTACGTCGCTGCGGTATCTCACAAGAACATCGGGGGTATAGATATGGCGCTTACCCTCCTTGTCAGTCCAAGGCACCTGTAGCGGCTGCACCTCGAAATCCACCACCCAAGGGTTGAATCGGAGTAGGACAAAGAAGTCCTCTTCGAGGGTGCTCTCGAATTTCTGCCCTGTGGCGACCGTCCCGGTAACCCTGGACGGGTCTGATTTTATGCGTCTGGTGACCATTTTCTTAGTTATTGTTAGTTATTTTAAAAATAATGCAAGAACTACCAGGGGCAGCCACCCGCGACCGGGCGAGATCTCCCTGGCCCATCACGGCGTGCTGTTTCTCGACGAGTTGCCGGAATTCGATCGCAAGGTACTGGAAGTGCTGCGCGAACCGCTGGAGTCGGGCCGTATCACCATCTCGCGCGCGGCGCGTCAGGCGGAGTTCCCCGCCCGCTTCCAGCTGGTGGCGGCGATGAACCCCTGCCCTTGCGGCTATCTCGGCCACCCCAGCGGCCGCTGCCATTGCACCCGCGAACAGATCCAGCGCTACCGCGCCCGCATCTCCGGTCCGCTGCTGGACCGCATCGACCTGCAGATCGAGGTACCCAGCCTGCCACAGGAGGCACTGCGGAGTAGCGACAGCACGGTCGAAAACAGCGCCACGGTGCGTGCCCGGGTAACGGCAGCGCGGCAGCGGCAGCTGGAGCGCCAAGGCAAACCCAACAGCGCACTCAGCAACCGCGACTGCGGCAAGCTGTGCCGCCTCGGAGACCGCGAGCTGGACCTGCTGGACCGTGCGGTGGACAAGCTGGGATTGTCGGCCCGCGCCTATTTCCGCATCATCCGTGTGGCACGCACTGTGGCGGACCTCGCCGACAGCAAAACAGTGGAACTGCCCCATCTGACCGAGGCGCTGGCCTACCGGCGCCTGGACCGCAGTTAGGCATTACTCGCCACACACACGCAAAGAACGCGAAAAACTTCAAAATCCCGCCGCGAAGCCGCAGAGGAAACGCATTTATGAGCTCCGCACCCCTGCGTCTCTGCGGCAGATTGGTTTCGCTTTCTGAGGCACTCAGCCCAACACCCCCGCCAGCCAGGCCAGGGTTTCGTCCTGCCATACCAGCAGCCCGGTCGCCACGGCGACGAGCAGCAGCCAGCGTACCCAGTGCCCACCGCCGCGGCGCCGAAACAGGCTGCGCTCGCGCCACTGGCGTTCCGCCTTGTCGAGATCGTCCAGCATCGGCCGATTCCCCTGTTAGAATAAGGGTCATCAGGATGAACCAGGATGCCGTTGGGTACAAGTGCGCTGTGGCCCGGTCGTCACGCTGCTACAATACGCCCCCGTTTGACTACCCTCCTGCCGAAGCCGCCTGTGTCCGATCTCAATCCGCGCCAACATGAAGCCGTACGCTATATCGACGGTCCCCTGCTGGTGCTCGCCGGTGCCGGCAGCGGCAAGACGCGCGTCATCACCCAGAAGATCGCCTACCTGATCCAGGACTGCGGCATTTCGCCCCAGCACATCGCCGCCGTCACCTTCACCAACAAGGCGGCGCGGGAGATGAAGGAGCGTGCCGGCAAGCTGTTGCAGGGCAAGGAGAGCCGCGGCCTGCGTGTCTCTACCTTCCACACCCTGGGGCTGGACATCATCCGCCGCGAGGGAAAGCACCTCGGCTACAAGCCTTCGTTCTCCATCTTCGATGCCCAGGACAGCGCCAACCTGATCAAGGAACTGCTGCGCAAGGAGAACGTCAACGAGGATCTGCTCAAGGAGCTGCACCAGCAGATCTCGCGCTGGAAGAATGCCTTTACCACGCCGGACCAGGCCGTGACCCTGGCGGGCAGCGACGGCGAGATGCGCGCCGCGCGCATCTACGGCGAATACAACCGCCACCTCAAGGCCTACAACGCCCTCGACTTCGACGATCTGATCATGCTGCCGGTGTTGCTGTTCATGCGGCATCCGGAGGTGCTGGAGCATTGGCAGAACCGCATCCGCTACCTGCTGGTGGACGAATACCAGGACACCAACGCCACCCAGTACCAGCTGGTGAAGCTGCTGGTGGGCGCCCGCGCCGCGCTCACCGTGGTGGGCGACGACGATCAGTCCATCTACGCCTGGCGCGGCGCGCAGCCGGAAAACCTGGCCCTGCTCAACACCGACTTCCCCAATCTGAAGGTGATCGAGCTGGAGCAGAACTACCGCTCCACCGGCCGCATCCTCAAGGCGGCGAACCAGATCATCGCCAACAATCCGCACGTGTTCGAAAAGCAGCTGTGGAGCCAGCTGGGTTACGGCGATCCGATCCGCGTCGTATCCTGCGCCGACGAGGACGACGAGGCGGCCAAGGTGGTGGGGCAGATCATCGCCCATAAGTTCAAGCACCGCACCGAGCACCGCGACTACGCCATCCTCTATCGCGGCAACCACCAGTCGCGCCTGTTCGAGAAGGCGCTGCGCGAACAGCGCATCCCCTACACCCTCTCCGGCGGCACTTCGTTCTTCGCCCACACCGAGGTGAAGGACGTGCTGGCCTATCTCAAGCTGCTGGTGAACCCGGACGACGACACCGCCTTCCTGCGCGCGGTGAACACGCCGCGGCGCGAGATCGGCCCGGCCACGCTGGAAAAGCTCGGTGCTTACGCCGGCGGCCGCGGCATCAGCCTGTTCACCGCCTGCTTCGAGCTGGGCCTCAAGCAGCAGCTTTCCGACCGCGCCTACGAGCGCGTGGAGCAGTTCGCCCACTGGCTGGTGGACATCGGCGATCGCGCGCGGCGCGGCGACCCGGTGGAAGCGGTGCGCGACCTGGTGCGCGAGATCGATTACGACACCTACCTGAAAGACACCTCCAACGACATCAAGGCCGCCGAGCGGCGCATGGGCAACGTCTACGAGCTGCTCGACTGGGTCAAGCGCCTGGCCGAGCAGGAGGAAGGCGGCGAACCGGACATCACCCTGCTGGTGAACAAGATCTGCCTCATCGACATGCTCGATCGCAACGACGAGGAAAGCGACAGCGACAACGTGCGCCTGATGACCCTGCACGCCGCCAAGGGCCTGGAGTTCCCCCATGTGTTCCTGGTCGGCATGGAAGAGGAACTGCTGCCGCACCGCAACAGTATAGAAATGGAAACCATCGAGGAAGAGCGCCGCCTGGCCTACGTCGGCATCACCCGCGCGCAGAAGACCCTCACCCTCACCGTGGCCACCCGCCGCCGCCGCGGCGGCGAACTGGTGCGCTGCGAGCCGAGCCGCTTCCTGGAGGAACTGCCGCAGGACGATCTGGAATGGGAAGGCACCGGCGTGGAACTTGCGCCGGAAGTACGCCAGGAGCGCGGCAAGGCACAGCTGGCGAACCTCAAGGGCATGTTGGGGGGATAAATTCAGATATAAGTTGCAAGATACAAGTGACAAGCAAATCCACTTGGCTTCCACGCCGCGCGGGGAAGCCATGTATCTTGTCAATCCACGCTGTTACTGGCCGACGATGTCGCGGTAGGCATGCCAGGTGGCGTAGCCCAGCAACGGAAAGGTGATGATCAGGCCGAGGTACAGCGGCAGGATGCCGATGCCGGCGAAGATCACCACCAGTCCCGCCCACAGCAACATGGTCTGCCAGTTCTGCACCACGGTCTTCACGCTGACCATCACGGCGGTAATCACATCGATATCCTCATGATCCACCGCCAGCGGCACCGACACGGCGGTGAGCACGAAGGCGATGATCAGCGCCACCACACCGCTGATGCTCACCGCCGCGATCATCGGCCAGGTGATGGAGGTCAGGAAGCCGGCGAGGTCCGGCGCGCCGCCGAACACCTGGGCCATCACCATCGTATTGGCCACGAACAGCGCGGTCAGCTGCATCGAGGTGACGAACCAGGCCAGCATCAAGAGCACCATGATGATGCCCAGGCTGTAGGTGGTCATCCTGTTGCGGCCCCAGCCATGCATGGTGTCATTCAGCGTACTGTCCAATTCGCCTTCGCGGCGGCGGGCGATCTCGTACAGCCCTACCGCCAGCACCGGGCCGAGGAACAGAAAGCCCGGCATCAGGGCGATGGCCCAGTGCCAGGAACCCGCTGAACCGAGCAACAACGTCACCAGCGCGAAGGCCAGGGTTGCCAGCAGGCCATAGGTCATGCTCAGGCCGGGTGCAGCAACAAAATCGCGCCAGCCTTCCGCCAGCCAGAACCACGGTCGCGTCATATCGACGGTACGGATTTCGGGCATGGAAACGGGGGAAACGTAGTGTTCCAGATAGGGGCGTCGCATGATCATCACCTCATAGAAGGGAAAGGGCGGGGATGGCGCCCTGAGGGTGAATATCTGTCTAGCCCAACTCTAGCAAAAATACCCGACATATCCAGTCGGGAATCATCAGGATTTTCGATGACACGGATAAAGCGGCGCACCGGACACAATCTTCGCATAACGGTTTTATGTCCTGCGCCGCACGCGCTACACTGGCGCAAACAACGATAAGCAGGATGCTCTTACCCATGGATCTGGAGAGTGATTTGGAGGAGTCCGTTCCAACGGCCAGTTACCGCGCCGTCAGCCTGCGTGCACTGCAACCGATCGGCCAACACTTCGATGGCGCCGCGCTACTGGTGGCCTGGATTGCCACCCTGGCCCTGGGTATCGGCCTCGGCCTGGCTTCCATCGCCTATGACTGGTCCGGCCTGCCGCTGCATGTCGGCGGCGTGGATATCTACATTACCGTCTACCCGCCGCTGATCTTTTGCACCCTGTGGGTACTGTGGTTCGGCTTCTGGTGGGGCTTCGTGCCGGCCTATCTGGCCACCCTGGTGCTGGCGCTGTATTCCGGCATGCCCCTGACCTGGGCACTGCTGTTCGCCTTCGCCGATCCGTTGTCGCTGGCGGTAATGGCCATCGCCTACCGCTCCATTCCAATGCCCTATGACCTGCGCTCACTCAACGCGCTGATCTTCTTCGTGCTCATCTCCTTCGTCGGCAGCATCTTCGGCGCCAGCGGCTCCTTCATCTGGACCCACACCAACGCCCTGGGCGTGCACGACCTGCTGCCCATCTGGCAAGGCTGGTGGCTGGGCGGCCTGCTGCAAAACCTGTTGCTGGTGGCGCCGCTGCTTTACCTGTTCAGCCCGGCGGTGAGCCGCTGGCGCGAGCACCATCTGGACGCCATCACCACACGCCCGCGCCAGACACGCGGCACGCTGCTGGCCGGCGCCACCATCATCACCGGCGTGCTGCTCTATCTGTACTTCACCGTCGCCCTGAGCAACACCCGTCTCGATACCGCGCTGACCAGTGATGATACCGCCGCCTGGCGCGAGGCAGCGCTCGCCAGCGCCGAATCCACCACCATGCTGTTCTGGGCCGTGTTGATCCTGATCCTGTTCATTGCCTTCTTCGGCGCCCAGCTGTTCATCCACTGGACCGGCTCGCTGCAGCGGGTGGCACGCGAACTGTCCGGCACCAATATCCGCCTGCGCCGCGAAATTACCCAGCGCGAGCAGGCCGAACAAGAATTGCAGCAGACCGCCGACCGCCTCGCCGCCGCCAATGCCAGCAAGGATCGCCTGTTCTCGGTGGTCGCCCATGATCTGCGTGGCCCAGTGGGCGCCATCGTCTCGTTGCTCGGCATCCTCGACGGCCAGATACGGGAAACGGGCAACCGCGAGCTGAGCGAACGTTTCGGCACCCTGCGCGAGTCCATGCAACAGCTGATGCGCTTTCTGGAAAACCTGCTGCAGTGGTCACGCCTGCAATTGGATCAGGAACAGTGCAATCTCCAGCCGCTCGATCTGGCCGGCGCGCTGGAGGACGCCTGCGGTCCCTGTACGCTACACGCCACGCTGAAGGACATCACGCTGGAACGGCGCGTGATGCCGGGCATTCTGGTGCAAGCGGACCCACACATGCTGCAGACCATCCTGCACAACCTGCTCTCCAATGCCATCAAGTTCACCCCGCGCACAGGCTACGTCACCGTTTCCGCCGTGCCGGAACACCACGAAATCCACATCACCGTACGCGACACCGGTATCGGCATCGAACCCGCCAAGCTGTCCCACCTGTTCGACATCGGCCAGCTCTCCAGCCGCCCCGGCACCAGCGGCGAACCGGGCAGTGGCCTCGGCCTGCTGCTGTGCAAGGAACTGGTGGAACGGCAAGGGGGCCATCTGTGGGTGGAAAGCTGGCCCCACACAGGAACGCAGGTGCACTTCACCCTGCCGGCTGCACGGACATGAACCAACAAGGAGTCTGCTCATGAACAAGCCACACCACTGGGCCTACCTGCTGCTTGCCGCCTTGCTGCTGAGCGGCTGCGCCGCCACCACCACGCTACCGACCGTCGGCATCTACGAGGCCAGCGCACCGCTCGGCGACGAGCAGGCCCTGGTACAACTGTACTCCTGGCCCAATACACCGGACAGCCCGCAGTCCCTCACCGACACCATCACCCACTACACCCGGCAAAGCGCCGAGCGCGACGGCATGCCCAACCTCGCCGTCACCGTGTGGAACGACCTCGGCAACTACACCGCCACCATCAGAAGCTCCTACTGGCAGGTACTCGACTACAGCCGCCGTCTGCCGCGCTTCCTCGCCATCGGCCAGATGGGCGTGGACGCCACCGCGCAACTCAAGGCCGACGGTCTGTGGAACGACAAGGAATGGCGTTTCTTCCTGCCGCTGGGGCTGGCCCTGGTGGAGCAGCGCTCGGTGCAGCTGCTGCACTTCCCGCCCGACTATTCGCTGCCGGATCAGGACTACCTCGGCTCCAAGACCAGCCAGCGCTGGGAATCCCTGTTGCAGGAAAACGGCGTGGCCGCGGACGAGGTCACCCTGTACGAGGCCATCGTCGACATCGCCCCCATCGCCGCCCCGGCCAGCGCCGGCAAGACGCTGGAGGCCACCTATCCCTATTACGCCGCCTACGCGCGCCGCCTGCTGGAGTTCCTGCTGCAACGCGACCATGGCGCCACCCGCCCGGTGGTGGCCTACGGCTCCCCGGTGCGGCAATGGGTACAGCAGCAATACGGTGTGGCCCTCAAGGTGCTCGACACCGGCACCCTCGATCTCGGCAACGGCACCCGGGCCCCCGTCATGGCCGCCAACCATCCCAGCTTCATCTGGTACGTGAAGGACCAGGGTTTCGACGCCGCCGAACAGGTGATGTACCAGGATCTCATCGCCGCCTGCTGGCAGGCCGCCATGGGCAAGAATCCCGACTCCGACGCCGCCCTGGTCAAGGACACCTGTAACGACAGCTGGCATGAACGCCCGCAGGCCGTGTGCATCCTCACCTGGGAGCAGGCCTTCGACAAAAGTGAGGACCAGGCGCGCGCGCTGTGTCAGGACAGCGGCAAGCGGCCGCCAACGGCGCCCATTGATCTGGAAGCGCTGGAACGGGAATTGCTGCACTAACCCCGGATCGAATTCATACGCCGCAGGTGTGAAGGCTTTCGCGATCGGCTTCTGTGCGGGCGATGAGGAAGACAGCCACCAGAGGTGACACCACGCCATGCCGCTGACTCGCCGCCCGGGGCAGACCAGGACATCCCGCTCCTCTGCGGCTTTCCGCAGAACGAAACCGAACTGTTCTGTTCTTCCTGTTCCCCATAGCTGATTATCCGCTCACGCCGCCACAGTTGTGCACCGCCATCGCCCAGCACGCCGACTCCACCGTAGTGGAGCGTGATAGCGTTGTCGTCGGCTTTGCCAACTTCTATCAGTGGGAACACGGCGGCCGCTGCGCCATCGGCAACATCATGGTAGATGCCGCAACGCGCGGCGGGGGCGTGGGACGCTACCTGGTGACGCACATGATCGAACGTGCCTTCAACCGTCCGCGCCACCGAGGCCACAGTCTCCTGCTTCAACGCCAATATCGCCAGCCTGCTGCTCTATCCCAGGCTCGGCTTCCAACCCTATGCCGTTGAAGAGCGGCGGGACAAACAGGGTAAGCGCGCCGCCCTCATACACATGCGCCGGCCACGCAACGCGTAAGGCCCGATTCCCCCGGCGGCCCCTGCCATACAACCAAATAAAAAAGGCCGGGTTGCCCCGGCCTTCTTTACTTCACGATGCCGCAGTCCGCTTACTTGGACTGGGACACCATGTACTCAACGGCAGCCTTCAGTTCATCATCGGAGCAGTTGCCGCAGGTGCCGCGCGGCGGCATCACGCCGGTCTTGCCCTGGAAGCCGGCGATGGCATGCTGGACCAGAGTGTCCATGCCCTGGGCGATGCGATCACCCCAGGCCGCCGTGTCACCCAGCTTGGGAGCGCCGGCGGCGCCGGTGCCGTGGCAGGCGACGCAGGAGGCGTTGTAGACGGCGTCGCCGGAACGGGCGACGGCTGCGGCAGCGGCAGGCGCCGGGGCGGCCGCCACGGCGATGGGGGCGCCGGTATTCAGCTTGCCGGCCGGCTTGATACGTGCCTCAACTGCTGCCGCGCCCATGTCGGCGCTGGCCGTGCCGCCACCGAGCACGCCGCTCATGATATTCAGGATCAGTGCCACCAAGCCGCCGACCACGACTAGAGTCACCACGGAAATACCGAAATAGGTGTTGGTTTTCTGGCTCACGCCTGTTCCCTCGCTCTTAAGAAGTTGTGCGCCGAAACCGGCGCCTGATTGCTGAATTATGGGTTATTTCGGCCATAGGGCCGTTAATTGGCCGCGTAGTATAGCTGCAAGGGGGCGGTGCCGAAACCCCGGCAATGGACGCGCCCTGGCCCGCCATGTAAGCTATGCCGTCCTGCGCGCCCGTAGTTCAGCTGGATAGAATATCGGTCTCCGACACCGAAGGTCACAGGTTCGAATCCTGTCGGGCGCGCCATAATTCAAAAACCCGCCGTCAGGCGGGTTTTTTGTCTGCGGGCACGGAAAATGAGGTGGTTGACCGCCTGAAGGCAGGGCGCTACGTTGGCGCTTCCGAATTCATCAAGGAAATCACCATGGCAAGGACTCCCTTATTGCTCATTCCCCTGTTGGCCCTGTCGCTGCCGCTGGCTGCACGCGATATCACGCCTGGTGATGGCACGATTGCGGCGGTTACGGTGTTTCCCGATCGGGCGCAGGTGACACGGCAGGTGAAGGTGGAGCTGCCTGCGGGCAGCCATACCGTGCTCATCGCCAACCTGCCGCCGCGCCTCATCGAGCAGTCCTTGCAGGTGCGCGGCCAGGGCAGCGGCAAGCTGCTCATCGGCGCGGTGGAAGCGCGGCGCGTATTCAGCACCCAGCTGGCGCAGGAACGCGAACAGAATCTGGCCACGACCCTGCGCACGCTGCTGGATGACAAGGCGCTGCTGGACGGTCGCCGCCAGGCGCTGGACACCCAGGCGGCCTTTATCGAGAAGCTGGCGCAGCTCCCCGCGGTGCAGGGCAAGGAGCAGGGCAACACCTTCGCGCCGGAAAAGTGGCCGGCCGCCTGGCAGGCCATCGGCAGCGGCATGGCCGAGACCAACAAGGCGCGCGTGGCGTTGCAAAGGGAGCAGCGCGCACTGGACGAACAAATCAAAAAGGTGGAGCAGGAACTGAACCAGATCCGTAGCGGACGCAAGGACAGTATCACCGCCGCCATTCATGTGGAGGCAGCGCAGGCCGGCACCGCCCATTTCGAACTGGGTTATCAGGTGCCGGGGGCCTCGTGGTCGCCGGTCTACGATGCGCGGCTGGCGACGGAGTCCCGTGCCCTGCAGCTGACCCAGGCCGCCTGGGTGCGCCAGGCCAGCGGCGAGGACTGGAGTGATATCACGCTGACCCTGTCCACCGCACGCCCCGCCGCTGGCGCCGCGATGCCGGAACTGCACCCCTGGTGGATCGACTTCCCGGCCTCGCGACCAGTGATGCCGAGCGCCCAGCGTGGAATGAAGTCTGCCGAAATGTTGGCCGGCGTAGCGCCCGCGGCACCGATGCTGGAGGCGGAGGAGCAGATGGCCGATGCGTCGGTGGGCGACTTCGCGGTCACCTACCGTGTGCCGGGCAAGGTATCGCTGCTGGCCGACAATGCGCGGCAGCGCTTCGTGCTCGGCAAGCAGGATATCGCGGTGCAGCTTGCTGCACGCAGTGCACCGCGCCTCGACAGTCGCGCCTTCCTTTATGCAGAGTTCGACTATGCCAGCGAGGCGCCGCTGCTACCCGGCACCTGGCGCCTGACCCGCGATGACACCTACGTCGGCGAGGTAATGCAGCAGATGCTGCGTCCCGGCGCCCACCTCGCGCTGGCCTTCGGCAGCGACGATGCACTGGAGGTGCAGTATCACGTGGTGAAGGACGAGCGCAGCGAAAAGGGTGTATTCAGCAAGGACAGCCGGGTGGAACGGCGCTATCGCATCGAGGTGCACAACCGCCACCGCATCGCGCTACCGGTGAGCATTTACGATCAAATCCCCGTGGCACGTGATCAACAGATCAAGGTTGCGCTCAGTGACGACACCACACCGCCCAGCGAGCGCGACGTGGAAGGCCGTGTCGGCGTGCTGATGTGGAAACAGGAAATCAAGCCGCAGGGCAAACAGGTGATCCAGTTCGGCTACAGCGTGAGTTACCCGCAGGGGCGGGAAGTGCCGGGGTTCTGAGCAGCGTGGTTCGATGCAGGTCGGGCTTTGGCCCGACGCGAGGGATCAACCGCAGAAAGAACACTGCTGGTCGCAGCTAATGTCAACACGGATTGACCATGCCTTGGCATTCCATGCTCGAGCTCCAACCGCTGCGGACTGGCTGCGCGGCAGGCAGTGGCAATTTATTTGTTACCGCGCTGGAAGCGACCTGGAGTGCGTCGGCCCGACCGTGGTGCCACTCGATGCCACGCAGTGTCGGACTGAAGTCCGACCTACAAGGGCGTTGGAAGTATTGTTGGAGTCGCGGCTTTATCGCGGAACGCAGCGGTAGACGGCAAAGCTCTGCTTGCCGTCTTCCACCGGCGAGATCGGCACCACGGTATCGCCGTCCAGTTCCACCGCGCTGTTGCGCGCCAGGATGTTGAGTTCTTCCTGCACCTTCTGCGCATTGCGCTCGATGCCTGCCAGCTTGGCCAGCAGCGATACGGTGGTCTGTCCCACCTTCCTGCACTTGGTCACCTCCGCCGCGCTCAGCACGCGCACCTTCTCGCCCTGCGCCGTGGGTTCCACCCAGGTGCAGGCGGAGAGCAGGGCCGCCGCCACAACGCCCGCCCATATCCGTGTCGCCGGTTTCATCTTTGTTTCCTCACTGGGGCAGCGCGCAGCGCGCGCCGCGGACTAAACTCTCAGCTATCGTCACGCAAAGGAGACACGCCATGCCGGAACTCGGTCACATCGTGCTCTATGTACGCAACCTCAAACAGTCGCTCGACTTCTATCGCAACATAGTGGGGCTGCACGAAGTCGGCACCGTCTTCAACGGCCGCGCCGCGGTACTGAGCGGCGGCCGCAGCCACCACGAACTGCTGCTCATTGAAATGGGTGATGCTCCGGGCCCGCTGGCCGGCCGCCGCCTCGGCCTGTATCACGTCGGCTGGAAAATGGGCGAGTCCCTCGCTGAGCTGCGTGCGGTCAAGGCGCGGCTGGAATCGCTGAACATCGAAATCGAGGGTATGTCCGATCACACCGTCAGCCAGGGCCTCTATCTCAGCGACCCCGACGGCAACGAAGTGGAGCTGTTTGTGGACGATCCCGCCGTCGACTGGCGCAAGGACTCGAGCTGGCTGGAGGCGCCGGTCAGACCTCTCACCCTTTAACGCATTAAAGGCAGTGGCAAGTTACAAGTTGAAAGTGGAGGAGTGCGCTGCGCGCACGATTGTTTGAATTCAAAAACAGCACGAGCACAGCGAGTTCATTCGCTTGTGACTTGTAACTTGCAACTTGTAACTGCCCCTAAGCCCTGCCCACGTTGCTGTCGGTGGGGGAGTGGAAATATTCGCTGCCGGAGGCCAGCTCCTCGGTGGTCTGCAACAGTTCGGCCAGGCGCGCCTCGGCAGTGCTGAGAGGGGCGCAATCCTCGCAGCGCGGGTCGCCGCAGGGCTGGCGCGAGAACAGCCAGTACTGAATGGCGCCGGCCAGGAGGCCGTCGGCGACATCCCATATGTCGGCCTCCGGATCGCCGTTGGCGATGCGGTTGCCCAGCTCCACTGCCTCGCGCGCCGCTTCGTCGTATACGCTATCGTCTTCGTCCATCGAATTCATTACCAGCACCCCTCGGGGAATTTAATCGGTTCAGGCGTCCAGCCGCGGCTGCACTTCCTGGATCACCACCCAGGGCGCCACCACCACCGCCCAGAAAGCCGGCTGGCGCGCATGCCAGTCGCCTGCCTGCGTCTCGTCGGCCCGGCTTACCTTGCCGGCCTGCAGCCAGTCCGCCAGGGCGGCGCTGTCGTCACGGGCCATGGCGCAGGCCACTTCGATCAGGTCCATGCCCGGCGCCACCGCCACCACCACACCGCGGGCGAAGTGGCGCTCCAGCTCGGGCCAGCTGATTTGGGCCGTCTCGCTGTTGAGCTTGACCCGTAATTCCTGTTCCTGCTCAGTCATGGCATCACATCGCAAATTGGGCCGGTCATTCTAACGCAGAAACTCCCTGCCATCCTGCACGCCGGGACAGGCCGCCCGCCATGGGGAACCGTCCTTACGCGCCCGCCGCAAAAAACATCGCGCGCCCCCTCTCCCCGGCGCCGGATCCCGGCGCTATAATCCGCGCGCCCTTCCCACCGGGTCTTCTTGCTCAGGAGGCTAGCCGTGGACAATCCCTGTCTGCGGTGCGGCGCATGTTGCGCCCATTATCGTGTGTCGTTCTACTGGACCGAGGCGGATCCCTTCCTCGGCGGCACCGTACCGCCCGAACTTACCGTACCGCTCAATCCGACCCGCGCCGCCATGCGCGGCACCCTGCACGCACCGGTGCGCTGCGTCGCCCTCGACGGCGCCATCGGCGATGCGGTCAACTGCACCATCTACGCCGGCCGCTCCTCGCCCTGCCGCGAGCTGGAACCCTGGGAAGAGGACGGCAGGCCCAACGAACGCTGCAACAAGGCCCGTGCCGCCCACGGCCTGCCGCCGCTCGATCCGCGCACCGACAAACCGCTGGGGCCTGGCCACGCGCCGATGCCGCTGACGGCGTGAAATATCAAATTCCATACCTAAATGTGGGTCGGACTTCAGTCCGACATTACCCGGCCTCAAACGAAGGTTGTCGGACTGAAGTCCGACCCACAATTGGTGGTGGATTTTAGCTACCATGGCGCCTTTCACCGATTGAAGCCGAAGAGCGCCGCCATGAAGCACCATGAACTGCTCGGCCAGCTGAGCGTCCTGCACCAGATGATGAGTCACCTCATCGACTCCGTGCCCGAAGCCGACTGCTACCGCCGTCATCATCCGCAACTGCCGCCCCTGGCCTGGCTGCTCGGCCGCAGCGTATATCTGGAAACCTACTGGCTGCGTGAGGTGGTGCAACAGGACGCCGACATGACGGCGCGGGTGCGCCCCCTGTTCGGCGCTGGGGTGGAGCCCGACGCGGCGCTGCTGCAACAGTTGCCGCCGCGCGAGCACCTGCTCAACTGGGCGCTGGAATTGCAGGATCAGAACACCATGCTGCTGGCCAACCCGGCACTGCTGCCGCCCCATCCGCTGGTGCAGGAAGAGCGCCTGCTGCCGCTGCTGCTGCAACAACAGGCCCAGCTGTGCGAACAGATGCTGGCGCAGCTCACCGAACGGCGCCTGCAACAGGACAGCGATTACCGTGTCGTCACGCCGCTGACGGCGATGCCGCCGTCCGAGCTCCATGCCGACGTGCAGCAGGGACATTACCGCATCGGCGCCAAGGATGATCCGGCGGCGCTGGACAACGAACTGCCGCCGCAAATGGTGGAACTGCACGCCTATCGCATCGACACCCGGCCGATCAGCAACGGTGCCTGGCTGAGCTTCATCGAGGCCGGCGGTTATGCCAACGACGACTACTGGGACGAGGCCGGCAGGACATGGCGTGACGGCCATGCGCCGCACCCCCATCACTGGCGCCGCGATGCGCAGGGCCAGTGGTACGGCGTCGGCCTCAACGGGCCCTTCGACCTGCTGGCCGAGGACGCCGTCAACGGCATCGGCGTGCACGAGGCGCAGGCCTATGCCGCCTGGGTGTCATCCCTCGGCGGCAAACTGGCCGGCGCGGTATTGCAGCATGAATATCAGTGGGAGGTGGCGGCGCGCACCCAGGCCATCACCGACTACGGCCGGGTATGGGAGTGGTGCGCCAATCCGTTTCACCGCTATACCGGCTACCAGGCGCCGGCCGATGCCGAAGCGGCAACGGCGGATTTCGATGCCGGTCACAACAGCCTGCGCGGCGGCTGCCTGCACAGCCAGCGCATCCAGCGCCGCCGCAGTTACCGCCATCATGCCCTGCCCGGGCAGCGCCACCTGTTCAGCGGCGCGCGGCTGGTGTTTCCGCCCTCGAAGATGCCCTGGCACAAATAGGCGCCGTGTTCGAAAAAGAGGACCTGCGCACCCTCGCCACCCTGGCGATGCCCTTCGGCAAGTACCGCGGCCGCCCGCTCATCGATCTGCCCGAGGCCTATCTGCTCTGGTTCGAAGCCAAGGGATTTCCCGCAGGTGACCTCGGCCGTCTGCTTGCGCTGGCCCTGGAGATCAAGCGCAACGGCCTCGCCTACCTGCTGCAGCCGCTGAAGCAACGCCGCTGAGGAGCGTTCCGTAGGGTGGATAAGCGCAGCACATCCACCGATACGATGCTTGGTGGATGCGCTGCGCTTATCCACCCTACATGGACTTTCATAAACTCTGCGTCCTTTGCGCCTCTGCGTTGGATGTTTTGTTTTGAATATCCTTGGCGGCACCTTCACGCCGGCCAATACTCCGTCGCGATGCCCTCGCCGAGATCGGCCTCGATCAGGCGCCGGCGCACTTCCAGCAACCTTTCGATCAAGGCCGGCTCGCGCTGCTCGTAGGCCGCTGCGTCGGGCACGCGCTTGACCACCACGCCGAGCAGCTCGGTGATGGCGTTGCCGATGGAGTTCTGCGAAATGGTGACGATGAGCTTGCCCTGTTCGTTGCGATAGATGAGCTGCTTGAAGGCCGGCTGCCAGCGGATGGCGTTGGCATAGGCCGGGTCCTTGATGCAGCGGTCGCGCACCATCTTCGCCGTCTTGAGGAAGTCGTTGTCGAACAGCAGCACGTTTTCCACCTGTGCGGGAAAGTGCAGGTCCGGCAGCATGGGCGCGTTGCGACTGGACACCTGGGAGAAGAAGGTGCGGTAGAAATCGAGAAAGCCCTTCAGCACCAGATCGTACTCATGCCAGAAACGCACGTCCTGCAAGGCGGCGGCGCCGCCGGGCACCTCCCAGCTGGGCAGGCCCTGCGGATAGCCGGTCAGGTCGATGCGCGCCGAATCGTCGCTCACCGGACGCAACACCTCCAGGTGCAGCGCCTTGCAGATGAATTCGCGATACACGCCGTGCATGTATTTCTCGAACAGTGAGTGCTGGCCGCCGTCGGTGAGATTGGGATTGCTGGGCTCGGCCAGCTGGGCGTTGCGCAGCTCGTCCATGGGAAAGACGATGAAGTGATTGTGCAGCATGCGGATGCTGGGCACGCCGGGCGAGGTGAGCGGCCAGGTGGCGTCCAGGCTGGCCTCGCCGGCCAGCACCAGATGCTGTTGCGGATCCGGATACTGCTCCAGCATGTAGTCGATGATGACCTGGTTCATGCGGTTCCACACATGGCGCACATTGTCCGGCACTTGGGTGCGGCGCACCGGGCGGCCAAGGGGATTGAGGATCGTCTGCGAGGTGTTGTAGATGATCGAGGTGTCGAACTCGGTGCTGTGCCCCAGGGCCTTGCGGTACAGCAGCAGATTTTCCTGGTTGAGCAGCAGGCCGTTGTTGTGCACCAGGTCGTTGAGGTTCTCGGTGCTGTTGAAGAACTCGTTGGGCTTCATGCCCTCGGGCACTTCCAGCGGAATGGGTCGGAACGGAGTGACGATTTCGCGCGGGCCGCACTGCATGATCTACACCTCAGACATTACTTTTATGGGCGCATAAGCCGTTGAAATAGCGGTAATTCAGGGGCTGCGCGCACCATAGCACCTTAGGCCGTGCGGGGGTATACGCCACAGGTGGCAAGCGTCCGCCGCTGTGGTTCAATGGGCTTACCGACGGATACCCGCACCCACATGCCCTTCGACTACGACCTGCCGCTCTACCGCCCACCGGGTGAACGGGACAACCTGATCATCCAGGCCACCCTGGGCTGCAGCTACAACCAGTGCAGCTTCTGCGCCATGTACCGGGACAAGCGCTACAGTGCGCGCCCGTTGCAGGCGGTGTACGCCGACATCGACGCCGCCGCCCGCGACTGGCCGGATGCGCGCCGCGTATTTCTCGCCGACGGCGACGCCCTGTCCCTGCCCACGCCGCACCTGCTGGCCCTGCTGCACAGGCTGGCGGCGGTCTTTCCGCGCCTTGCCCGGGTATCCTGTTACGCCACGCCCGCCAACATCCGCCGCAAGACGGCCGGCGAACTGGCGCAGCTGCGCGCCCACAAGCTCGGCCTGCTCTACGTCGGCATAGAATCCGGCGCGCCGCTGATCCTGAAGAAGATCACCAAGGGGGCCACTGCGCACGGCATCGCCGAAGCACTGCACCGTGCCGCCGCTGCCGGCATGAAGGTGTCGGCAACAGTGATACTCGGCCTGGGCGGGAAAGACTACTGGCAGGAGCACATCGACGGCACCGTCGCGCTGCTGAACCGCGCGCCGGTGACCCAGCTTTCCACCTTGCAGCTGTACCTGGATGAAGGCATACGCGACGAATTCGGCCGCAAGTTCGGCACGCCCTTTGTGATGCCGGACGACTTCGCCCTGCTGCGTGAGCAGCAGCGGCTCATCGAGAACCTCGAACCGCCGCGACCATTGTTGTTCCGCTCCAACCACGCCTCCAATGCGCTGGCGCTGGAGGGCACGTTGCCGAAGGATCGCGCCCGCCTGCTGGCGTCTGTCGCGCAGGCCTTGGAAGGGCAGCTGGACCTGCGTCCGCCGCACCTGCGCGGACTGTGAGACGGGCCGCTGACTCAGGCCATCCACATGCCGCAGTCGCAATCCTCCCGCGCCACATCGGGCGTGGTGCGTTGCAGGCCGTTTTCCAGGCCGTTCTTCCAGTCGGCGACAAACTGTTCGAGGGATTCGACGAAATCGGCCTCATGCTCGGGCCGGTTGCTGGTGCAGTGCACGGTGACGCCTCCGGCGCCTTCGGCGGTGACGGTCCACTGCACGGCGTTGATGCAGGCCGGCAGCATGAAGCGCACGCCGTCGCGGATCACGTCGCGGCGCACACGCATCTCGCCCCACACGCAATAGATGTCGCCGCGATCACCCTCGTGGGACAGCACCTTGTCGATCGAGGCGCACCATTGCGGCAGGTTGTCGATGCGCAGGTGGCGTTGCAGGTCTTCGGCGCGCAGGCGCACCGCGGTGGTGGCGAAAAACTCCATGGACTCCTCCTCACTGGGTATCTGTGTTGTTCTTGCAGTGGCTCCCGACACCTATGATTTTTGTGGTCTTTTTCCGCGCCGGGGGCGTCCGAATGTAACACGACTTTCCGGCAGGACGAAAAGCGCCGCTAACGTAGCGTAGAATGACGGGCGCCACATTGATCCCGATCATGACCGACATCGTACTCGCCACCCTGAACGCCAAATACCAGCACGCCGCGCTGGGCCTGCGCTATCTGCTGGCCAACATGGGCGAGCTGCGGCCGCGCACGCAACTGCTGGAATTCGTCTGGGACCAGCGCAGCACCGAGATCGCCGAGCAGCTGCTGGCGCAGCGGCCGCGCATCATCGGCCTCGCCGTCTACATCTGGAATGCGCGCGAAACCTTGCAGCTGGTGCAGGTATTGAAGGCGGTGGCGCCGGAGGTGATCGTCGTCCTCGGCGGTCCCGAGGTGAGCTACGAACAGGAGCAACAGGACATCGTCGCCGCGGCCGACTACGTGATCGCGGGACCGGGTGATCTCGCCTTCGCCGCACTGTGCCGCGAACTGCTCGCCGGCACGCACCCGGCGCAGCGGATCATCCAGGCGGAACCGCCGCCGCTGGAGCAGATCGCCCTGCCCTACGACGAATACACCGACGAGGATATCGCCCGGCGCCTGATCTATGTCGAGGCCTCGCGCGGCTGTCCGTTCAAGTGCGAGTTCTGTCTCTCCGCCCTGGACAAGACCGCCTGGCCCTTCGACCTGGATCGCTTTCTCGCCGCCATGGAACGGCTGCATGGGCGCGGCGTGCGTCACTTCAAGTTCGTCGATCGCACCTTCAATCTCAACGTGAAGGCGAGCCGCCGCATCCTGCAATTCTTTCTCGACCGGCTGAGCGACGACCTGTTCCTGCACTTCGAGGTGATCCCCGATCACCTGCCCGACGGCCTGAAGGAACTGCTGGCGCAGTTCCCGCCCGGCACGCTGCAACTGGAGGTGGGGATACAGAGCTTCAATCCGGAGGTGCAGCAGCTGATCAGCCGCAGGCAGGACAACGCCGCAACGGAAGAGAATCTGCGCTGGCTGCGCGAACACAGCCATGCCCATCTGCACGCCGATCTGATCATCGGCCTGCCCGGCGAAGCGCTGGAGAGTTTCGCCGCCGGCTTCAACCGGCTGTGGGCACAGCGCCCGCACGAAATCCAGGTGGGCCTGCTGAAGCGCCTGCGCGGTGCGCCCATCGCGCGCCACACGGCGGAGTTCGCCATGCGCTATGACCCGCAGCCGCCCTATACCCTGCTGGCCAACGCGCAGCTCGACTTCGCCACCATGCAGCGCCTGACCCGCTTTGCCCGCTACTGGGACATGATCGCCAACTCGGGACGCTTCGCCCACGCCCTGCCGCTGCTGCTGGCGGAGGATGCCTTCGGCCGCTTCCTGGCCCTGTCAGACTGGCTGTACGCCACCACCGGACAGACCCACCGCATCGCCCTGCCGCGGCTGTTCCAGCTGCTGCACCGGGCGCTGTGCGAGGAGTTTGCAGTGGGCGAGGAAACGGTGATGACCGCGCTGGCGCGCGACTGCGCGGCCTTCGGCGCCAAGGGCTGTCCCGACTTCCTGCACGGCCACCTGCAACAGGTGCAGGCGGCGGCGCGGCGTGCGGAAAAGGGTGTGCCGGCGCGCCAGGCGCGGCACCTGGGGGAATGACTACACGTCGTCGGTATCCATCTGGCCGCTGAGACGGCGACGCACGTGGGACCACGACAGGCCGGTACTGATCACCAGCGCCAGCAGGGTCAGGATCAGGTAGGTGATGACGCGGACGTTGTCGGCGGCGATGAGACCCATGTCCACCACCAGCCACAGCAGGGTGCCGAAGAAGGCGGTGGCCAGCACCAGCCCCACCGCGCCGAGGGAGCGCAGGGCGGCGCGGATGTAGATGGCCCAGCCGACGATCAGGGCGACGCCGACAAAGGCCTCGAAGGCGGTGACCGAAGGGAAGTTGTGCTTGACCCAGTGGAAGTAGGAGTAGCCTTCCGGGTTGTAGGTGGAAAACACCAGCACCAGGCCGGCGGCAAAGCGCAGCAGGAAACCGCGCCAGCCGATATCGATGCTTTTGGCCATGAAATCACCCGCCCTCTGCGCAGCGGCCACCCCGCCGGCGGCCCGTCCATGAACGACGATGTTAGCAGATGGCCGGCCGTGACGGACTGTCATCGGCCGCTGCTATGATCTCCCCATGGCCCCCGTCATCACCAGCCCGGATTTCCGCACCACCGCCCAGCCGGTCGAAGGGAAGTTCGTCCACCTGTCCTGGCGCGACAGGGATTACCTGCTGTTTGCCGCCGCCGCCCAGCACAAATACCACAACCAGATGGTGGCGCAGTTTCTCGGCAATCACGGCATCCGCCACCGCTGGATCGGCGGCGACCGGCTGGAGTGGGACGACGCCGGCCTGATGGTGCGCGGCGGCGGCCGCTTCCGCCTCGACCCGGTGGCGCGGCAGCTGTACCTGTGGGACCGTTCCACCGCCTACGGCCCCTTCGATCCGGCCGCCGTGCAGGCGCGGCTGGAGGCCGAGGGCCCCTGGCCCGGATTCACCCTGCGGTTCGGGCCATGAAACAAAAGGCCCGAGGGGTTTCCCCCCCGGGCCAGGAACTGCGTGCCCCGTCCGGATATCAGACGCAGCCGGTGGGCTTGGGCAGGCCGCCGTACTTGGTGATCGGCTTCATCGGGCCGGTCAGCCACAGCTTGAACATTTCCTTCTGGTCCGCCTCCAGGTACTTGGAGAACTTGCGGATCGGCGGAACCGAACCGAACTCCTCGTAGTATTCGCGGGCCTTCAGGATCTGCCCCCACTTCTCGTCGTCCAGCTCGATACCGTCGGCCTCGGCCATGGCACGGCCGATTTCCGGAGACCAGGCGTTCATATCGGTGAGATAACCGTCACCGTCGCGATCTGGCAGCTGCATAGGATTCACCCTCCATATTGTTGATCTAAGCCTGTTCGGGCCGCCGTAACCCGGCGCCCCTCATACCTGAGTAACGTTGTTGGTTATTAAAGCAAATACCTTGCTTGATGGTCAAGTATTATTTTGACAAATCACAAGGCGAGGAAATGGCGCAGCATGCGCCCGCGCAGTGCGGATTCCGGCAGGGGGGCCAGTGCGGCGCCCATGTTGTCGATCATGTGGGCTACCTGCGAGGTCGCCGGGATGGCGCAGGTGACGGCGGGGTGGGACACGGCGTAGCGCAGGAAGAACTGGGCCCAGCTGGCGCAGCCGGCCTCCGCCGCCCAGGGCGGCAGTGCCTCTCCCCGCACCGCAGGGAACAGCCCGCCGCCGCCGAAGGGCCGGTTGGCGATCACCGCCATGCCGCGCTCCCGCGCCAGCGGCAGCAGGCGCTGTTCCGCCTCGCGGTCCCGTATGTTGTAGGTGAGTTGCACGAAATCCAGCGCATGGCTGCGCATGATCCGCTCCAGTTCGGCGTGGCGCCGGCCATGGGAGGTGGTGACGCCCAGGTAGCGGATGCGGCCGGCCGCCTTCCACTCCTGCAGGGTCTCCAGGTGGGCCTCCCAGTCCAACAGGTTGTGCACCTGCATGAGATCGAAGCGCTCCACGCCCCACAGGTGCCGGGAGGCCTCCATCTGCTGCACGCCCAGCCAGCGGCCCGGCGTCCACACCTTGCTGGCCGCGAACAGCTGCGGCGGCCGGCCCAGCCGGGCCAGCCCCTCGCCGATGACCTCCTCGGCGCGGCCGTACATGGGGGATGAATCGATCAGCCGGCCGCCGTGGGCGAAGAAGGTCTCCAGCACCTGCATCCGCTGCGCCCGCTCGCCGGGCAGCTTGCCCACATCGAAGGTGAGCCAGCTGCCCATGCCGATCACCGGCAGCGTCTCGCCGGACGAGGGGATGGCCTTTTCCACCCTCGCCGCGGCGCGCGCCGGCGGCATCATCGCCAGCGCAGCCAGGCCGCCGCACAGGCCCAGGAAGGCGCGGCGCCCGGGCCTCGTGTTCACCGCCCGAAGATGTCGCGCAGGAAGGTCTCCAGCTCGGCCCATGACTTGGCGTCGGCATCGGCGTTGTAGGCCAGCGGCATCCGGAAGCGCTGGCCGTAGGCGTCGGCATCGGGGTTGGTGAAGGCGTGCTTCGCCCCCGGATAGCTGACGAAGCGGTAGTCGACGCCGGCGGCGGACATCTCCTGGTGGAACACCTCGATCTGCTGCTCGCTCACCAGGGGGTCGGCGGCGCCGTGCAGCACCAGCACCCTGGCCTTGACCTTGCCCGGCTCGGCCAGCTTTTTGCTGGCCAGGGCGCCGTGGAAGCTGGCCACACCCTTGAGGTCCACACCCTCGCGCGCCATGGCCAGCACCACGCCGCCGCCGAAGCAGTAGCCGATGGCGGCGGTGGCATGGGGCGCCACCGTGGGATGCTGTTCCAGTACCGCCTTGGCGGCGAGGAAACGCTCGCGGCGCCGGTCCATGTCGCTGTTCACCGCCGTGGCGAACTTGCCGGCATCGTCGGGATGATCGGCAGTCTTGCCGTCGCCGTACATGTCCACCGCCAGGGCCGTGTAGCCCAGGCGCGCCAGCATGCGGGCGCGCATGCGGGCGTACTCGTTGTGGCCCCACCACTCGTGCACCACCAGCACGCCGGGACGTTTGCCCTTTACCGCGTCGTCGTAGGCCAGATAGCCCTTCATCTCCGTGTCGCCGGCGCGATAGCTCACTTCCTCGCCCACCACGGCGGCGTGGGCCTGAACACCGAACAACGCCAACAGCAGGAAGCCGAGCATACGTTTCATGTGATTTTCCTCCAGGGGATTATTGGTATCGCACAAGAATAGGCGCCACGACGGCACGCTGCCACGGCGAAAGGCGCGTTCACCCCAAAGGTACAAAGAACTTCCAACACCTGACGCAGAAATGCGGAGGTGCAGAGGGGAAAAATCCTTCTCTACGCCTCCGCATTTCTGCGTCAGGTGTTGGCTTTCCCCTTGGTGATGATGGAGGATTGTTCAGGCGTCGCCGTCGGCACGGCAGCAGTTGCGCCCGGCGGCCTTGGCGCGATACATCGCGGCATCGGCACGGGCGAACACGGCGTCGGGATCGTCCTGCTCTTTGAACTGTGCCAGACCACAGGAGATGGTGATCAGTACGCGCTCGCCACGATAATGAAATTCACAGGCCTCCACCGCCGCACGGATCTTTTCTGTCGCCACCCGTGCCTGTGGCATATCGGTTTCCGGCAGCAAGATAACGAATTCCTCGCCACCATAACGGGCAACAAAATCGGTTTCACGGACCTGTGCGGCAAGAAGCTTTGCCACTACCTTGAGCACTTTGTCACCGGCCTGATGGCCGTAGGTGTCATTGATGCGCTTGAAGTTATCGACATCCCAGATGGTAAAAACCAATGGTGATCGATAACGTTTCCAACGTGCATACTCATGAGTGATGCGTTCGTTGTAGGCGAGACGGTTGGATATTTCGGTGAGCGGATCGATCAGGGCCTGATTGCGCTCCTGCAGAATGCGCCCACGCAATGATTCCGATTCAGTTTCCAGCAAGCGCAGGCGCGTATTGAGTTTCTTCACTTCCTGCTCGGCACGCTCTATGCGTTCGTCCTCGGTATGGCGGAATATCTCCATGTGGCGGCGGATGGTATCGACGCGCTCCTGCACGGCCTGCTTGAGATGATCTAGATTCTGCGCCCATCGTACCGAGTCCTCGATACCCTTCATCTGCACCTGCACCTCGGCATCCAGCGCACGGCCGTCCTCCACCGTCTCACGATGAGTCGCTACGGCCCCCTGCAAGCTGATGTCCAGTTCGCGTAGATTGTCGGTGAGTTGTTTGAGAAAGGTTTCAACCTCGGCACGCTCATTCTGCGCCCGAGTGCGCATGGTGGTAACCAGATCCGCGATACGCCCCAGAATCTGCTCCAGTTCATCTTCGTCTTCTGCGATGGCCAGTTCGTTCTTTATCGCCTCGGCCTCGCCGTGCAGCTCGGGCGGTACCGCCAGCCGTTCCAGTAGTTGCAGCAATACCTCTTGCGGCGACAGTCGGGAGGCTAGAACGGGCGTAACCGCAGTCGGTGGCAACAGGGTGGCCAGTTCGGTCACAACCCGCTGCAATTCATCACGACGCACCGCCGCCGCGGCCCGGGCACGCAGTTCGGTCGGTGCTGCCACCGACGTCAATATCTGCGTCAACAGCGTCTTCGCCAGCGACAGGCCATCACCGGTCTCCTGCAGCACCACTGGTGCCGCCTCTTCAGCAGGAGGAGATACGACCTCCTCACGACGGAACAGACGCCCCAGCAACCCCTTGTTGCCAGCATCACCACTCCCATCCGTCTGCTGCTCCGCCAGCCAGTCAAAGGCCTCGCCGATCAGTGCAATCAGGTTCTGCAGATGCGGCTGGTAATCTGTGTCGGCACTCAACGCGCCCAGCGCCTTGCTGTATGCCTTGGCCTTGTGGCCGAGCCCGCGTGGAAAGGTGATGCCGTCTGCCAGGCGGCGTAACACATCCAGCGGTGCCGGTGGCTTGCTGTGACTGCGTCGCTGCTGATCCAGCCGCACCAGATGCTCGGTCAGCGACTGGATCAGCGCCTCCAGCTCATCGCTGCTGCTGTTCTTACGGATGGCACTGCGCAGCCGATCAAGCTGCTGGTTGAGCTCCCTGTCGCTGCTGTCGGCTGCCAGGGTCAAGCGCGATATGCACTGACGCAGCAGATTTTCTGTTTTCTGCCAAGCCTTCTCCTTGCGATCGAGCTGCGCCAGGCCGTCGTAATATTTGTTGCGCCACTGCTCCAGCTCACGGGCCAGGCGCTCGTCCTGCGTCATGCTGTACTCCCTGTTTGTGTTACGTTGTTATTGGTACCGCAAACACTATGCCGGCAGGTGTATTTCGTTGGGCAGTATCAGCTCCATCGCCACCGGCAGATGGTCGGAGCAGGTGTGATTGACTACGTGGCAGTTGGTAACATCAAGTTCCGGCGTCACCAGAATGTGATCGATGCTGCGGTTGGGACGCCAGCTGGGGAAGGTATGCCGTTCTTCCGCAGGTTCACACAGGCGCGTGCGCTGAAATAGATGGCGCATTTCCAGGCTGTTCGGCGCACAGTTCATATCACCCATCAACACCACGTGACGGTAGTCAGCCAGCAATTCGCTGACGAAATCGAGCTGCATGAGACGCGACCGCTGCCCCAGCGCCAGATGGATCAGCATCACTGCCAGCGCATTGTCGCCATGGGCATAGCGCACCAGCAGCGCGCCGCGGCCGGGCATCATGCCGGGCAGACGGTGTTCGGTGACCTCGGTGGGCTGGGTGCGCGACAGCAATCCGTTACCGTGCTGGGCAAGCTGCCCAAGATCGCGGTTGAGTTGATGATGCCAAAAGGGAAAACCGGCCTTCTGCGCCAAGTATTCGGTCAGGTGCACATAGCCAGTGCGGTGTGAACCGGCATCCAGCTCCTGCAGCGCGACGATATCAAAATCGGAAATCAGCTGTGCCACCCGGTCCAGGTTGCGGAAACGGCAGCTGGTAGGCAGTACATGCTTCCACAGATTGGTGACGTAGTGATGCGGACGTGAACTGGCTATCCCCATCTGTACGTTATAGCTGAGCAGGCGCAGGCGGCGGCCCGATGCCTGAATCTCGCCGTGCTGGGCCGCGTCAGTCATAACCGCCTCAGAGGGGGCAGACCATTTCGCCGAGCTTGGCGGTAAGCTTGAGGTTTTCACCATAGTCCACCGGACAGTCGATGATGCTGACGGTAGCGTCGGCCAGCGCCCTGTGCAGCGTCGGCAGCAGATCGGCGACGCGTTCGATGCGATAGCCTCTGGCGCCGAAAGATTCTGCATACTTGATGAAATCAGGATTGGTGAAGTCAACATTGGAGGCGCGACCAAACTGGTTCAGCTGTTTCCACTTTATCAGGCCGTAGCCGTTGTCATTCCAGATCAGGATTACCAGCGGCAACTTGAGGCGTATTGCCGTTTCGATCTCCTGACTGTTCATCAGGAAGCCGGCATCACCGGTCACCGCCACCACCTTGCGCTCAGGATAGGCCAATTTGGCTGCAATGGCACCGGGCACGGCAATTCCCATGCTGGCGAAGCCGTTGGAGATGATACAGGTGTTGGGATACTCGCAGCGGAACATGCGCGCCATCCACATCTTGTGTGCACCTACATCGCAAATCACGATGTCTTCCATTTCCAGCGCGGTGCGCAGATCCCAAATCACCTTCTGCGGCTTGACCGGGAAGCTGTCGTCGTTCTTGTGCGACGACATCTCCTCCACCAAGGCATCGCGCAACGGACGCATGCGGTGCCCCTGATGCGGCGTGGCGAGCTCGCCGATGCGCACCAGCGAGTGCTTGATGTCGCCCACCACGCCCACCGCCACTGGATAGTAGGCATCAACCTCGGCCGGCGTGCTGTCCACATGGACAATGATGCGGTCGCGCGTTGGGTGCCACAGATAGGGATGATATTCCACCAGGTCATAACCGACACAGACAATCACGTCGGCGGTATCGAAACCGCAGTTGACGTAGTCACGAGCCTGCAGGCCGACGCTGCCCAACGCCAGTGGATTCCTGGCAAAGGGCACCACACCCTTGGCCATGAAGGTATTGGCCACCGGGATGTTCAGGCGCTCGGCAAAATCGGTAAGTTGCTGCCAGGCCTTGGCGCGAATCACGCCGTTGCCGGCCAGGATCAGCGGTGCCTTGGCATTGGAAATCAACTCGGCCGCGCGGTCGACGCGATCGGCTGACGGCTCCGGCTGGGAAGGATTCTTCACCGGCAGCGGCTCTTCATCCACCTCGTACTTGGCGATGTTCTCGGGAAACTCGATGAAGGTCGCGCCGGTCTTTTCCGTCTGCGCCAGCTTGAAGGCCTTGCGCACCACCTCGGGAATAACATTGGGCGTCAGCAGGCGCGAGGAATACTTGGTGATGGGATGGAACATCAGTTCCAGGTCCAGCACCTGGTGCGACTCCTTGTGCAGCCGCGTGGTCGCCGCCTGGCCGGCGATGGCCACCAGCGGCGCATGGTCCATATTGGCATCGGCGACGCCGGTGATCAGATTGGTGGCGCCGGGCCCGAGGGTGGCAAGACACACGCCGGCGCGGCCGGTGAGACGGCCGTAAACATCAGCCATGAAGGCGGCACCTTGTTCGTGGCGCGTAGTGACGAACTTGATAGGCGAGTCCAGCAGGGCATCCATGAGGTCGAGATTTTCCTCGCCGGGAATGCCGAATACGTACTCGATACCCTCGTTCTCCAGGCATCGGACGAACAGTTGGGCCGCCTTCATGACGCCTACTTACTGCTCTTGGCGGTGCTGGTCATGGTCCGTTCAGTTGCCACCAGATGATCCACCACATCCAGCATGCCCTGGTAGCTCTGTGCCATCGGGCCGTCGGTGCGGTATTTGCCGGCCACGACGATCGACGGAACCCCGGTGATGCCATAGCGTTGGGTCAGACGCTCGGCACGATTCACCTTAACGTCAACCGCGAAGGACTTGAATGCATCCAGAAATTTCTTCTCTTCGACACCAAACTCGGCAAAGTATGCGGCCAGCTGTTGCTCGGTATTCAACGGACGCTTGTCCTTATGAATGGCGTCAAACATCGGCGTGTGTATCTTGTCGACAATGCCCAGGGCCTCGGCGGTGTAATAGGCGCGTGCGTGCAGCCGCCACTGGCTGCTGTTGAATATGGCGGGAATGCGGATGAACTCCACGTGCTCCGGCTTGCGCTTGACCCAGTCATGCAGGAAGGGCTCGAAATTGTAGCAATGGCCGCAGCCATACCAAAACAGCTCCACCACCTCCACCTTGCCAACGGCGCTGGGCGCCGGCTCGACCGGTGTCTCCAGGCGGGCGTACTGGAAGCCTTCGTAAATCTCGTCTGCGGCATGGGCGGACAGCGCCGCCAGCGGCAGCAACAGCGCCAGGAGAGTCCGGGCGACATATCTTTTCATTGCTTTGACTCCTAACGTCGGAATGGCGGCTGGGCCGCCGGTCGATTGATGCAACTATACCACCGGTTCAGCACACGCGAGCGGCCAAGCCTTTCCCGCGCCCCGGCGGCGTTCTATGCTATGACACACGTTGAGCGAGGGAGTTGCCATGTCCACCGACAATACCATAAACCTGACTGATTTCCTGAGTCAGCAATACCTGTGCGAGTCGCTTACCCTGCGAGAGGTGCAAACCCTGCTGGAATTCACCGAACTGGTCGCCTTCCGGAAAAACGCCATCATCGCCGACATCGGCGAGGTCGGTGAGGCTCTGTATTTCATGATCAAGGGCGAAGTGGCGTTGATCTACGAAGCGGAGGGGCAGTCAGTGGAGATTGGCGGCATCAAGGAGGGGGAACTGGTCGGCGAGATGTCCTTCTTCGACCGCGAGCCCCGCTCGGTGCGCCTGCTGGCCAAATCTGCCGACACCCGCCTGCTGCGCCTGTCCCGTAGCCGCTACCAGCGCTTGCGGGTGGAACACCCGTTCATTGCCGTCAATCTGCTAGAACACGCCATCATCAACCTGGACCACCTGTTCCGCCGGGTGAGCCAGGATGTGGCGACGTTTTCGCGTTACGTGTATGGGGGGAAGAAATAGATACAAGAGAAAAGATACCAGTTAAAAACTGGCGTGCGTGTAGCGCGCTCCTTCCCTTGTATCTTTGCTCTTTTTTCTTGTATCTGCCGTTAAAGCGTACCGTATGAATGCAGGCCGGACAGGAACATGTTCACCCCAACGAAGGCAAACAGGGTGATGAACAGGCCAACCACCGACCACCAGGCCAGCGGGCGACCGCGCCAGCCCTTGGTCAGGCGCAGGTGCAGCCAGGCGGCGTAGTTGAGCCAGACGATCAATGCCCAGGTCTCCTTCGGATCCCACGACCAGTACCCGCCCCAGGCCTCCGCCGCCCACATGGCGCCCAGCACAGTGGCCACGGTGAAGAAGGCAAAGCCAAGGGCGATGGCCTTGTACATCACATCGTCCATCTGCTCCAGGCTGGGCAGGCGGCCGGCCAACCAGCCCTCGGGACGACGCTCAACCAACAGGTAGGCCATGGCCACCATCGCGGCGAGGGCAAAGCCGCCGTAACCGACGAAATTGGCCGGCACATGGATCTTCATCCAGTAACTCTGCAGTGCCGGCACCAGCGGCTGGATTTCATGCGCGCCGCGGGCAAAGGAATACCACAGCAGAAAGGCCACCGCCGCGGAGATCACGGTAAGTACGAACCCCCCCAGTTGGCGACTCTTGTAGCGCCCTTCATAGAACAGATACATCAGCGCGGTGATGACGGCGAACAGGATGAACACCTCGTACAGGTTGCTCACCGGAATGTGGCCGATGTCGTGACTGATCAGATAGGACTCGCGCCAGCGCACCATCAGGCCAGTGAAACCCATGGCAGTGGCGCTCCAGGTCAGCGCGCTGCCGACGCGGTTGGAAAAATCGGAGCGGGCCAACATGCCGAAGAAATAGGCGAAGGTGGCCATCACGTAGAGGGCGCTCATCCACATGATCGCCGACTGGCTGCTGACCAGGTACTTGAGGAAAAAGTTGCTGTCGCCGCGGGCGAGATCGCTGCCATACAGCGTGATGGCAAACAGGCTGAACAGGGCGATGACCAGGCTCAGTTGCCGCGTCGGCTTCCAGGTCCAGCCTAGCCAGATCAGGGTGATGGCCGTGCCATAGAGGATGCCGACCTCATAGCTGTCCATGAACTCGGCGTAATGGATGTGTGCGTAGATGGTGCCGGCCACGGTGAGCAGTGCCCACAGCCAGTCAAACCAACCCAGGCGCTTGAGCAGCGACGGCTGCTTGAATTCCTGCTCCAGGTAATCGCTCGATACGGACATCACTGCCACCTCATTGATTAACTTGCACCGGTGCTGCGCGGCACCGCTTGTTCCAGTTCTGCCTGCAGGGCATGAAACTCTTGCTCGAACTCCATGCGGTTGCGGTGACCGCTGCCGGCAAGCAGCAATGCGGTTCCACCATCGCGCGACGCCAGATACACCCAGACACGGCGCTGGTGCATGTAGAACATCATGAATATGCCGGCCATCAGCATAGCGCATCCGAGATAGACAATATCCTTGCCCGGCGCGCGGGCAATTTGCAGGCCGCTCGCCTCGATGTGCTCGAAGGAGCTCAATTGCAGATAGAATGGCGAGCTGTAAGCCCCCAACATGGACAGGGTATTGAGGGCATCATCGAAGAACTGGCTGTCGGCGTCCGTCACGCCTTGTGCTACGTCGACACCCTCGTCCCGCAACATATCTACATACAGCGCACCCAGCACACCCTGTAGCACGTTCACATAGGAGTTGATCGCATCCTGCCGCTTTTCCGTGGGGACATTGGCCTCCGCGTGCTTGACCACGCCATCAATGCCCTGCTCGACGAACAAGCCTACCAGGCTGCCAATGGATTCAATCATCGTATTGCGCACTTCCTGGCTCGCCGTATCGCTGCTCATCATGTCACCCAGCTGCAACTCGACAACGCGGCGCACGCGCGCCTGATCGTGGGTCGCCGCCAACAAGGCCATGAAGCGTTTTGGCGTGCCGGCGGCATCGCCCGGAATGTAGAGGTAACGGTATTCTTCACTCGGTGTGGCGCGCATGCCGCTCATGTAGAACTGCCGACCCTGCAACTCCACCGGCAGCATGTAGTTGACGTATTCCATCGCTTCACCGGCCGGGTTGCGCAGTTTGAATACGAAGCTCGGACCGTAGTTGCGGAATTTCTTGCCGCTGGCGTCATCTTCGTCCACGGGAAAGATGTTGTAGAGCTTGAAGTCGGTGAATTCCAACTGACGCTCACCGCGGGTGGTGGTCAGGCGCAGGAAACGATTGACGTTGCTGTTCAATTCCAGCGGCTCTTGGTGTGGCAGATCCAGCGACCAGGCACGCATCGCCAAACCGGAACCGCCGTCACCGAAGCTGGATTGGTAGATGGCATATCCCTTATAGATCAGCGGGTGATTGACCCGAATGGTCTGGTGCAGTGGCTCTGCCAGGTCGTCATCGTGGATCACCAGATCACTTTCAAACGACTTGGGCATCCCGGTGGGGTAATGCTCAACGCGGAACTGCTCCAACTCGATGGCAAAGGGCAGCTCCTGCATCAGATATCCGTCACGCAACTGCAAAAACACCACACTGGTGCTGCCACCTTCGGGAATGCTGATACTGCCGCGGAAGGAAAGATTGTCCGTGCCCAGCGTACTCTCCGCCGGCACCTCGCTGGCGGGAAGGTCGCGCGTTTCGGCGCGCAGCTCACCGCGCAACTCCTGCCACTGCAGCGGCAGGTTGCCGTCGATTAGGCCGCCGAGGCAGATCACGACGATGGAGACATGGGACAGGATATATCCGAGGCGGCCGGCAGAACCTTTCATGGCCGCCACCGTGACGTGATCATCCTGCACGCGCTTGCGCACGCGGTAACCGCGTGCGTTCAGCAGCGCCTCGGCGCGGACCAGTGCGTCGCCGCTGCCATAGGCGGTGTCCCATTCTGCCTTGAGATGGAAACTGCGCAGCGATTTCTCCTGCACATCGACACGGTAGTGGCGCATGTCCCGCAGGATGTGGGGGGCATTGCGCCACACGCAAATGGAGGTGGAGACCAACAGAAAGCCGAGCAACACCAGAAACCAGACGGACCCGTAGATGTCGAACAGCCCCAGCGCCTTGAATACCTCGAACCAGAACGGTCCGAACTTCATCACATAGTTGGTGTAGGGCTCGTTCTGTTGCAACACGGTGCCGATCACCGAGGCAATGGCGATCACCACCAGCAAGGTGATGGCCAGATTCATCGAGCCGAGGAATTCGAGTGCAATGGCGCCCGTACTGCGCCGTGGGCGCACGGGAGAGGTCGTGTCGTTCAACTAAAGCCCTGCCCTGATGATGTCGCGTGTGGTGTTTGAGCCGCACAGCGCGCAGAAGTTGCGTTCTGCCGCCTCAAGGCCGCCGATGATAGCACGCAGAAATGGAGAAGGGCGGCCCACTGGGCCGCCCTTCCTGGGGTACAACCGTACTCTCGTCGACTCAGTGCAGGCCGGCGATGTACTCGGCCACGGCCTCGATCTGCTCATCGGTCATCTTGCCGGCCACATCACGCATCATGTTGCCCGGGTCGTTGCTGCGCGTACCAGCGCGGAAGTCCTTCAGCGCCTTGATGGTATAGGTCGCATGCTGACCGGCCAGTGCGGGGAACTTCGCTGCCGGGTTGCCGGCACCGTTGGGACCATGGCAGGCCATACAGGCAGCCAGACCCTTGGTCGCATCACCGGCACGGTACAGCTTCTCACCCGGCGCGGCCTTTTCAGCGTTGGCGGAACCGACACCACGCTTCTGGCTGGCGAACCAGGCGGCCAGATCGGCCACATCCTGATCGCTCAACGGCAGCACCATGGCGGTCATGGTGTCGTCCTTGCGTGCGCCGGACTTGAAGTCCATCAGCTGCTTGCTGATGAACTGCTCGGACTGGCCGGCCAGGCTCGGCCACGTGGGCACCATGCTGTTACCGTCCATGCCGTGGCAGGCGGAGCACACCGCGGCCTTGCCCTGGCCCGCG
>Ga0172382_10000993_pt1 | contig 52446 bp, 42 predicted proteins | sample Leawel138RmetaG_FD_122245 | JGI IMG/M metagenome (GOLD analysis project Ga0172382, IMG submission 122245) | Leachate microbial communities from a municipal landfill in Southern Ontario, Canada - Leachate well 138R metaG | ecosystem: Engineered > Solid waste > Landfill > Unclassified | place... | reverse complement strand
TCCATCCAGGCCGTGTATGTGCCTGCGGATGACTTGACCGACCCGTCGCCGGCCACCACCTTCCTCCACCTCGACTCCACCGTCGTGCTGTCGCGTGACATCGCCGCGCTGGGTATCTACCCCGCCGTCGATCCGCTCGACTCCACTAGTCGCCAGCTCGATCCGCTGGTGGTTGGCGAAGAGCACTACAACACGGCGCGCGCCGTGCAGCAGACGCTGCAGAAGTACAAGGAACTGCGTGACATCATCGCGATTCTGGGCATGGACGAACTGTCGCCGGACGACAAGCTCGCCGTGGCCCGTGCGCGGAAGATCCAGCGCTTCCTGTCGCAGCCCTTCCACGTTGCGGAAGTGTTCACCGGCTCGCCGGGCAAGTACGTGTCCCTGAAGGACACCATTGCCGGCTTCAAGATGATCGTCAGCGGCGAATGCGACCACATGCCCGAGCAGGCGTTCTACATGGTCGGCAGCATCGACGAGGCCATCGAGAAGGCCAAGAAGCTCTGATGCGGTTACCGCACGGTGCCCTCACCGGCATCGTGCGGATTTTGAGAGGACACGACTATGGCAATGACGGTTCACGTGGACGTGGTCAGCGCGGAAGAAGAAATCTTCTCCGGTCTGGCTGAATTCGTCGCGTTGCCCGGCGAAAGCGGCGAGCTTGGCATTCTGCCCGGCCACATGCCGCTGATGACCCGGATCAAACCGGGTGCGGTACGCCTCAAGCTGCCTAATCAGACAGCAGAAGAGCTGGTGTTCGTGGCCGGTGGCATCCTGGAAGTTCAGCCCGGTCTGGTGACGGTTCTGGCCGACACCGCCATCCGCGGCCGCGACCTTGACGAAGCCAAGGCCCTGGAAGCCAAGAAAGCTGCCGAAGAGGCGCTGCGCAACCAGAGCTCGCAAATCGACTACGCAAAAGCCCAGGCCGAACTGGCCGAAGCCATCGCACAGATCGCAGCAATCAACAAACTGCGCAAGTCGGTGCACTGATCCCGGTTCATCCAGGCTCACCAGCATGCAAGAAGCAACCCTGTGCGGGTTGCTTTTTTTTTGAGTGAGCGCAGTAGCCATCTTGTGTCTGCGATATCCAAGACAATACGAAAAGCATAACGGGATGCATAATGGCATCTTGTGAATTCTCACAAGGTGCTTGTTTTGGCAATCCTGTCCCCTTCGGATCTCAAGACGATCCTGCACTCCAAGCGCGCCAACCTGTACTACCTGGAACACTGCCGGGTGCTGGTGAATGGCGGGCGCGTCGAGTACGTCACCGATGCGGGCAACCAGTCCCTGTACTGGAACATCCCCATCGCCAACACCACCACGATCCTGCTCGGCACCGGCACCTCCATCACCCAGGCGGCCATGCGCGAGCTGGCCAAGGCCGGGGTGATGGTGGGCTTCTGCGGCGGGGGCGGCACGCCGCTGTACGCGGGCACGGAACCGCCCATTGAGGTCGCCTGGTTCCCGCCCCAGAGCGAATACCGCCCCACCGAATACCTGCAGCACTGGGTGCGTTTCTGGTTCGACGACGCCCGGCGGCTGGAGGCCGGCAAGCGCGTGCAGCGCGCCCGGCTGGACTTCATCCGCCGGCACTGGGGCGCCACCCGGCGCCGCGACGAAGCGGATTTCCCGGTGGATGAAGCCCGCCTGCACGCCGCCCTCGACGCCGCCCGCCAGCGTCTCGACACCGCCCCCGACCACACCGCGCTGCTCACCGAGGAAGCGCGCCTCTCCAAGACCCTGTTCAAGCTCGCCTGCGACGCCACCGGCTACGGCGACTTCACCCGCGCCAAGGACGGCACGGGCGCGGACAGCGCCAACCGCTACCTCGACCACGGCAACTACCTGGCCTACGGCCTCGGCGCCACCGCCGCCTGGGTGCTCGGCCTGCCCCACGGCCTCGCCGTGCTGCACGGCAAGACCCGCCGCGGCGGGCTGGTGTTCGACATCGCCGATCTGGTCAAGGACGCCCTGATCCTGCCCCAGGCCTTCCGCTCCGCCAGTGGCGGCGACAGCGCCCAGGAATTCCGCGACGCCTGCATCGCCACCCTGCTGCAGGCCGAGGCCCTGGACTTCATGATCGACACGGTGAAGGCCATCGCGCTGGAACTGGGCGGCAGCGGGCAGCCCGGCGCGGGCGGAGGCGAGGCATGAACATCCTGCTCGTGTCCCAGTGCAGCAAGAACGCCCTCGTCGAAACCCGCCGCATCCTCGACCAGTTCGCCGAACGGCGTGGCGAGCGCACCTGGCAGACCCCCATCACCCAGGCCGGGCTGGACACCCTGTACCGCCTGCTGCGCAAGAGCGCACGCAAGAACACCGCCGTGGCCTGCCACTGGATCCGCGGCAAGGACCACAGCGAGCTGCTGTGGATCGTGGGGGATGCACGGCAGTTCAACGAACGGGGAGCGACGCCCACCAACAGCACGCGGCGCGACGTGCTGCGGGGGGAGGATGAGAACGACTGGCACGCCGCCGAGGACATCCGCCTGCTCGCCCGGCTGGCGGCCCTCTTCCACGACGTGGGCAAGGCCAGCGAGACTTTCCAGAAGAAGCTGCTCAGCACCGTGCCACTGGCCGACCCCTTCCGCCACGAATGGGTGTCGCTACGCCTGTTTGAGGCTTTCGTCGGGCCGGATTGCCAGCATGACTGGGACTGGCTGACACGCCTGAGTCAGCTCGATGGCGCCGAGACCGCCCGCGTGCTGGAGCGGCTGCTCAAGGACGCGCTGACTGAGCGGGCGCTCAGCCCCTTCAGGACGCTGCACGACGGCCTGCCGCTGGCACGAGCGCTGGGCTGGCTGATCGTCAGCCACCACCGCCTGCCCACGCCGGACAAGGACTGGGCGCTGAAGGCCGATGCCCTCGGCCGCCTGCCCGCCGCCGTGGTGCATGGCTGGTGCGGCAGCCGTGTACCGTCTGCTGACACCAAGCCCTCCAAAGAAGAAACTGCCACGCTCAAGAACTGCTGGCACTTCCCCCTCGGCCTGCCCTTCGACAGCCGTCACTGGCGCGAGCACACCGTCAAGCTCGCCCACGCCCTGCTGCAGCGCCCCGGCCTGCTGGATGCCGCCAGCGCCCCTGGACGACTTGCCAGCCCCCACGTGCTGCACCTCGCCCGCCTCGCCCTGATGCTGGCCGACCACCACTATTCCGCCCAGCCCAGCCACGCCCGCTACGGCGATCCGGTGAAGAAAGGCCGCAAGGCCCTCCATGCCAACACCCGCTGGAACGACGATGGCAGCGGCAAGGACCTCAACCAGCGCCTCGACGAACACCTGATCGGCGTGGAAGTCAGCGCCAGCCGCCTGCTGCGCAGCCTGCCCCGGCTCGCCGACAATCTGCCGCGCATCGCCCGCCACAAAGGCTTCCGCGAGCGCGCCAAGGGCGATTTCAAGTGGCAGAACGAAGCCTTCGACCTGGCCGAGAACCTGCGCGAAGCGTCCGCCCGCCACGGCTTCTTCGGCATCAACCTGGCTTCCACCGGGCGCGGCAAGACCCTCGCCAACGCCCGCATCCTGTATGCGCTGGCCGATCCGCAGAAGGGCGCCCGCTTCACCGTGGCGCTGGGCCTGCGCACCCTGACCCTGCAGACCGGCGACGCCTACCGGGAACGCCTCAAACTTGGATTGGAAGACTTGGCGGTGCTGGTGGGCGGCGCCGCCACCCGCGCGCTGCACGCCCATTACCAGCAGCAGGAACAGGCTGCCGTCGACGCCGGGCGCGAATCCGCGCAAAGCCTGCTGCCCGGCCACAACCACGTGCGCTACGAAGGCAGCCTGGAGGAAGGCCCGCTGAAGCGCTGGCTGCAAGCCCCCAAGGGCAAGGGCGCGCCGCCCTCGGCCCTGCTGGACGCTCCGGTGCTGGTGTGCACCATCGACCACCTGATGCCGGCCTGTGAAAGCACCCGCGGCGGCCACCAGATCCTGCCCATGCTGCGGCTGATGAGCGCCGATCTGGTGCTGGACGAGCCGGACGACTTCGACATGGACGACCTGCCCGCCCTCACGCGTCTGGTGCACTGGGCCGGCCTGCTGGGCAGCCGGGTGCTGCTGTCCTCCGCCACCCTGCCGCCGGCGCTGGTGCAGGGCCTCTTCCTCGCCTACCGCGCCGGGCGGGAGGAATTCCAGCGCCACCGGGGCGAGCCCGGCACACCCCTGGCCATCTGCTGCGCCTGGTTCGACGAATTCGGCTGCCGTTCCGCCCAACATGGGGCAGCCCCGGACGGCGCCGACTTCCTCGCCAGCCACGAGGCCTACATCGACCAGCGCATCGCCCGGCTGGCGGCGCAACACAAGAAGGAAGTCCGCCGCCGCGCCGCCATCCTGCCGGTGGATATCAGCCCGTCCCCCTTCAACGACTCCTCCGGCAAACTCGCCCACGTCTGCGGCGAGCTTGCCCCCCAGTTGTTGAGCGCCGCCCTTGGCCTGCACCGTAACCACCACGACACCGACCCGGTCACCGGTAAGCGCGTCAGCTTCGGCCTGATCCGCATGGCCAACATCGACCCGCTGTTCGAGGTGGCCCTGGCCCTGTTCCGCAGCGGCGCGCCCGAGGGCACCCAGGTCCACCTGTGCGCCTACCACGCCCGCCACCCGCTGCTGCTGCGCGCCGGCCTGGAACGCACGCTGGACACGGTGCTGAAGCGCCACGACCCCGCCGCCGTATTCCAGCATCCGGACATCCGCCGCGCGCTGGACGGCAGCCCCGCGCCGGACCACGTCTTCATCGTGCTCGCCACCGCCGTGGCCGAAGTGGGGCGGGACCACGACTACGACTGGGCCATCGTCGAGCCGTCCTCCATGCGCTCCATCATCCAGCTCGCCGGCCGGGTGAAACGCCACCGCGCCTTCCACTGCCCGCCGGATCAGCCCAACCTCCTGCTGCTGGAGCGCAACGTCAAGGCGCTAAAGGGCAGCGGCGCGGGCGCAACCTTCCTTCGGCCGGGCTTCGAGAGCGAGCAGTTCCCCCTGAGCCGTCAGCGTCTGGGCGAACTGCTGGCCCCGGAACAGTGGCAGGTCATCGACGCCAGCGCCCGCATCCGACCCCGCCCGCAGCCTGAGCCGCGCCACAACCTCGCCGATCTGGAACACGCCCGCCTCGCCGACCTGATGCTGGGCGCCCGGCCCGGTGAGACGCAAAAGGAAAACCCGGTGCACTGGTGGTGGAGCACCCGTGCCCACCTCAGCGGCGTGCTGCAGGCCCGCAGCCGCTTCCGCGCCGATCCGCAGGGGCATCTGACCTACTGCTTCCTGCCGGACGAGGAAGGCACGGGCATGGCCTTCCTGCAATGGACCGAGGACGGCCGGGAAGTCATGGCCGGCAATCTGCTGGTCAAGCTGGCGGACGCGGACCTGTTCACCGGCCCCCGCATCACCCCCTGGGCCGTGCCCGATTACCTGACGGCACTCGCCGAGCTGGCCGACGCCCAGGAGATGGACCTGCCCGCCTGCGCCCGCAAGTTCGGCACGGTGGATCTGCCGGGGCGGGAGGGAACGCAGGTGTGGCGCTACCACCCGGTGCTGGGGTTTGGCAGGCGGTTGTGAGGGAAAAGAAAACGCCGAGGCTGGGGGCCTCGGCGCAGTGGCTGCCTGTCCGGCAGTGGAGAAATGCGGCTAGCACTAGTCACTATTTCTGAACTGCTGTTTCAGCAGTGGCCCGATTGTCTCACCAAAGCACCAAGGAGTCGGCACAGACCGGCTGAGCTTGCGCGGGCTCCCCATCGATGCTAATGTGCATCCACTGATTTGATATTTTAACCAAGTACTAGTACTAGGTGAAAAAATTAGAAGCAGGTTGGGCGAGGTGGTCAGACCTCGCCCGGTGGAGCAAAAACTCTCGTTGACACCGAGAAACTCAGTCGCAGAGTCCGTCGCGACAAAGGAGACCCAATGGTGTTGGCACGCACTGGACCTTATTAGCTTGACGGCCCCGGAGACCCAGCTCCGGGGCCGATTCTATCTCCCTCCAATCATTTAAGGAGATCGTCGTGGCCCACTCTGAACCCGCCACCGAAGATAGTGCGCACATTCGCAGCGCAATCCAGACTTTCCTTGCGGAACGTCTCCAGCCCAAGCTCGACAAGCTCAAGCCGGACGAACACGAAGCCCGCCAGTCCCTGATCGAGGCCCACCAGCCGGCCACCTGGATAGCCGACGCCGCCAAACGGGTCGGCCAGATCCAGCAGGTCACCCACGCCATCAAGTTCACCCACCCTTCCGCCAATGGCTCCAGTCTCAGCCATGGGGGCAACCCGGCTGCGGACAGGCTGGAAGTCGGCTCCCACAGCCTCGGGGCGGAAACAGCCGCGGACGTGGTGGGCAACGCGGCGGCCCTGGACGTGTACAAGTTCCTGCGCCTGCGTGTGGATGGGCGCAGCCTGCTGGAGCGCGCCATGGCCCGCGACCCGGCGCTGCTCGCAGCCCTGGATGAAGACGAAGCCGTGGCCGCCGCATGGGCCGAAGCCTTCGCTGCCTTGCCCCAGCCCAAGGGCCAGCCCGCCTCCCACAAGCTCGCCAAGCAGCTGTACTGGCCGCTGGCGGAGGGCGGCTACCATTTGCTGTCGCCGCTGCTGGCCTCCCCGCTGGCCCACGCCCTGCACGGGCGCATCTCGCAGGACCGCTTTTCCGACGCGGCCAAGGCTGCCCGCGAGGCGCGCCGCAACGGCAAGCCCCATCCCGAGGGCTACCGGGACTACCCCGATCTGGCCATCCAGAGCTTCGGCGGCTCCAAACCGCAGAACATCTCCCAGCTCAACAGCGAGCGCCGCGGCGAGAACCTGCTGCTGGCCGCCCTCCCGCCTTTGTGGGAGTCCCCCACGCTGCGCCCGCCGCTGAAGACCGATTCGGTCTTCCTGCGCTACTACCCCTACCGCCGAGAAGTGCGCCGACTGGCCGGCGTGCTCAAGGACTACCTGCGCAGCGTGGCGCACCGGCGCAGCAATGTGCACATGCGCTACACCCGCGCCTCGCTGGTGAGCGAGCTGGTGGACGAGGTGCTGAACATGGCCGCCGAACTGCATCGTGGGTTGGAACCGGGCTGGACGGCGCAGCCGGACTGCCAGCTGCGCCTGGCCGAACAGCGCTGGCTGGACCCGCAGCGCGGTGAGACCGACGAGACCTTCACCGCCCGCATCCACGGCGACGACTGGAAGGACGAAGTCTGCAAGGGCTTCGCCAACTGGCTCAACAGCGCGCTGCAGACCGACAGGACCGCATTTGGCGAGGCGGAGGCGCGGGAATGGGACCAGATCCTCAAACCGGAACTCAAGCTGCTGCGGGAGGAACTGGCCGATGACTGAGCGCCACGCCACCCCCGATGGCCTGCTGATCCTGCCCCGGCTGCGGGTGCAGAACGCCAACGCCATCTCCAGCCCCCACACTTGGGGCTTTCCCGCGCCGACGGCCATCCTCGGCTTTGTCCATGCACTGGAGCGCCGGCTGGCCGGCCGCTACCACCCGCGCTTCGGCGGCGTCGGCATCGTCTGCCACCATTTCGAAGCCCAGACCTTCAAGCCCAACAGGCGCCAGCACAGGGTGTTCACCCAGAGCCGCAACCCGGTGTACCTGAAGCGCGACGCCGCCAAGTTCATCGCCGAGGGCACCCCTGCCGCCATCGTCGAGGAAGGCCGCACCCACCTGGAGGTGACGCTGCTGATCGCCGTGCACGGCGACTTCGACGAAGACCTGGAGCGGGAAGACTTCGCCCTGGCCGCCTTCGACACCGCCCAGGGCATGCGCCTGGCCGGCGGCAGCCTGCTGCCCCCGGGGCCGCGCACACCAAAGGCGGAGTGGGTGGGCTGGCCCGCGGCCCAGCGCGAACAGCACGCGGTGTTCCGCCGCCTGCGCCGCCGCCTGCTGCCCGGCTTCGCGCTGGTGCACCGGCCGGACCTGCTGGGCGAACGCCTCGCCAAACTGCAGGCGGAGCAGACCGACAGCAGCGTGCTGGACGCGCTGCTGGACCTCACCCGCCTTAACCACAGTCCGGTGCTGCCCGAAGCGGCGGGCGATGCCCCGCCGCCGGACAAGGTGAACTGGCAGATCGAACGCCGCCCCGGCTGGCTGGTGCCCCTGCCCATCGGCTACGCCGGCATTTCCGAACTGCACGCCCCCGGCAGCGTGGCCAACAGCCGCGACGCGACCACGCCCTTCCGCTTCGTCGAAAGCCTGCTCTCCCTGGGCCAGTGGATCGGCCCGCACCGCCTGAACAGCCTGGAGCAACTGCTGTGGTACCACGGCTGCGACCCGCAGGCCGGCCTGTACCGCTGCATCAACCGCTACGCCGAGCTGCTGCCGGCTGGCGACGACACCGCTTCCGCATCCCCCGATTCCGACCTTCAAGGAGCCTGACCATGGCCAAGCCCAAGACCACCCTCACCACCGCCTCCGTCCTCGCCTTCGAACGCAAGCTGGACCCCTCCGACGGCCTCTTCAGCGCCGGCCGCTGGAGCGACCTGGAAAACGGCGCGCGCTGGCCCGCCATCGCCATCCACGAGAAATCCGTGCGCGGCACCATCTCCAACCGCCTGAAGACCAAGGACCAGGACCCGGCCAAGCTGGACGCCGCCATCGAAAGCCCCAACCTGCAGCGGGTGGACGTGGCCACCCTGCCCAACGACGCCGACACCCTGCGGGCGCGCTTCACCCTGCGCGTACTGGGCGGTGCCGGCACGCCCTCCGCCTGCAACAACGCCGACTACCAGGCCCAGCTGCGGCAGACCGTGGCCGCCTACGTGGCCGAACACAGTTTTGGCGAGCTGGCCCGGCGCTACGCCCACAACCTCGCCAACGGCCGCTTTCTGTGGCGCAACCGGGTGGGCGCGGAACAGGTGCGGGTGGAAGTGCGCCATCTGGAAAAAGGCGAAGCGGCGCAGACCTGGGTCTTCGACGCGTTGGGCTTCAGCCTGCGTGACTTCCAGGCCCCCGCCGCAGCCGAGACGGACCTCAACGCCCTGGCTGCCACCATCGCCAGCGGCCTGGCCGGGCAGGCCTACGTGCTGCTGGAAGTAGTCGCCTACGCCCGCGTGGGGGACGGCCAGGAGGTCTATCCCTCCCAGGAGCTGATCCTCGACAAGGGCGACAAGAAGGGCCAGAAGAGCAAGACGCTGTATGGAATCGGCCCGGAGAAAAATCAAACTGCCGCCCTGCACAGCCAGAAGATCGGCAACGCTCTGCGCACCATTGACACCTGGTATCCGGTTGCTGAAGGCGAGGAACTCGGCCCCATCGCCGTCGAACCCTACGGCTCCGTTACCAACCAGGGCAAGGCCTACCGCCAGCCCAAAGCCGGCGTGGATTTTTACAACCTGCTCGACACCTGGGTGCTGAAGGGTCAGGCGCCGAAAAGCGAGGGCGACCGTCACTTCGTGATGGCCACGCTGATCCGCGGCGGCGTGTTTGGCTACAGCGACAAGGAGTGAGTCCACCATGGACCACTACCTGGACATCCGCCTGCTGCCCGACCCGGAATTCCCCGCCTCACTGTTGATGAACGCCCTGTTCGCCAAGCTGCACCGGGCGCTGGTGAGCCACGGCGCGGGGGACGTGGGGGTGAGCTTTCCGGAGCACGCCTGCAACGGCCCCGGCCTGGGCACCTGCCTGCGCCTGCATGGCAGCGCCGTGGCCCTGGCGCGGCTGATGGCGCAGGACTGGCTGCGCGGCATGCGCGACCACAGCGCCTGCGGCGAGCCCCTGCCGGTGCCCGCCAGCGCCACCCACCGCACAGTGCGCCGCGTGCAGGCCCACAGCAGCCCGGAACGGGAACGCCGCCGCCTGATCGCCCGCAAGGGCTTCAGCGAGGAAGCGGCCCGTGCCGCCATCCCCGACAGCCACGCCCGCCGCCTGGGCCTGCCTTACGTGACCCTCGCCAGCCAGAGTACGGGGCAGCAGTTCCGCCTCTTCATCGAGCACGGCCCGCTCCAGCCCAAGGCGACCCCCGGCACCTTCAGCGCCTACGGTCTCAGCCCTCACGCCACCATTCCATGGTTTTGACCCTTTTTCCCGCCCCGTTTCGCAGGTGTTTGTAAATCAGGCACTTGCGGGCGGAGTGGGAAATTGGGTCAAATTAAGAAAAGGAGGGACTTTTCTTTAAAAATCAGGATTGTGATGGATAATCAAACTACTTCACTGCCGGGTAGGCAGCTCAGAAAAATGCCCTTCGCCAGCAACAGGGCGCCGTAGGTCTTCACTGCCGGGTAGGCAGCTCAGAAAGAACTCTGGGAGCGCTCCGACCAACGCCTGTACTTCACTGCCGGGTAGGCAGCTCAGAAAAACGCCGCTCCACTCATGCGTTAGGCTGTCGACTTCACTGCCGGGTAGGCAGCTCAGAAAGCGCGGTGTAACCATTTGGGATTTGATAATGACTTCACTGCCGGGTAGGCAGCTCAGAAATGATGCGCAACATGCAGGCATGCGGCATTGAGCTTCACTGCCGGGTAGGCAGCTCAGAAAATGCACTGGAGAGCCGCACAATGAGCCCTGTCCTTCACTGCCGGGTAGGCAGCTCAGAAACGAGACGACCGGGCTTCCTCTCTTCAAAGATCCTTCACTGCCGGGTAGGCAGCTCAGAAAGTTTTGTGGTTGGCCTCGATGCGGTACGCGATCTTCACTGCCGGGTAGGCAGCTCAGAAACTGGAGGGGAACGATGTGCGCGAACACCTGGACTTCACTGCCGGGTAGGCAGCTCAGAAACGGATGTATTGAAATACTCGTTCCAGAGTTCCCTTCACTGCCGGGTAGGCAGCTCAGAAATTGGTCTTCAGGACTTCTACGAGGTGCTCGATCTTCACTGCCGGGTAGGCAGCTCAGAAACATAGCAAAGCTGCAGATCACCGAGAAGCTGGCTTCACTGCCGGGTAGGCAGCTCAGAAAAGCACCGCGTTCGTCGCCCCCTCCGGCGTCGGCTTCACTGCCGGGTAGGCAGCTCAGAAAGCAGAAGACACGCGGCTTTTCGGGGGCGTTCTCTTCACTGCCGGGTAGGCAGCTCAGAAACGAGACAACACCCCCCTGCGCAGCAAGATTGCCTTCACTGCCGGGTAGGCAGCTCAGAAAGGTACAAGGCCGGCAACGTGGTCGGCTACCGGCTTCACTGCCGGGTAGGCAGCTCAGAAAAGGCGATACGGGTTGTGCGTGGGCGGCTCGGCCTTCACTGCCGGGTAGGCAGCTCAGAAAATGATGTAGCCGAGGGCGTTGGTGCCCACTTCCTTCACTGCCGGGTAGGCAGCTCAGAAAACCCCCGGCGTCAAAGGCGCCTGCCGCATCACCTTCACTGCCGGGTAGGCAGCTCAGAAAAGCGAAGCACCCATTCATACAGTTCTCGGGAGCTTCACTGCCGGGTAGGCAGCTCAGAAAAGGACACGAAAGCCTACGTCTGCCGGCAGATCCTTCACTGCCGGGTAGGCAGCTCAGAAATCATCCCGATATACGAACGCAATCACATCAGCCTTCACTGCCGGGTAGGCAGCTCAGAAATGTTGGCAATGACCCTTGAGGCACTGGAGAAACTTCACTGCCGGGTAGGCAGCTCAGAAACGGATTCCCCGGACAGGGGGACGGCGGAAATTCTTCACTGCCGGGTAGGCAGCTCAGAAATGCGCCCGGAAGCTGTCGCTGCTCGCGCCCCCCTTCACTGCCGGGTAGGCAGCTCAGAAAGTATGCCGGCATCGCTGCAGTGTGAGCATTTCCTTCACTGCCGGGTAGGCAGCTCAGAAAATCGAAGTACAAGCGGAAATCGCCCGCCGCCTCTTCACTGCCGGGTAGGCAGCTCAGAAATTCGCCGCGCATGCTGGCGCGCTGGGCTTCGACTTCACTGCCGGGTAGGCAGCTCAGAAAACGAAAAGGCGTGCGGCAGACGTACACCTGCTCTTCACTGCCGGGTAGGCAGCTCAGAAAAAGGTGCTGCCCGCAGCAGTCGTGAAGCAGGACTTCACTGCCGGGTAGGCAGCTCAGAAATGGTGCATTCGGTCGCCGGGCAGTGGCTCATCCTTCACTGCCGGGTAGGCAGCTCAGAAATTGGGGTCGGCAACAAGTGCATGGCTCGTTTGCTTCACTGCCGGGTAGGCAGCTCAGAAACTGGTCGAGCTCGTCATCGGTGAAACGCTCTTGCTTCACTGCCGGGTAGGCAGCTCAGAAAAGAACGAAGAGGACCGCGCCGAGGGGGCGTGGCTTCACTGCCGGGTAGGCAGCTCAGAAATGCGCTATCCGCGCGCCGGCTCCATCGTGATCCTTCACTGCCGGGTAGGCAGCTCAGAAAGCCCGGATGCCAGCCGTCGAGCGCGTCGAACACTTCACTGCCGGGTAGGCAGCTCAGAAAGTGCGCGCTGCGGTTTGATTTTGCGCCGGTACCTTCACTGCCGGGTAGGCAGCTCAGAAAAGATAGCCCTGGTCCGCACGCCCACGGGTCAGCTTCACTGCCGGGTAGGCAGCTCAGAAAATATCCCGCCGGCATCCGCGTACAGCCGCCCGCTTCACTGCCGGGTAGGCAGCTCAGAAAGCAGACGCTCTATAACTGGATCGCGCGCCGCACTTCACTGCCGGGTAGGCAGCTCAGAAAACCACCACGCCCGGATATTGGCGCGACAAAGACTTCACTGCCGGGTAGGCAGCTCAGAAAGCCGCGAGCGCGCCGGCAACGCCGGCATGATTCTTCACTGCCGGGTAGGCAGCTCAGAAATGGATCACGTCGCCCGCGGTGCCGCCCTCGAGCTTCACTGCCGGGTAGGCAGCTCAGAAATCAAACACCAGCGTGGACGGCCTGGCGCAAGCCTTCACTGCCGGGTAGGCAGCTCAGAAACTCGGCGACGCCTACCGTGACCCCCGCGTGCACTTCACTGCCGGGTAGGCAGCTCAGAAACTGATCGGCGCCGAACAGGCCGACGGAGGCGCCCTTCACTGCCGGGTAGGCAGCTCAGAAATTGATGCTGGTCGCGGTAGCGATGCCGTCTTCCTTCACTGCCGGGTAGGCAGCTCAGAAAAGCGTGATAGCATCATTATCCCTGCCGGATTCCTTCACTGCCGGGTAGGCAGCTCAGAAACAACGGCTCCGGCACATACTCCGGCACCATCAACTTCACTGCCGGGTAGGCAGCTCAGAAAGAGGAGGTCGAAGGCGGCTTCGGAGCTCATGGCTTCACTGCCGGGTAGGCAGCTCAGAAAAAAAGCAACGCCGCTTCGCCCGCATGGTCGGCCTTCACTGCCGGGTAGGCAGCTCAGAAAGTGCCGGGCACGCCGGTGAAGCGCACCTTGATCTTCACTGCCGGGTAGGCAGCTCAGAAATGCATCTCCTGACTGATGCTGGCCTCCCACGTCTTCACTGCCGGGTAGGCAGCTCAGAAAAGATTGTTGGCCGCATACTGCTTTTTGTTCCGCTTCACTGCCGGGTAGGCAGCTCAGAAAACCGGCCTCGCCCACGTCCGGTTTGGCTCCCTCTTCACTGCCGGGTAGGCAGCTCAGAAACGTGCGTCACACCATTGCCGACCTCGTGATTGCTTCACTGCCGGGTAGGCAGCTCAGAAAGGGCGCGCCTGGCCTGGGTGCGCATCACCGATCTTCACTGCCGGGTAGGCAGCTCAGAAAACCACCGGATCGCCCGCGCTCAACGCCGAAACCTTCACTGCCGGGTAGGCAGCTCAGAAATGGACGCCGCCGGGCAACTGCATCAGGGCGGACTTCACTGCCGGGTAGGCAGCTCAGAAAGTCCGGCTGCCGCCCAACGGCCGCGTCCCGCAACTTCACTGCCGGGTAGGCAGCTCAGAAATTCGCTTCGGCATCGAGGCCGTGCATCACCGCCTTCACTGCCGGGTAGGCAGCTCAGAAATGTGTCGTGGTGGTCCGACCGTCGAACTACGTCTTCACTGCCGGGTAGGCAGCTCAGAAAGATTGCCGCTGCAACCTCACCGCGCCGCAACCCTTCACTGCCGGGTAGGCAGCTCAGAAATTCAGCATTTCGAGTAGCGGCCCGAGGTGTCTCTTCACTGCCGGGTAGGCAGCTCAGAAATTCGGGGAACGCGGGGCGGCTCCGCACACCAGCTTCACTGCCGGGTAGGCAGCTCAGAAACGCGCGGGGTGCGCATCCTCCGCACTCCAGCGGCTTCACTGCCGGGTAGGCAGCTCAGAAAAAACGAAGCAAAGGCCCCTTGCCACGCCAGTCCTTCACTGCCGGGTAGGCAGCTCAGAAACAGCCCTCGCTGAACAAGTCAGCACGGCGGGTCTTCACTGCCGGGTAGGCAGCTCAGAAATGCAGAGACTACTGCGATGCGTTTCGTCGAGTCTTCACTGCCGGGTAGGCAGCTCAGAAATCGAATCCGTCGCCAAGGTCAACCGTCGCCGATCTTCACTGCCGGGTAGGCAGCTCAGAAACCCGACAATCACGCCGGTCTCGCCGTTGCTGACTTCACTGCCGGGTAGGCAGCTCAGAAAGCAAAAATAAACGCCAGCACGGCCGTCAGATCCTTCACTGCCGGGTAGGCAGCTCAGAAAGATTTCGTCTGCGTGCTCGTCGAGCACGAGTTTCTTCACTGCCGGGTAGGCAGCTCAGAAACTGTTCCAGCGATCCGGAGTCACGCAAATCGGACCTTCACTGCCGGGTAGGCAGCTCAGAAAGATAGCGGCTGCAACTTCGCCGCGCCGCATCCCTTCACTGCCGGGTAGGCAGCTCAGAAATCACAGCCGGGCCTCAATCGTGCGCTCAATGACTTCACTGCCGGGTAGGCAGCTCAGAAATCAGCCGCCCGGCGCTGATCCTCGTACGAGGCCTTCACTGCCGGGTAGGCAGCTCAGAAAATGAGGGATAAGCGGCGATCCTCTGAATTGTGCTTCACTGCCGGGTAGGCAGCTCAGAAAGTGAGCGCCTGAGTGGGCGCAGAGGCCGGCACCTTCACTGCCGGGTAGGCAGCTCAGAAAGACAGATCGGTCTGTACTTCGCTCCACAGCGCCTTCACTGCCGGGTAGGCAGCTCAGAAATACAGCACCATGGAATTCGGATTCGGCCTGGTCTTCACTGCCGGGTAGGCAGCTCAGAAAAGCAACAGCGCGAACTGGCCCAGGCCGACGGCCTTCACTGCCGGGTAGGCAGCTCAGAAAGGCATGAGCCCCGAGCAAGCCCTGGATGCCCTCTTCACTGCCGGGTAGGCAGCTCAGAAACGTGAAAATCCCAAACGAACGCGAAAAACACCCTTCACTGCCGGGTAGGCAGCTCAGAAATATGTGCCGCTGGCCTTTGTTTCCCGCTTCCGCTTCACTGCCGGGTAGGCAGCTCAGAAAGGGCGGCGGGTACGGCCGCCTCAAATCCATTACTTCACTGCCGGGTAGGCAGCTCAGAAAACCTGGTGGCCAAAGTACGCCAGGCGCACGCTCTTCACTGCCGGGTAGGCAGCTCAGAAAAGCCAGGGCCAAAATCGTTGCGGTGATTTTGCCTTCACTGCCGGGTAGGCAGCTCAGAAATGCGCGCGCAGCAACAGCAGGTTGCGGTCTGCCTTCACTGCCGGGTAGGCAGCTCAGAAAAGAGGATTGCGCCGAGGCGATGGGCGCGGATGCTTCACTGCCGGGTAGGCAGCTCAGAAAATGACGGGGCCGGGGGCTTGGTCCATGATGTACTTCACTGCCGGGTAGGCAGCTCAGAAATTCGCTTCGGCATCGAGGCCGTGCATCACCGCCTTCACTGCCGGGTAGGCAGCTCAGAAAAAACGAAGCAAAGGCCCCTTGCCACGCCAGTCCTTCACTGCCGGGTAGGCAGCTCAGAAACGATGGGCGGGCTGAGTGTGGACGTGGAGGTGCTTCACTGCTGGGTAGGCAGCTCAGAAAAGCGCGGGAACCGGCAAGTATGGGCGCCTGAACTTCACTGCCGGGTAGGCAGCTCAGAAAAAGATGCTGCCCAAGCACCTGAACGCCGAGCGCTTCACTGCCGGGTAGGCAGCTCAGAAATGAAAGAGCTTGCGAAAAGCATGAAATGCCCGCTTCACTGCCGGGTAGGCAGCTCAGAAATGGGCATGTCTAGACTTCGACCCCGCAACGAACTTCACTGCCGGGTAGGCAGCTCAGAAATCAAATCAACAACCGTCCGCTACCTCCTGGTCCTTCACTGCCGGGTAGGCAGCTCAGAAAGTCGCGTTGGTACTTGCCCTCTCGCACCGAAACTTCACTGCCGGGTAGGCAGCTCAGAAAGATACGGAGGTGATCGTCATAGGGCGCCTTTGCTTCACTGCCGGGTAGGCAGCTCAGAAACGAGATGCGGACGGCCGCATCGTGTCGACGCACTTCACTGCCGGGTAGGCAGCTCAGAAAGCGTGCTGCACGACATGGGCGGATGGGTCGGGCTTCACTGCCGGGTAGGCAGCTCAGAAAAAGATCGGGGATCTCCAGGCGCTCGCAGGTGACTTCACTGCCGGGTAGGCAGCTCAGAAAAGTCGTCGCGCTGAGCGGTAATCGAGCGCAGGCTTCACTGCCGGGTAGGCAGCTCAGAAACATTTGCTGGCCGACGGCGCCATGCCCGACAGGCTTCACTGCCGGGTAGGCAGCTCAGAAAAGGAACGCTGACGGCTCAGGCGGCGTGCCCTACTTCACTGCCGGGTAGGCAGCTCAGAAATGGCACGACAGAATCAAGAACCTGAAAGATCGCTTCACTGCCGGGTAGGCAGCTCAGAAAATGATCGGCCTGGTTGCCGATCTGGCCGGCAACTTCACTGCCGGGTAGGCAGCTCAGAAATCGCCGAAGAGCGACGGCTTGTGGTCGACTGGCTTCACTGCCGGGTAGGCAGCTCAGAAAGTGAGCGTTGCTGCACTCGAATACTTGCAGCCCTTCACTGCCGGGTAGGCAGCTCAGAAAACCGGTCGCGCCCGCATCCGAGACACAACCGTCTTCACTGCCGGGTAGGCAGCTCAGAAAGGGTCGCTGTAGAACACGACCGGATCAGCCACCTTCACTGCCGGGTAGGCAGCTCAGAAACATTCGCCCAGCGCAGCGGTGACCGACTCCCCCTTCACTGCCGGGTAGGCAGCTCAGAAATCTCACCCATGGCGCCGAAGTGGGCGACACCCCTTCACTGCCGGGTAGGCAGCTCAGAAAACCCTGGCCGTCATCGAACAAGCCGACCTCACCTTCACTGCCGGGTAGGCAGCTCAGAAAATGCTGCCGCAGGACGACGCCATCGCCTACGCCTTCACTGCCGGGTAGGCAGCTCAGAAAGGGCGGCCGCTCGTGATCTACAACGCCAACTACTTCACTGCCGGGTAGGCAGCTCAGAAAACACGCAAACGCGAGCCCCCAGCCATGAAAATCTTCACTGCCGGGTAGGCAGCTCAGAAATCGAAAAGGGCCTGGTGTTCCTCGGTCAGAACCTTCACTGCCGGGTAGGCAGCTCAGAAAGATGCGTCCGCCGGCCGGTTCAGCCTGTGTGCCTTCACTGCCGGGTAGGTAGCTCAGAAATGGAAGTCCCCCCGTTCCGGGAGATCGTGATCCTTCACTGCCGGGTAGGCAGCTCAGAAACGATACGCTACCGGATGATTGTCGGGGTTCGTCTTCACTGCCGGGTAGGCAGCTCAGAAAAACGTCGCCGTCGGTCATGATGCGCTGGGGCTCTTCACTGCCGGGTAGGCAGCTCAGAAAAGACATACCGCTGGCAGAAACTGCAGACAGCCCTTCACTGCCGGGTAGGCAGCTCAGAAATGTCGCACCGTCGAAAAGAGGTGATCTTGTTACTTCACTGCCGGGTAGGCAGCTCAGAAATCGTCTGTCTGTTTTGCCATGTTTGCCTCCGTCTTCACTGCCGGGTAGGCAGCTCAGAAAGTGGCGGTTGTAGCGTTCTGCCACACCGTTTCCTTCACTGCCGGGTAGGCAGCTCAGAAACCGCACATCCCGCACAGCCTAGTATTCATGCGCTTCACTGCCGGGTAGGCAGCTCAGAAAAACGCCAAAATCAGACCCGTTCTGTGCGGGGTCTTCACTGCCGGGTAGGCAGCTCAGAAATACAGGAGACACCTATACGCTCACGCTCACCTCTTCACTGCCGGGTAGGCAGCTCAGAAATGAATCAGGATCGCTACGATGATGTGGTGGCCCTTCACTGCCGGGTAGGCAGCTCAGAAAACGCCATGCCATTCGAGCTCGCTATCGGAGAGCTTCACTGCCGGGTAGGCAGCTCAGAAAAGACGTGATAGGGGTAAATACTGGGTCTGGGGCTTCACTGCCGGGTAGGCAGCTCAGAAAGGGAACGATGAGTTGGTGCTGACGTTCAGGTGCTTCACTGCCGGGTAGGCAGCTCAGAAAATGATCGAGCCGCCTGAACTGACCGGCGACGACTTCACTGCCGGGTAGGCAGCTCAGAAAGGTGAGTGCGAATGACGAGGAGTTCCCTGTTTCTTCACTGCCGGGTAGGCAGCTCAGAAAGGGCTGAAGCGCCGGCTGGGGGTGCCGGTGCACTTCACTGCCGGGTAGGCAGCTCAGAAACACACGCCGTTGCAGTCCGTTGAGATGGCCCACTTCACTGCCGGGTAGGCAGCTCAGAAAGCGCGCGGAATTGATGCCACTGCTGCTGCATCCTTCACTGCCGGGTAGGCAGCTCAGAAAAGGTCGATCACGGTTCGCACCTCGGTCGCGGCCTTCACTGCCGGGTAGGCAGCTCAGAAATCAGAGAACTTGCTCGCGGGGTCCAGGAACTGCTTCACTGCCGGGTAGGCAGCTCAGAAAACCCGCTCAACGGCCGGGGCAGCAGCCGACGCCTTCACTGCCGGGTAGGCAGCTCAGAAAGCAAAACCTGCTGCGCATCGACGACGGCCTCACTTCACTGCCGGGTAGGCAGCTCAGAAAGACAACACCGACCACTATTTCGGCGCCAACCTCTTCACTGCCGGGTAGGCAGCTCAGAAAACGCCGTTGCCGGCCAGATCGGCAACCAGACCCTTCACTGCCGGGTAGGCAGCTCAGAAATCGCCCCGGCGCAGGCGCTCCCGCTCGCGCTCCTTCACTGCCGGGTAGGCAGCTCAGAAAGTAGCCGTCCTCGATCAGCTTGCGACCGCCTACTTCACTGCCGGGTAGGCAGCTCAGAAAATGCCAGCCGGCCGGCCGGCCTGCGTCCGGCCCTTCACTGCCGGGTAGGCAGCTCAGAAACACGCCACCAGCACCGCCACCCACGCCCGACCCTTCACTGCCGGGTAGGCAGCTCAGAAAAATCGTCCAGGCTGCCGCAGCCCAACACCAGACTTCACTGCCGGGTAGGCAGCTCAGAAAGGCCGCCCACCGCGCGCTGTCCGATTGCATGACTTCACTGCCGGGTAGGCAGCTCAGAAATGTCGGCAGGGCCGGCCGGCCGGCCCATCGGCCTTCACTGCCGGGTAGGCAGCTCAGAAAATGCGTGCGCGAGTTCATGCGGTTTCATTTTCACTTCACTGCCGGGTAGGCAGCTCAGAAAGCGAGGGCCGCGTGCAATTCCGCGCCGAGCGCCTTCACTGCCGGGTAGGCAGCTCAGAAATACCGCGACGGCGTGGCCACATTCGTCATCACCTTCACTGCCGGGTAGGCAGCTCAGAAATGAATGTCGGAGGCCGCGCGCTCCAGCAGGCGCTTCACTGCCGGGTAGGCAGCTCAGAAAACAGGCGCCGCAATCGATCACCCCGCAGACATCTTCACTGCCGGGTAGGCAGCTCAGAAATCGGGCACGGATCGGGATTTTGGCGACGGCGACTTCACTGCCGGGTAGGCAGCTCAGAAAAACCCCTTCAGCGCGCCCAAAAAACCGCTCAACTTCACTGCCGGGTAGGCAGCTCAGAAAAGCGCCAGGATTGGCGGTAATCGTCGTAGTCACTTCACTGCCGGGTAGGCAGCTCAGAAAGCAGCGCGCAAAAACAGATCGCCGCGCGCAGGCTTCACTGCCGGGTAGGCAGCTCAGAAATGAGTGTGTCTGTGATGCCTGTGAGCGCATTGCTTCACTGCCGGGTAGGCAGCTCAGAAAAAGGTGGGTAATGAACGCCTGCGCCGTTATGACTTCACTGCCGGGTAGGCAGCTCAGAAAATCCGGGGCACCGGCCAGTCGGGCTACAAGCACTTCACTGCCGGGTAGGCAGCTCAGAAATTTTCGCGTCTGGACAGCTACCCGACGGCGACCTTCACTGCCGGGTAGGCAGCTCAGAAAACTGCCGCACACTGGCGGGCATCGTCCCAAAACTTCACTGCCGGGTAGGCAGCTCAGAAATCCATCGTCCAGTCCGAGACACCGCAGCGACACTTCACTGCCGGGTAGGCAGCTCAGAAAGGTCGCCGATGCCAGCCCTTCGCAAAAGGCCACTTCACTGCCGGGTAGGCAGCTCAGAAATCTGGCGGCGCAGGGTGAGTCTGGCCATTACGCTTCACTGCCGGGTAGGCAGCTCAGAAAAGACAGACATCGGGCGCAGCGCACGCACAGAACTTCACTGCCGGGTAGGCAGCTCAGAAAATCAAGGCGCAGGCCAAAGCCGCCGCCGAACCCTTCACTGCCGGGTAGGCAGCTCAGAAAGGGCCGGGTGGCCCCGGCGGGCCTGGCACGCCCTTCACTGCCGGGTAGGCAGCTCAGAAAATCCCCTTCGAAACCCTCTCGGCCAGCCTCAACTTCACTGCCGTTTGGGCATCACAGTCGTGACTTTCCGAACCGTTATTGGCATGCTCATTGCATCGTCTGTGACATCTAAAAAATGGAGACACACCATGAACGTGCAATCTGCCACTTCTGCATTTCTCTTCTCATCCGCAGCAGCGCGTTCGCCATCAGCAACCCGGCAAGACTTGGCGGCATCAACGGAAAATATTGCCGATTCCGTCCGTATTTCCCAGGCAGCGCGAGACGCATTCGCCGCTTTATCTTCTTCGGCTACCGCGAACAAGGATAAGTCTGTCGAGGCACGGCTTGCCGAGATCAGAGCCAGTGGCCCGGTGAATAGAAGTCAGGAAGACCATGATTTTCTGTTCGCCAACGACAAGAGGCTCGCCGAAATCTCCGCGAAGTCATACGACTCGCGCACCGCCGCCGACATCGATTACATGCAAAAGGCGACGGGTTTCGTTAACACCTTTGCGCATCTCAGTTCAGCGGAAAAAGCGCTGTATGACAAAGCCGTCGCCAGCGGCAACACCGCAGCCGCTGAAGGCATAGCTCAGATCGCGCTCATTCGCCAAGGAGGGGAAATGGCAGGCGGTGCCAACGGAACGACATACAACTCGCGCACCACCGAGATAACGGCTGCCAACATCGAGCAATTTTTCAGCCACAGCATCGTTGATCCTACTGGCAACGCTATGTCCAAGTTCCAAGCGTTGATCCAGTTCTTACAAGCCAATCCGGTGGCTTGACCAAGTGCGCGGCAAACCTCGGCCCTCAGGCCGGGGAAGGATGGCGCGGACGTCACAGGCGTCCTTTCTGCGGTCAGTGTGGTGCCTGCTGCTGTTCGATGTACTGGCGGACGATTTCGATGGGCGCGCCGCCACAGCTTCTTGCGGATGCTCGGATAGTTTTCCTTGCCAAACTATATACTATCCGCATGCAGCGCCTCCAGGCCTTCAAATACGAATTGATACCGAGCGGCGAACAGCAGCGCCAGACCGAAGCAGATCAAAACCAAATTCAGCAACAACTGGAAAAAGGCCGAGGCCAAAGTCCAGCGCATCCATACCCGTATCGGCAATGCCCGCCGCGACTACCTGCACAAAGCCACGACCACGATCAGCCAAAACGCACCTGCCCGTGGTGCGGGCATGTGTCGGCGGACAACCGCAAGACACAAGCGCGATTCGCGTGCGTCGAATGCGGCTACGAGGAAAACGCCGATGTAGTCGGTGCGATCAACATACTGGCGCGGGGACACCGCGTGGCAGCCTGTGGAGAGCCGGTGCAGTCAGGCCGCTCCGTGAAGCAGGAACCCACCGAAGCGACGCATTCCGGCTCGAGGCCGGGATGAGCGCCGTAGGAATTTCCCGTCTTTAGGTGGGGGAGGATGTCAAACGCACTACCTTAGCGAATCCATGATGCCCAACCGGTCATTCCACCGGGCCTGAGCGAAAAGCCGCGCAGGTCCGGTGAATTCAGACGGCAGGCAGCCCAGCAATCACCGGCCACCACCCCGTTTCACCGGATGTTCGAGGCGTTCGATGCGTTTTTCGAGGCGGGCGAGGGCGTCGCGCAGGTCGGTGAGTTGCTTGTTGAGGGGGCTGGCTTCGTCGCGGGGGACGAGCAGGCGGGATTCTTCGGTGAGGTATTCGCCCAGGTTGCCCGAGAGGGATTCGAGGGTGCGCAGGCCGGTCTGGTGAACGGCGCGGGCGCCGCGCATGAGGCGGTGGGCGGCGATGTCGCCGACGAGGCGGGACAGGTCTTCTTCGGCATCCCAGCGCAGGTGACGGAAGACGAAACCGAGCGTTTCGGCCAGGCTGGCATCGCCTTGCAGACGCACGGCCGTGCTGGCCTTGTCCAGGCCGCCTTCGGCCAGCAGTCCGGGCAGGCGCTCCATGGCCAGGGCGAGGCTGACATCGGGGGCGGGCTCGGCCTGCCGGGTGTCCAGGCAGGCTGCGTAGCCTTCCTCGTTCAGGGTGAAGTCGACGCTGAGGGGGCCGGATTCGATGCGCACATGGGCGTGGGCATGGGGGGCGAGCCGTTCGCGTGCCCAGGGGGCGGAGGCGAGCAGGTGGTTGAGGGCGTTGACAAAGACCTGATCGGGCAGACGGTGCATGATGATGGCCGGAGCAAAGGCAGCGGGCAGGGTTGCCCGCTGCGAGGGGATGAGACGGATCAGGAAACCTGCTGGATGCCGGCGACCAGCCAGCCCTGGTTGCCGCTGATCGGTTTGGTGAGGTGCCAGATTTCGTCGAACTGCGTGGGGGCGGCGTCGGCGCCTTCGCGCAGTGTGCCATTGAAGCGCACGCTGACGATGTAGCGCTGGTCTTCCTCGGCGACCTCGATGACTTCGGCGTTCAGCGCCACCACATCGGTGCGCTGCTCGGCCTGACCGCGCTCGGCCATCTGCATGCGGATTTCGGCGAACACTTCGGGCGTGGTGAAGGCGCTGATGTCGTCGAGATTGCCGGCATCGTGTGCGGCCTGCAGGCGGATGAACTGCACCTTGGCCTGACGGGCAAAGCCTTCGGCATCGAAGTCGGCCGGCAGGGCAGGCTGTGCGCTGCTTTCGGCCGCTGCGGACGATGTGCTGCCCGCCGGGGCGGATGCGGCCTGGAAGGGCATGCTGCCTCCTGCGCCCGGCTGGGCGCCGGCATACTGCATGCCGTGGGCGGCGTTGCCGGCATTGCCTGCTGCGCGGCGGGCAAACATGCGGAACAGGAACACGGCAGCCACCACCAGCAGCAGGATGAGCATCAGGGAGGCCATCTCTTCACCCAGCCCCAGATGCGAGAACAGTGCGGCCAGACCCAGACCGGTGGCCAGGCCGGCGAGCGGGCCCATCCACGAGCGCTTGCCGGCGTTTGGCGCGGCGGCCTGCTGGCGGTTGGGGCTTTGTTGCGGAGCGGCGGACGGCTGGCGCTGGGCCGGAGGCGTGGCCTGGCGCTGCATGCCGAAGCTGCTGCCACCGCCCAGGCGTTTCTGGGCTTCGGCGTCGGGGATGACCCCCGCCAGAGCGAAAACGGACAGGAAGAGGCTCAGGAACAGGTGCTTCATCGTGGGTACAACTCCAGTGGTCGAGAGTCAGTCATGTCGAACAGGCCGGCTGCGTGCTCAGTATTTGAAGCCGCGATGCAGGGCGACCACGCCGCCGGTCATGTTGTGGTAGTCGACCCGGTTGAAGCCGGCTTGTTCCATCATCTGCTTGAGTTCTTCCTGTGAGGGGTGCATGCGGATGGATTCGGCCAGATAGCGGTAGCTGTCGGCATCGTTGGCGACTTTTTCGCCCATCCAGGGCAGTACCTTGAAGGAATAAAAATCGTACGCCGGTTCGAGCGGTTTCCAGACACGCGAGAATTCGAGCACCAGCAGGCGTCCGCCCGGGCGCAGCACCCGCTGCATTTCGGCCAGGGCCTGGTCCTTGTGGGTCATGTTGCGCAGACCGAAGGCGACGGTGACACAGTCGAAATGGTTGGACGGGAAAGGCAGCTTCTCGGCATCGCACTGGGCGACGGGGATGGCGAAACCCTTGTCCAGCACCCGGTCGCGGCCGCGCGACAGCATGGCGTGGTTGATGTCGGTGAGCCAGACCTGGCCTGTCGTGCCCACGCGCCGGGCGAAGGCCAGCGACAGGTCGGCGGTGCCGCCGGCCACGTCGAGCACGCGGCTGCCTTCGCGCACGCCCGACAGTTGTATGGCAAAGGCTTTCCAGATGCGGTGCAGGCCCATGGACATCAGATCGTTCATGACGTCGTAGCGGCTGGCGACCGAGGAAAAGACTTCGCGCACCTTTTCGCGCTTTTCGTGTTCGGGGACGGTCTGGAAACCGAAGTGGGTCTGTTTGTCGTTCATTGTGGGTGTGCCTGCTCAGTGCTTGCCGCATCCGGCCCGGGGCGCGGCTGGCGTGGGGGCAAGGGCGGGGTCGCGGCTGGCGCCGGCGGCCTGCAGCCGTTCGAGGTAACGCTGCCAGAGTGCGTCCTGCTGTTCGCCCAGCATGTAGAGATAGTCCCAGGAATACAGACCGCTGTCGTGCCCGTCGCTGAAGCGGGGCCGGATGGCGTAGTTGCCGACCGGGTCGAGGGCGGTGATGTCCACATCGCGCTTGCCGAACTGCAGCACTTCCTGGCCGGGGCCGTGACCGCGCACCTCGGCCGAGGGGGAATGCACCCGCAGGAACTCGAAGGGCAGCGAAAAACTGCGTCCGTTGTCAAAGGTCACCGCGAGCACGCGCGACTTGCTGTGCAGGGTGATTTCGGTGGGCAGGGGCGTGGAGCGGTCGAGTCCGGCCATGATGGGTGTGGTTCCGGTGTGTGTGGGGTCGATTCATTCGTGAGACAGCCGCAATGATACCCTCAATCCATGGATTTCAAGGATTCCAGGGGTTTCAGGAAAGCACGGATGCCAGGGCGGAGGGCACGAGTACGGTTCGTGAAGCCGGAAAGATTGCATGGCGATGACCTGTCATCAAACTGTCAAGTTACTGAAATACACTGCGTGCTCCAGTCAGGGAGGGTGGTCATGCCAGCCAACATTCTGCTTGTTGAAGACGAGCCAGCTATTCAGGAACTCATTGCGGTGAATCTGACCCGGGCGGGTCATCATGTGGTGCGCGTCTCCGATGCCGAGAGTGCCCAGCGGGTGGTGCGTGAAGCCCTGCCCGATCTGGTGCTGCTGGACTGGATGCTGCCCGGCACGCCGGGGATCGAGTTTGCCCGCCGGTTGCGCGCCGACGAGCGCACGCGCGGCATTCCGATCATCATGCTCACCGCACGCGGTGAGGAGCAGGACAAGGTGTCCGGGCTGGAGTCCGGGGCCGACGACTACATTACCAAGCCGTTCAGTCCGCGCGAACTGGTGGCGCGCATCAAGGCCGTGTTGCGCCGTCGCGCGCCGCAGACCACCGAGGACCCGGTGATGCTGGGCGGGTTGCGGCTCGATCCGACCACCCATCGGGTGAGTGCCGGCGAGCAGGCGCTCAGCCTGGGGCCGACCGAGTTCCGTCTGCTGCATTTCCTGATGACGCACCCCGAGCGGGTGCACTCGCGCACCCAGTTGCTCGATCAGGTGTGGGGCGATCATGTGTTTGTCGAGGAGCGCACGGTGGATGTGCACATTCGCCGCCTGCGGGCGGCGCTGGAGCAGACGGGGCATCAGCGTCTGGTGCAGACCGTGCGGGGCAGCGGCTACCGCTTCTCGGTGCAGGTGGACGAGGTCGATGCCTGAGTGCGGTGAGGCGCGCGTGTCGCATGCATGGCCACCCACTCTCGGTGGGGTATGGCGATAATGCGGGCCGAGTCATTGTCGATGAAGGAAGCCACCATCAAACCGAGTCCGACCGCGATCTGGACAGGCAGCATTCTTGCGCTGATCCTGATTACCCTGGTGTCGCTGATCGCCGGTTTCAGCGCCGGCAGCGATCGAGGCTGGGCGATGATGGTGACCGGTCTGCTCGGTCTGCTGGCCTATCACCTGCACAACCTCGGACGCGTCACGCAGTGGGCGGCCGGCAGCGAGAAGGCGCCGACCCTGCCGGATGAGCCGTGGCTGTGGCGTTCGGCCTTTGCGGGCCTGAACCGGCGTGCGCTGCATGCGCGCGAGCAGCGCGAACGGCTCACCGAAACCCTGGAGCGTTTCCGGGCGGCCAGTCAGGCCATGCCCGACGGCGTGATCTATCTGTCCGAACACGATGCCATCGAATGGCTCAACCAGCGTGCCGAGCTGCACTTCGGGCTGGACCATACCCGCGACATCGGGGTGTCCCTGATCGGGCTGGCCCGCCATGCCGAACTGGCCCGTTATCTGGCCGAGGCCGAAAGGCAGGAAGGGCCGCTGATGCTGCAGTCGCCCCGGCGTCCGGGCATCCGGCTGCTGGTGCAGGCCGTGCCCTTCGGCAATGGCCAGAAGATGGTGATCTCGCGCGATGTGACCCAGATCGAACGTCTGGAGACGATGCGCCAGGACTTCATTGCCAACGTCTCGCATGAACTGCGGACCCCCCTCACCGTGGTGGGCGGGTTTCTGGAGACGGTGATGGACGGGCTGGACGATCTCGACCGCGAGGACGTGCAGCGTTACCTGGGGCTGGCGCTGGACCAGTCGAGCCGCATGCAGCGGTTGATCGAAGACCTGCTCGCACTGTCCGCACTGGAAACCGGCGCACCGGCTCCGACCGAGGAGCAGGTGGATGCGCTGGGGCTGGTCGAACAGGTGTGCGAGGAGGCCCGGCTGCTGTCGTCCGGACGTCACGAAATCAGCCTGGAAGTGGATGAGCGCGACCGGGGCGATGTGCTGGTGGGCAGTGAAAAGGAGTTGCACTCGGCGTTCGCCAACCTGGCCAGCAATGCGGTGCGCTATACGCCGCCCGGAGGCCATGTGCGCCTTGGCTGGCGGCGCACCACGCACGGGGCGCAGTTCTGGGTGGAGGATGACGGTATCGGCATCGATCCGGCGCACATTCCGCGCCTCACCGAGCGTTTTTTCCGGGCCGACCGGGGGCGTTCGCGTGAAACCGGCGGGACTGGCCTGGGGCTGGCCATCGTCAAGCACATCGTGTCACGCCATCAGGCCGAATTGCGCATTGAAAGTGCGCTGGGCAAGGGCAGCCGCTTCAGTGTGCAGCTGCCCCTGGCGCGACTCAGGCGGCGTCCGCGCTGACCGGGGCGTGCTGCGCCGGCTCGCCGACGGGCTCGCAAGCCACCTGGTCGAAGTTGGTGCCGCGCAGCAACAGCTTGGTCAGGCGCAGTTGCCGGGTCTTGCCTTCCTCGAAAAGCTCGATGACCCGGTGTGGCTGATACCACGCGCCGGGCAGCACCACGCTCGCAGGCACCTGCAGGCTGGCAATCTCGGGTAGCCAGAAGGCCTGCTGATAGGCGGCGCGCACTCCGGCATTGAGGCCGGCCTGGCGTGCGGCCACCACCTGCGGCTTGCCATTGAGCAGTTGCACGCCGATCTCCATCAAACCGCTGTCCTGATACATCAGCCAGTTGACCCGGCCGATCAGGAAATGGGGGCTGTCCGGCGGACGGACACCGACCAGTTGGTGGTATTCAATGCGCTCTCCCTTGCTGGGCAGGGTTTCCAGCCGGAAGCCCCCCACCGACTGATCCAGCAGGCTCCAGCGCGCGCATACGAAACCCAGGCGCTCGGCCTCACGCTGGCGCTGTTTGGGCGAATCCTGGGGGCTGACCTCCTGCGCCCGCTCGCCAAAAGTGAGCAAGGTGATGTCGCTGCGTACGCTGCGCGAGGTGCCCGGGGTGAGGGGCTGTTCAAACGACTTGCCGGCCACATGAAAGCCGATGGCCAGCCAGTCGCCGCTGAGTTCGATCTGTCCATGGCTGGCATGTCGCGGAAAGCGTCGCCCCGCCGAGCCCAGCCCCCAGGGCCGGTACAGCGACAGCAGCAGGCGTGCGCTGGCATTTGTCGGGCAGTCCTCGCCCAGCCCGAGTGCGGCCGGTTTCACGCCTTGCTTGAATTGCCCGATCACCGCCTGGATCTGGCCGGCCAGCTTGCTGCCGTCGAAATAACGCAGCACATCGCTGTCGCCCAGCGTGCTGATCGGGCGCAGCCCATGGTCCAGCCCCAGGTTCAGCCCATACGCAGCCGGCTTGCGTCCTTCCTTGTCGGCGCTCAGGTCGCAGTAGGGTGCAAAGCGCTGCGCCCAGCGGCAGATCCAGCCGAACTCGCGCACGCTGCGTCCGAAGGGGTTGGCCAGATCGACCAGCAGCACCGCAATGAAGGCTTCGGTGGCGCTTTGGGCGTGCCAGGTTTCGTTGAGGGCATCGGCCACCCGCACATGTTCCACGCCCTGGCGCTCGGCCATCTGGAAGCTTTCGTGCAGCTCGGCCCAGCTTTGCGGCGGCACGGCACGGTGCGCGCGGTAATGCTCCAGGATCACTTGCCCGGCGTAGAACACCCTGCGTTGCGAGATCAGCGCCTTCCGGTCGTCCAGGGTGCCGGCTGCGGCATCGCGGCGGGTAATCTGGGCGTAGGAGTGCGACAGCAGCCGCCACAGGCCGATGACTTTCATCAGCATCGCGTTGTCGTCGCTGTCCGGGCCGACCGGCTGCGAGGCATAGCGCCGGGCGGTTTCGGCCTGTGCCAGCGCGAGCTGCTCGCGGCAGGCTTCCAGTACCTCCAGGTGCTGGTTGGGGGGCGGCGGGCTTTGCGCGAGATCGGAGAGCATGTCGAGCAGGATCGCGTGGTTGGCGTCGACATCCGTGGGGTGCAGCTGTTCGAGGCGATGCAGGCAGTCTGCGGGGTTGCGGTGGTTCATGTCCGGGGCTCCTGGGTGAGCCATCCGCGCATCCGGCCCTGCGACGCTGCTTGAACGTGGCAGGTTGAGGACGCATGGCGGCCCTGTTGTTATGGGGTGAGCTTCTCTGTCTTGTGAAGCCTGGTGGCCGGGCCGGGGTTGCCCCCGGGGCTGCGTATCAACCGGCGGTGAGTTCGTTCAGCGACTGGGTGATGGCCTCGTTCAGCTGCGCCACCGAGGGGGCCTGGCGTACCGCGCCGATACGCCGGGCACTGGCCCAGACCGGATCGGGAAAGCGGCTGTCATCGGTGAAGCGCGGAATCACATGCCAGTGCAGGTGCGGCACCATGTTGCCCAGGCTGGCCAGATTCACCTTGGCGGGCTGCATCAGCTGACGCAGGGCCAGCTCCACCGCGCACACCACGTTCATCAGATGGCGTTGTGCAGGTACCGGCAGGTCGGACAGCTCGGCAACATGCTCGCGCCACACCACGCGGCAGAAGCCGGCGAAGTCGTGTTCATCGACCCGTATCACCCGGCACGATTCATCTGCCCAGACCACGGTCTCGGCGTCCGGGGCGCACAAGGGGCAGGGGAGGGGAGCGGAGGGGGCTGGCGTGGCTGGCATGGAGGCGGTCTTCTCGTGCGGGGTGGAGGCCCGGCGGGCGGGGCGGTAGTTTAACTTCAACGTTTCCCGGCTTGCCCGCATGTCATGATGCGTGAATCTCCGGTGAGGCTGTTCGGCGTGCGCGCTACGGTCTCGGTGAGGCCCAGCGCTTCGGGCTGTCCGTTGCAGAAGCTGAGCAGGTTGCCGGCCGGGATGGGGGTCCAGGTTTCGTTGTCGGTGAGGGGTACGGTGGCGATCACCGCCACCCGGTCTTGCGGGGTGGTGAGTTCGCCAAAGTCCACGCTCATGTCGGCATCTGCAAGATGGGCCACCGCAAACGGAGCCTTGCGCACGATGTAGGTCAGGCGCGAGGAGCTGTGCGCGAACAGCCGCTCACCGTTGGACAGCAGGAAATTGAACTCGCCATGCGCGCTGATCCGGATGCTGAGTTGCCTGAGGCTCTGGAACAGGGCTTCGGGGGCAGGAGGGCCGTCCGGATACTGCATGGCCAGCGATTCGAGCATGAAGCAGAAAGCGGCTTCCGAATCGGTCGAGCCGACCGGGCGAAAGCGTGTGCCGGGGGGCGGGGCAAAGTCTGCCAGATTGCCGTTGTGCGCGAAGATCCAGTACTGGCCCCACAGCTCGCGCTGGAACGGGTGCGTGTTTTCCAGGCGGATGTTGCCCTGCGTGGCCTTGCGGATGTGTGACACCACATTGAGCGAGCGGATCGGATAATTGCGCACCAGCTCGGCCACCGGTGAGGTGCTGCTCGGGGCGGCATCGAGGAACAGGCGCACGCCACGCCCTTCGAAAAAGGCGATGCCCCAGCCGTCACGATGATGGTCGGTGAGTCCGCCGCGTGCCCGAAAGCCGGCAAACGAAAAGCAGATGTCGGTTGGCACATTGCAGTTCATGCCAAGAAGCTGACACATCCGATGCTCTCCCCGGTTCGCCTGTCATGCGACGATTATACCGTTGAGCGATGGCATGTTTTACGACACTTGTCACGGTGTACCGACGGTTTCCGGCGACAAGGGCGCGGTGCCCTGAGCGTGAGCGGGCAGGTAACGGTCGATCAGCCAGTCGGTACCCGCCGCGCCGGCCCACATGCCGAACAGCGTCACCCACGCGGTGACCGCGAACACGGCCGCACCGGATACGCCGGCCCCTACCGCACAGCCTCCGGCGAGCATGCCGCCAAAGCCCATCAGCACCGCGCCGGCAATATAGCGGCGCATCGCGTGTCCCCCCTGAAAGCCTTCGAGCTTGAGTTCGCGCGCCCACCAGGCCGCCAGGAAGGAACCGAGGAACACGCCGGGCACCATGCCCAGGTCGAAGTTCAGCAACTGCCCGGGGGGAGAGAGTACGGCCATCAGCACATCGGCCGAAGGGCCGGTGAAGGACAGGCTTTTGACCGGGGTGGGCACAAAGGTCTGGGTGGAGAGCTGGTAGGTGAACCACCATGCCACGGCCACCGTCACGCCCACGCCGAGCCCGCCCAGCCAGCCCCACAGAGGTACCCGGCTGCGCCGTGCGAATGCGATGCCGGCGCCCAGCCAGAGCAGGCCGAACAGCAGCCCGCCGCCATGGCCCAGACCGAAAGTGGCCAGCAGGTCGCGGGCGCTGCCCCCGTCGATCACCCACAGTGCCCCGAGCGCTTCGCGTGCGGGGGAGAGGATGCCGCTCATCGAGGCCTGTGCCGTGACCGCAAAGATGAGTCCGGAGAGCAGGGCGCGCAGATTGCCATTTGCGGCCAGCACCAGCAGCCGGCTGGAACAGCCCCGGGCGAGGATCATGCCCATGCCGAACATGAGTCCGCCGATCAGCGCGCCCGACAGGCTGCCCTGGCTGGCGAGCTGGCGGACGTTGCCGGTTTCCATGTGCCCGGCGACGATCAGCAGCTGGGTCATCACGATGGCCGCCGAAAATGCAAACAACCAGATGGCCAGCTTGGGGCCAAGCTGGCCGCGTGCCACCTCGACCACCGCCGCGCGCAGGCAAAAGCGCGAGCGTTGCGCAAGAAAGCCAAACAGGGCGCCGATCAGCACCCCGCCCAATGCCAGCGTGCGATCTTCGCCCAGCCGATCCAGTATCCAGACAAAATCCGTCACCCGCCTTCCCCGCTCAATGATGCGTTGCCAGTTGAAGCATCATTTCAAAATATAGAGGAATAATGATGGCCCGGTCGGAAAAATCCGGTATTGACCCGGCTCAAGCACGGTGCAGACAGCCCGCACGGGCCGCCCCGCCAGAGGGCCGCCCGTGCGGATGGCAGATCAGCCCTGCAGCTTGCGGCGCAGCAGGTCGTTGACCTGTGCCGGGCTGGCCTTGCCCCGGCTGGCCTTCATGACCTGCCCGACCAGCGCGTTGAAGGCCTTTTCCTTGCCGGCGCGGAATTCATCCACCGATTTCTGGTTGGCGGCGAGCACTTCGTCGATCATGGCTTCGATTGCGCCGCTGTCGGTGACCTGCTTCAGGCCTTGCTGCTCGATGATTTCATCCGCGCTGTGGCCCTCGCCGTTCCACAAGGCTTCGAACACTTTCTTGCCGATGTTGTTGGAGAGGGTGTTGTCGGCAATGCGCTGTACCAGCCCGGCGAGTTGCTGCGGGCTGACCGGCGCGTTGCCGATGTCGAGCTCGGCCTTGTTGAGCCGTGCGGCCAGATCGCCCATCACCCAGTTGGCGCAGGGTTTGGCGTGGGCGGTGCCGGCTGCGTCCACCGTGGCCTGATAGAAGCCGGCCATCTCCCGGGAGGCCGTGAGCGTGGCGGCATCGTAGGCCGACAGCCCGAAGTCGTGCATGAAGCGCTGGCGCATGGCCTCGGGCAACTCCGGCATGGTGTTGCGCACCCGCGCCATCCAGTCGTCCGAGATTTCCAGCGGCAACAGGTCGGGGTCGGGGAAGTAGCGGTAATCGTGGGCGTCTTCCTTGGTGCGCATGACGCGGGTTTCACCGCTGTCCGGGTCGAACAGCACGGTGGCCTGCTGGATGCGACCGCCGTCCTCCAGCGTTTCGATCTGCCACCGTACCTCGTAGTCGATGGCCTGCTGCAGGAAGCGGAAGGAGTTGAGGTTCTTGATCTCGCGGCGGGTGCCGAGCGGGGCGCCGGGACGGCGCACCGACACGTTGGCGTCGCAGCGGAAGGAGCCTTCCTGCATGTTGCCGTCGCAGATCTCGATCCAGCGCACCAGCGCATGCAGGGCGCGGGCATAGGCCACCGCCTCGGCCGATGAGGACATTTCCGGCTCCGAGACGATCTCCAGCAGCGGGGTGCCGGCACGGTTCAGGTCGATGCCGCTCATGCCGTGGAAGTCTTCGTGCAGGCTCTTGCCAGCGTCTTCTTCCAGGTGGGCGCGGGTGAGGTTGATGGTCTTCTCGTAGGACTGTGCCCCCTCGCCCACGCGGACGGTGAGGGCGCCGCCCGAAACCACCGGCAGCTCGAACTGGCTGATCTGGTAGCCCTTCGGGAGGTCGGGGTAGAAGTAATTCTTGCGGGCGAAGACGCTCTTCGGTGCCACATTGCCGCCGATGGCCAGCCCGAAGCGGATGGCGCGTTCCACCGCCCCCCGGTTGAGCACCGGCAGCACGCCGGGCAGGGCCAGATCGACCGCGCTGGCCTGGCGGTTGGGTTCCGCACCAAAGGCGGTGGAGGCGCCCGAAAAAATCTTGGAGGCGGTGGTGAGCTGGGCATGGACTTCCAGTCCGATGACAATTTCCCAAGTCATTGCGATTGATTCCTTCTCATGGGGCGATTCCGACGATGACCAACGGCACGGAAGGCACCCCTCGTCCATTGCGAATTACGTTATATAGCTCCCCTTCAAAATAGCCCGGTCCGGACGACATTTCGGACTGAAGGGCTTTCATGGGGAGTATTTCTATGCCGACATCGATTTGATCGCGGACATAAAAAGCCAGATGCTTGACGAACAGATCGTATGCGACGAAGGCATATTTTCCAAACTGAACTTCAATCGCAACCCTGTTTTTTACGAAGTCGGTCTGGTTGTAGCTGAATATCGGGGTTTCGCCCGCATCTTCGATGTTTTTCTTCTGCTCTTCGGGCGTGAGCGTCATCGTGCTCCGAATCAGTCGCTCATCGCCGGTTACCCAGTACGAAACACGGCTTTCTTCCCACTTTCTGGCGGTCAATTCTGCAGAAAAGCGTTTGTTCATTTCTATTGGGCTGAACTTCAGTTGCCCTTGCATGCGCGCTTCCTTGCTGACCTTGGTGCGGCATGCGCTTGCATCGATCGAAGAAATCACCTCTTCGATTTCGCTCCACAATGCCTTTTTGTGCACCAGAAGATATTCGAGGCCGTTCAGGTGAGAGTAAGTCCTGATTATTCTCACGTCTCCCTCCCGATATAGTCGGACTTTTTTTCCATCAAACGGAGTTGCTTGGGGGAAGGGCCTTTGGTATCTTTTGAGGGCGCTGTTCGATCAGGTTTTGTCGTCAAGGATTTTCCGGCATTCTTCGGGTCGAACACGGGCTGGTGCATGGGTCTGGATTTCAGCGTTCCAAGCGCGAGTTGTTCGATTCTGTTCCGGGCGATGTCGCAATACTCCGGAATCAATTCCGATCCTGCCGCCCGTCTGCCGTTCTTGAGGGCGGCCAGCAAAGCGCTGCCAACGCCGGCAAAAGGATCCAGAACCCAGTCTTCTTCCTGAGTCAGGGAAAGAACGAGTCTTTCAATCAGCTCTATCGGATACTGGCACGGGTGAATCGTTTTTTCGACATGGTTGGACTTTACATTCGGAATTGTCCATACATCGCCGGGGTTCTTGCCCAGGGGGTTGCATGAATACTGGCCCGCTTTGGGGCCTTTGAAGTATTTTTTGCCCGGATATTTTTGTGGAACACGAATGGGATCGAGATCGAAATGATATTTGTCCGACTTTGTGAACCACAATATTGTTTCATGTCTGCCGGAAAGTCGTCTGGAGCAGTGCAGGCCGTGCTCGAAGTGCCAGATGATACGGTTGCGCATCTTGAGCCCATGCTTTGAAAAACAGGGGTAAAGCGCAATATCCAGAGGAATGATTTCTCCGGCATGGACGTAGTTTCCAACCTGCCAGCAGATGCTGCCGTTCGGGTGCAGCACACGAATGCACTCATCGATGACCGAACCTTGCCAATCCAGATATGCCTGAAAGGCACCTTTACGCTCATAGGATTTTCCTATGTTATATGGCGGCGAAGTGACGACCAGCTTCATGCTGTTGTCGGGCAGTGACTTCAAAAAGTCCAGACAATCTCCCTGAAACAGCACAGCATGCTCTTCGGCAGAAAATGCGGGTGCGACTGAGATCATGAAATCGGCCAGAAGTAAGAGGCAAAGAGCAGTTGAGACACTTTACACCCCGGACGGGCGGCGCAGGTGCCAGTCGGTGGTCTGCTGGTAACGGTGGGCGGTGGCCAGCAGACGTGCTTCGTCGAAGTAGTTGCCGATGAGCTGCAGGCCCACCGGAAGGGTGTCCGCACCGAAACCGCAGGGGTGGGACAGGCCGGGCAGGCCGGCGAGGTTCACCGCGATGGTGTAGATGTCGGACAGGTACATTTGCACCGGGTCGTCGGACTTCTCGCCAATCGACCAGGCGGTGGTTGGCGTGACCGGACCGGCGATCAGGTCGCAGCTGGCCAGTGCATTCTGGAAATCCTGCGCGATCAGCCGGCGCAGCTTCTGCGCCTGCAGGTAGTAGGCGTCGTAGTAGCCGTGCGACAGCACATAGGTGCCGATCAGGATGCGGCGCTTGACCTCGTCGCCAAAGCCTTCGGCACGGCTCTTGCGATACATGTCGTCCAGGTCGGTGTAGTCGGCGGCGCGGTGGCCGTAGCGCACGCCGTCGAAGCGCGACAGGTTGCTGGAGGCTTCGGCCGGGGCGATCACGTAATAGGCGGGGATGGCCAGCTTCGCATTCGGCAGGCTGACGTCCACGGTGGTCGCGCCCAGGGCACGGTATTGTTCGATGGCGGCTTCGACTGCACTGCGCACATCGTCGGCCATGCCTTCGGCGAAGAATTCGCGCGGCAGGCCGATGCGCAGGCCGGCCAGCGGCTTGTCGGCATCGGCCGCCGGGGCCTGCAACTCGCGCAGGTAGTCTTCGGGCTCGCGTTCCAGGCTGGTGGAGTCGCGCGGGTCGAAACCGGACATGGCATTGAGCAGCAGCGCGCAGTCGGCCGCCGAGGCGCCGAAGGCACCGCCCTGGTCGAGCGAGGAGGCGTAGGCAATCATGCCGTAGCGACTGACCGTGCCATAGGTGGGCTTGATGCCGGTGACGCCGGTGTGCGCGGCGGGCTGGCGCACCGAGCCACCGGTGTCGGTGCCGGTGGCCATCGGCACCAGCCGGGCGGCCACGGCGGCGGCCGAACCGCCGGAGGAGCCGCCGCTGATGCGACGGGTGTCCCATGGGTTGCGGACCGGGCCGTAATGGGACTGCTCGTTGCTGGAGCCCATCGCGAACTCGTCCATGTTGGTCTTGCCGAGCATGACCGCCCCGGCGGCCTTGAGCTGGCTGACCACATGCGCGTCGTAGGGGCTGACGAAGTTGGCAAGCATCTTCGAGCCGCAGGTGGTGAGCATGCCGGCGGTGCAGAACACGTCCTTGTGGGCGAGCGGAATGCCGGTGAGCGGTCCGGCCTGGCCGGCGGCAATCTGCCGGTCGGCCTCGCGGGCGGCGGCCAGCGCCTGCTCGCGATCCACGGTGATGAAGGCGTTGAGCGTCGGGTTGAGCCGTTCGATGCGGTCGAGGAACAGGCCGGCGAGCTCGGCTGCCGAGATTTGGCCGGCGTCGAGCGCGGCACGCAGTTCAGTCAGGCTGGCGTGAATCATGATGGTGTGCGTGAAGTGGGGGGAGACGACATGCAGGGGACGACAGGCGGGGCGGCCACAGGCGCGGGCGTGACGCGCGCGAGGCTACCGCGAGGCGGGTGCGCGCTCACTCGATGACCCGGGGGACCAGGTACAGGCCGGCTTCGGTCTGTGGTGCGATGCGCTGGAAATCGTCGCGCCGGTCGCTTTCGGTCACAATGTCGTCGCGCAGACGCTGGGCGACTTCCTGGGGGTGGCTCATCGGCGCCACCCCGGTGGTGTCGATTGCCTGCATCTGCTCGATCAGCGAGAAGATGTTGTTGAGTTTGAGCCGGGTCTGCTCGGTTTCCTCGGCGGAGAGTTCGAGGCGGGCGAGCCCGGCAATGCGTTGAACCTGTTCGATAGAGAGCGACATGGCGTAACAAAAGCTGCTTAATTCACAAAGGTTTGTAGGTTATCATATTCGCTTTTCGCCTGTTCGGGCGGGAATGCCTGCGCTCCTCCCTGCGGAGCTTGTCCTTACCGGTTTCGGAAGCACCCCATGTTCGGTTTTCTACGTTCTTATTTTTCAAGCGATCTGGCCATTGACCTTGGCACTGCGAACACGCTGATCTACGTGCGCGGCAAGGGCATCGTGCTCGACGAGCCTTCGGTGGTCGCCATTCGGACCGAAGGCGGCCCCAACGCCAAGCGAACCATTCAGGCGGTGGGCGCGGCGGCCAAGCAGATGCTGGGCAAGACGCCCGGCAACATCACCGCGATCCGGCCGATGAAGGACGGAGTGATCGCCGACTTTGTCGTCACCGAACAGATGATCAAGCAGTTCATCAAGAAGGTGCACGACTCGCGGATGTTCTCGCCCAGTCCGCGCATCATCATCTGCGTGCCTTGCGGTTCCACCCAGGTCGAGCGGCGTGCGATTCGCGACGCGGCCCTGGCGGCGGGGGCGAGCCAGGTGTACCTGATCGAGGAACCGATGGCGGCCGCCATCGGTGCGGGCATGCCGGTGTCCGAGGCAACCGGTTCGATGGTGGTGGATATCGGCGGCGGTACCACCGAGGTGGGAGTGATCTCGCTCGGCGGCATGGTCTATAGCGGTTCGGTGCGGGTCGGCGGCGACAAGTTCGACGATTCCATCATCAATTACATCCGCCGCAATTATGGCATGCTCATCGGCGATACGACAGCCGAGAATATCAAGAAGAGCATCGGTTCGGCCTTTCCGGGCGCGGAAGTACGCGAACTCGAAGTGCGCGGGCGCAATCTGGCCGAAGGCATTCCGCGCAGTTTCACGATTTCCAGCAACGAGGTTCTGGAGGCTGTGGCCGAGCCACTCAACCAGATCGTGTCGGCGGTGAAGATTGCGCTGGAGCAGACGCCGCCCGAACTGGGTGCGGACATTGCCGAGCGTGGCATGGTGCTGACCGGCGGCGGCGCGCTGTTGGCCGACCTCGACCGTCTGCTGATGGAAGAAACCGGCCTGCCGGTATTCGTGGCGGACGAGCCGCTGACCTGCGTGGCGCGCGGATGCGGCATGGCGCTCGACAAGATGGATACCCTCGGGTCCATTTTCACGCCCGAGTAATCCGAGTCATGGACAGCTCCGGAGAGGGGGTGGCGCGCGTCGCTGCCTCTCCGGCCGTCATCCGGTTTTCATAGATGTCTCTGGTCGGTCATCCGTCCCCGCCGGTTTTCAAGCGCGGCCCCTCGCCATTGGCCCGTCTGCTGATGCTGGTGGTGGTGTGTCTTGCGATGCTGGTGGCGGACTTGCGTTTCCGTTACCTGGAAGTGGCACGTCAGGCGCTTAGCGTGGTCACTCACCCCCTGCAGGTCGCAGCGGCCGCACCGGTAGATTTCGCGCGCAATGCAGCGGTGTATTTCGCCACCCTGGTGGAAGTGCAACTGGAAAATGCCGATCTGCGGCGCAGTCAACTGGAGGCTGCGCAACGCTTGCTGCGCTTCGAGCAGCTTGAGGCGGAAAACGCCGAGTTGCGGCGACTGCTGGGCATGGCCGAAGCCGTGGCGGTGCGCAGCGTGGCGGCCGAGATTCTGTACGACGCGCCCGACCCCTTCGCCCGCAAGGTGATTGTCGACCGTGGCGCGCATCATGGGGTGGTGCCGGGGTTGGCCGTGCTTGATGCGCAGGGCATGATCGGGCAGGTCACCCGGGTGTATCCCATCCAGTCGGAAGTGACCCTGCTCAGCGACAAGGAGCAGGCCGTGCCGGTGCAGGTCCGGCGCACCGGCGTGCGCGGCGTACTGTTCGGCAATGGCCAGGCCCCGCTCGAGCTGCGTTTCGTACTGTCCGGTGAAGATGTACAGGTAGGCGATGTGCTGGAAACCTCCGGTCTGGATGGCGTGTTTCTGGCCGGACTGCCTGTGGCCGAGGTGACGGCGCTGGGGCCGGACGAAGACCTGTTCATGAGCATTCGCAGCGAACCGATCGGACGGGTGGAGCGGGCGATCCAGGTGCTGGTGCTGGGGCGCGATCAAGCGGCACCGCCCCGGCCGCATGCATCGAGTGCGCTCGATCCGGACAGTCTGGCCTGCGAGTGTCCGCCCGGCGAGTTGGAGGCAGAGGGGGAGGGCGCCTCGCCCGAAAGTGCTGCCGGCGCTGCGCAAAAGACAGGAGACTGAACGGTGCAACCCTCTCATCGATCCAATCGCATCCTGCAGCCGGCGCGTGGCTGGTTCATCTTTGTCAGCCTGATCCTGGCGCTCGGGCTGAGTTACATCCCGGTGGGCCGTACGCCGGGCGTGCCCGACTGGGTGGCGCTGGTGCTGGCGTTCTGGAGCATTCGCGAGCCCCGGCGGGTAGGCATGGGGACGGCCTTCGTGTTCGGCGTGCTGATCGATATCGGGCATGGTGCGGCAATGGGACAGCACGCGCTGGCGTATGTGTTGCTGAGCTTTCTGGCGGCTACGGTGTCGCGGCGGTTGCTGTGGTTCTCGCCCGTGCAGCAGGCGCTGCATCTGTTGCCCCTGCTGATGTTGTCCCAGGCGGTCATGGTTGCGGTGCGCCTGATTGCCGGAGCCGAGTTTCCGGGGTGGTGGTATTTTGCCAGCAGCCTCAGCGGAGCACTGTTGTGGGCGCCGTTGAGTTTCCTGCTACTGTTGCCGCAGTATCAGCCAGTCGAACGGGACGACAATCGTCCTATCTGAGCGCTGGAGTCGCATGACCGAGTTTCGTCGTCCGGAAGAGGAGATAGCAGGGTTTCGCCGCCGCGTGGTGGTGGCCTTCCTGTTCATTCTGCTGTGCTTCGGCGTGCTGGCTGCGCGTTTTTACTACCTTCAGGTAGTGCGCTACGAGTACTTCCACTCCCGAGCCGAAGGCAACCGGATTGCGGTGCTGCCGGTGGTGCCCAATCGCGGGGTGATCGTCGATCGCAACGGGGTGGTGCTGGCCCGAAACTATTCGGCCTATACGCTGGAAATCAATCCTTCAAGGGTCAAGGACCTGGAAAGGACGATCGATGAGTTGTCGACCATCGTCACCATCGAGCAGCGCGACCGCCGCCGCTTCTTCAAGCAGGTGCTGGAAAGCAAGTACTTTGCCAGTGTGCCGATCCGTACCCATCTGACCGAGGAGGAAGTGGCTCGGGTCATTGCCCGTCGCTACCGTTTTCCCGGAGTGGAGGTGCAGGCGCGCTTGTTCCGTGACTATCCGCTGGGCGAGACGGCGGCACATGTGATCGGCTATATCGGCCGCATCAACGAGCGCGACATGGAGCGTATCGAGGAACGGGGCGAAACCGCCAATTACCGAGGCTCCGAGTACATCGGAAAGAGCGGACTGGAGCTGTCTTACGAGGTGGAGCTGCACGGGCTGACCGGCCTGGAGCAGGTGGAGATCAACGCGGGTGGGCGGGCCGTGCGCCTGATGTCCCGCGCACCGGCGACTGCGGGCAACGATCTGGAGCTGACGCTGGATATCGAGTTGCAGAAAGTGGCGGAGGCCGCCTTTGGCGACCGGCGCGGCGCTCTGGTGGCGATCGAGCCCGCTACCGGCGGGGTGCTGGCGCTGGTGTCGACGCCATCGTTCGATCCGAATTTGTTCGTGGATGGCATTTCGGTGGCGGACTGGCGGGCACTGAGCGACTCGCCCGACCATCCGATGCTCAATCGGGCGATCTACAGTGCCTACCCGCCCGGTTCCACCTTCAAGCCTTTCATGGCGCTTGCCGGGCTGGAAACGGGCAAGCGTACCCTGGAGCAGCGCTTCAACAACCAGGGCGTATTCAATTTTGTCGGGCACCGTTTCGTCGACCGCAAGTCACACTGCCAGAACAATGTGAATCTGCGCCAGACGCTGGTGTACTCGTGCAATATCTATTACTACCAGTTGGCCAACGATCTGGGCATCAATGCACTGGCCGACTTCATGCGCCCGTTCGGCTTCGGGCAGCGCAGTGGCATCGACATTCCTGGCGAGGCGGTGGGGGTGCTGCCGACACCCGAGTGGAAGCGCACGCGCTTTTCCCGTCGTGAGCAACAATCCTGGTTCGGTGGCGAAACCCTGTCGGTGGGTATCGGCCAGGGCTATAACGCGTATACGCCTTTGCAGGTCGCCAATGCGCTGGCGGGGCTGGTGAATAACGGGGTGATCTATCAGCCGCATCTGGTGCGCAATGTGGTGGATTCGGTGACCGGCGAACGTTACCCGGTGGTTACCGCCCCCAAGGAACGGGTGGCGCTGGACCCGCAGCATGTGTCTGCGGTGAAGGCGGCAATGCTCGATGTGACCCGGATGGGTACGGCGGCGAAGGTGTTTGCCGGTGCACCCTATGAGTCCGGCGGCAAGACCGGCACGGCGCAGGTGTTTTCGCTGCGTGGTCAGAAGTACGAAGAGGGTCGGGTGGCCGAGCGTTTGCGCGACCATTCCTGGTATGTGGCTTTCGCTCCGGCCGACAAGCCGAGGATTGCGCTGGCGGTGCTGGTCGAGAACGGGGGCTTCGGTTCGCAGTCGGCCGCACCGATCGCCCGTCAGGTGCTGGACTATTTCATGCTCGGCAAGCGGGTCGATGAGGTGGCGGCCGAGATCGACGAGGCGCTGGCAGCGGAGCTGGAGCAATGAGCGAACAGCTGCTGAATCCGCTGACCCTGCTGCGGGCACTGTTTCGCCCGCTGGACCCGCAACTGGTGTTGCTGGTGGGCGCGCTCATGGGGTATTCCTATGTGCTCATGATGAGTGCCTCGCCAGCCCGTGTTCCAGCGCTGGAGATGCATTTTGCGGTGGCACTGGCCGCCATGTGGGTGGTGGCGCTGGTGCCGGCGAAGCGTCTGCTGCAGCTGTCGGCCCCCTTGTATGCGCTGGGTGTGTTCCTGCTGGTGGGGGTGTTGCTGTTCGGCGAGGTGTCCAAGGGCGCCAAGCGCTGGCTGGATCTGGGTGTGGTGCGCATCCAGCCTTCGGAATTGATGAAAATTGCTGTGCCGATGATGCTGGCCTGGTATTTTCAGCGACGGGAGGCGGTGCGCTTCTGGCAGTTCATGGCGGGGACGGCGCTGCTCGCGATTCCACTGGGGCTGATCGTGGTGCAGCCCGACCTGGGCACCAGCCTGCTGGTTGCATCGGCGGGTTTTTACGTGATTTATTTTGCGGGCTTGCCCTGGAAGCTGATTGTGCCTTTCTTCGTTCTGGGGGTACTGGGCATTGGGGCAATCGTCGGTTTTGGCGATGTACTGTGTCAGCCGGAGCTGGACTGGCACGTACTGCGGGAATATCAGAAGCAGCGGGTGTGTACCCTGCTCGACCCCACGCAGGACCCTTTGGGAAAGGGGTTTCATGTCATCCAGTCCACCATCGCAATCGGTTCGGGGGGGCTTTGGGGCAAGGGTTGGCTGGAGGGTACCCAGACGCATCTGGCCTTCATTCCTGAACGGCACACCGATTTCATCTTTTCGGTGCTCGCCGAGGAGCTTGGGTTGATCGGTGCGCTGGTGCTATTGCTGGTGTATGTGTTGTTGATCGTGCGCGGGTTCGTGATTGCGGCCAGGGCGATCAACCCGTCTCAGCGTTTGCTGGCAGGGGCCATAACGATGATCTTCTTCATCTATGCTTTTGTTAACATGGGCATGGTGAGCGGTATCCTGCCGGTGGTGGGGGTGCCCCTGCCCTTCATCAGTTATGGTGGCACGGCGCTGGTGACGCTGTGCATAGGGGTGGGCATTCTGATGAGTATTGAGCGCTGCCGTGTGGCAGCAAGGGAATGAACGATGGCGAAATCGGTTATGCGGCCGGCTGCCTGGCTTGGGCTGGCGCTGGTGCTCATGCTGGGCCTGAGTGCGTGCGGCTCCAAGCAGGCCCGCGTGGCGGACAGTCCGGATGCTCAGGTGACTGCCTCCGGTGGGTCGTCCGGCCGGGGCGGCGGGTATTATCTGGACGATGGCCCGGGCACGGCTCCGGCCAATCTGGATGCGATTCCCGATGCCGTGCCCCGCATCGAACCCCTGCATCGGCCCGCTTTGCGCCCTTATACGGTGATGGGGCAGAGCTTCGTGCCGCAGACCACGTTCGCGCCTTACCGCCAGCGCGGCCATGCGAGCTGGTATGGCCGGCGTTTTCACGGCAATCCGACCTCGATCGGCGAACCCTACGACATGTATGCAATGACCGCCGCTCACCCCACGCTGCCCTTGCCCAGCTATGCCCGGGTGACCAATCTGCAGAACGGCCGGACAGTGGTGGTGCGTGTGAATGACCGTGGCCCCTTCCTGCGCGGCCGGCTCATCGACCTGTCTTATGCCGCCGCGCACCGTCTGGGCTATGTGAATGCGGGCAGTGCCGAAGTGGAGGTGGAGCTGATCCTGCCCGACGAGATCCGCATGATGGCGTCGGCGGGGCGGGGCAGCGTGAGCCCGCCCGCTCAGGCTCCCGAGCCGGTGCAGCCGATACAGGTCAGCACCCTGCCTGCCTTGCCTGCTGCCAACGTGCCGGTGCAACTGCCGATGCCGGTGTCCGCGCCGTTGCAGGTGACCATGCCGGCCGGTCAGCCGGGGGGCGGCGCCTTCGTGCAGTTGGGGGCCTTTTCCACGGTGGCCAATGCGCAGGACCTGCTTGGCCGTGTGCGTACCGAGCTGACGATGTTCGCCGACCGGGTGCATCTACTCAACGATGGCGGGCGCTACCGCCTGCAGGTGGGGCCGTTTGCATCGGCCGACGAGGCGCGCATCGAGGCGGGCCGTATCGGGGCGCTGCTCAATCTGCAGCCCTTCGTGGTGGTACGCTGATGGCCCTGCTGCGCTGAACCAATGCGTTGCGGACGGGTCAGGGACTGATGTCCTGCGTGCCCGTCCGCTCCAGGCGCGTCCTGTTTTTTCCTGTAGCCAGATAAAGATTCGAGCTCATGCGTTTTCTGATTCCCCTGTTGGTCTTCTTCCTGTCCTTTGGTGCCATGGCGCAGACCCCGCCACCTCCGGCCCTGGCCGCGAATGCGTGGCTGCTGCTCGACCACGGTACCGGTCAGATTCTGGTGTCGCACAATCCGGACGAACGAATCGAACCCGCCTCGCTGACCAAGCTGATGACGGCCTATGTGACCTTCTCCGCCCTGAAGGCGGGCACCATCGCGCTCGACCAGCCGGTCACCGTGTCGGAAAAGGCATGGCGCATGGAAGGCTCGCGCATGTTCATCGAGCCGCGTCTGCCGGTAACCGTGGATGAGCTGATTCACGGCATGATCATCCAGTCCGGCAACGATGCCTGCGTGGCACTGGCCGAACTGATTGCCGGCACCGAGGAAGGTTTCGTGCATCTGATGAACCGCGAGGCCGAGCGGCTGGGCATGCGCAACACCCGCTTTGCCAATTCTTCCGGTCTTCCCGATGACAATCTGTACACCACGGCGCGCGACCTGGCGATCCTGGCTTCGGCGCTGGTGACGGACTTTCCCGAGTTTTACCGTCTGTATGCCGAGCGGGAATACACCTACAACAGTATCACCCAGCCCAACCGCAACCGCTTGCTGTGGATGGATTCCACCGTGGATGGCATGAAGACCGGCCATACCAGCCGGGCGGGCTACTGCCTGGTATCGTCTGCCGAGCGTGGCCCGCGCCGTCTGATTGCGGTACTGCTGGGGGCGGATTCCGAAGCCATCCGTGCCCAGGAGTCGCTCAAGCTGCTCAACTACGGCTTCCAGTTCTTCGATACGGTGAAACTGTACGAAGCCGAGCAGGTGTTGTCGCAGTTCCGGGTGTGGAAGGGCGTGGACAATGAGGTGCCGGTGGGTTTTCTGTCGGAATTCGTGATGTCGCTGCCCAAAGGGCAATCCGAGCGCATCGAGGTGACCCTCACCAGCGTGCAACCGGTGGTCGCCCCGATCCAGAAGGGACAGCAGATCGGGACGATGAAGCTTTCGCTGGATGGTCGCGAGATTGGCGAATATCCGGTGGTGGCGCTGAAGGAGGTCGAGCTTGCCGGCTTCTTTGGCCGCCTGTGGGATGCCCTGCGCATGTGGATCAAGAGTCTGTGAGCACAGGGAGCGCGATATGGCGGATCAAAACATGACGAATCAAACGCAGGCACGACAGACGCTGATCGAGTTTCCGTGCGATTTTCCCCTGAAGATCATGGGCCAGCGGGTCGATGAGTTCGCGCAGGCGGTGGTGGCGGTGGTGGTCGAGCACGCGCCCGACTTCGACCCTTCGTCGGTGGAGATGCGACCGTCCAGCAAGGGTACGTACCTGTCCCTGACCTGCACCGTCCGGGCCACCTCCCAGGTGCAACTCGATGGCCTGTACCGCGCGCTGACCGCACACCCGCTGGTGAAGGTGGTGCTCTGAGCGTATGGGCAGGCAGGCACACGGCATGATTCCGCCCGACGACCCGATGCTGCAGGTGCGCTGGCTGGGCGCGGGCGTCGACTATGCCCGCACCTGGGAGGCGATGCGCGCCTTCACCGACGCCCGCACCGCCGACACCCCGGACGAAATCTGGCTGTTGCAGCATCCACCGGTATTTACCCTCGGACAGGCGGGCAAGCCGGAGCATTTGCTGCGCGATATCGGCGTCCCGCTGGTGAAGATCGACCGTGGCGGTCAGATCACCTATCACGGCCCCGGGCAACTGGTGACCTACCTGCTGATCGACCTGTCACGCCGTGGGCTCAAGGTGCGCGAACTGGTGCATCTCATGGAGCAGGCGCTGATCGAGTGTCTGGCGGCCCATGGCATTGTGGCCGAGCGTCGTCAGGGCGCGCCGGGCGTGTATGCGGGCGAGGCGAAGATTGCCGCGCTGGGGCTTCGGGTTCGCAACGGCTGCAGTTATCATGGTCTGTCGCTGAATGTCGATATGGACCTGACCCCGTTTGCTGCGATCAACCCGTGTGGCTACGCAGGGCTGGCCAGTGCGCGGATGCTCGATTTCGGTGTGCACGATGACGTGGAGACGGTCGGACAGCGCCTGCTGGCCAGCCTTCTGCCCCTGCTGCCACCGATACGGCACATCGCACAGGAAACAACATGACAGGCGTGGCCTGTGCGCCCAGGCACCGGCCATCCCCCTCACGCACCCGAGAGAGACACTATGGACACCCCGGTTCGCAAGCAGCGCGGCGCCGACAAAACGGCCCGCATCCCCATCAAGATCGTGCCCGCCGAGCGGCTGAGAAAGCCCGAATGGATCCGCATTCGCCTGGGGGCGGGTGAAGAGGCCGAGCGCTTCAACGAGATCAAGTCCACGCTGCGCGAGCACAAACTGCACACGGTGTGCGAGGAGGCCTCCTGCCCCAACATTCATGAGTGTTTTGGCAAGGGCACGGCCACCTTCATGATCATGGGCGACATCTGCACCCGGCGCTGCCCGTTCTGCGATGTCGGTCATGGCCGCCCGGAAGCGCTCAACCCTGACGAACCGCGCGATCTGGCCCGTACCATCGCTGCAATGCGCCTGAACTATGTGGTGATCACCTCGGTAGACCGCGACGACCTGCGCGATGGCGGCGCCCAGCACTTTGTCGATTGCATCCGCGAGACCCGTGCCGCCTCGCCGGACACCCGCATCGAGGTGCTGGTCCCCGATTTTCGCGGGCGCATGGAGATTGCCCTGGAGCTCTTCGACCAGGCGCCGCCCGACGTGATGAACCACAACATGGAAACCGTGCCGCGCCTCTACAAGCAGGCCCGTCCCGGTGCGGACTATGCCTATTCGCTGAAATTGCTGAAGGCATTCAAGGTCCGCCATCCGGAGGTGCCGACCAAGTCGGGGCTGATGGTGGGGCTGGGCGAGACGGACGAGGAAATCCTCGAAGTCATGCGCGACCTGCGTGCGCACGATGTGGACATGCTCACCATCGGGCAGTACCTGCAGCCGTCCGGCGGGCATTTGCCGGTGCTGCGCTATCCGCACCCCGATGTGTTCAGCATGTATGAGCGCGAAGCCCTGAAAATGGGTTTCAAAAATGCCGCCTGCGGCCCGATGGTGCGTTCGAGCTACTGGGCCGATCAGCAGGCGCATGGCGCCGGCGTGGTGTAAGCAGGCACCTCATGCGCCCCATGCGTCCCTTCCCGGCACGTTGAGCGTGTCGAGAGGAGCTGGGACCGGGCTTCGACACGCTCAGCCCGGACGGCATGAGGTGGGTTGGGCCGATACCCCCGGGGGTCAGCGGAACTGCCGCTCCTCGCGCTCGTGGCGCTCCTGCTCTTCGATGCTCAGCGTGGCGGTGGGGCGGGCAATCAGGCGGCGCAGGCCGATGGGCTCGCCCGAGGCCTCGCAGTAGCCGTAGGTGTTGTTGGCGATGCGGTCGAGCGCGCTGTCGATCTTGTGGATCAGCTTGCGCTCGCGGTCGCGGATGCGTTGTTCGAGCACATGTTCCTCTTCCTGGGTGGCGCGGTCGGCCTCGTCGGGCGTCGCTTCGGTTTCCTGCAGATGGTGAATGGTCGATTGCCCGTTTTCCAGCAGTTCGTCACGCTGCCGGGTCAGTAGCTGTCTGAAGAAGGTAAGCTGGTCCGCGTTCATGTAATCGCTTTCCGGCATGGCCAGCAACTCGGCCTCGGTGAGGCAGCGTTCTTCCAGTCGGGTGTCAGTGTTCATGTCCTGCTACTCCGCAAGCGTGTCAAAGCCACTATGTTGCATGGAATGCGGGCGGTCGCCGGTCACATTCCATGGCGTGACGTAATCCGGACATCACATGCAGGCGCGATGCACCGGGCTTACCCGTGCTGCCATTCTGCGGGCTTTTGTCGCCCTTGTCATCCCCGGCGGCAGGCGGGGTCGGCATCGCTTAAAATGACGGCCCCGAATCGAGGGCGGGCCGACCCCTGCATGTTCTGGAAGTTGGAGATCGGAAGTCCCATGTCTGCTCAGCTCAACCCCCCGCAACGCGAGGCCATTCATTACCTTGACGGCCCCAGTCTGGTGCTGGCCGGCGCCGGCAGCGGCAAGACGCGGGTGATCACGCACAAGATCGCCTATCTGATTGACCAGTGCGGCATCAGCCCGGCCAACATTGCGGCCATCACCTTCACCAACAAGGCTGCCAAGGAAATGCAGGAGCGGGTCGCCGGCCTGATGGGAGGGCGTGCCCCCAAGGGGCTCACCGTGTGCACCTTCCATGCGCTGGGTGTGCGCATCATCCGCCAGGAGGCCGAGCACTGTGGCCTGAAGCCGCAGTTCTCGATTCTGGACGCCTCCGATACGGTGCAGATCGTGTCCGACATCGCGCGTGACACCGACAAGGGCATTGCCAAGCAGATGCAGTGGCAGATTTCGTCGTGGAAGAACGCGATGATCACCCCCGAAGAGGCCGCCCAGCTGGCCGACAATGAACTGTCCAGCGTCGCGGCCTCCCTGTATGCCGAGTATGAACGCACGCTGCGCGCTTACCAGGCGGTCGATTTCGACGACCTGATCTCACTGCCGGTGCATCTTTTCGACACTCAGCCCGACGTGCGCGAGCGTTGGCAGAACCGGCTGCGTTACCTGCTGGTGGATGAGTATCAGGACACCAATCGCGCCCAGTATCGCCTGTTGCGCCTGCTGGCCGGCGTGCGCGGAGCGTTTACCGCCGTGGGGGATGACGATCAGGCCATCTATGCCTGGCGCGGGGCGGATGTGGAGAACTTGCGCCTGTTGCAGCAGGACTACCCCCAGCTGAAGGTGATCAAGCTGGAGCAGAACTACCGCTCGTCCGCCCGCATCCTGTCGGCGGCCAACACCCTGATTGCCAACAATGAGAAGTTGTTCGAAAAGAAACTCTGGTCCGAGCACGGCCCGGGCGAGCAAATCGTGGTGACCAACTGCCGCGATGCCGAGCATGAAGCCGAGTCGGTGGCGATGAAGATTTCCGCCCATCGCTTCGAGCACCGTACCCGCTTTGCCGATTACGCCATCCTGTACCGGGGCAACCACCAGGCGCGCCTGATCGAGCAGCAACTGCGCAACCACAAGATTCCCTATGTGATTTCCGGCGGTCAGTCCTTCTTCGACAAGGCCGAAATCCGCGACCTGATCGCCTATCTGCGCCTGATGGTGAATGAGGACGACGATCTGGCCTTCATCCGTGCGATCACCACCCCGCGCCGGGGCATTGGCGCGGCCACCCTGGAGGCGCTGGGGCACTATGCCGGGCGGCGGCACATCAGCCTGTTTGCGGCGTGTTTCGAGGAAGGCATCACCCAGCATCTGAACCTGCGCCAGCTTGAACAGGTGCAGACCTTTGCGGGCTTCATCAATCGCCTGCAATACCGCGCCCCCCGCGAACCGGCGGCCAGGTTGCTCGAAGACCTGCTGACGGCCACCGGCTACGAGGCCTGGCTGTTCGAACACCTCGACCCCCGCGAGGCCGAGTCGAAATGGAGCAATGTGCGGGACTTTGTCGGCTGGCTGGGGCGCAAGGGCGAGGAGGACGGCCGCAACCTGCTCGAACTCACCCAGACGATTGCGCTGATCTCGATGCTCGACAAGGAAGACCCGGATTTCGACGGTGTGCAACTCGCCACCCTGCACGCCTCGAAGGGCCTGGAGTTCAAGCATGTGTTCATGGTCGGCGTGGAAGAGGGGCTGCTGCCTCACCAGTCGAGTATCGACGAGGACAAGATCGAGGAAGAGCGTCGGCTGATGTATGTGGGCATTACCCGGGCGCAGCGGACGCTCAACATCAGCTGGTGCGAGAAACGCAAGGCGGGCAAGGAGTCACGTGTCTGCGAACCCAGCCGCTTCATTGCGGAAATGGGCGGGGATGTGCGGATGAATGATCGCAGGAAGGCTGCGCCGGTTTCGAAGGAGGAGGGGCGGGCCCGCGCGGCGAACCTGTGGGCCATGCTTGAGGCACGCGGCAGGTCCTGAGCGGGTGACGGTCGGGGCCGCGCTGTGTGGCTATGAGCCCGGCCTCCAATACCCTCTTTCCGTTCGGGCTGAGCTTGTCGAAGCCCAAGGCCCTTCGACAAGCTCAGGGCGAGCGGGCGTCAGTAAATCAAAGGGCCAGGTTCATAGCCCGAACGAATGCGGGTTTTCAGGGGCCGGGTGAGTGATGACGATGCGCCGCGCCTTCAGGCCGCCGGGCCTGCAGGCGCGGGGACGATCACTCTGCAGCAGCCAGCGGCGGCTCGGTGAAACCTGCGCCGACGGTGTTCGCCAGATAGGCGGTGGCGCGCTGGAGTTCGGTATCGGTCAGGTCGGCGCCCCCACCCTTGGCAGGCATGGCGCCCTTGCCATTGGTGACTGAGGCTACCAGCGCGTCGAAGCCCTGCGGCAGGCGCTCGGCCCAGTCGGCGGCCTCGCCGGTGCGCGGTGCGCCCAGGGCGCCCGAGCCATGGCAGCTGGTGCAGATGGCCTGGTAGATTTCCTCGCCGGTGCGATTGCCCGGTTCCACCTTCACCAGTTTGACGGCCACTTGCGCCACCGGCCTGATCAGCTCTGCCGTACGCTCGTAATCGACCTCAGGCGCTTTGCCACAGGCCGCCACCAGCACGGCTGCGAAAACGGACATGGCAGGCAAGACTAGGCGGGAAGGCCGCTGGAAACGAGAGTTCGACATGCTTGGATCCCTATGAGTGGTTTGACCGACATCAAAAAATGGGATTATAACCGGCATGGGCAATTTTGTGACGCTGTGGCATGGACTTGTTGCCCGTTCCGGTATATCCTTTCGCGCCTTGACCGGTGAGTTTTTGCCCGCCGGCTCATGTTCCGGCGGTGGGTTCACGCTGCCGATGCGCTCGTGGTGAAACGGATATCATACAGCCCTCCGAAGGCTGCGTTCCAGGTTCGATTCCTGGCGAGCGCGCCACCCGAAATCAGGCCACACCGTCCAGCGTGGCTGCTTCCCGCATCTTCCGTGCTCAGCGTGCAGGCTGCGTCATGACGGCCAGCCAGTGCTTCACCGCATTCAGGTTTTCGGACAGATTGCCTGCTGCCGTGTCGAGCGCGGGCATGGTTGTGCCCGGCCTGAGGCGCTCCGGCGCCAGCAATTGGGCGCTCAGCCAGGCATCGTCCGCATAGCGGGCGGCGAGCGTTTCAGTGTTCAGTTCTGTCCCCTTGTGGCCACCGTCCCCATTCATCGTGTGGCAATGCAGGCAGAACTGTCGCGCCACTTCAAAGCCCCGATGTGCCTCGGTTGGGGCATGCGCGGGTGGCATGGCGCGTGCAAAGTGGGCTGAAAGCGCCACCGGAGCAACTGAAATGATCTGATAAGGCCAGATCGAGGCGCCCCGCGCCCGTACGGCTTCGTCCGTGAGCGAATCCCACACCAGATAGAACGGACCAAGCGGTACGCGCTCGCCCTGTTGCTGGTTGTTCACTTCGAATGCCTGCCCGTCGCTGCGTGCATAGGCGAGCCAGGCCCTGTGGCCCAGCAGGTCCGACACCTCGATGCTGGCGCGATAACCGTCGGCACACACGAATTCAATGGCCTCGGCGGTGCGCCAGTGCTCACCCAGCACCCGGTCGAGCGCGCGGATCAGCGGCAGTCCGCGATACTCGACGATCGATCCATCGTGGGGCTCGAAGACGATCGCATCCTCATGAGGAAATTCGGCCTGAAGGCGGTCGAGTGCCAGGCGTGTGTCGGGTAGCGGTTCGGCAGCCTGCAGTGAGGTGGTGGCCTGTACGAATGTGACGGCCGAGATGAGCGCTGCAGCCAGTATGGTGCGATGACGTTTCCAGAGGGGAGGCGTGATGCGTCCTTGTCGGGACACAGGGTGCATTGCAGTGGGCATGTGTGTGCTCCTGAAGGGGCCGTGTTCGGGCCATGAATGAAACGGGATTCCGGATTTCGGAGTCCGGAATTATCCCTGTCCGGCGGCCGCCTCGATGCTGCGCGCCAGATACGCCAGGCGTGGCCCCAGGTCCTTGGCGATGCGTTCGGGCGTGAGCGCGAAGGCCGGGCCGCTGGCGGACAGCACCAGCAGGTCGTGATCCGGGCACAGCAGGGGCACGGCCACGGCGTTGGTATCGCGGTTCCAGTCCCCCAGGGAAGTGCAGTATCCGTGCGCCAGATATTCTGCCTGCGCGCGCTCCAGTCCGGCGTGTATGGCCGACCAGCCGTCGGTATCGCGGCGGCGCACCTGTTCGAGCAGAAAGTCGCGTTCTGCGGCAGGCAGTGCGCACAGAAAGGCGCGGCCGATCGATGTGGAGCACAGCGGCAGCTGCACGCCTGCGCTCACCTTCAGCGTCACCAGCGAGCGGGGGCGGCAGTTTTCAAGATAGATCATGTTGAGCCGGTCGCGGGTGGCCAGAGAAACCAGGGCCTGGGCATATTCGGCCAGATCCTGCATCAGCGGGCGGGCAATTTCCCGCACGGCCACATTGCCCAGCGCAGCATGCCCCAGCGCCAGCACGGCGGCGGTGACACGGTACCTGCCGGACGCTTCGTCCAGTTTCAGATAACCCAACTGAACCAGGGTGTGGGTGAGACGTGACACGGTGGACTTTGCCAGTCCGGTGCGTTCGGCCAGTTCGCCGTTGGACAGCAGGCGGCTCTGCGCCGAAAAGCAGCGCAACATCTCCAGCCCGCGTGCCAGCGCAGTAACGAACTGGCGGTCGGCCAAGGCTTCGCCGTCAGGCCCCTCAGATATTTCCGTGCCCAAGAGTTCTTTGTTCTGCAGTGCAGAATTATTTTTGTGTTTTTCCGGGTTTTTCTGCATTTTTTCGGGGCGTTGGTGCATTAAAATGTCATCCATCGATAGATCAAGGCTTTCAGGCCCCCTGAACCGTTGAGTGTGATCATGGCGACATGCGTAAAGAAAGACGACACTCCGAGCAAACCCAAGTACC
>Ga0172382_10000991_pt1 | contig 52492 bp, 48 predicted proteins | sample Leawel138RmetaG_FD_122245 | JGI IMG/M metagenome (GOLD analysis project Ga0172382, IMG submission 122245) | Leachate microbial communities from a municipal landfill in Southern Ontario, Canada - Leachate well 138R metaG | ecosystem: Engineered > Solid waste > Landfill > Unclassified | place... | reverse complement strand
GCAAAAACGATGAGAAAGGAACTTAATATTCCTGGAATAGTTAACGGAAATGTGACACTTTTGAACACTTGCCATCTTGATGCTCCCAAAGAACGAGATGCATTTTCAACAGATCCATCAATCGCTTCTAACAACCCACGAAGGTTTAAATATGCTAAAGGGAACAAAGCCAACGTCTGATCCACAACCATACTTGTTAGACCATAGACGTTATTATTTTCAATTCCTAAAATTTGCCTCGTTATTACCCCAGAGCGACCAAATAAAATAATAATTGCTAAAGCGATTACAAAGGGTGGCGATAAAATGGGGAGTAATGCAATAGTATGGAAAAACTTTTTAAACTTGATGTTAGTTCGCGTAATAGTAAAGGCGAACAAAAACCCAACCATTGTTGCAGTAACAGCAACAATACACCCCATCACAATACTATTTATAAGTGAGGACATGAAATGGAGGCTGGTAACCGCTGATCGTGCTGTATCCATGGAAAAGTTTCCATTTTGATCAACCATTGTTGTCATAAGAACTTTGTAAATTGGATAGAGGCAAAAATATATGAGAATGAACAAGGTACCAATTATTGTAAGAAAAAGACCTGGCTGACTTATCAACATCCGCAGCTCCGCTCTTTTCTGATGAATTTTTCCTTGAAAAGCACCTACACTTACAGCCAAAATAATACCTCCATCGATAAGCATGGCCGCTTCAGTTACACTGTTGCGGCCACATATTATTTATTTCCACATGGCTCTGTTAAAGAACATTTTCTTTACTTCTTACTTGCCTCTCAAAGCGATCGATAAGCATTACTTTATTGGCAGAAGACCAATCGTTATCAAGATCAACAAGTTTAATATCAGCAAAAGGTGTATAACTAGCTGGAATACTAATATCGTTATTCAATGGTGTGCGATAGAGAGTCTCGGCCCATAGTCTTTGGGATTTCTCACCTAAGATCCAGTCTAAGAACTCTTGAGCAGTCTCTAACTCACGAGCAGGTCCACCTTTAATAAGTGCTGCACATGAAATTTCATATCCTGTACCTTCTGAAGGATAGGTAATTTGAAGAGGATACCCACTTGCTTGAATGGTTTTTGCATCATCATCATATCCAATAGCAATTCCACTTTCACCTAAACCTGCCATTCTAATTGGAGCAGCTCCACTTTTGGTATACTGAACAATATTTCTATCTAACTGCTGAAGATAATTAAATGCAGGCTCAACACCCATCATTTGAGCTAAAGTTGAAAGAACAGTATATGCAGCACCAGAAGTAGCTGGGTGAGCAATTGTAACGTTATCTCTAAACTCTGGCTTTGTTAGTTCTGCCCATGATCGAGGTGCAGAAAGACCATTTTTCTTGAGCCATTCGGTATTACTAATAATACAAGAAGCTACAGCAGAAAATGGTGTATACATGTTATCACTTGGCAAATGCTCTTTTGCAGTGATACTATCAGCGTTTTTTGAGCGATAAGGAAGTAAAATTCCAGAAGCAGCTAGATCTTTATGCTGGTCAACAGCTCCTCCTACAAATAAGGAAACTTGAGGATTATCTTTTTCTGCTTTTAATCGAGTAACAACTTCTCCGACACTCAATCTCACATAGTTGACTTTGATTCCAGTATCTTTTGTGAACTCATCAAAAAAGATAATAGCCTCTTCATCAGTTAATGCAGTGTAGACCGAAAGCGTAGTGGCTTTCTGTTCTCCTTTACCTTGAGCAAAAAGCATTGTGCTACTTACAATAAGCACCAAAGCAACAATTGACACTTTTTTCCACATTTTCATTTTCACTCTCCTTATGGTTATTTGTGATATTAAAACCATATAGTCTGAAAGCCCACAAGTCAAGAAAAAACTATGTAAACAGACTTTCGAAAACTTTCGATTATTTCAAACCATGCTTTTTCACACTTTGTATAAAAATTTTCTCTGATTAAAAATCAATGAATTTCACAGTTTCTTCAAATATTTATTCAAATAAAGAGATTACAAGATATAAGATTTATGTATACCTAATTAAACTATTTCTGAAGAACCTCTACCCCAGCACTTCTTATCTCTTTTAGAAGTTGTGCATCAGATTTTTTATCGGTGATGAAATAATCGATATGCTCAAGAGAACCAAGTCTACTGTAACTTTCTCGCCCAACTTTTGAGTGATCTGCAATGACTATCTTTGTACTTGATCGCTCAAGCATCAGTTTTACAAGACCAGATTCCTCAGCATGATAGGTACTCAAACCAGAATCAACATTAACTCCATCAACAGATAAAAATAATTTATCTGCGCGATATCCTCTTAGTTGTTCTACTGCATCATCCCCATAGGTAAAAAGATATTGTGAGTTAAAAGATCCGCCTAAAAGAACAATTTTAAAGGTTGGATTGTATCCTAATTCTGTTGCTACACTAACCGAGTTAGTAAGGATCTTTAAATTTGTAAGCTTTTTCAATTCCAATGCTAAATAGTAAGTAGTCGTTCCTGCAGAGATTAATAACGTTTCCCCATCTTTAACTAACGATGTGGCGACTTCTGCTATTCTCTTTTTTTCATCGATATTTTGAGCTTTTCGTTGGTGGTAATCCATTGTGTAATAATTCTTCAAGGTTTGCAAAGCACCCCCTGGAATCCTCTCTAACACGCCTATTTGCTCTAATTCCATTAAATCACTACGAATTGTGACTTCAGATGTTCCAAAATATTGGCTTAGTTGAGCTACTCTTACAACGTTTTCCCTACCGAGAATTTCTACTATTTCTCTACGACGAGCATTCAGTTTAGATTTCATATTCCTTAGCCTCACAGGAGAGTTATTATTTATTCAATAGATCTCCTACGGCTCCTCCTGGATGTATTTTAGCAAACTGCTCCAACTTATAGCCAGTAACTTCCATGAGTGCTACGAGCAAAGCATCAAACAGAGCAATTGTAACAATAAAGCTAGTAGTTGCCATAACATTAAATTTATCAGATTCTTTCTCAATTTGTAACGGCAGAACTATGTCTGACTGTTGTGCTAGTGTAGAAGAGAGGTTTTCTGTAACCCCTATTAAAATGACTTCTTTTTCTTTACATGCTTTTATGATTGGCAATAACTCAACTGTTTTGCCACCTCGTGATACCATAACAACAACGTCATCTTTTTTTAAATAACCAAGCCCTCCATGAACTGCTTCAGAGGGGGCCATAAACTTAGCTGGCAATTCAATACAATTAAGAGAGTGTGAAAATTTCATTGCAGCAAATCCACTAGATCCACTTGCACAAGTAGCGATTCTTTCGGCTTTTGCTAAGGCATGAACAGCTTCCATAAATGGCTTTTCATCAAGATATGATTTTAGCTGATTAATTCCATCACTTTCGATTTCAAGTGATTTCATAGCAGACATAATTGCTTCTTTTTCTTTCATTTTGTTGACTCCTATTACTATTTTCGGTCCTTTTACTTTCGTTTTCTTAAATTTTTATAAGTATAACACAACTTAAATCTTTTCTTAACATAAAGTATAGCACTCTTTTACTTAAATTTGTTGATTAATTCATAAGTTTTGATATAATAAAATTATATTCAATCTGGAGAATTATATGTATGAACAATTTGGGCTTAAAGCCCCATTTTTTGAGATTGGGCCAAAAAACTATGTTTATGGAGATGATGTGTTAGAAATGGCTCTTGTGGCTGATGATATTTCTAAACGCTATAATGTTGACATTATTTTCACTACTCCTTTTACTGAAATAAGGCGTATAGCTGAACAAACTAAAAACCTTTATATCATTGCCCCCCACATTGACCCTATCCCTGTCGGAAGAGGTTTGGCAGATATTCTAGCAGAAGGGGTTAAGGCAGCTGGTGCTCATGGGGTAATGTTGAACCATGCCGAGAAACCAATTTCTTATGACTCAATCAAAAAATGTATTGATCGAGCAAATGAAGTTGGCTTAGGTACTATTGTATGTGCAAACACTGTGATTGAATCTCAGGCAATCGCTCTGTTAGAACCAAATGTAATAGTAGCAGAACCTACAGAACTTATAGGAACCGGCCAAACAAGTGATATGGCCTATGTAAAGACTTCTATTGAAGCTATAAAGTCTGTTAATAAAAATATCTTTGTTTTACAGGGTGCTGGAATTTCTAATGGTAATGACGTTTATAACGTTATCTATCATGGAGCTGAGGCAACTGGCTCTTCTAGTGGTATTATGAAAGCTAAAGATCCTTTTGCAATGATTGAGGAAATGGTCCAAGCAGTTAGGAAAGCTTGGGACGATAGAACATAAAATTATCTTATTGAGGAGTACGAAATGAAAGTCTTTAGAGAAACTATTGAGCTACAATCAGCGGGTACTAATCCCACATTTCATGATGTCACAACACAAGTGAAGTCTATCTTAGAGAAATCAAAAATCAAAAATGGAATTTGTGTGGTCTATTCACATCACACAACATGTTCCGTCATGACTCAAGAAGGATCACATGATCAAACTTATTTTGGGTTAGAATTTCTCCAACAAGATTTATGTAATGTAATGGAGAAAATAATTCCCTCATGCCGCTATGAAGGACAGTACTTACATCCTGGTCCCGAGCATATAAAGTTTGCTATGGATTATGGTGAAGAAGGTGAATGGACAAGTCTTAATACTGATGCTCATTTACGCTCTGTCATTTTTGGTCGTTCAGAGACAGTAGTGGTCGTCGATGGGAGCCTCGATTTGGGAGAATTTGGATACATCTACTTTGTCGACTGGGATCAAATCAGGGCAAGAAAAAGGGTCGCTCAAGTTCAGATAATAGGAGAATGATTAAAAGAACTATTATGTTATCAAAACTAGATTTTTTAAAAGAGAAAGAAATAGCTCAAGTAGCTTTTGTAGTTAAAGACCTTGATGAAGCGGTAAGTCATTATTATGAGGTTTTTGGGATCGGACCATGGAGCTTCTACACGTACCAAAAACCATTTGTGAAAGAGATGAGTTATCGTGGAAAGCCTGCAAACTACAGTATGCGTATCGCATTGTCAAATATTGGACCAATGCGTATCGAGTTGATTCAAAACCTTTCTGGGGAATCTGTATATAAAGAATTTATTGAAAATCATGGATATGGAATTCACCACTTGGGAGTAGTTGTAGACGATATTGAAAAAGAAATTCTTAAGGCAAAATCCATCGGTATTGAAATGATTATGGATGGTAAAGGATTTGGTCTTGATGGAGATGGTCATTATGCCTATTTGGATACTGAAGACCTTATTGGAACTACAATTGAACTTATTAGTCGCCCTAAACGGAGACATGAACCTGAATTAGTCTATCCTTTAACGTAGACATTACTAATTTTTGCTATATGTAAAAAACAGTCCTTAGTTAAAAAGCTAAGGACTGTTTTATTGATATGAGATAATTTTCTTATACCCCTTTTGCAGAGAGCCGGTAAAACTCATTATCTGTTTTATCTTTTACAGAGGTGTAGTTAGGTAATGGAAGTACTTGTTCGTGTATGGAGTCGAGAATTGATTCGACTTGTGGGAAAAAGTACTCTTCCATCTCGGCAGGAGGAGTAATCCAGTTTTGTGATCCAATGACAGTTAACGGTGCATCTAAGAAAGAGAAAGCTAAGCGAGAAAGATTTGAAGCAACAGTGTGTAAGAAACTTCCACGCTCTGAGCTATCTGTTACTAACACTCCTTTTCCTGTCTTTTTAATTGATTCTACAAGCAGTTCATACTTCAGAGGGTTAATCCATCTTAAGTCAATGATTTCAGCATCTACACCATATTGTTGAAGTTGAGTAGCTGCTTCAACAGCTGGATAGAGAGTTGGCCCTAACGTCATGATGGTAAGATCTTTCCCCTCTTTACGGATCACAGGTTCACCCTCTTCGATCTCATAATAGCCAGTGGGTACACCCTCTTTTACAAACCGCTCCCCTATGCCATATAACTTTTGACTCTCAAAGAACACGACTGGGTCAGTTCCTCTTAAAGCATAGTTAAGCATCCCTTTCACATCATAGGGGGTTGCGGGATACATAGCTTTTAAGCCAGGGACACTACCAACCATAGCAGTCCACTCTTGAGAGTGTTGTGCTCCATATTTATTACCAACCGACACTCTCAGCACTAGTGGCATCTTTAATGCCCCTGCTGACATCGATTGCCATTTAGGCATTTGGTTGAAGACCTCATCACCTGCACATCCTAAGAAATCACAATACATTAACTCCACAACGGCTCTTCCACCACTAAGGGCATATCCAACACCGCTACCAACAATGGCAGCTTCACTGATGGGTGAGTTAAAGAATCGGTGGTATGGCAGTAGTTCTGTTAATCCTCGATAGCAAGCGAATGCTCCACCCCAATCTCGATGATCTTCACCGTATGCAATCATTGTCGGGTCGATACTAAAACGGTGGGTCATCGCCTCAAATACTGCATCACGATATTGGTATTGTCTGTTTGCTGGGTACTCTTTTCCTTCGGCATCAAAGGCATACCGATTTCTGCGCGCAATTTGTTGAACTCTTGGGTTCTCTTCTAGAGTCTGAGACAGTTCGACTTCTCGGTCATCCCACTTTTCAACACTACCGTTACTGAACATCACATGTTCAATATCTTTAGGTGTAATAAGAGGACTCACTGTTGTATCAATAGCAAGTTCTAATGTTTTTTTCATCTTCTTTAAGATACGAGTGTGCATGTTTTGTAAGTCATCTTCAGTTACAAGGTTGTTTTCCACAATATATCGACCGTAGGCAAATACAGGATCTTGCTCTCTGAAGGCATCTAACTCCTCTTTACTACGGTAAGTCATTGCATCTGAGGGGCTATGACCACTGAAGCGGTAGGTGATGGTATCAAGGAGAACTGGTCCTTTCCCTTCTAACAGTAACTCTTTTTTTCTACTTGTGGCTTCAGCAACAGCAAGTGGATTAAAACCATCTACCCGTTCAGCGTGCATAGAATAGGGGTTCACTCCACTACCAATTCGGGCAGCTACTCGTTGTCCTCCAGTCTCTCCAATGGGCTGTCCTCCCATTCCATAGAGGTTGTTAAACACATTAATCATGTAAGGAGGAGCACCTTTCATCTCTTTCCATAATGTGTGGTATTGATCCATCGCTGCCATATTCATCGCTTCCCACACAGGACCTCGAGCTAAAGAGCCATCACCAATATTGGCAATAACAATACCTTTTTTACGGTTCACCTTTTTATATAAGGCTGAACCAAAGGCAATAGTTCCCGATCCTCCAACAATGGCGTTATTGGGCATACTTCCAAATGGGGCGAAAAAGGCGTGCATTGAACCACCAAGGCCTTGTAAGAACCCGGTTGATTTTGCATAGATTTCAGCTAACGTTCCATACAGAACATAGTTCTCAGCTAAATCTTTGATACTGCTGTTCTCATAATGTTTATCTACAACGTTGTAGGTCACCCCTCCGCCATAACTTTCTAAAGCCTGTACGATTTCTTGATCATCCATTTTAGCAATAGCAGAAAAACACTTTGCTAAGATCTCTCCATGACTTCGGTGACTGCCAAAGATAAAATCTTCGGGCTCTAACACCATCGCTTGACCTACAGCCGCCGATTCTTGACCGATTGAGAGGTGGGCAGGTCCAAGGTGGTTGTATGTAATGTCTTGGTAACTCCCCTCTCTTTTAATTGAATCGAGCATCGTTTCAAACTCTCTGATGACCAACATATCGTAAAAGACAGCAATGAGGCGCTCTTTGCCATAGAGGTCTAACTCTTTTTTAAAGTTCGCTTCATATTGGTTCAAAGGGATTGGTTGCATAGCAAGCGTTTCACTTTTTCGTAACGTTTTTGGGTCAAATGGTAATTGCCTACTCATAATATATTCTCCTTTTCCTCTTAGAGGTGTGGGTCAAGAGCAAATAGTGCATCTTTAATAACTTCTGAAACCGATGGGTGGGGAAACACAATCTCTTTAATATCTTCCACTCTCAGTTCCGCTTCAATCATAGTCGCAGCTCCAAAAATAATTTCACTGCTGTAAGGGCCAATGAGATGAACTCCTAACAAAGCTCCAGTGTGTTCATCAACCACTACTTTACATAATCCAACTTCTCGCTTCCCTAATTCAGCTAAGAATCGACCGTTAGAGCGCATCTGAATCGAGGCAGTTTTCACACTTCTTCCTAAAGCGAGGGCTTGGTTTTCAGTTAAGCCACAACCAGAAGCTTCACTAAGTGTGTAGATTGCCCACGGAATCGCCTCATAACGCATCTGCTGTTTCACCTTTCCAAACAAATTGGATATGACCACATCGGCCATTCGTGAAGCACTGTGCGCTAAGAGCGACTTTCCATTGATATCTCCAATAGCGTAGATATGTGGAATTGAGGTTTGTAGGTGTTCATTGACGTGTATAAAAGCTCCATCTTGAGTTAACGAAAGTTGTTCAAGTCCTGCAGTATTGGCTTTTCGTCCAACACTCACTAAGACCATCTCACTAGCAATCGTACTCTCTTCTTTTTTAGCGTTAGTGAAGTAGACCTGCTTTTGATCAATTTTTGTCACCGTGGATCCAAGGTGAAAGTTCACCTTTTTCATTGTTCGACGTAGTAAAGGTGCAATTTCATGATCCATCATTGGGGCAATCTCTTTTTCCATCTCAATAAGAGTGACGTTCACTCCTACAGTCGAAAAGTAGGAGGCAAATTCTAAACCAATAACTCCACCTCCGATAATAGTGAGAGTCTCAGGAAGTGTTTCTAAAGATAGAATTTCACTACTGGTAAGTACGTGATCTAATTCAATACCTTCAATCGGAGGGAGAATTGGAGATGAGCCAGTAGCTAAAATGATATATGGTGCTTTGTAAAGTTGTTCATCGACTTGTACTGTGTGTGAATCGACACACGTAGCAAAGCCTTTAACAACTGTCACTTTAGCACTTCTCATTAAAAACTCAATGCCACTACGAAGAGTGTTTATAGTCTCATTTTTAGCTTCCATCGCTTGAGGAAGGTTGTAGGAGGCCTCTTTTACACTCAGACCTTTTGATTCAGACTCTAAAGCGTTTTTATACAACTTGGCCGAGTTAAGAAGGCTTTTAGTGGGAATACACCCTTCGTTAGTACATACTCCACCTAATTCTCCTTTTTCGATTAATAGAACTTCTTTTCCCAACTGTCCTGCCCTTTGAGCTGCAATATATCCTCCAGGACCGGAACCGATAATAATAAGATCAAATTCTTTCATACAGCTCCTCCTTTATATTGCCAATAGCAGATCGACTTGAGCGATCATGTGAGACAGATGTTGTAAGAATCGGGCAGCTGGAGCACCATCAACTGCTTGGTGGTTAATAGTGAGAGAAAGAGCGATATGTGGGATAAACTCAATCTCGTTTTCAACTTGTACTGCCTTTGGAGCTATCGCTCCCACTCCTAGGATGGCAACTTCAGGAATATTTAATACTGGTGTAAAACTTTCTATTCCTAATGAACCTAGGTTTGTCACAGTAAAGGTAGATCCTGTAAGATCATCCGGTAGAGACTTCCCTTCAATTGCTTGATTGGCAAGATCTTTAAACTCTTCACTGATTTGTTTTAATGATTTACTCTCACTACTTTTGATAACTGGAACTAATAATCCTTTGGGGGTATCTACTGCAGATCCAAGGTGGACTGAAGAGAAACGTTCAATGGTCTCACCATAGTAGTGGGCATTAAGTGCAGGAAAGTCCTTCAGTGAACGAGAGACCACATACAATATAAGGTCGTTAATGGTAATCGTACGTAAATTAAGATGTTCATCTGATTCTTTAAATCTTTTACGTAGTGAAAGGAGCATTCGAGCATCAGCAAATGAGTTTAAGGTAAATTGAGCTGTGGTTGATAAAGATTCAAACATTCTTTGAGCAATGACTTTACGAATACCTGTAACAGAAGTGGTTGTTGACTCTTTTTGTTCTTGTTTCAATGTTAAGTCACCAGAGAGGACTCTTTGTCCCATACCACTTCCTGTTTGTGGAATAGTGTAATTGCCACTTTGAGCTTTCTCTTTTGCCACTGGAGTTAAGATGGGAGCACTTTGAGAGTGTGCTAACACATCTTTTTCAACAATAAGACCTTTAGCTCCACTTCCTCTAAGAAGTGAGAGATTAATATCTAACTGCTTTGCTGCCACTTTGGCTCGTGGAGAGGCCCCTACTTCTGCTGTGGGGCTTTGTGTGTGTGTCACAAGATTACTGTTTTTATCTGTAGAAGAGTCATTTTGTCTTTCGGTAGCTTGAGGTTGTTCTAACTCTCCCTCTTTTTTCGGTGGAGTGTAACTCTCCCCTTTTTCACCAACTGCTAAAATGGGGGTCATCACAGGGACATCATCACCTTCTTGATACAATAAAGCTAAAACACTCCCTTCAGCAGTCGATTCGACTTCTATAGTCGATTTATCTGTTTCGGCTTCACAGACGATGGTCCCAATTGAGATCATATCACCAACGGCTACTTTCCATTCAATGATGGTACATGATTCAACGGTATTTCCTTGTTTAGGCATAAGAACTTCTGTTGCCATGTGTTACTCCTTATATCGTAGTTATTTTAAGCTAAAATAACGTGTACACCCATTTCACGAATTACTTGCACTGCATCGGATGGGAAATCACTATCGGTGACAAGCACATCAATTTCATCTAATGGGAGAATTTTTACAAATCCAATTTTTCCATACTTAGAAGAGTCGGCTACCAAGACTCTCTTTGAGGCTTGGTGCCACATCTGTCGAGCAATCTCTGCATTTTCAGGAAGGTGGGTTGTCAGTCCATGTTCTACTGTAAGTCCATCAGTCCCAGCAAAAGCAACACTGACGTGATACTTTTGAAGTTGCTCAAGAGCAATTTGCCCTACAACTGCTTCAGCAGAGCCTCTGAAGTCCCCACCAACCATGGTCAAAAAGATATTGGGATTGACTCGTACATAAGGAAAAAGAAGTGTTGAGTTAGAGACAATGTGAATATTTCTCTTTCCAAGTAAATAACGACCAATTAGGGCACATGTGGTGCCGTTATTAATCATAATGTGATCACCGCTATCTACTAATTGTGCTGCAGCTTTAGCAATGGACTCTTTTTTCTCTACATTACTTGATTGCTTTTCTAAAAAGGTTGGGTGGTAGGCACTGGTGGCTACCCCTCTTCCTCGAAGGATTATCCCTTTAGATTCTAGAGCTTTAAGATCACTACGAATAGTAACTGAAGAGACTTTTAAGGTATCACTGAGATCACTTACTGAGACCTCACCCCCCTCTTGAAGCAGCTCTACTATCTGTACTTCTCGATCGGTTAAACCTACCATCTTTTCTTTCTCCTTCTATCTACTTTCAATAGTATTACTATTTTCTTTCTTTTTCAAGCTTTTTACTTACTTTTATTGAGAATAGATGCTTTTTAGTCAAATAATGGGTATAAAGAATCAAAGAAAAACGATATTAGTTCTTTTTTCTTTGATTTTTCTTCTTTGTTTGGGTTTGTTTCTTTCTGTGGTGATGTTTATCTCTTAATTGATTGAGAAGGCGTCTTTTTTCTTCATCTTTGCTTGTGATTGTAGGAAAGCGAGAAAGGATAGATTTGCCTGAATTAAAAAGCTTCTCACGTAATTCTTCGATATCAGTTTTTACTTTTTTACGTAACTCAACCCGCTTTTGTGATGGGCTAAGATGAAAGGTGAGATGTAATCTTTTTTCGAGTTCTTTAATCCGTTCTTTGAATTGAACAAGTTCTTGTTGAAACGCATGGAAGGTGAATGTGGAGTATGTAGTATCTACACTGATAATAATAAGGATAATTGAAGAGCCGTATCGTAATGTCTGTTCAGGCATATATAGGAGGTATCGAGTAATAAATGGGTGAATTCCATACACCACCACTACACTTAAGAGTCCAAATAGGAGTGAGTTAGTTGGGTAAATTCTTCCGTCGATATTGAATTTTCTTTGGCGGTAGTTCCACAGTTGTACATGAAGTACCAGCTCTAAGAGATAACTACCGAGGTACTCTACTAATGATGTAGCGAGGGTCGAAAAGATAAACAATGCAATTGGGGAATTCGCCCATGGGACCAAAAAGAGTATTACTACAAGAGAGCCAAAACCATATATCGGAAGGTACGGCCCTTGTAAGAATCCTCTATTCACTACCCTTTTTTCAATTACTGAGCAATAGAGGACTTCAGCGATGTACCCTACAATTGAGTAGAGAAAGAACCACCAGATAATGAGCTCTAGTTTCATACATGTAAGATAATACATGAGAAATCAACATCCAATGAAAATATGAATAAAGTAGCATTATTTTCGTTATTTCACTCATTATGGGCTGAAATAGAAAAGCCCCCTTTAAAAAAGGGGACTTATACATCTCCAGGGGGAATTGAACCCCCGCTGTCGGGATGAAAACCCGATGTCCTAACCACTAGACGATGGAGACTTGCAAAACGCATAATCTTTTACCATGTGTGACTAAAAGGGTCAAGGGGTATGAGTAATTTAATCCCCTTTTCACCTCCAGCTGTGCTCTTCACTCTACTGGAATGTTAGCCAGGTGGTAAATCTCTACAATCATTTCAGTTGTAAGAGCAATAAGTGAATCAAGAGGTTTCATATTGTTAGCCGTTGTCATATTCGCAAGTGGTGTATACATATGTTGAGGTACTTTAAGATCATCCATGGTCGTAGGCATCCCTAAACTTTTGAAAAAGCGGCGCATCTTTACAATTCCCTCTTTAGCGATGTGTTTCTCATCACTTTCTTCGTTGTATTCGACGTTCCACACTCGATGAGCCAATTGAGCAAATCGTGAAGGATCGTGTTCTACCATAAACAGTGCCCAAGCAGGAAAGAGGACACTTAAGCCAGCTCCATGAGCTATATGATCGTACACTCCACTTAGATCATGTTCAATTTTATGAGCAGCAAAGTAGATGCCACCTCGCCCTAACCCTGTAAGTCCGTTATGGGATAAAGAGGAGGCCCACATGAGGGTGGATCGCCCCTCATAATCGTGTGGGTCTTTCATCACAACTTCTCCAGCTTCAATTACTGAAAGTAATATCCCTTCTGCAAGACGGTCTGTTAAAGGGGTAATGCCCTCACTAGAACAGTAGCGTTCAAGAGTATGCATCATCGTATCGACGATACCACACCCTGTTTGGTACGCCCCTACACTAAAGGTAAGTTCTGGGTTCATAAATGCATATTCGGGTTGAAGCATGTTTACATTTAACGATCGTTTAAGGTTGTTGTCTGTGTTTGTAAGTACCATGGAAATACTTGTCTCACTTCCAGCAGAAGCTAAGGTGAGGACACTTCCTATGGCAACTCTTTGAGTAGGAGTAATTTGTTTTTCAATCATCTCCCACACATCGATATCACTTTTGACTCCAACAGCGATGGCTTTAGCAGCATCGATGACGCTCCCTCCTCCCACAGCACAGATAAAGTCGATGTTCTCTTCTTTAACAAATGGGATAGCTTCTCGGACAAATTGAACTTTCGGATTAGCTTCTACTCCTCCGTAGGTTGTATGCCATAGTCCTGCCTCTGTTAGAGAGTCGCCAAGACGATCAAGAAGGCCACTACGAATGGCACTTTGTTGTCCATATAAAAGAAGTACTCTTTTATAACCACCATCGGCTAACGTTTTACCGATCTTACTTTCAGCACCTTTCCCAAATATGATTTGGGTTGGAGATCTAAATCTAAAGTTTCTCACTTCATCTCCTTTATGAGTTGGTCAGTTATTTCGACAGCCACTTCGACACACCCACCGCAAGTATATAATTCTACCCCAGTTTCTTCTCCTAGGATATCTTTACACGTAGTACTACCAATTTTTTGATGAAAACGCTCTTTTAATATACTTACTAATTCGTAGGTCTTCTCTTTCGTAAGATGAGATGGATCTCTTCCACTACGTAATAAAGAGAGAGCCATCACTGCTCCACTGACAGCACCACAGATTCCTTGTTTATCTCCAATGCCTCCACCAAAGCCTTCACTGATAGCAAATAGTTCTGATTCAGGGATATCTATAAGATGGCTAAAAGCACCTAAAGCTGCTTGAGCACAGTTATGTCCATTCTCTTTGAGTTGTTGTGATTTACGTACGACATCGACTTGGTTCATTATTCCTCACTTTGAGTTCTCACCCCAGAGTCCTTTACCCCAAGATCGAGCCTCTTTCTCATATTCTGTAAATTCGTCCATAAATTGAAATGGGTAGGTTGTATATGCATGTCCATATCCATGTTGAATGATGAGTGCATTGAGATTCAACCCGTTTGGAAGATATACATAGGCTAATAGCCTTTGATAGACATCTCTCATATCCCAATCAAAGGCAAGATAGACCTGTTGTTGCTCGACTGTAGTTTTAGTAAAGCGTGATGCCTCTTTACCAAAGTATTCAACTGCTCTAAACGGGTGGACCGTCTCTGGGGTATCTACCCCAATGAGACGAATTGTCTCTTGTGGATGTAGCCCCTCTTGTGGATTTTCTATTCTCACTCGGATGGTATCACCATCGACCACTCTCTCCACAAAAGCTGGTACCATACGTGAGGTATCTGCTAAAAAAGAGTGAGAGATATCACGCTCATTCACTTTATAAAGATAGTTACTCACTGGGAGAGTCATCACCGGAGGCTTACACACTCCACACGGTTGATAAGAAAGACGAGTTGCCTCTTCTAAGGTCATTACTTGTGCAGATGGGCCAATGTGGTGGCAGGTTCTGAGGTGGTACTTATTTCCAGAAGGAGTCGTATACACAAGAATGTGTTGTGCAAAAAGTGGAATAGTGAGTGTGATAAGTACTATTATGAATAGTATTTTTTTATAAGTACGGTTCAACATCTTCTCCTAAAGTTCATCGGCAATACTAAATTGATACACGGTTTTCTCTTTATAAGTTTTTCCTGGCTCAAGTAATATAGAGGGGAAATGTGGAACATTCAGAGCATCAATATATCGTTGGGTTTCTAAACAGAATCCTCCTGTTTCTACCCCTGGCGCTATTTCAACGTTATCGTTGGTAAAAAACTGGAGTGCTTCCATTGTGGTATATACCCTCATACTCCGCTTTGTAGAGGGTTCAACTACATATGCACACTCAATGAAAGAGGAGTCTTGTCTCTCTTTAATAATGTAACAATTATCATATATTGTTTGTTCGATACGACGAGGCGTGGTGAAATCGAGATGTGAATGTTCAACTTTTTCAACTGTCCCTAATGGAATCCCCTCTTTGTCAACAGGAAGATAGCTCTTACTTGGAAGGTGGATTACATGATCAGTCACAGTACGGGTATTCCCAAGATTAAAGTAGGAGTGATTTGTGAGATTCAATGGGGTTGTTTGATCAGTAGTTGCACTATAAGAAATTTCTAACTCACCTTTACTTGTGAGGCTATAATCGACTTGCACTTTTACATTACCAGGAAAACCGTTCTCTCCATCTTTACTCAAGTATGTGAGAGACAAAGTTGAATTGTGTGTATCCTCAGACGTAGTTGCCTCCCAGTTTTGGTAACAAAATCCTTTTGGTCCTCCATGGATAGCACTACTTGTCTCTAGCCAAAGTGGAACTGTATAGGTTTCCTCTCCAATAGAAAAGTGTCCTTTGCGTATGCGGTTTGCAACTCGTCCAATGAGGCACCCTAAAAAAGCGTTCGATTGTTCATATTCAGAGAGTGTATTGTATGAAAGAACTATATTCTTTTTATGATGATGTGCATCTGGTGTGATTAACGAAATGATGGTTCCACCATAGGTGGAGATGGTCACTTCAAATGGTTCTTGACTGAGGGTGTATAAGTGAGCAACCTCACCTGCTTGAGTGGTTCCATGTATTGTTTTAGTAATCATATAAGCTTCCTCCCATACTATAAAAAAAGAATACCACGTTTAAGTGATATTCTATAGATGAGAGTGACGAAATTTTTATTGAGCCACACTGGATTCGAACCAGTGACCCACGCCTTAAAAGGGCGTTGCTCTACCTGCTGAGCTAGTGGCCCGTAACAACGAATTGGATATTAGCAAGACTCGATAAAAGTGTCAACACAACGAACCTTTTTTGTTATTACTAAGACTAAACCAGAAATGAATTATTCCCAATGTTCTTCAAATGATGTATTCTCCTAAGAGATTTAGTGTAACTAAGATTTCCTCATCGCTTGTTGAACTAAGGAGTCACACTTCTCATTAAAGTAATCACCAGAGTGTCCCTTAACCCAGTTCCAACTCACTTCTCGTAATGCGGCTAATTCATCGAGTCGTATCCATAAGTCTTGGTTTTTAACAGGATTTTTAGAGGCGGTACGCCATCCATTTTCTTTCCACTTCTTTATCCAAGTAGTAATTCCATTTTTCACATACTGACTGTCGGTGTGTAATTCGACTTCGATACTCCGATCATGTTTATCGATAAGGTAACGAAGAGCTTCAATGACGGCTGTCATCTCCATGCGGTTGTTTGTGGTTTCTGGGTCGTATCCACTGGAACTGAAGAGTTCTTTGCCATCTTGCGAGACAACAAAGGCCCATCCCCCTACTCCAGGGTTTCCGATACAACCACCATCAGTGTGTATGAAAAGTCTCTTTTGCATAGCCGTATCCTAGCTATTATGCTACTGGTCGTCAAGATTGACTTAAACGCTCTACCGTCGTACTATTTAGAAAGCAAGCGGTTCAGTTATTTCAATGTAACTGCTAAGAGGGAAACGGGTGAAATACCCGTACGGTCCCGCCACTGTAAGTACGGTCATGGTATGTGCCACATGGCAACCACTGAAACAAAGTTTTGGGAAGGTCATACCACAATTCCTACGAGTCAGGAGACCTGCCGCTTCACAACCTGTCGACGAGATGTCGGACCTACGGTGAATAGGTCGGGTGTGCAGTCTCATACCCAATAACTATCTATAGGAGGTTGGGTATGAAACAAAGAAATCCCTTCCGTATTATTATCTCTTTGCTATTACTTACCATGCTGGTTATCCCTTTAGTCGCTAAAGGAGCACCAGAGCAAATTGTTGAAGCAAGTGATTATTTAAGTGTAATCGATTGGCGTGGGGAGCTCATCACATTAGATAAAGAGCCCCAAAGGATTGTCTCTTTAAGTCCTAATGTAACTGAAACTCTGTTTGCCTTAGGCTTAGGTGATAAGATTGTAGGTCGAACTGATTATTGTGATTATCCCTCTGAAGTCTTTGATATCGTCTCAGTTGGCGATTTAATGACCCCTAGTATTGAAAAAATCATCTCGTTAGAACCAGATGTGGTTATTATTAGCAACATTGGTCAAAAAGAGACTGTTGAGGCATTAGATCGGGCCCACATTAAAATAGCTTATTTTGATGAAGATCAAGATATGGAAGGAACGTATTCACTCATTGAAAAAGTTGGGCAACTCACTGGAACAAAACAGGTAGCTGAACAGTTAATCTCTTCGATGAGAGATATTGTCAGTGAAGTCCAACACTCTAACGTTGGTAAAAACCGCCCAACTGCATATTACGTTACCGGTTTTGGTGAGTGGGGAGATTTCACCGCCACAGGTGATACCTATCTTCACGATATCATCACTTTAGCCGGAGCAGATAATATCGCATCTTCTGGAAGTGGATGGTCATTTCAATTAGAGTCTTTAATTGCCTCAGATCCCGATGTTATTATTATGGCACCAATGTGGGGTTCTAGCATGGATGAATCCATTGAAGAGTTTAAAAACCATAGTTTTTACTCCTCTCTTAGCGCTGTAAAAAATAATACGATCTTTGGTCTTGAAGAGAACATCTTAGAACGACAAGGTCCTCGTAGTGCTCAAGCAGTAAAAGAGCTTTCGGATGCTATTACTGCCTTAGGAATGTAAGATTATGAAAAAGGGTGTACGCCTTGGTGTTATTCTCCCAGTGCTACTTATCGTGTTAGCTCTTTTGTTTGCCTATTCGTTAGTGGTAGGTGCCGCTGGTATTGAGATCTCCAAGACGCTTCAGATTCTTTTTACTGGAAGAGTATACCACGCTACACCCGCTTTTAGTGCTGCTCAGCACACCATAATTTGGAATTTACGCCTTCCTAGAACTCTTATGGCCCTTTTGGTTGGTTCAGTCTTGGCTGTAGGGGGGATGGTGTATCAAGCTCTTTTTAGAAACCCGATGGCAGACCCTTATGTATTAGGAATCTCCAGTGGGGCTGCTTTTGGGGTGGCCTTGGGTGCCTATGTGGGGTTTTTAAGTGGAGCTACTGGAATGTGGGAAGTTCCTGCTGCTGCATTTGGGGGTTCTTTATTGGCCTCGCTATTAATCATACTTCTATCTGGTGGGACAAGAAGATCACAAACCACACTGTTATTAACAGGAATTGCACTAAACTTCTTTTTATCAGCTTTAATGACATTATTGATGTATTTAAATCGCTCACAGCTGCAAGCAATTATGCAGTGGACAATGGGAAGTTTTTCTTCTGGTTCATGGGATAAGGTAGCGATTTTAGCTGTTGTCTCCCTCATCACTATTGGCCCTCTTGTGTTGTACACAAAAGAGTTAGATATCTTATTGCTCAATGAAGATGCTGCCCTCTCACTGGGAGTGTCAGTAAAAAAGGTGAGATTAATTCTTTTGCTTCTTTCCACCTTTGGTATTAGTGTTACTGTTGCTTTTAGTGGAGTCATTGGGTTTGTTGGGTTAATGGTCCCCCATATTTTTAGATTAATCACAGGACCTAAGCATAAAAACCTCCTGTTGTTGTCTTTGGTTGGTGGTCCCATTATTACTCTCGCTAGTGACATTATTGCTAAAACAGCCGTCTCCCCTAGTGAGTTACCTGTTGGTGTGATTACCGCTTTAGCTGGAACACCACTGTTTTTCATCTTATTAGTCCAATATAGGAGAAACAGATGAGTTCTGCCATTGTAATGAAACATATTCATTTCTCTTATCGTGAAAAATCGATGTTCAATGATGTGAGTGTCTCTTTCCCTCAAGGGGAGTTTACCTCCCTTATTGGGCCAAATGGATCGGGAAAAACAACACTGATTCGTCACCTTATAAGACAATTAACTCCCACCAAAGGGTCACTGTATCTCGGAAATAAAGAGATCTCTTCATTTAACCAAAAAGAGTTAGCTCGAAGCTTGAGTTACGTTCCTCAATATAGTCCCATTGAGTATGATTTTACCGTGTATGAGAGTGTGGCTATGGGGCGGTATGCCCATCAAGGCCGTTTCTCTGTTCTCGATTCACGTGATCACTCTATTATTCAAGACTCTTTGAGGATGATGAACTTAGACAATCTTTCTCATCGAAATATTATTGAGTTATCTGGTGGTGAGTACCAACGGATGTTAATTAGTCGCGCAATTGCACAACAATCACGCATTATGGTGCTCGATGAGCCAGTAAGTCATTTAGATATCCATCACCAAAAAGAGATATTGCAGCTATTAAGAAATTTAGTTGACGAAAAGCAGGTTACGGTGATTACGACCTTACACGATTTAAATGCAGTAAGTGCTTTTAGTGATCATGTGGTGATGTTGCTTGATGGTGCCATTGTAGCCCAAGGAGAAGTTGAGCATGTGCTCACTAAAGAGAAGTTAGAACAAGTGTACAATGTCGAAGTAGACATTGAGGTATTTGGTCATAAACCTCTTATTCTTCCTAGGTGGAACGAGAACCAGTTTTCTTAATGATATGATAGCCAAATGATGTTCTTACCACATTACTTAACGAACCTACTGAGAGGCGTTTAACCGCTTGTTCAAACGGTGGTGTCATTGCCCCTTCTGTAAACCAGCCTAAGTCCCCGCCTTTGCTTTTAGAGGGACAGGTAGAGAAATCCCGTGCAAGGGAGGCAAAGTTTGCCCCTTGGCGGAGTCTCTTTAATAGACTTTCTGCTAAGGCTCGGTCTTTAACTAATATGTGGCTTGCTCTCATTTCCATCTCTTATACTCTCTCTTTTAGTAATTGTTCATAGGGACGTTGTTCAATGCTCTTTTTATCTAAATGTAACAAAGTAAGAAGTTCATCAAGTCGGTTTTTACTCTGGGTGACAGATGATTCATCCTTTTCACTAAGGATTTCAATTTCTAAAAACCACCCTAATGGCCCTACTTCGACAATTTCGATAGTCAACTCTTTTATGTGTAAGCCAAAGCCAACTTTTGTTTTTTCATAGTCGTAGCTATACCCTAAAGAGGAGAGAAACAAAAGTGTCTTTTGTTGTTTATCTACTTCTAATGGTAATTCAATTTCATTATTGCTTTCAAAACCTTGCTCATCAATGCTCTTTTGTTTGGTGGTGAGATGAAGCATCTCTTTTTCAATACGGAGTCGTACCTTTGAGGGGTATTGAGGGTGAACAAAGTAGAGATCGTGTTTATCAACCCTCTCAAAAGTGTGAAGTGGGTATAATGAAAGAATGCTTTGTTTTAATAAAGGGATGTCTTGTTCATTAAGATGGAGCTTTACCTCTACTTCTAATTGGCTCATATGATTAATCTCTCCAAGGGAAGATCATCCCTTTAATAGATCGCTCTCCAATCAACTCTTCCTCTTCAACAAGCAAGCTCTCCCATGGAATGTGCTTTCTATGAGCATCAGGATTCTCTTCAAGATAGTCGTATTTGTATAAAAGTAGCTTAAGTGCAACCATTTGAGATAACACATCGCCTGAAAACCCCGGTAGCGTTGTTGCAAAGAAGAGGCTTATGATCATATTAAATAGGCGATAAATTCCAAAGAAAACTGAAAAGCCTATGTTATCTATTGCAATGATATAACTTTTTTTAAGGGTCTTTAATGGCCCATCTTGTTTCATAAAAATTGCGAGTGGGAAATAATATGAAAGTGCCAATAGTGTCAATAAAGAGACCCACACTAACATAAAGGCGATAATAGTACCGATAAGATGTCCAATGAGAAAGTAGAAACTAATAACAAAGATCATCGCCCCTAATACAATAAGAGCTAAGGCATATACCAATGAGTGTTTGATCATGGTAGAAAACGTTTCAGAGAATGAGGAGAAATCCACTTTTCTGTAATGGACAACTTCTAAAAGAAGCGAAGAAGTGACACCACTAAAAAGTGAATACAAAACAAGAACACCAACTACAGCTAGTGTTGCTAATAAGAGTGAGCTGTCTAACAACTCCCACGCACCATATAAGGCAGCAAACACAAGAAGATGGGCTACATTAAAGAGAACTAAGGTAATAAGGTTGTCCCAACCATCAAAGAAGGCCTTTTTTATAAATACTCTTATCATGATGTGAACACTACTGCTAATTCATTTAAATTGCAAGAAAAAGGGAGAGAAGGTCTACAACACACGTTATTTCTATTCAACATGTAAAGGTGTTGGGTACGTAAGGGCAGTGATAAAAACTTTTGTCTTCACTCTAAGATTCCTAAAGGTGATATACGTGTTTTATTGTTGGAGTTAACTCTCTACAATACTCAGCAAAATAAGATCTGTGACAGTTGAAATACTCTTTTTCAAAGCACATAAGAGCCACATTCTCTTTATCAACTAACGACCCAATGATTCGTACTGCTTCATCGTTATTTGGTAGAACTACTTTTTTATACCAGTCAAACAGTTCTTCTTGCCTACCTACTGTTGCGAGTTCTTTTCTCTTATGTGAGGGTATACCCACTTCTGGTAAAGACCTATACTTTATGCCTGCCTTGGTTAAGGCCTCTATGAATGCCCTCTTTCTAAATTCTAGACGCATTGAAAATGCGTTTTTCCGTACATCAACAAGAATCTTGACGTTATGTTTTATGAGTTGTTGAAGAAAACCGTCAATTGTCATTCCTTCATATCCAATTGTATAGAGTCCTCTAAGAGAGTTTTTTACAGAAGATTGTTCATTGTTTATTCTCTTCTCAAGAGAAGCATTTTCATCGAATCTATGAAGAATTTGACTCCTGATTCCATAAAAGGGGACCTCATTATGAATAAGCTCAATTAAATTATCATCATCAACATGTTTATATGTGTGCAATAAAGAGGATAAAACATGTTCATCATCAGCTTTTAAGGTATACTCTTTTGATAGCAGGGATGTATGTGAAGTAGTAAGAAAGGAATCAAATGGAGTCTCCCCCTTTGTTAATGAGAGATAATTTGAATCCAAAAGAGTGTTTTGATCTTGATGTAGACTGTTTGAATAGCAACCAAAGGCTGATGGGATAAATTCATAATAAGAGGCATGCATCTTCTCCATTAATAAGAACATAAGTTTATGTAATCGGACAACAGATAACAAAACATCTGACTGATCCACTAGGTTAAGAAGAAGTTTTTGGCGATATAGTATTCGTCTACCCATTGTGCGTTATCCCGTGTCTTCTTGCTGTATGAATCAACATAACCACATTATTTGTCGTACTACATGATACATCTATGTTCTCGCATGAGATGAATGTGAGTTTATCTTCTCATGGATACATAACTTTTCCTCAATACTTGATTGTTTAACTCTACTGCTCATAAGTGTAACTTGCAAGAAAAAGGCCCCCTTCACCCCGTTTCTGTTAAAGACGTGGGAAAAGGAGGCCTCGATAGCGGCGAAGGGACTCGGACCCCTGACCGAACGGATATGAGCCGTTTGCTCTACCAACTGAGCTACGCCGCCATAGACAACAGGCGTACTATAAAAAAGAATTCACTAACTGTCAATAGAGGCTGGCTAAGACGATGAGAGAGTTTTGGTATGTGAGGTGTAATGAGATCTCTTCTTGCTCAAAATAGAGTGTTACTAACGTTTGATTTCCTCTGCGTTGGGTGTTAGCTACAACAATTTGAGCGGGAAGCACTGAGGCCAATAGTGGATCATATGTATTACTGATAAGAAATCGTGCAGATGGGTCGACATATTGCTCGTACCACTGAAGTGAATACTCACTACCAAATGCTTCATAACAGAGTTGAATAATATCATCAGCTGCACGTAAAGGATCCGCTAAGAGCCCAATAACGTGGTGTTGTGGCATCACTGACGTAAATGGTTCATCAATCATTGCCTCTTGCAACGTTGCATACGAGTAAAGAGGAAATGAATAAATTACCAATATAAGTGCTAAAACGGACAATGTTCTCATGTTCATATCATCTAACGATTCGGTTTGTATGTCAAACTCTATAGACAAGCACCTATCCATTATGTACGATGATTTTGATGAATAATGCTTCGTTAAACCCCTATTTTGAATACCTTCACAAAGATTTTCATCACACCTTGAGAGACCCTTTGTGGAAAGATATCTTTTTGACCCCTTCGTTAAAGAGATTAACCCAATGTGGTGCTATGCAAAAGCTCAGGCACATTTTGCAACTTGGTCCTACTTCCTTATTATATCCAGGAGCTGTTCACACCCGTTATGGTCACTCTTTAGGAGTTTATCATGCAACAAGGCTTTTTATGCTCTCTTTGGCATCTAAGACCTTGCCTTTGGATATCACACGGCAACAACTTGACGCTCTATTAGTAGCCGCATTACTCCATGACCTCGGACATTTCCCTTATGCACATGCTTTAAAAGATGTTGTTGTTGCTCAGCATGAAGCCTTAGGTGCTCAACTCATTGCCCAAAATCAAGAGATTAAAGAGATCATTGAACACGACATTGAAACCGATACTACGTTAGTTCAAGAGATTATTGACACCACAATTCCAACCAATGACCCCATAACTCTCTTATTTAGAAATATCTTATCTGGAACACTCGACCCCGATAAAATCGATTATCTAAGTCGAGATGCCCTGTATTGTGGTGTCCCCTATGGGATACAAGATGCTTCGTATGTTATTCGAAACTTAGTTGTTACCCCCTCATTGGACATAGGATTAGAGAGCGATGCAATTGGCTCAGTGGAACACCTCTTATTCTCTAAATATTCAATGTATCGAAATGTTTATTGGCACAGCGTCGTTCGTAGTGCTACTGCGATGATTAAAAAGGCTTTCTTAGTCGCTCTTAAAGAGGGATCCTTACAAGAAGAAGATGTTTATCATTTGGATGATGACTCATTTCATCATCTGTTAACCCAATCAAAAACCTCCCCTACTGCCTCGTTGTTTGAAAAAGTTCGAGAAAACAAACTACTTAAAGAGCGAGGTACGTTTGATCTTTCTGAGGAAAATACTTCTTTAACCTCATTTACAAAACGAGAAGAGACCGAACGCCATGTGTATGAAGAGCTACGCTCTACCTATCCTCAATTACATGAGTATGAGGTCATTATTGATGTTCCTGAACCTATAAGTTTTGAAACAGAGATTCAAATTAAAGTCGACTCAGATACCTTTGTCCCATTTAGTGAAGTTTCATCTCTGTTTAGTAACGACGGGGGAAAAGTATTTTCCTCATCACTACGCAAAGGTCGTCTCTTTCTCCCCTCCTATGTAGAGAAAAATCTCTCTCAAGCTATCTGTTCTGAGGTAACAAAGTAACATGGGCGACTCTTATTCTCATTATCATTGGAAAGACCTCATTGAAACACGCATACCTCCTCAAGTCATGAGATTTGTAAAACAAACAGGAAGAGCTATCTTTCGATACGGGATGATTAAAGAGGATGAAAAAGTCTTATTAAGTGTTTCTGGAGGGAAAGACTCTTTAGCATTAGCATTTGCTTTAGCGGTAAGACGCTCTTGGCTCCCTATTAACTACTCTCTTGAAGCTGTGATGATTAACTGGCTCGAACACCCAATCAGTGATGAAGCAAAAGAGCAGTTACACCAATTTTTTGATGCCTTAGAGATTCCCCTTCTCATCAAAGATGAAGTTCAATACCCAGAGAGCTTCAAAGGGGATTTTAATTGTTATTTGTGTTCACGTAATCGGCGTCGTATTTTATTTGATTATGCTGATGAGCACGACATATCTCTCATTGCAATGGGGCATCATCTTGATGATCTTATTGAAACAAGTTTACTTAATTTATCAAGTAGAGCCTCTTTTACAACGATGCAACCAGTTCAAGAGTTTTTTAAAGGAAAATTGCACATTATTAGGCCAATGATTGAGGTTCATGAGCACACCATTGCTTCGATAGCCCAAAAATGGCAATTCCCTGTAGTAAAACCTGTCTGTCCACACGATCAGAGCAATATTCGCTCTCGCATAAAGCCAATTGTAAAACAATTGGTTACTTTAGACCGAGATGCGAAAGAACATATATACAATGCACACCATTTTGACCCTCCCCAAAGGGGAGAAAAGATAAACAATGTTGCGGTGAAAACAAATTTACAGTAATCTAGGGAATGGAGTTAAAAGTATGGCACATATGAAAAAAGCGATTTCTTTTTGGTTAGTACTGGTTATTGTTGTAGGTTCGCTATGGGCGGCAAGCCCATCATACTTACACGTTGATCAAAACGGACCACAAAACTATTTCCAATTCAACGACAAAGGGATCCTTGTTGAACACAAAGACCCTCCTGTACAACTACAACGTGGTTGGATTCTTCTCTCAAATGAAGATCCAATTGTACTTCGTAGTTCAGACGTTACTGTCGTATTGGATAGTGAATCAATGCTCTCGATTGGGGAGACAGCATTTAACAACTTCTCCTTTTATCTTGTAGCAGGTTCGGCCTCCTTTTTGGCCGATACTCCTTTTAGCGGACTTTTTGCAGTAAGTACCCCAGTTGGGCACTACTCCTTCCGCGGTCCTGGAGAAATCTACGTCACATCAGATACCTCTGAGTTAGTCTTCTCTCTTGGTGGACAAGTTCAAGTTCGTAACGCTTTAACTCGAAAAACTTCGTTAGTCCCACAGTTTGCCTACCTCGATTTAGCTGATCCATTTATGACGGCAAAACCTATTTCTTTACAAACCTTTGAAAGAATGTCTTTGCAGCCAGACAAAGCTGCTGCTCGAGTCTTAAAAGCAGATACTACAGTTCAACAGCTCACTACTGCTAAAGTAGAGGAGATTGTAAAAGCTGAGGTAGAAGTTGCAAAAACACCAGTTGAGAAAAAGCCTATTATCACCATTGATGAAAAGTTTTTAGGAACTTCTGTACAAGAGCCTAAAGGTGAAGTCATCGGAGAAACTCAAGGCTTAACCATCTCAGCTTTCATTCCTGAACCTACTGAGAAAGAGGTAAGTGCACCTGTTGAGGTAGAAGCGAGTCTCCCTCCTGTAGAGTATGACTCATTGTTCATCGCACACACCAATGACATCCTTGGTGAATTACATAGCGGAATTGGTTTTGCTCGATTAGCCACACTTGTTCAGTGGGGTCGTAGTGCAACTGATGCAACGCTCCTTTTAGACGCTGGTAACAGTGCAAGTGGCACACCTGTAGTTGAAACACTTGGTGGAGAGCCAATTGGAGTGCTATTTGACCTTCTTGGCTATGATGCTGTCGCGTTAGGGGAAGCTGATTATGCCTATGGAATTGATCAACTAAGGATGGCAAAAGAGATTGCAGATGATTACTCTGATGTAAACATCTTGGCTGCAAATGTGTTGGATCTCCAAGGAAATGCTCTTTTTGACCAATACCACATCTACGATGTTGATGGGTATAACGTTGGTGTCATCGGGGTCAGTAACCCACCACAGAGCGTCACAGATGTAATCTCCTTTAGCTCTGAGATGGTCGACTATGCTCAAGAACTCGTCAACTTCGTTAATAATCAATCAGATATAGTTGTTGTTCTTGGACAAGCTCCTGTTGATGCCGATCTCATTGCACAAGAGTTAGATAATATTGATCTTATAATCACTTTAGCAGATCAACAAACACATACGGTGAATAACACTCTTATTGTTGCGAATAAACCACGCTTAGAGAGTGTTGGTATTGTTGAAGCTCTGTTTGAGAATAAGAGCCTTATTGGTCTTTATCCTTATGAAGTGCCTTCTTCTGTTGTAGATAATCCTTCTAATTTTGATTTAGCTAGAGAATTTGGAATTAATTACGTAGAAGAAGATGCCGATGTTGCTGCATATATTCGTCAACAAGAGAGCCAATATGTAGCACTCACTACTTCTGCTCCCGAACCAGTAAAAGAGATAGTTCAAGAAACAGTTGTTGAGCCTAAAGTTACTCCAATTGAACCTCCTCAAGTAACATTAACAGTCATTGAGGAAGAGAAGGTAGATGCTGAGGCTAAAGACATTGTTGTTGCCTCAGAAGAGGAAATTGATGAACGACTTACTGTGAAGGGCTCACAAGGTCTTACAACCAGGGAAGATGTTCCTGTCGCTACTCCTCCAATGGATTGGGGCGTAAGTACTACTTTAAGTGTTGTACAACAAGGCTTAGAAACTCCTTTACATACACTTGTTGGTGTTTCAGTAAAACCATTTTTCAATCACAAGCAATTCTCACTTGGTTTGCAAGCATACTTTTTAACTGAATATAGTTTGTTTAATTATCACAATTATGATGTAAACAACTTCACCTACGATAGTGATGAAATGTTAGATATCGTTGCTGATAGTTTCAGATTTGTTGATTATGTACGATATGGTACTCCAGGTTCTTCTTTCTACCTCAACATTGATCGCTCAAGTGATATGAATTTTGGTCTCAGAAGTGTTATCAACCGTTTCAACCCACCAAAAGAGCACTTAAGTGTATATAGCTCCATGAAGATGGGTTCGGTTGGTGTTGAACTCTTTTTAGATGATCTTGAGTTACAAGCTTACCGAGACGGGGAAGCTCAAGTTGGAGCTGCTCGTGTATCGATCGACTTTGGAAGAGCTTTCACATTAGGAGTTGGCTCCCTCTTTAGCTTTGATGATGATTTCACTGGTATTGCCTACCCCTCTTTAGATGTTGCTTGGAAAATTAGCGATACTCGTAAGATGGGCTTCACCTTATTTGGTGAATTAGCAACTAAACTCAATATGTCAGATTTCTCAGTAAAAGATTTCTTAGATACTGATTCTGATAACGTGAGTGACATGTTCCCCAACTTCTTAGCAACTATTGGCTTGGATGTTCGTACCCTCTCGTGGAATTTCCGCTTTGCAGGAAATGTTGAACAAAGAGATGATGAGAGTCTTCTCTCCTTTAACGCATTTAACAATACCCACTACTCTGCTCAACCACTGTTAGATAACTCTGAGATGGTGTTCACCGCGTATGGTGAAGCAGAATATGTTGGCTCTTCGTTCTCATTTAGAACAAGTTATGTTCTACCATTAACTTCATCCTTTGCAGCAATTGTTCCGCTACAAACAGATGCTGCTGTTGAGGGAGATTTGTTTAGTATAGAAGTTGGCCACACTGGAAAACACTTAGAGGCAAAAGCTGGATTAAGACGCTTTGGATTTATCAGCGCTGTGAAAGATCTTGCTTCAGTAAGTGGTGGAGTGACTGAGTGGTATGATGGAATAAAAACGTTCTTAACAGGAGATGGAAAGGCAGTTGCACAACCATTTGTCTCACTTTCGTATCGTCATGGTCTTTTTGCCCTTGGCGGAGAGTTAGCTATGACTTCTGTTGATTCAACGTATGCTCCTCAGTTAAGTCTTTATTCAACCGTGACCGTTGGTAAACAAGCAATTAGTGAGGCAACTGATCCTACATACAGTAGTGCTGTGTTCACACAAAAGAAAGATACTTCAAAAGGAATTAACTTTGAGGGATCACTTTCTAGTGCATACATGCGTAATATTGCCATCGGTGGTACTGATACAAGCTACTACTACTATGTGAATCCTGTTATCCGAGTCTATAAAGACTCTGCTTTCTCAATTGGAATTGGTCCTTCTTTAGTATTTGATTTAGATAACATCACACTCCCTGAAGACCAATTTGACTTTGGTTCCTCCTATAGTGGAGCACAAGCAACCTACGATACGATTACCGATGCTCTTGGTTTAATTGATCACATTACCATTGGTAATCACGACAGTGCCTTTAAACTTAATGTACAAAGTGGACAACACATCAGTATGGGACCAGTGGTTCAAAACCTTGTAGACTCTTCAGAAGCTCCTTTATACAAAGCTCTGGGATTAACATCATCGTTGAAAAGTACTCACGTTGATGCCGATTTCTTTGTGAATGATGTGAAAAATCCACAACTTGCTGGACTACGTTTTGCATTCAGAGCATTAAAGAACTACCAAGCTGAATTTGGTATTTCTGCTGTTACAAGTGCAGTGTTAAGCGACGAGCCCTCTTTTGATATGATTCCTACAGTTGATGTTCGTCTTCCACTGTTTGCTACAAGCAACAATAGTGTTGCTTTAAACGCTTCAGTTTCAACATTAGTTGGATTTGAAGATAATAAAGCTGAACTCTACTTACTTACAGGAGAGAATGGAAACTTCTTTGAACGCTTAGATAACTACCTTATCGCTGCCGGTGTTGATATGGAGTTTGGCTCCTTTGGTAGTAACTTCACGTTAGCTGCTCAAAAAGGCGCTCTCTCCTATGGGATGTTTAACCCAATGTTTAGTCGAGAACGCTCTGATCATCTTTTAGACACCCTTTCTGATGGACATACAGGAGGAATATTGGGTGATATGAGACTCAGTGCAGCAGCTTCCCTTTCCTACACTGGTAAAAAAGTCGATATAGCAACAACATACAACATTGGTATGACTGATGAGTATAAGTTTAACTTAAGTGATGATTTTTTCAGCATTGCAGCAACTACTGATTTGAAATGGTTCGATTTTGCAGTCACTTTTGCTAAACATGGTTTTGCCAGTGGCATCACTAATTTTATCGATTCAAATACTTCAGTTGTTGATAACCTCAGTTCATTCTTCTTTGGAGAACATGCTTTAATTGGTGGATCTCTAAGTATCACCCAAGGGCCTATTACCCTTACTGCAGGATTGTCAAATGCAAAATTCTTTAGTCCTGATAGTCCATCCTGGAACAGTGAAAAACCTTCACCTGGACAAGATTCAACTCACTTAGTGAGCATTGGAGCTACCATTAAGGTATTTTAACTGATTGATACGTATGACAAGCTGCCCCTCTGGAGAGGGGCGGCTTTTTTATGGTAGATTACGGTATGAGCAAAATAGCTATATTAGATTCGTTAGTAGCTCAACGAATTGCAGCCGGAGAAGTTATTGAGCGTCCAGCAAGTGTCGTTCGGGAGCTTTTGGATAACGCTCTTGATAGTGGTGCTACTGAAATAAGTGTTATTTTAGTCGATGGTGGGACCTCTCGTATTACTGTGATTGATAACGGGAGTGGTATCGCATCTGATGAATTAGCATTAGTATGCCAATCGCATGCAACAAGTAAAGTATCTACTTTAGAGGATTTATATAATCTCACTTCTATGGGCTTCAGAGGTGAAGCTTTATACAGTATCGCAGCAGCAGCTAAAGTAACCATTGCATCAAAAAAAGAGGGAGATGAAGCAACAACTATCGTGGTTGATAACTCATCTGTAGGTAAGATATCCCCCGGTGGTCCTTTAAAGGGAACTCGGGTCGATGTTGAAGATTTGTTTATGTATGTTCCTGCTCGTAAGATGTTTTTAAAACGAAACTCTACTGAGTATACTATGTGTAAAAATGTCTTTATTGAAAAAGCTTTAGCATTTCCAGACATTAGTTTTAAGTTATATGATGAAAACCGCCTTACGCTCTCTTTTGAACCTTCATCTTTACATCAAAGAGTTATCTCTTCTCTCTCGACTGATAAACGAGTAACTCCAACTGACATGATTGAAATAAGTGATGAGGGTGCACGTTTTAGTTTTGTCGCTATTACCACCAGTGGGGCATCATACCGTAATGATCGTAGCCACATAAGAGTCTATGTCAATAAGAGGGCCATTGATGAGTATGCTTTAGTACAAGCTGCAAGTTATGGCTACAAAGAACTGCTTCCTGGAGGGGCATTCCCCTACTCGTATCTCTTTATAACAGTTGATCCTGAATTAGTTGATTTTAATATCCACCCAGCTAAACGAGAAGCAAAGATTCGTAACCTCGCTGAGATCCATCACAGCGTCACTTCCACTTTGCGTAAACAACTACCTCAACAATTAGCACATGTCTCACTAAAGAGTCCTTCTAGCTCACCACAACAAGAGTTGTACTATACTCCCAAAGGGACTTCTACTTACGACACACTTTTCTCCCCTGCACCACGCACTTACAATCGTCCTAGCGATGATTCGTGGTTTGAACGGGCAAAAGAGGTATTACAACAAAAACAAGAAGAACCACACACTCGTAGTTCTTATAACTTTCATTATATAGGGCAACTCTTTACCCTCTTTTTGTTAGTAGAAAAAGATGATTCATTGTACCTCATAGATCAACATGCAGCTCATGAGCGCTTATTATACGATCAAATTCGGAGTGATAAGGGAGTTCAACATCTCATGCTCCCCATTGAATTTGAGGTAGAGTACTCAATTGATCAATTTTTACTCCACAATTCTGAAAAGTATGCTACCTACGGGTTAACTCTTAAAAAGAAGGGCGACTTGAGGTGGGAACTCACAACGATTCCATCGCTATGGAAGTCGATTGAAAAAGATGTAATTGCCTTTATAACCTCTTTTAGTGCTACTGATCCTCAAGAGTTAGAGAAGCGACTCTACTCCACTATTGCATGTCGAGCAGCTGTAAAAGCAGGTGATGCAGTAGATATGTATACAGCTGAGGCGTTAATTCAACAAGTCTTTGATTTAGAGAATCCAGTGTGTCCCCATGGACGGGTATTTGTTATTGAGATTACCAAAGAGCAGTTGTATCAGAGTGTTGGTCGCATTATATAAGGCGATTGCGTATGACGTATAAGATGCCACTAGGACGATCAAAGTAGCGCTGGATGATAAGTTCTGCTTCACTACTCTCTTTCTCATCTACTAAAACCCCATCCTTGTTGTACACTTGTTTTGTAAAAGAGAATTGATCAATCACCTCAGACAAAGAGCTTTGATGGTATTGGTCAACTAAGTGTTGAACTACCTTCGTATTTGGCAAGTAGTGAGAAACGAGATGTACTTTTTGCCCATCTTCACTATACAACGTGATCTCATACTCTCCGCTTTCTGCTTCCACCTCAGGCGGGTACAAAAGATCTAGGGCAATTAAAGAGCGTCTTGATCCTATCTCAACTACTGAGAGATGTTTCTTCCATGTGTACTTTCCAGTAGGGGAAGCGAGGTGTACTTCGTAATTTTTCCCTTCACTGAGAGATTGATCTTGTAGTAATAACACTAATGCATCACTGAGGTATAACTCTTTCTGAGGAGAGAGAGAGAGGACAATACTTTGAAAAAGCTGGGCATCTTGAAGTTCAAGGCTTTCACGAGAGCATGAATGAAATAAAAGAGTCGTAATGAGTATGACAAAGAAAAAAAGATAAGAGGCTTTAGTTTTCACCCTCTTCTCCAAGAGCCTTCAGGTGCATCGTCACTGGATTAGCATATGATAAAAGTACTGTTTTGGTAAGATCGTCTGAGAGACCTTTGTATCGATGGAGGAATTTTTTTGTGTGAAGAGATTCATACTCTTTCTCAAAACGGTTGGTGTTGTGGATGGTATCGTAGGCAAAGTAGTTTGTGTCCCACAATCGGTAGTTAGTGTGAATTTGTTGATCAATGATAGATGCAACGTGTTGAGGGTCAGTAAACTCCCCTTCTAACTTTTTACCAAAGGAGATGTGAATATTTCCTTTGTAACGACGTATCCCACGAAGCATATGAACCACATCTTCATATTTCTTTTTCTCATACGTTCCGTGGAGTTTTTTAGAGACCTCTTCACGCCCCTTATTGATATCGTTGGGGTCATATTGGTAACTAATAGCCACTGGCATGATATTCATCTTATTCATTAAATCGCTAAAACTCATCTTCGATTGTTTGTAGGAGAGGTATAGCATTTTAATGATTGCAGAGTTAGTTAAGTCGATGCCATCTTTTGCTCGTCCACTTTTTTGAGCCACCCAGATCGATTTCTTTGCTTTAGTAATTAATTCCACAAAGTAGCGTGAAAGTCTAAGAGATTCTACATACTGATCTCTCATTGAGAGATTTCGTTTTACTGTCACTCCCCCATTGAGTTTAAACATATCAGTAGTAAATTGGTTTACTAAAAGGTTATCACCAATAGCCATTTCACATATTGGGTAATCTAATTTTAATAAAGCATAATCTAACAGTGCACAATCGAGAACAATATCTCGGTGGTTACTGATATAGAGATAGGGGGTGTTCGGATCGAGATTCTCATGTCCACTGAAGGTAAATTCATTAATTGAGTTTCCCTCAATAATGGGTAAAAAGACCCCTGCAGTAATAAGGCGCTGAAAATCATCGTACGTGCGTACTTGGTCCAATAGTGGTGGAATCACCTCTTTCATCTTCATGCTCTTCCACTTCGTTTTTAAGAAGTTTCCAGCATAAATAACTTCAGCAAGATTATCTAAAAATTGAGGATAGGCTTTAATTCTATTGACAGCATCGATAATATCTTGCCCTTCGTAGGGGGCGATATCACGATACTTCGATTTATCCATTAATTAAAACTCCACGTTCAGAGACTTCATATACTGAGCACGCTCCCACTGGGTCGGATCATCCATTCTCTTATGAGCTAACTTCCCTCTAAAATCGACAAAGTCGTTAAACTCGTGACTATCCATCCAAGTGAGTAATTCATTGTTCATCTGTTCGATGACTTTGTGTCCCCCTTTCATAATAGGAGAGACAATTTGAACTGCTTTGGCACCTGCTAATAACATTTTTATGAGGGTATCCCCACTATGAATACCGGTCGATGCACAGATATCTGCATTGAGGTAGGCCGATAATAGTGCTGTCCACTGCATAGCTTCAGCATAATCTGCCGGGTTACTTAACACGACTGAACTTTTAGTTGTTAATTTTTTAATGTCGATATCGGGTTGGTAAAAACGGTTAAATAAGACTAATGCTTCTACTCCCATCTCATCAAATTGTTTAATAACATGTGCTAAAGCGGTGAAATGTGATCCCATCTTAATTGAGAGAGGAATAGTTGTCCGATTTTTCACCTCTTGCACTACACTCATATATTCCTCTTCGATATCACTCGCTGTACGAGAGAAATCTGATGGGAGGATATAATAATTAAGCTCTAACGCATCGGCTCCACTTTCGCTAAAACGGTCAACATAGTCGATCCAAGACCCCATGTGTTTACAGTTAATGGAGGCAATCACAGGAATTTCTAATGAAGAAGAGGCCTGATCAATCGTCTCAAGATAGGCATCAATGTAGTGATTTTTTGAGATCTCTGAGAGAAAATCGACCCCATCGGTATGGGCGATAAATCCTTCACTCTCTTTCATCATTTGAGCAGAATCAAAATCAATTTGTTCTTCGAATATCGACTTTACAACTACTGCCCCTGCTCCACTATCTTCACATTTTTTCAGTCTATCCAAAGAAGAGGTCAAAGGGCTACTACCAACAATAATTGGATTTTTCAATTCTAGGTTACAGTATGTTGTTTTTAATCGACTCATAAGTTCCTCCACGACTCATCATAGCTAAATTTGAGGGTGATGTACAGAGAAAAAGGCCGCTAGAAGCGGCCTCTTATTTAGTGGTTTTACCACTTATGCTCCAATAATGAGATCAACTAATGCATTAAGGGCATCTTTGTAGTTCTCTAAAGGAACACTAATGAGACTCTTTACTGGAAGAAGTTGTCCTACGATCTCAAAGTCGATACCTTTTGAATTAAGGAGGTTGGTTACTGAAGAGAGAAGTTTTTTCTCAGCTTTAATCCCCTCTCCTACAATGCCAATTAATGCTCTTTGAGCACTGATAGTGACACTATCGACATCTAAGCTTTTTAAGAGAGTCTCTTCTAAGGCTTTTGCCTGATCATCTTCAATCTCTGTTCGTACGTAGTAGACGACGGTATCAAAAGCATCAACAGTAAGATCGACTTTGAGTTCATGTTGTTGTAATGCACCTTCAATAGCTTTGAGCTTCTCTGGGTAACGTTTTAACATGAATGCATCGACAGTAATACTTCGATACGGTTTTTCACCAGATACCCCAACAATAGGATCGATTGTAGTATCTCGAGTTGGAGTAATCATAGTCCCTTTAGCACTAGGGTCATTGGTGTTTTTCACATTAATAGGGACACCAACACTACGAACTGGGGCAATAGCATCTTCGTGGAAGACACTCGCTCCAATGGTTGCTAACTCACGAATCTCTTTGTAGGTCATATGATCCATGGGTCCTGCATTTTTTGCAATACGAGGATCAGCGATAAAGATACCTGAGACATCGGTCCAGTTCTCATACTTACTTGCTCCAATAGAGCGAGCTGCAATAGCTCCTGAGATATCTGAACCACCTCGGCTAAATGTCTTTACATTATTATCTGGTCCTGTCCCATAGAAACCTGGAATGACAATACCACCATCAATGTGAGAAAGGCGCTTTTCGGCCAAGTCGTAGGTAACTTCATCGACTCTGCCATCATCAGTTAAACGGATGATATCGGCAGCATCGACAAAAGTAGAACCAAAGTTTTCTGCAATCATCACTGCATTAAGGTATTCCCCACGACTTGCAGCGTAATTAGCGCTTTTCTCTTTTGGTAACTGTGTATAAATCGCATCGAGTTCTTTGTTCATTTTTGACTCATCGACACCAAGAGCATGAGCGATAGCTAAAATTCGGGTTCGAATTGTTGAAAATGGTTGATCAATAGAAGAGCCTTGTTGGGCAAGACGGTGACACTCTAAAAGAAGGTCGGTCACTTTCGTATCGTCTTTATGCTCCTTCCCAGGGGCCGATACAACCACCACCCTTCTACGTTCATCAGCTTGTACAATCTCTTTTACTTTCAAAATTTGTTGGGCATTGGCTAATGACGTTCCACCAAATTTACATACCCACGTCTCTCGTTGCTTGCTCATATACACCTCTTACACATCTTGTACACGAATATCGTGTTACTTAATAAATAATTGTTGGGGGAAATCGATGAACTTCTCAGCACCGGTTTCGGTCACTAAGAAAGGTTCACTACACTCAAAGCCGTATGTATCTAACCAGATACCTGGCATAAAGTGGATCGTCATCCCCGGTTTTAATACTGTTTTATCTCCAGGACGGAGGCTCACAGTGTGCTCTCCCCAATCTGGAACAAATGATAATCCAAATGAGTAACCAACACGGGAGGGTTTTTCAACACCAGTACCGACTAATTGGCTTCTCCATAGTTCTTCCACCTCTTCTGCTAACATTCCTGGGCCAATCCCGGCTAATGTCTTTTGAAGACCGTTTACCACAACATCACTGACGTGTTGAAGATCTTTTGGGGGTTCACCCAGAAAGACCGTTCTTGATAGTGGTGCATGGTAGTGGTGGCGAGCTGAACCTAATTCTAAGAGCACCACATCCCCTTTTTGATACTTTCGTTCGCTATGGAATGTTAAGTGTGCTGTAGAAGTTCTCTCAGCCGATGGGATAATGGGGAAAATAGCAGGGGAATCTCCACCATAAGTTTCTGTTCCTCGGATTTGTTGACCACTTACTAAAGCGGCCACCTCTTTCTCCCACTGCCCCTCTTCGATGGTATCGATAGCTAGTTGCATTGCTGTTTTAGTAATGGCACCAGCTTCTCTGATATACTCAATTTCGGCAGCACTTTTAATGGTTTTTACCCATCCCACCAAGTTTTCACTATCGACGATATTAACACCTGGCAACTCTCGTTGCAAGGTAAGAAGCATTTTACCACTGAACCAATATCCATCCATCTCAACAGCTAAGGTGTTGCCTTTGCCTTTCATCAGTGAAGCAATATACTCCCCTGTGTGGATATAACGAGATTGAACATATTCATCTTTGTATCCAAAAATATGGTCATCTGGAAGGTATGTGGTCATCCGAGCTGCATTTGAGTCTTGAGCACGACCAAACCAGATGGGATGTGGATCTTTAAGATCGATAATAAGTCCTTGGTGAACATAAAACGACCACCCATCAAAACCAGTGAGATAGCTCATATGGCTGGGGTCCATCACGAGCATTAACTCAATACCCCTGTGGTCCATTCGCTCTTTAACTAAATTCAATCTTCGAGCGTACTCTTGTTCTGTAAAAACGAGTTTTTTCATCTTCGTCTCCCTTTAGCGAGGAACAACAATTCCAGCTTGTTCACGTTTAGCGATTTCAAATGCCATTAACGCAATCATGGTATCTTGAACACCAACACCTGTGAGATCACACACGGTAATTTGATCATTGCTTGTTCGAGCAGGTTTACCACTGTTGATAATCTCACCAAGTTCTTTAATTGGGGTAGAATCGGTGACAATACCATCTTCTTTAGCTTTTCTCAGTTCTCCAAGACGGAAACTTTGGGCTTTTAAGTCACAGGCAATAATATCTGCTTTGGCAAAGACTCCACTGGTGAGTTCTTGTTTATCTTCGGCATCAGATCCCATTGATGTGATATGTAGGCCGGGGTGAATCCAATCAGCTTCGAGGTATCCTTTACGTGAAGGAGTTGTGGTAATGACAATACCGGCTTGTTCAACTAACTCTTTACCACTTTCCATGCTGATCACTTCAATACCAAGGCGCTCTTTCATATCGCTCACAAAAGCCTCTTTTCGTTCATCAGTATCGATACTGAACATTAAAAGACGTTTGTATGGTTTTACAAGCATGAGAGCTTCTGCTTGGTAACGAGCTTGAACACCATTACCAAACACTCCAACGGTATCGACATCATCGGGAGCTAAATATTTGGCAGCAATGGCTCCAGCAGCAGCAGTACGCACTTGGGTAAGATACCCGTTGTCTAACAATACTGCTTCTAAGAATCCAGTTTCTGCACTGACGACCAACATTTGTCCACTTTGTGAAGGAAGACCAATGTCGGGGTTTTGGAAAAATCCACTGGCAATTTTAATAGCCATAGAAGGTAGTCCTTTAATAAAGGCACTTTTAATATCGACTTCTCCGTTCTTTTCATGAACTGGAAGCATCATAATAGGTGGAACTAATGCATTGCCGTTGGCAAGTTCAGAAAATCCTTTCTCAACTTGGGCGATTACTTCCATATCTAACTGTACAAACTGACGGAGCTCTTGCTCCGATAATACTCGAATTCCATCACTCATGAGTGTACTCCTTTTTGTATGACTGAGAGATAGAGTGCCTCATCGACATTCTGTCCCGTAAGTGGCATAACCACATGTTTTCCTTGAACGTTATATTTGTTGTGTAATAGGGCAGCGACCCCTACAGCTGCAGAGCCCTCTGCGACAAGACCGTGATGAGAAAAGAGATATCGCATAGCAACCTCAATTTCATCTTCATCGATAAGAATATGGTCATCTACATACTTCTCTATTAAGGCCATGGTGTAAAAGTTCTCTCTTCCAATCCCACCTAGAAGTGAGTCAGCTAAGGTATCTTGTTCTTTGATATCGGCCGGTTTCCCTATTTTAAGAGACTCTACCATTGCAGGGGAACGACTAATTGAGACTCCTACGATCTTCACACTCGGTTTAAGACTCTTCATGGTCATCGCTATTCCCGCCAAGAGTCCACCGCCACTTAATGGGACTAACATGGTATCTACATCGGGATTTTGACCTAAGATCTCTAAAGCAATAGTCCCCTGGCCCGCAATAACCCGTGGGTCATCAAATGGGACAACAGGAATATAACCTTCACTCTCTTTTAATTCGGCGTATCGATCTTCTGCCTCATCTTGAGAATTTCCGTAAATGACGGGAGTTCCCCCCAATTGCTTCACCGCATCAACTCGGTATTGAGGAACTCGATTTGAGAGACACACATATGCATCAATGCCCACTTGGTGGGCTACATACGAGACTGCTCTTCCATGGTTTCCCGTTGAGAAGGTGATTACACCCTTTTCTCTCTCCTCATCGGAGAGAGAAAGGATAGTATTTGTAGCACCTCTCACTTTAAACGAGCCTGTTGGTTGAAGTAGTTCTAATTTTAATCCAACATAGTGCGCTCCTACCATTGAGGCAAGATGATCTGCACTAAGAATTGGGGTTTCATCGACTATCTCATACACCCGCTCTCCAGCGGCCCACACATCGGCAATCGTTGGTAATGTGATATGCTTACTCATAACAATTACTTGTTATAGATGATATCTACTGGATAGTCGTAGAACTCTTCGATTCCGTTTTCAGTAATTGCAAACGATGCATCGATTTCGAATCCAACTTCATCAAGCCAAATGCCAGGAATCAAGTGAACTGCCATGTTTTTTTGCATCACTGTTTTATCGCCTGGGCGGAAGCTGATGGTGTGCTCACCCCAATCAGGTGGATAGTTAACACCAATAGAGTATCCGAGGCGAGACTCCTTAACGATTCCAGATTTGCTAATTGCCTCTCTCCATTTAGCTTCAATGCTCTCAGCGGTGACACCAGGTTTAATGTAATCGAGTGTCTCTGCTAATCCGTCGATAACAACTTTAGCAGTATCAACGAGGATTTGAGGAGCTTTTTCACCTAAGTAGATAGTTCGAGCAATAGGGGCATGGTAGTGCTTATACACTCCAGCAAGCTCTAAAAGAACTGCTTCATCTTTCACAAATGGTTTATCTTCCCATGTTAAGTGAGGTGTCTTTGTTGCTTCACCGGGCATAATGAGAGGAACGATTGATGGATAATCTCCACCAAACTCTTTTGTTCCAGCATATTGTGCTCGGACGATTTCACTTGCAGCATCACACTCTCTCACTCCAGGGCGAATGTGTTTTGCAGCAGCATCCATTACTTTCACAGCAATAGCACCTGCACGACGAAGGAACTCTAATTCTGCGTCAGATTTTACAACACGGACCCAGTTCACAAGACTTGTTGCATCAACAAACTTTGCATTTGGGAGTGTCTTTTGTAAAGAGACATACGCTTGAGCGGTAAAGTAGTATTGATCCATCTCTAAGCCTACAGTCTTTTTATCTAATTTATGTTTAATCAAAAGTTCGCCAACAAAGTCCATGGGGTGACGCTCTAAAGATTGAACATAGTTATCAGCATATTCATAAATACTTTCGTTACTTAACACACTTGTGATACGTGCACCATTGGCGTCCATACCACGACCTACCCACATAGGCTCTTCTTTATCAAGAGCAACAATGACACATTGGTGAACATAAAAGCTCCACCCATCGTATCCTGTTAGGTAGTTCATATTCGCTGGGTCGACACTGATAAGAACATCAATTCCTTTCTCTTGCATCGACTGTTTTGTTTTGGCTACACGTGCCAAATACTCTTCTTTTGCAAACACTGCCATGCTAACCTCCTTATTACTCCTACATAAAGCCGTGGTAGGTCTGTTTTACAACAGTACTGTGGACATAGTTAATCATCGAAACATAGTCAAACACAGGTAAACCTGTCGCCTCCTGCACTGCCTTGGCATATGGTGGGAGCATACTACACTCCAGATGGAGTGCTTTAATGTTTGGATATGTTGAAATAAGGTTAACAGCACGCTGAACAACAGCTTTTTCTACTAATTCAGTATCTAAGAAACCTTGTTCTTCAAATACCGCTTCATAAAAGTGTTCATCATCTTCCAATCCGACAATACGAAGACGCTTTTGTAGATCTTCGCCTATCCCAGAATCCTCTAATAGCGAGGGGGTAAGTGAAACACTATTTGCTGTAACTACACCTATTTCATCCTTTTCACCAATGATTAAGCTCATAAAAGGAATTTGGAGCAAACTTGTAAGAAATATGGGGAGATCTAATTCAGAAGCGAGACGCTTTTGAAACATTGCTAGAAATCCACAATCTCCTGTGATTGCCCGAACTCCCTCCTCCTTAAGCTCGATAGCTGCCTCTTTGACAACATCGTACATACTTACATCATGGGCGAACATTTTTTCAACCGACAACCCCTTCACCCGTTTAAAGCGGACAGCAAAGGGGTATGTGGTTGCATTAGCTGTATCTCCAGGGACATAGGGGACGAAATTCTCAATTAAGAGAATTCCGATTGACTCCCCATAGCTCACCTGTCGATTACGTACTCGAACTTTCATATCGTGTACTACCTACTACCCTTAAATACCTGCGATCGTTGGAATCCATGTAGCAATTCCAGGAAATGCGATAATGAGGACTGTTGCTAGTACTAATAAGGCAATAAATGGTCCAGTATTTCGAATAACCTCAAAGTATGGACGACGGAAGATTAATTGAGCTGTGAAAATGTCACATCCAAATGGAGGTGTGGCAGATCCGATAGCTGCTTGTAATACCACAAGGGTTCCCAATAAGATTGGGTCAATTCCAGTCATTGCAACATAAGGTTGGAAAATTGGACTAAAGACGTAAATAGCAACAATAGGGTCAACAAACATACAAGCAACGAAATAGGTAATAACAACAACAATAATTAATTGTAATTTTGTTGGGTCAGTACCGATAATTGCTGGCATAACTTGTTGAGGAATTCTTAAGAAGCTAATGAGCCACGAAAAGACTTGTCCAGCTCCGACTAATACAAAGACAACTCCAGTAACAATACCGACGTTCAGAAGGATTTCAACGAATTTCTTCCATGTGAGGGTTCTGTAGAGAAAGAGTTCTAAGATAAGAGCGTAGACAACTCCTGCAGCTGCAGCTTCAGTTGGGCTAAAGAGTCCACCGTAGATTCCACCAATAATAAGAATGGGGAAACCAAGAACAGGAATACCCTCAATAAGAGCTTTCTTTTGTTCACTACGGCTCGCTTTTTCTAAAATGGCGATATGTTTAATCTTTGAATAGAAAAATACATAAATTGAGAACAGTGCAAAGATCAATAGCCCTGGCCCAATTCCTGCTAAAAAGAGTTTACCGATGGAGACTTGGTTAACAACTCCATAGACAATAAATCCAATTGAGGGGGGAATCAGTAAGGCAATATCACTTGCGTTAATAATCAATGCAAGACTAAATGAACTGCTATATCCAGCTTTTAGCAACATAGGTCGCATCGTTCCACCAATAGCGGAAACAGTTGCTTGTGTTGATCCACTGACTGCACCGAACACGGTACAAGCAGCGTTTGTTGTAATTGCTAAACCACCAGGTACATGACCGACAAAAACTCGCACCATCTCTACAAGACGGGTTGCAGCTTTTCCGCTGGTCATAATATCAGCAGCTAAAATAAACATTGGTACAGCAATTAATGATGGTGGGGAGAACCCGTTAATCATTTGCTGAATAATAACTTCCGGTTTTATGGTGGGAAGTGCTACACCTAAATAGACCATCAATGGTGCTATAAGAGTGACGACAAAGGGGAATGCTAAAAAGAGCATTGCAATCATTACTAAACCTACGGTACCCATTATTCACCCTCCTTTACTTCAACTCTTTTGACATATTCATCAGCTTCAGCTCTGATTTTATCCATCATAGCTTCCTCTTCCTCAAATTCACTTTGTTGTTCAGGACTCAGCCATACATCTTTCTCTACAAAGTTTTTAATGACTGTTCTAAAGAACTGAATGGAAGCGAGAAAGAGTCCTACAGGAGCGATAATAATGTATAGCCAATAAGGATTTCCTAATGCTGGAGTTTTTGTTCCGCGCACTCTGAGTTGTTCCATGTATCTAAAAGCATAAATCGCTAAAATAAACATGGTAACAGCGCTGATCAAACTCACAAAAATAACAACGACTTTCTCTACCTTTTTAGGTAATAGTTCAATAATAGCACCCATCCGAATGTGTCGGGCTTTACGGGCAGCATAACTTGTTCCAATAAAAGTCGTAAAAATAATTAATAGCTTTGAAAGCTCATCTGCAAAGTAAATACTTTGGCGAGCATTTCGAGCTATGACGTTTACAATAAGCAAAACAGCTAATAAACCAATACTCGTAGCAAGGATAAATGATTCGATTCTATCGATCCATTTGGTTAATCCGTGTCCAACTCGCATAATGGGGCTCACTGCTTTTTGCTCGTGTTCAGTGTTGCTCATGTGTGTTACCTTTTTTTTAAAATTAAACAGATGTGGCATGTTTTCCGAATTTCTTCGGAAAACAGATGCCACTCATACCCTACTTATTTTACAGCAGCAATAGCTTTTTCAATGTCAGCGAGTAAGAGTTCAAGAAGTTTATCTGATCCTGGTCCACCAACTTCTGGGAATGAAGGATAGACTCTGGTTTCTGCAATATTGCGAAGCTCTGCAATTTGGGCATCGGTGAACTCGTACCATGTAATTTGTGGACGAGCTGCACTAATTTTTGCTCTTAATTCTTCGTTATTGGCATCAACCCAAGCAACGGAAGATTTAATCTTGTCGACCCACCAGTCTTTGATCAGTTTTTGATAATCAGCTGGTAAGCTTTCAAAGAATTGTTTGTTAACTTGTGGAATACCTAAGAAAGGCTCTGCCCATAATTGGACGAAGTGATCTGCAACTTCATAGAATCCCATTGAGTAGTTAGCAAACATTGGTTGGCTTTGTGCATCGAGAAGACCGGTTTGAAGAGCACTGTAGATTTCACCATAAGCCATGGGTGTTGGAGCCATGTTATAGGCACGATAGTCTCGTGTGAGCATCTCGGAACCCATAACTCTGAGTTTTACACCACGAAGATCTTCGGGGCTACGTAATGGCTTTCTGGAAGTAATCCATTGCCATCCCTCGAAAAAAATTCCGAGTGGGATAAGGTCGTTATCCATGAAGTTTTTCTCAATTTGTTTGAAAGATTCTCCATTTCGAACTACCCAATCAAGAACATCGGCAAGATTCTCATAGGGCCAAATGTAGTGAAGAGCTAAGACGTTAGCTTGTGGTACGAAACCACTTGCCCAACCGTAGTCTGAGAATACAAATTCTACAACTCCGAGCTGAGCGAGCTCTTGAATGTCGTCGTTCTCACCAAGGGTTCCATAAGGGAATACCTCGACGTTAAACTTTCCGTCAGTTGCTTCTTTCATGTAAGCAGCAAACTCACGTGCCCATACTGTCATGGGATCTCCCTCAGCCTCAGCACTTGGGAATCGGACGTTGTACACATCAGCTGCTTTAGCTTCCTTTTCTCCAGCAGCAAACAATGACACAGCAGGCATCAATAGAGCCACAATAAGTGCCAATAGGATGATACGATTTTTCATAAAAACCTCCTAAAATTTTATACGGATTAACCTCTTACCGTATAATGGTTCTCAACTTCTTACAGTACACCAGCAAGCCTTCCTACCACCTTCCAACTCTTTTTTAAGAGTCATCGATTGCTCATCGTCACACTGACGATAGGCCCTCCCTTAACCAGGTACTGTTGGTTCTTACTTTTGATGTTTTTCGAAATAGGCTAATGCCGATTTCACTAAGAATTCAACTCCTGTAGGGAGTGTTTTCTCATCAATAGTAAATTTTGGGTTGTGATGAGGATAAAAACTCTTAGCCTCTTCACTCGCTGTCCCAATGAAAGAGAATGTTGCAGGAACATGCTCTCCAAAGGCGGCAAAGTCTTCACACGCCATCGAAGCGTGAGCTATCACATGTTCTTCCCCTACGATCTCTTTTGCTACATCAAAAGCAAGATTTGTCATATTTTGCTCGTTGATAACAGCATCGTTTTCGTGGTTAAACTCAAATTCGCTCGTACAACCATAGACTGTACAAATATCCTCAACCATTTTGATAAATTTATCGGTTGGGTTATCGTCTTGTCCCGGTTTTGTTGCAAATTGGTACCGAATGGTCCCTTCAAGTTCAACTGCGTCGGGAATAATGTTATTTTTTGTCCCCCCACTAATTCGGCCGAACATCAGAGCAATAGGTTTCATTGGACTGACGAATCTCGTTTGAATTGTTTGGGCTTGTTGGACAATGGCAGTTGCACAGATGACAGGATCAACCGCACTTTCGGGATATCCTGTATGTCCGCCTTGTCCTTTAATAGTCACTTTAAAGACATCCATTGAAGAGGTGACAGCACCGGAGCGCACTCCAATTGTCCCACTCTCTAATGGGGTCCAGATGTGAATTCCCATAGCTGCATCGACTTTAGGATTCTCTAAGACTCCATCGTCGATCATAATTTGTGCACCTGCAATCTCTTCATTTGGTTGAAAGACAAATTTGATAGTTCCATCAAAGGAGTCTTTCATCTCAGAAAGAATTTTTGCAGCTGTTAACATCATAGCCATGTGTGCATCGTGACCACATGCATGCATTAACCCTTTTTGTTCTGAAGCAAATGGGAGACCAGTGTCCTCCTCGACAGGAAGTGCATCCATGTCTGCTCTCATGAGTAACACTGGTCCATTGTCCGTTCGCCCCTTCAAAAGTGCAACAACGCCGGTGGTGGAGATTTTAATAGGCTCCATTCCTAACGCTTTTAAATATTGCTCAATTTTCCGGGACGTACGAAACTCTTGAAATCCAAGCTCTGGATGAGCGTGGAAATCCCGCCTCAAAGCTATAAGTTCGTCATTGTGCATGTTTACAGCTTCTCGGATTTTCATAAACTATACCAAATTCCTCTCGACTAAGGTTTCAGCAATTTGAACTGCGTTCAAAGCAGCACCTTTTCGAATGTTGTTAGAGACAACCCACATGTTAAGACCATTTTCGATGGTGAAATCTTCACGGATTCTACCAATCATGGTGAGGTCTTGATCATCGCTCTCTAAAGGTGTTGGATATTCAGCTTCATCAGGATTATCAATTACAAGAAGCCCTGGAGCCTTTTTGAGAAGTTCACGAGCTTGTTCAACTGTAAGTTTTTTCTCGGTTTGGATGTTAATGGTCTCTGAGTGACCATACCATACTGGAATACGAACACAAGTTGCTGTGACTTTTACACCTTCTCCCAACATCTTCTTTGTTTCATTGACCATCTTGTATTCTTCTTTGGTATATCCACCCTCTTCAAATACATCGATGTGGGGAATTGCGTTGAACATGATCTGCTTTTTATAGACTTTAGGAGAGCTAACGCTTCCTTTGGTTGCAAGCTCTTCAAATTCTTCTTTCATTCCAGCTATTGCTCGACCACCACCACCACTTACGGCTTGGTAGGTTGAGACAACAACACGTGTAATGTTAGCAGCATCATGAAGTGGTTTTAAAGCAACGACCATTTGTGTTGTTGAACAGTTGGGGTTTGCAATAATACCTTTATTCCAATCGAGATCTTGAGCGTTTACCTCAGGAACTACTAATGGAACTTCGGGATCCATTCTGAAGTTACTACTATTGTCGACAACTAAAGCACCCTCTTTTGCAGCTACAGGGGCAAGTGCAGCACTAGCTGCTCCGCCTGCGGCGAACAATACGATATCGAGGTCCTTAAATGCGCCTTCTTTAGCCTCTTTTGTAACCCAGGATTTACCTTTGAAAGTCAATTCCTTTCCTGCCATAGCAGCAATATCCAATGGGACAAACTCGCTGACAGGGAAGTTTCTCTTCTCTAAGAAAGAGATAATTTGAGTTCCAACGACTCCATGAGCCCCAACTACGCCAACTACGTATTCTTTTGCCATATACTATCCTCCTAAATTAATATTCTAATTTACCAGCTTGTAAGTCTGCGATGACGCCTTCGATAATATCAAGGCCCTTCATTAAGTAATCCTCAGGAATTACAAGTGGAGGTAGTAAGCGGGCTACGTTATTGTGGTGTCCACCAACTTCAATCATCACACCTCTTTGGTGAGCATACTTTCGAACAGCTTTAGCAAGATCAACAGATGGAGCTTTAGAAGCTTTGTCTGTTACCATCTCAATTGCTAACATTAAGCCGATTCCTCGTACTTCACCGATAATGTCATATTTTCCTTCCATCTCTTTGAGCTTTGCAAATCCTTTGTCACCAACGGTTGCTGCTCTTTCTGGAATCTTGTGCTCAACCATCCACTCTAATGCTGTTGCACCGGCTGCAAAGGCAATCATGTTACCTCTGAAAGTTCCGATACTCTTAGCAGTAGGCATGGTGTTAAGTTCTTCTGTGTATGCAATTGCGCTGATGGGGAATCCAATTCCACCAAGAGCTTTACTGATTGTAACGATATCTGGAACAATATTGGCATGTTCAAATGCAAACATCTTACCAGTTCTTCCAAGACCAGCTTGGATTTCGTCAACGATCATTACGATACCATGTTTTTTGGTAATCTCTCTTACTCTTTGTAAGAAACGTGGTGCTGGAATAATTGTTCCACCCTCTCCTTGAACAGATTCTAAGATAACTGCTGCAGGAAGGTCATATCCACTGTGTGAATCTTCGATGATTCTCTCTAAGAAATCGGCAGCTTGGTCTTGAACTTTATCAGTTGGACAACCAAAGGGGTTACGATACTCATAAGGATATGGGATAAATTGTACGCCAGGGACTAACTGTCCAACACCTTGGCGGTGACCAATATCACTGGTCAGGGCAAGTGCTGCACCAGTCATTCCGTGGTAGGCACCTTCAAATGCGATAATTCCATTTCTCTTTGTGTTGTATTTTGCAACTTTAAGTGCTTGCTCAACTGCGTCTGAACCGGTAGGTCCACCAAAGAAGACACGGGTAAGTTCTTTTGGAAGAACTGCTTTAAGAGCTTTAACCATTCTCATTCGTGTCTCGGATGGAATATCAAGAGTATGGGTTACTTTGTCAATTTGCTCGTGTGAGGCTTTAAGTACTTCTGGGTGTGCGTGTCCAAGTGCCATAACTCCAGCACCACTGAACATATCGATATAAATGTTTCCGTCGACATCTTCTAAGGTAGCTCCTTTACCTCTGGCTAAAGCCATTGGCATACCTTTTGAATAGGAAACTTGAGAACTCTCATTGTCCCATTGGTATTGTAAAATCTCTTTCGATTTTGGTCCTGGAGGAACGGTTACAATCTTCGGTGCTCCAGGCATAGACATTTCAACAAACATCTTCTCATTACTCATATATACTCTCCTTTTTCCCCTTAAAATGGGGTTTTTGTTTTAAAACTTACATGCTCACTAATCGTGTGTGCAGCTTTCTTTAATGTCTCACTTAATTGCAATAATCGCTCTTTGGTAAGTCTCATTGCAGGACCACTTACAGCTATAGTGGCAACAACATCCCCTTTTGCATTATATATAGGGGAAGCCATTGAATTCATGTGGGGGCTAAATTCTGAAATCTCAAGTGCATATCCATCGATAGCACTTTGCTTAATTGCCTCAACAAACTTTTCTCGATCAACAATGGTGTTAGGCGTTTTTTGGCTGAAAGTCACATGCTCTAAATACTGATTACGATCTTTATCACTCATAGCTGATAATAGAACTTTCCCACTGGCACATGTATTAATAGGATATGTGTATGTAACATCGGGATTCAGAACAACGGCATGAGAGCTTTTGACCTCCTCAATGGATATGACCATATCATGGTAGAGCACCGAAAGATAAATATTTTCATTTGTGTAATGGGCTAGCTCTTCCATAGTAGGACGGGCACTCTCTCTTAGTTGTTCTTTAATTGGGACCTTGCTTCCTAGTTGATATAACTTTAAACTCAATTGATAACCTAAGCTCGATTTCTCTATATACCCCAAGGTCATTAAGGTAAAGAGTAATCGGTGTAAATTGGCACGAGTGAGGCCCAAAGCCTTACACATAGTAGCAGGCTGTACGGGCTGACTTGTGGCAATAAATTCCAAAAGAGTAAAAGCTTTCAATACTGTAGTGGCAACCGAATAGGATGTATCACCATTTGAACCACTGTTTATTTGTTGAAGCATTGTCATATTATGGGGGGAGACTTTCGAGTTGTCAACAACAATTTTCACACTTTGTTGTAAACACCCCTAATCTTTTATCAGTAAAGAATTATCTAATAGAAACAGGGAGATAAAGCTCCCTGTTTTAGGCTTTTTACAAGAGAACCTCACTCTACCTTTTTAGAGGATAAATGGGACTCTATAGTTATATGATTGGTAGACAACAAACGTTTCTACTTCCAAAATCTCTGAAATTTTTGCTAATTCACGGTTAAAGAAGTGAGGTAAAGAGAGTCCCTCCTCTTCACTTAAGATCGCTTGTACAATGAGATCGTAACGACCAGTAACCACAACTGCAGAGATCACTCCCCTTAGTCGGCTGAATTCCTCAGCTTTACGTCCTAACTCCATGGTCTTTAGTTTCACACCCATCATAACGACCTGAAGTCCAGGGACTTGCTCTGGGTCGATAAGACCCGAAATACACAATACTCCCTCTTCAATGAGTTTATTTACTCGGGCACGAACTGTGTTTTCTGTGATTGATAACTCTTCAGCAATACTACTAAAAGGTTTTCGTCCGTCTGCAAGTTTGCGAATAATAGCTTTGTTTGTTTCGTCAATCTTTTTAATCATCCGTTTACTCTCTGAAACTCCTTCATTAATGAGACGAGCTCTTCAACGTCCTCAATTGGAAGTGAGTTATATAATGAGGCTCTCATTCCACCGACCGATCGGTGACCTTTAAGGCCTACCATGTTGGCCTCTTTTGCCTCAGTTAAAAACTTTTTCTCTAACTCTTCACTTGGAAGTCTAAACACAATGTTCATCTTAGAACGATAATCGGCATTGACGTGGCAGTGATAAAATCCTCCACTTGCTTCAATGGCATGATACAAGAGTGAAGACTTTTTCTCAGCACGCTGAGCCATCCCTTTGGTTCCACCATGTTTCTCAATCCAATCTAACACCCGTCTTACTGCCCAAATATTAAAAACAGGGGGAGTATTATATAATCCCTCGTTTTTTACATGAACTTTGTAATCTAAGTAACCGGGGAGTTCTCTTTGTTGTCGCTCTAACATCTCTTTTTTCAAAATCACTAATGTGGCACCCGAAGGTCCTATGTTTTTTTGAACTCCCGCAAATAAGAGACTAAACCGCTCTATGGGAATTGGGCGACTCATTAAATCACTTGAGATATCGGCAATAAGAGGAACATCTTTTGTATCGGGGAAATCTTGCCACTGAAGACCACCAGTAGTCTCATTTGAGCACAAATAGAGATACTCTGATTGAGCTGATGGGGTGACAGAGTCTACTTCGGGCAAAAAGGCGAAGTTTGATGAACTGCCATCATAATAGTAGTTAATGTTTCCCACCTTTTGTGCATCTTTAGCAGCTTTTAAGGACCATGTTCCACTGTTGATATAATCGGCCACTCCCCTTTTAGGTAAAAAGTTGAGTGGGATCATAGCAAATTGGAGAGTCGCACCACCACCTAAAAAGAATACTTCGTACTCTTTGGGGATCTCCATGATGGAGCGAACTTTTTCAAGGGTTTCAAAATAGAACGACTCAAATGGTTCTCCGCGGTGACTTGCCTCAATAAGTGATAATCCATTTCCTTGGAAATCGACAAACTCTTGTTGAAGTGTCTCTAACACTTCAAGTGGCATGGTCGAAGGGCCAGCGTAAAAGTTTCTTTTTCTGCTCATATAGCACCTTCTTGTAGTAGTTCTTCAATAATCGAAATAACTTCATCCCCGATGCGCAATAAGTTCTCTTCACTTGAAGCACCAACGTGGGGGGTGAGCGTCACTTTTGGGTGTTGTAATAGTGGATATGAATCAGCGGGAGGATCTGATGGGTAAACATCAGTTGCATACCAAGATATCGTCCCCTCATCTAAAGCTTTAACCATATCTTGTGCATCAATGCATAATCCCCTTCCTGTGTTGATGATCACAGGACGGTTTTGACACTTATGGATAAATGAGTCACATATCATAGCGTAAGTCTCATCAGTGAGAGGAAGGTGCATGGAGATATAATCGGCACTCTCAACTGCCTCTTCGACAGTAGAGACTAACTTTACATCGTTACTATTGGTAACATATTTATCGTAGGCAACAATGTTCATTCCAAAAGCACTGGCACGTTTGGCAACCTCTTTTGCAATATTACCTGCCCCTAGTAAGGCTAAGGTCTTACCGTACAATTCAGTTCGCTTCATCCCTTTAAGCCATTTACCTTCTCTCATCCCATTGTGTATTTCAATAAGATTAGTAGGAACGCTTAACATCAAAGCCATCGTGAGTTCAGCAACAGCAATAGCAGAGCTTTTTGGAGTATTACGCACCACAACGTTTTTTGTTTCGGCGTAATGGACATCGATGTTATCGACCCCAACTCCTCCACGAATAATTAGCTTTAACTTCTTTGCTGAGTCGATATATTCTTTGTCACAGCGAGTTTTACTACGAACAAGAATAACATCTGCCTCGGAGAGACGTCCTTTGTCGGTGGTCACTTCACCAAATTGTTTCAGTTTTCCTTCTAATGAGGAATCAAAAGCATCAGAAATTAATATGAGCACGCTCTCCTCCTACGACTTACATCACGGTAGAATTTTACTCTAATAATGATGTTTTAGTCAAATACTTAATGTTAAATTTACCTTAAGGTAAATATTATTCACTTTTTACCACGAATGTGGTCCTTTCCCTTTTGGTAACAGACTCAAATCGAATGGTGTTGTTTGGTATACGTAATAGTTAAGCCAATTTGAATACAATAACTGAGCATGGCTAAACCATCTTACTTGTATCCCTTGAGAGGGATCATCATCTTTGTAATACCGATATGGGACCTCTATGTCTAGCCCTTTTTTCACATCTCTTTGATACTCTTGATCAAGAGTGTCACTGTCGTATTCAGGGTGTCCTAATACAAAGATCTCTCTTCCATCTTTATTGCTTACAATATAAATACCAGCTTCTTCACTCTCACTTAAAATGGTGAGTCCTTTGGCCTCTATATCTTCTTTTCTCACTTCGGTATGTCGAGAGTGAGGAGCATAGAAAATGTCATCAAACCCCCGCAGTAGTGGAGTATTTTCAACAGATACAGTGTGTTCAAAAACCCCAAATACTTTTTGTTTTACAGGATATTTTTGAATCCCATAGTGGTGATATAATGCAGCTTGAGCGCCCCAACACAAAGAGAGGGTGGCAAAGACATTATCTGAAGCCCACCTCATAATCTCTTGTAGTTCATCCCAGTAATCGACTTGTTCAAAGTCCATCAGTTCCACAGGAGCACCAGTCATAATGAAACCGTCGTACGTGGTATGTCTCACTTGATCAAATGTTTTATAAAACTCTTTGAGGTATTCGACCGAGGTGTGTTTAGAGGTATAGGTTTCGGTCCTGAGAAAATCGACTTCAATTTGTAAAGGAGTATTCGACAATCGCCTCAATAGTGATGTCTCAGTCGATGTTTTAAGTGGCATCAGATTAAGAATGAGTAATCTCAATGGACGAATATCTTGAGCGGATGCCCGTTTTTCGGTCATCACAAGATATTCTCTTGCTCTAAAATCTTTCTTGCCGGTAAAGCATCACTAATTTTAACAGGCATTGACCTTCTCCTATAACGTAAGAGCCTGATCTAAGTCGGCTATAATATCGCCGATATGTTCAGTTCCAATTGAGAGACTAATCGTCCCCT
>Ga0172382_10000989_pt1 | contig 52522 bp, 53 predicted proteins | sample Leawel138RmetaG_FD_122245 | JGI IMG/M metagenome (GOLD analysis project Ga0172382, IMG submission 122245) | Leachate microbial communities from a municipal landfill in Southern Ontario, Canada - Leachate well 138R metaG | ecosystem: Engineered > Solid waste > Landfill > Unclassified | place... | reverse complement strand
CAAAAAGCCCGTATTCTCTTCGAGCAACATACAACACGCTTCCGTCACAAATTTAATGGCAAGATGGAACCATTGGGGAGGCTGTGATTCCGGGTTCATTGTGTACAGGCACACCCTGGCGTCGTCTACCCGCATGGCCATCGTCTCAGCGACATGTTCCCCGAGTTGATTCCTTAATAAACTCAACAAACTGAAGCACTTCGGGATAAGCGGGTACCTCGTTCAGCACTTTGGCGATGGCGTCTTTTCGCAGGAGGGACATACGGAACATGATCCGATAGGATCGCTTCAACGCCGCAATGGTTTCTTCACTAAAACCTCTGCGCCGCAAACCGATCTGGTTCAGCCCATAGAGTTTCGCGTGATTTCCCGAGGCCATCGTAAACGGCGGCACGTCCTTGTTGACTGCTGAGGCTCCGCCGATAATGCAATGGGCTCCGATTCGGGTGAACTGATGCACCCCCGTCAAACCACCGATGATCGCATAATCCTCCACATGGATATGGCCGGCCAGATTGGCTGCATTCGCCAGTATAACATGATCCCCCAGCTTGCAATTATGCGCCACATGGGAATAGGCCATCAAAAGGTTATGATCGCCGATTAGCGTCACACCGATATCGGAATCGGTTGCACGATTTACGGTAACAAATTCGCGGATGATATTGTGGTTGCCAATGATGACTTTGGTCTTTTCGCCCCGGTATTTCAAGTCCTGAGGGTCGCCTCCGATAGAGGCAAACTGGTCGATTTTGCAAGATTCGCCGATTTCGGTCAAGCGTTCGATCACGACATGTGGCCCAATAACCGTATTCATTCCGATGCGCACTTCGGGTCCGATCACGGCATAGGGGCCAACCGTCGCGGTGTCATCCACATGGGCATTCGAAGAAACAATCGCTGTGGGATGTATATTCATGTGTTAGTCGTACCTTTTCTCCAATTCTTCTATTTTTTTCTGCATATCCTGTATCGTTTTACGCATGTCGGGAAGCCTGATCAGTGACGCCATAACCCGCAACCAATGACGGTGTGGCATGTGAGGACTTCCCGAGACGACCTGATTGGCCGGAACATCCTCATGAACCCCCGACTGTGCCCCCACCATTACATGGTCTCCCAGGTTGATATGCCCGACGAGGCCGGCCTGTCCTCCCGTGATTACGCCTTTCCCCAATTTGGTACTGCCCGAAATACCGGTCTGCGATACGATTACGCTATTCTCGCCGATCACCACATTATGAGCGATCTGGACCAGATTATCGATTTTCGTCCCCCGTTGAATCCACGTTTTCCCTAATGTACCGCGATCGATCGTCGTATTCGCTCCGATTTCCACATCATCGTCAATCTGGACGTAACCCACTTGGGGAATCTTCTCGTTCCCGACGCCCGGGCGGGCGAAACCAAATCCGTCACTGCCTATCACAACCCCGGCGTGGATAATCACCCGACAGCCGATTTGCGTCCTGCGATAGATGGTGACATTCGGATAGATGGTCGTCCCCTCTCCGATCGTTACATGGCGTCCAATATAAACACCCGGATACAGAACAACGTTCCGCCCGATCTTGGCACCCCTGTCAACAGTCACACAAGGAAAGACCGTAACTCCAGGCGAAACTTCGGCTTCGGCGCTGATAAACGTATCTTCGGCAATACCGGGGGTACATACCTCCTCCGGATAGAATTCCGCCAGAAGTTTGCCCAGATGGAGATAGGGATCGGCCACAATGATCAGGGTCTTGCCCGCTGCTTCCGTACCAGGGGGAACAAGGACTGCCGACGCCTCCGTGGAGGCCAGCCATTCACGATATTTCGGATTCGCAACAAAGGTGAGGTCTCCGGTCTTCGCCTCCTCAATGGAACGGATGCGCTCAATCCGGATATCTCCATCGCCGACAACGTCTCCATTAACCAATACAGCGATTTCTTTGACTGTTTTACTCACGATTGCACGTCCTGGGCAAAAATCCCGTTTTATTTGCCTGCTTTGAACGTCCGATTGAACTCATCCAGCACCTTCTTAGTGAGATCGTGCGCTTTGCTCCAATGCGCCACGGGGACGGTGTAAACATCGATAATGAGAGTGTACTTCTCCCTCTCTCCAATATTTTTAACGATTTTCATGATTTCCGGAACAAAATCCTTCACCATATCCTGCTGTTTGGCCTGAAGCTCCTCGTTTGAATCCTTGATAAGGATCTGATAATCCCGGAACTTTTTCTGGTACGTAACCTCCTTATCCTTCAGCACATCGGGCTTCATGAGAGACCGTTGCTTCTCCAGCTCATCTTTCAGTTTCTGCAGCTCTTCTTCCTTCGCCTGGATGGCGGGTCTGTTCTTATCAACAATTCTTTGGATCTCTCCAATGGATTTTTTCCCCGCTTCCGAATTGCGAATGACCTGATCCATGTCATAGAATCCGATTTTTTCCTCCGCGGCAACCGGAGCAACTCCCAAGCAAATCAAAAACACGAACAAGAGCGACACGTTCAATACAGTGATTTTTTTCATATCATTTCCTCCTTTATCTCATCAATTTCCCCAAAAGGCCCCTTACTGGAACAGACCGATTGTGAATTCCCATCGACTGGGGGATTCATTGCCTTTTTTATCCAGCACATACCCCCACTCCAGCCGCAATGGTCCGATGGGCGAGTACCAGCGGATACCCAGCCCGCATGTTTCCCGCATATCCCCGATATCGTACGTGCTTTTCCAGGCATTGCCGGTATCAAAGAATACAACGCCCTTCATACCGGCGCTCTTGACCAGCGGGAAAATATAGTCAAAATTGAAGTTGAGCATGGTCCGGCCGCCGATTTCATCCCCCGTTATCGGGTCCTTCGGTCCCACATTGCGCAATCCACGCAGGGAATTGATGCCTCCCAGGTAAAAACGTTCATACGTCGGCACATCGCGAGCGCTGCCTGTCTCCTGAATGTAGCCCGCACGCCCACGGACGGCAAAAACCGTATCGAAAGGCAGAGGATAGAACCACTGGGACGTCACATGATACTTGATAAATTTGGCATCCCCTCCCAGGCCGGCATATTCAATGGAACCCGTGTTCTTGGTCCCGGAAGAGGGAAACATGTTGTCATTCGTCGTATCACGGGACAGGGAAAACGTCACGCTGCTGATCGTGGTTTTCCCCTTCTGATCCTTGATATTGGTGGATGCCCATTGGGTGACATGGCTCACATCGTCGAGGCTCAGGCGATAACCGACGGAACCGAAATACTTCTCCCACAGGGGATATCCAAAAGTAAGACCAAAACCCTGGGAGTCCAGGTCGTACTCATCATATTCGCGTTCGAAGTTCCAGGCATCTATTTTGAACCACAGCGGAATATCAAAGAGCCACGGTTCGATGAAGGAAAGGTTGTAATTGGTCACCTTGGTCCCCAAGCTTGCCCTCAGACTGAGGGTCTGTCCCCGACCGAACAGGTTCTGCTGTGAAATACTCGTCGTAAAAACGGCGGCGTCCGCGGCGCTGTATCCGGCCCCGACACTGAACATGCCCGTGGGCTTTTCCTTGACCCGGATATTCACGTCCGTCAGGGACTCATCGGGACCTTTTTCCGTCTGGAAGTCAACTTCTTCGAAGTAATTCAGGCGGCTGATTCGCGTGTAGCTGTTTTTGAGATTTGTTTTGCTGTAAAGATCCCCTTCAACGATGGAAAGCTGGCGACGGATCACCTTGTCCCTCGTCCGGTCATTTCCCCAGATATTGATCCGGTTAAAATATACCAGATTATTCTTCGTCACACGATAGGACACATCTACCAGTTGGTCCGCCTCGTGGATATCCGTCAAGGGGACAACCTCCGCATTGGCATAGCCTTCGTCGTTACATTTCTGGGTCAGGGAATCGATATCCTTGATGATGGCACTGCGGTCAAAAATTTCCTTCTCCTTCATTTCCAAGCCTTTCAGGAGTTCTTCTTTTGAAACCGTCAGGCCATCCCCTTCAATATTCACCTTGCCAATACGGAACTGTTTTCCCTCGCTGACCGGAACCTTGATGTAAATTCCTTTTTTATCATAGGTAATTTCCGGTTCTCCCAGCTGCGCGTTGAGGTAACCGTTGTTCAGGTAATGGACGGTCACCTTGGAGACATCCTGTTTCAGCAATTCTCTTTTGAGCAAACCGGAGTCGCTGAAAAAATGAAAGAATCCTTTTTCTTTCGTACTCATCAGTTTCTTCAATTCCTTGACTGTAAAGGCCTGATTACCTACAAAACTGATTTTTCTGATGTAGAGGCGTTCATTTTCCCTGATCTGGAACACGACTCGTACATCCTTGTCACCATCCTTCTCAATCACATCCTCCACTTCCGCGTTATAATAACCCTTGCCGTCGTAAAGGGTCCGGATTTTCTCAAGGTCTTCTCGAAGTTTCTCATTATTCAGAGTCTGACGGACCTTGAGGGTGATGACTCCTTCGATATCGCTTGTGCTGACCTTCTTGTTCCCCTTGACAACAATTTCAGAGATGAGGGACTTCTCCTGGAGAATGAAGATAATTTCCTTGCCTTCCGGAGTGTCCTCCACATCCACCTTGACGTCCTCAAAATAGCCCATCTGGTAAATGGCCCGGATATCGTCTGCGAGAGTCTCTTCGAAAAAGATCCCGCCCCGCTCACTTTTGATTTTCTGTTCGATGGCCCCTGCACCGATCTTCCGGTTGCCTTTGAATTGGATCCTGCTGATTCGCTGCACGACATTGATTCTAGCCAGAATGGTCGTTTTCACCTGCTGAATGACGGAGGGCAGGCTTTCCGCTCCCTTTCCCTGAATGGAAAAACCGGGAATCGTTTTTCTTTGGACGATATCGTAAAGACGGATATCGACGCTGAGGATATTGCCGAATTGCGAAATACTGCCCCCGACGACATAATCGACCCCCAAAGACCCGCCGATTTCCATGGCCCTGGTTTCGCTGAGCGATTCTTCTGATTCAGCGACGGCAGGCATTCGGCTGACTTCAACCACCTCGACCAGTCGGCTCTTTCTCAACTCCTTGGCCAGGGTGTTGGACACCTTCTCCTGCAGGGCCTGCGGGTCCGAAGGTGCGTGCACCGAAAACGGCAAAAGGGTTATTCTTTTGGTCTCCTGTGCGTGTGCAACCTGCCGCGACAAGAGAATGAACACCACGAACAGAGCATACAGAATCCCCTGAAAGACCTTCTTCTTATTCACCGGCATACACCCTTCCGTCCCTCAAACCGATGCTTCGGGACATGCGGTCGGCAAGCGACTTGTTGTGCGTCACCACGACCAACGTTACACTTCTGTTTTGGTTGAAATTCAACAAAAGGTCCTCTACCCTCTTTCCTGTTTCCGTGTCAAGGTTTCCTGTAGGCTCATCAGCCAGCAGAATTTCCGGCTCCATCACCATCGCCCTGGCCAGGGCCACCCTTTGCTGTTCCCCCCCTGAAAGCTCACCCGGTTTATGGGTCAAACGATGCTCGAGGCCCAGTTCCACCAGAATGGAACGAGCTCTTTTTCGGGCCTCTTCCTTTGACAAGCCATGAATCAACGCCGGCATCATGGCATTCTCACAACTGGTAAATTCCGGCAAAAGATGATGAAACTGAAAAACGAACCCGATCTTTCGATTGCGAAACTCGGCCAATTCCCTTTCACTCCACCGAAAAACATCGAAATCGTCAATAAAAAGCCCCCCCGAAGTTGGACGATCCAGGGTCCCCAGGATATGAATCAGCGTACTCTTTCCGGTACCGGACACACCCAGCACCGCCAGTGAATCGCCCTTTGCGATCTTCAGATCAACCCCCCGAAGCACCTCAATACGGTTACCGTCCTTGATGAATGTCTTCGTAAGTCCCTCCACCCGGATCATGAAGCAACCCTTCCTGTGACCATATTCCAAGGCATTATTCGTATCTCAGCGTTTCCGCCGGATCCAGCCTCGAGGCCCGCCACGACGGATAGATGGTGGACAACAGACTGATCAGGAGCGTCCCCAATGCAATCAGCGCCACGTCTCCATAATGGACCCGGGAAGGCAGTTCAGTCAGATAATAGACATCGCCGGGCAGAATTTTGAATCCGAAAAGCCGTTCAATGAAAAGTGATATCCGAGATAGATGAAGCGCCACGGTTACGCCAAGCGCGCATCCCAGGGAGGTGCCGATAAAACCTATGGTTACCCCCTGGAAAATGAAAATTTTCATGATTCCCTGCGAACTGGCCCCCATGGACTTGAGAATAGCAATGTCCCGGTGCTTTTCCATGACGACCATGATGAGAGTTGTAATGATATTGAAGGCCGCGACGAGGACGATCAGGCTTAAGATGATCGCCATGACCCGTTTTTCCAGTTTCAGGGCGGAAAAAAGGTTCTTGTTCATCTCCATCCAGGTTCTGACCCAGTAGGGATACCCGAGTTTTGCCTTGATGACGCCAGCCAGGCGGTCGGCTTCATAAATATCCGCCAGACGAATCTCGATTCCCGTAACCAGGTCGCTCATGTTGAGAAACGCCTGAGAATCCGGAAGGGACAGGAAAATCAGGCTGGCATCGTATTCGTAAAATCCCGAATCAAAAATCCCCACGACCAGGAATCCCTTGATTCGGGGAACCAGCCCCATGGGCGTCGAAATTCCCATGGGAGAAATGATGCTGACTGTGTCGTAAAGGCCCAAGCCCAGGTTCTTCGCCAGCTCCTTTCCCAAAACCACTCCGGGCAGGTCCTTGAGGGGTGCCTCGACTGGAAGGGCAAACCGATTTCGGTCGGACAGGTCATCCATGCTGCCCCCGTACATCCGATTGATCTGGAGTACCTGGCCGGCACTTTCCACATCGATTCCACGAATGACCACACCACTGACACTGGCCCCGCTTTTCACCATGCCCTGGCCATAGATGAAGGGGGTCACCCCGACAACCCCTTTGACACCCTCCAGTGCGTCCTGGACTTGTTCATAATTCCGCATGGCGCCGCTGTACTCCATCAGGACCAGATGGGCGTTGACTCCGAGAATTTTGTTGCGCAGATCCGTCTCAAACCCGTTCATGACGGCCAAGACAATGATCAGTGCCGCCACACCGAGCAGGATTCCTGCGATGGAGATAAAGGTGATAATCGAGACAAAGACCTGTTTCCTCCGAGCCCGAAGATATCTCAGGCTGATGAACAGTTCATAGGAATCCATTAACGGACCATCCCGCGGTTCATCCCTCTTTCGTTCTCATGTGGGGAAACAGAATCACATCCCTGATGGAGGCCGAATCCGTAAACAGCATCACCAACCGATCGATCCCAATCCCCTCACCCGCCGTGGGAGGCATGCCGTATTCGAGAACGGCTATATAATCCTCATCCATTACGTGGGCTTCCTCATCCCCCTCTTCACGCTGCTGCAGCTGATTGAGAAAACGCTCCCGTTGGTCCACGGGATCGTTCAATTCCGAAAATGCATTGGCGATTTCTTTCCCATGAATGATCAGTTCAAACCGGTCTGTGTAAGCCGGATCCGCATCATTTTTACGGGCCAGGGGGGAAACCTCGATGGGGTACTGGGTAACGAAAGTCGGCTGGATAATTCTGTCCTCCACTTTTGCGTCGAAAATGGCCATGATCACCTTACCCAGGGGGGCATTGTCCGGCACATCAATGCCATGCTTGCGGGCATAGGCCGTCGCCTCAACGGCATCCTCCAGAACGGACGCGGGAATACCGCAATGCTCCATAATCGCCTCCCGGACAGTCAGGCGTTTCCACGGACGGGTCAGGTCGATTTCCGTTCCCTGGTAGATGAATTTTTCACTGCCGAAAATACGCTGGGCCAAAGCGGTAAACATCTCTTCCGTCAGGGTCATCAGATCTTCGTAGGTCGCATAGGCCTGATAGAATTCCATCATGGTGAATTCCGGATTGTGGGATGTTGAAATACCCTCGTTGCGGAAACTCCGGTTGATTTCAAAGACTCTTTCCATGCCTCCCGTGATCAACCTTTTTAGATAAAGTTCGGGGGCAATTCGCAGATAAAAATCCATCCCCAGCGCGTTATGAAAGGTTTTGAAAGGCTTGGCCATGGCACCGCCCGCCTTGGGTTGCATCATCGGGGTTTCCACCTCCATGAAATCCCGTTTTTCCATGAAATGACGTATAAACTGAATGATCCGGCTCCGACGCTGAAAAACTTCCCGTGATTTCGCGTTGGAAATAAGATCCAGATGACGCTGCCTGTAGCGGGTTTCCACATCCGTCAAACCATGCCACTTTTCCGGCAGGGGCCTGATCGCTTTGGAAAGCAGGCAGAGGTCCGTCACTTCAATGGTCAGTTCATCCGTTCGGGTCCGGAAAATTCTACCGCCCATTGCAATGATGTCGCCAATATCGAGACGTCGATAAAGACCGAATTCGTCATCTCCTAAAATCACGTGATTGATGTAACCCTGGATGGAACCCGTCCGGTCCTGAACCTTGACGAATGCGGCTTTTCCGAAGTCCCGGACCGCCATCAATCGGCCAGCGACGGTAAAGATCTCATTGACTTCTGAAAGGACATCATTCTCCTTGTTCTCAAAGCGGGCCAAAAGAGCCGCCGCGTTGTCTTTGTAACGAAATCTGTTGGGATAAAGGGCAATCCCGTCCTCTTTCAGGGATTCGATTTTCTCCAAACGCCTTTTTAAAAGCTCACTTTCTTCCATAAAACAGGAACTCCACTAAATATTATGATGTCGATTCGACTATCCTTTTTTTGTTTTTTCGTCAAGCAGGATTTAACGAAAGGGTTCTCTCCGGGTTTTCTCCTTGACAGGTCTCGAAACCATACTCTATAGAACGAACCATTGCCTTGGTGATGCAGATACCATCGACATAATGCGGAGTTTTGATGTTTTTCTTTCCTTGAACCATGTCGTCAGGATAACACAACCCACGCTTGCCCACCCCGCTGTTTCGTTTTTGGGCAACCGGGATTTCTGAATTGATCGCAGGAAGACCATGATCGAAGTAACGTCTCTGACAAAATACTACGGTCCCATCCGGGGAATCGAGGATATTTCCTTTCGAATCGAAAAAGGTGATGTCGTCGGCCTCTTGGGACCAAACGGCTCGGGTAAAACGACATGTATGCGAATCCTGACTTGTTTTTTTCCGCCCACACGCGGCCGGGCTCTGGTCTACGGTTACGATGTGGTCAAAAACCCCCTGCAGGTCCGGCGGCATATCGGTTATCTCCCCGAGCGTGTTCCTCTCTATCCCGACATGGACGTGCGGGAATACCTTCGCTTTGCCGCCTCCATCAAGGGGGTTAAACCAGCCGGGAGGGACGGCCACATTGACCAGGTTATGGCTACATGCGGCATTGACGACATGGCCAACCGCCTGATCCGGGCCCTTTCCAAGGGTTACCGTCAACGGGTCTGTCTGGCACAGGCCCTCCTGAACAACCCTGAAATCCTTATCTTGGACGAACCGACCATCGGTCTCGACCCGCGCCAGGTCTCAGATTTCCGTTCTCTGATCAAGAACCTGGGCCGGGAACGGACCATCATCCTCTGCACCCACATTCTGCCGGAAGTCAGTGAAACGTGCAACCGGGTGATCATTGTCCACCAAGGGCGGCTGATCGCCCTCGATACCCCGCAGAATCTTCAGGAAAAGGTTCAGATGTACGGCCAGATTTACGTCCAGTACTACGGAGATGACCCCGGTCTGGAAAAGAAAATCGCCGGGATTCCCGGGGTGGTGGGAGTGGAGGGAGCCGAAGCGACTTTCTCCGGCGCACGGGCCTGCACCATTCAAGTCCAAAAGGATGAAACCATTCTGAGGGAGTTGTCCACGCTGATCCATACGGAAGGGGGCCCCATCCTCGAGATGAAAAAACAGACCCTCACCTTGGAGGACGTATTCCTGGAACTGGTTACCAAGGAGGGAGCGGCGTAATGGGTATGTGGTATATTTTCCGGCGGGAGGTGCAGTCCTACTTCCACTCCTTCATTGCATATGTCATCATCTCTGCCTTTCTGCTCCTGGCAGGTTATTTTTTTTACACCGATCTCATCATGCAGATCATGTGGACCATGAAAAAAGTGGATTTTGAAAAGATATGGGAGCTTTTTTTCAATGATATCCGCTATATGCTGACCATCATCATGCCGCTCATCACGATGCGGCTCTTCGCCGAGGAGAAAAAACTGGGCACAATCGAATTGCTCTGGACATATCCGCTGCGCGATTGGGAGGTTTTTTCCGGCAAATACCTCTCGGCCCTGCTCATGCTTTGCATCATGTTAGGCCTTACCCTGACCTATCCGATCATCACAAACGCCCTTTTCCATATTGATCTGAAACCATTGCTGGCCGGGTACCTGGGTCTGTTCCTGATAGGCTCCGCCTTCATTATCTGCGGTGTGACCATCTCCATTTTGACGGAGAACCAGATTGTGGCCGCCCTGGGAACGTATCTGGTGCTGTTGATGTTCTGGTTTCTAACCTGGAACGAAGCGGTTGCCAATCCCGCCGCAATGAACGTCATGCTCAATTTCTCTCTATTTGACCGGCTTTACAATTTTACGCGCGGGGCCATCGACCTAAAGGACATTGTTTTCTTTGTGAACTTTCACCTGGTTTTTGTCGTCCTGGCCATGCTTGCCCTTTCCGCCAGAAAATGGAGGGGGGTCCAATGAAAAACAAGCTTATCTCCTCCCTTCTGTGGATCAGTGTTTTTTTCGCCCTGTCGGGCCTCGCCCTGATCGCTTTCGGTGCCGACTGGCGCCTCTGGGGGCTGGCTGGCCTTCTGGCTGGTACCCTCGGTCTCCTGACATACGCCGTTTTAAATTATGCCGAACTCAGAAGTCTCCTTTTCGCTTACGGTACACGGCAATGGCTCGCCCTTGCTCTGTTTGTTTTCCTACTGATGGGAATTGTCTCCCTAATTCAGGCCATCGCCAACGGCCACAACATCCGGTTCGATCTGACGGCACGCAAGGACATGAGCCTGAGTGCCGCATCGGAAAAAATCATGCAGCAAATCACCACCCCCATTCGGGTCACAGCTTTCTTTCAGCGTAATCAAAAACGGGAGCTGATGAACGTCCTCGACCCCTTTGTCCTGGCAAGCAGACATTTTACCTATCACCTTTACGACCCAGACCGGAATCCCGCCTTGGCAAAACGTTACGCCGTCGGAAACTACGGGACGATCATTATCGAAATGGGAGGAAAGCACAAAGTTCTGTCTGCGGGTAACGAGGAGAGTATCATCAATGCTATCCTGTCACTGAACAGCCCGCAACAGAAGGTCGTTTATTTTCTGACGGGTCATGGAGAGCGCGCACTCAAGGAACCGGAAAATATGGATGGCAGCAGTTCAGAACTTTTGAAAACCACATTAGAAACGGAAAACTATTTGGTGAAAACCCTGTTGCTTTTATCAAACCGGCAAGTCCCGCCTGATAGCGACTTGGTCATCGTCAACGGACCAAAAGGGGATTTCACTACCGATGAGATCACGGCTCTGCAAACGTATTTAAAGTTGGGAGGGAAAATTATCCTGGCGGTCGATCCGGGGCCGGATTATGGTCTGTCAGCCCTGCTTGACCCTTATGATCTGAAACTGGGTAATGATATTCTCGTCGATCCCGTTAACTATCTCGTATCGAAAAGTCCTTTGGTTCCCCTTATCCAGGCCTATCTCAACCACCCAATCACGGATAAATTCACGATTCCAACGGTTTTCCCCATGGCCAGATCCGTGGTGACAGGAGACGCCCCGTTGACTTCAACGGGTGTCACCCCCCTCGCCCTGAGTAGTGACAGAAGTTGGACGGAAAGTGACATAGCCGAGGCGGAACAAGGACATATCCGCTACGATGCAAAGTATGATCAGAAAGGCCCCGTGCCGGTTGCGGCTATCGTGGAGGGGCTACCGGAAAGCGGGCAACAGGGCAAAAGCGGGCCGTCACCCTTTCGGGGGCGCCTCGTCGTCTTCGGCTCTTCAGAATTCATTGCGAATCAGTTCATTTCGCTGGCCGGTAACCGGGATCTGTTCATGAACACGGTTCGTTATCTGACGGAAGACCGCCCCCTGATTGTCATCAAAAAGAATCTGGCGGCAGGGGACAAGGCCCCTCTCATTCTGCAGCCGGTTCACGCCCGTATGGTGTTTATCGGCATTGTCGTGCTACAGCCGACGCTGATCATGGCTATCGGCATTGTTGTTGCGTGGAGGAGAAGGCAGAAAAGTTGAAAAAACCGATTATCGTTGCAGCTGTTTTATTTACGGCTTTACTTTTTTTCTATCTTGTATTCGAAGGCGATACACCCGACGAAAAGGCTGTTCTGCAGGGAGAGCGTTTTTTATCTCTCAAAGCATCGGATATCCGGGAGATCAAGATCGTCACACGGGAGGGTCTGGCCTTCGAATGTGCAAAAGACAGCGGCGGGGCTTGGCATATTGTCAAAGGCGAAAAAGAGACCACTGCCGAGGAAAAAATCGATGATTTTCTTGAAGCCATGACGACACTGGTGAAAATCGATCATTTTTCCGTTAATGCCAACCTGCTGGATCAGTACGGTTTACGGGAACCGTCTGCACAGATCACATTGACGGATCTCACCCAGAAAACCCACGATATTCTGGTGGGAGACAAAACACCGGACGCATCGACCGGGGTGTATGTCATGTCTGGCAATGACAACCGTGTTGTCATCCTTGGGGCTGTGCTCAACTGGGAACTCTTCAAGCTCTCATCCCTGTTTACCGTCCGGGTCAATCACTAAGGAATAAAGATTCAGGAGGATTATTTCGATGGCCCCTCTCATTTCGCGTATAGATCATATCGCCGTCGCCGTACGAGATTATGAAAAAGCGGACCTCTTTTTCCGTGAAGTCCTTGGCGCAATCCCCGGAGCCTCCGCAAGGGACCCGGCCATGAAATACCTCTGGCAGATTTTTTCCTTGGGTGACCTTAGTCGCATTGAACTCCTGACGCCGACATCCCAAGGCAGTTTCCTGGATAATTTCCTCGCCCTACAGCCAGGCGGATTTCACCACATCACCCTCCAGACCCGCAGCATCGAGGAAACCAAAGCCCTACTCCAGCAGCATCGCATCCCCTATTTCGGTTACAATGAATATGCCGAGGCCTTCTGGAAGGAATTGTTCATCCATCCACGAAACGCTTTCGGGGTGTTGATTCAAATTGCCGAATTCCACCCAAACGACTGGCTAAATGAAGATCTGCGATCTTCCGAAAATGAGCCTTGGGAAATCAGGGCGACGGAAGGAGGAATTCACCTCACCTTGGCCCATCCGGGAGGTGGAAAAACCGGGATCGACCTGAATCCGGAAGAAGCCCGGAAACTTGTCGCCGACCTTCAATATGCACTGGGGAAATAACAGAGAATTTCATCTTCTCCGCATGCAAACCGGGATTTTTTTACTCCGGGCGTATGCTGTTGGCAGGTTGCGAACAGGTGGTCGGGTTTTGTGGGACAGGGCACAGGGATTTATAAGTGGGCACCTGCTTTGTTTAGCGTTCATGCCACAGGCCCCATCCCTTCACCTGCCTGAAGAATCGGTCTTTTCCGTCGCCTTTCCAACGCCGGAGGCGCCGCAAACGATGTCGGCCAACTTGCCGCTGATACTGTCCACTAAAACCGGACGAAAGTTTTTCTCGTATTCCGGATAAGACTCGACAAGTCGCCCTCCGTTATCGAAACGCCTGATTTTTGCAATCCGAAACCGGGAAGTGGAACACCTGAACTCCCACCATTGCAGGGTATAGCCAGGTCTCTCCGATCTGACCGGGACATAATCCGGTTCGTTTGCATCCTCTTCTGATTCGACTCGTACCCGAATCAGACGGAAACCTTTTTGTTGATTTTTCAAATATTCCCGGTCGTAGAAGTATTGCCGTCGGTCACGCGAATACCAAAAGGGAACCCACCGTTCTCCCCGGGCAACATCCCTTTGCGTGATTTTCGCGTAATCACAGGCGGCGGTATGATGCTGGCGGCAAGCGGTTTGAAAATCCTGCTGGGCATCCTGTTTTTTACCCGCTGTAACGTATATCTTGCCCCGACTGAATAGAACATCGGGGTCATCTCCCCGCAGGGATAAAGCACGCGAGAAATCATCAATCGCCTCCTTCCACTTTTCTTCATCGGCAAACAACATACCGCGCTGGACATACAGGCTGGAAGCAGCCGGTCTTTTCGCAATCAGGCTGGTGAAATCCCCGAGAAGAACGTCAGCGCTGTCCTGTCTTACCCCTTTCAGCGCGGTAATAAGAAATGGCATCCGATCGTTCGGTGCAAGAAACAACGCCCGCATGTAACTGTCGGCGGCATTTTCGTGATCTCCCATCCTTTCCTGGATCAAGCCTTTCTCATAAAGAAAATAATAGTTGCTCGGTTCAATCAGGATAGCCTGGTCCATGTCGTTTATCGCCTGATTAAATTGTTCAAGTTTCATCCGGACTCCGGCCCTTTCCTGATAAAAGGCCCCGTTGGCGGGGTTGAGGCGGAGGGCTTCGTCAAAATCGGCCAAGGCTGCTTCCAGATTTCTGTGAGGACATGCTTCCAGTGTCAGCAGAACGCCTCGCATGTAAAAAAAAATGGCATATTGTGCATTCAGAGCGATGGCCCTGTTGAAATCGTCCAGTGCGAGGCCGCATGGAACGGCACTGTCGGCTGATGGGGGTTCTGCCGACCGTTCTACCGGTTCGGATTGTGAATCCCTCGGTCCAGCAGGAGAATGAATCATCGCATCGGCTTCTGTTGAAAAATAAGACAAGGCGACCCGATGACAGTGGAGTGAGCCCCGTTTAAAATATAAAATCGGATCCGTGGGATTTCGATCGATAGATTCGGTGTACTTCTCGATCCTCTCGTCAACATTGCCGGCAACCGTCGATCTCTCGGCCTCATCGACGGTTGCCCGGAGGGAATCCGCATCGGCTGACACAGCGGTTAGCCCCTGAAATATTTGACCGTCTATGGGCATCTTCTTAAAACCGTTCATGAATTCATGTGCCGCTCCATCCCCGGCCACCAAAAAGAAGAGACCAAAAAAAAAGAAGAGAAGGGAAAGCCTCTTTCGCCAAAACGTAAGAAAAGAAGGCAACATACCCATATCGTTCCTCGCATCCAATAATTGTTTTTCACCACGCCTTGAAATGATCCAGCGCTTCACGGTATGCGTAATATCATTCTTCGTTTTTTTGTCAACGCGAGAGGAACAATTTGAGGTGCGAAAAAATTGATTTTATGATTCAATATGATCAGATGAAGGGGTTTCGGCCGGTACGATACGAAGCCGATTCACGTTCACCCTTTTGACCCCTGTTTTCAAGGACATCATCATGACAGTGAAAATACGTTTTTATTTCGACTATATCTGACCGTTCTGTTATGTCGGCAAGGCGGTTGTCGATATCATTGGACAGGAGATTCCCCTTGGAATCGAATGGTGGCCTTTTGAAGTACACCCGGAAACGCCGCCGGATGGAAGGCTGCTTACAGATATGTTTCCGGGAACAATCTTCGAGAAGTTTTACCGTAAACTGGCCCGTCAATCCGGTGTTCCCGACCTGCCCTTCGGACGTGCCGAAAGATTGGATAATTCGGGAATGGCCCTCGCCTCCTTTTTGTTTGCGAGAGAAACCGCACCCCCCACGGTTGTGGACCGCTTTCATGACGCTCTGTTTAGGGCCCATTTTGTAGAAGAACAAAACATAAGCCAGGTCAAGACGGTCTTGGCCATTGCGGCTGCCTGCGGATTGGATGCCCCCGGATTGGAAACGTCGCTGCAAACACGCAAATATTTCCGTGAACTTGATGATTGCGGGAATGAGGCCCGCCAAAAAGGGATCAACAGCGTGCCCACCTTCATCGTTAATGGACGACATCGACTGGTGGGAACACAGCCCCTGGAAGGCTTCCGAGAATTTCTACAGAAAATCAACGGATGAAGTGCGACAGCGACAGCAGGGCAAGCTTTCGCAAAGACTTTTCATAAATACATGACTTATCCGATTCTGAAGGGTGAAACAATGGAATTCAATCTGAAGATTGCCGGTGAAGCGGGGCATGGTCTCTTGACCATTGAACTGGGAATTACGGAGATATTGGCCCGCACAGGATATCACTTTTTCGCGACCAAGAATTACATGTCCCGTATCCGGGGGGGACATAATTTCCACATGATCCGGATAGCCGACGAGGCTGTACACGCTCTCAGGGGTGACCTCTGGGATATGCTCCTGGCCTTTGACGAGGAATCCGAGCGACGACACCGCGACACGTTAAACCCCGACGGCATCCTGGTTGGGCGACAGGATATGCAGGAGTTGAAGCAGACGCTCCAGGGCAAAGTCTCTGAACCGATGGCCGTCAACACCGCCCTCATTGGAATGGTTCTGGCCGCCATAGGTTTCGAGCCGGAGTTTCTCGGACAGGCCGGCCTCCAGAAGAATCGCCAGGCCATGATTGAAGAGGGTTTCCGTCTGGCCGAAAAGAAAGGGTTTCTCAAGAAACACCCCATAGAACACGTTTCCAAAAGATTCCTCCATTTCGACGGAAACCAGGCACTGGCCCTAGGCGCCATCCTAGGGGGATGCCAGTTCATGGCGGCTTATCCCATGACTCCCGCCACCTCCATTATGAACTACTTCGCCAACGCCGCCCAGGATCTTCCAATCCATTTCGAACAGGCGGAGGATGAAATTGCCGCCGTCAACATGGCCTTGGGCGCCTCTTATGCGGGCCTGCGGGCCATGACAGCATCTTCCGGAGGAGGATTCGATCTCATGACTGAGGGGCTTTCCCTAGCGGGCATGACCGAAACACCCTTGGTTATCATGGTTTCCCAACGACCTGGCCCTTCCACGGGGTTGCCTACACGAACCGAACAGGGGGATCTCAACATGTTGATCCATGCGGGGCATGGCGAATTTCCACGCATGATCTTTGCCCCCGGAACGATAACGGAGGCAATTGAGATCGCCCGAAACGCCTTCGAACTGGCCGATGAACTCCAGTGCCCGATTTTGATTCTGACAGATCAGTATCTGGCGGACTCGGTTCAGCAACTGGAATGGCAGGTACCTGTGTCAGTTAACCAGCGTGTCTGTCAGCCCCGTGAAGAATCGTACCGACGTTACGCCATGACCGGCAATGGGATTTCGCCCCTCACATATCCCGGTATCGGCCGGGCCCTGATCCGCGTCGATTCCGACGAACACGACGAGGACGGCCGCATCACGGAAGATCTCGACCTGCGGAACCGAATGGTGGAAAAGCGTATGGGGAGATGGAAAATCATGCCCCCTCTCTCGAAAAAACCCACATTTCAAGGGGATCCAGGTGCCGAATGGGTGGTTCTGTCCTGGGGTTCTAATCGGCAGATCGTTGAGGAGGCCATACGGGAAATTAACAAGGAAAGGCCCTTCGTGGCGGCGTTGCACTTTTCCCAGGTCTTCCCTCTTTTCCCGGAAATGGTATCAGAATGGGGGTTGGCAGGGAAAAAGCTCGTCTGTCTGGAGAATAACGCCGACGGCCAGTTCGCTGGTCTATTGAGGCGGGATCTCGGTCTCAACATAACCTGTACACTTCTCAAATATAACGGAGAATGTTTCACCGTACAGGAAGTATGTGACAGAATTCTCGATATCACGGAGGAAAAATCATGAGCGCTCAGCCTTACGATATCGCCTGGTGTCCCGGTTGCGGCAATTTCGGAATTCGAATCGCCCTCGAAGAGGCCCTGCACGAACTGGCCATACCGGCGCAACAAATCGTTCTCACCTCGGGAATCGGCCAAGGAGCGAAGATGCCTCAATACCTGGAAACCAATTATTTCAATGGGCTACACGGCAGATCCGTACCCCTCGCCGTGGGCATCAAACTGGCACGGCCGGATCTGACGGTGATCGCCGTTTCCGGTGATGGCTGCATATACGGAGAGGGCGGAAACCATTTTCTCCATACGATCCGGAAAAACCTGGATATTACGATCCTGATCACCAACAACCAGGTTTACGGCCTGACCAAGGGACAGAGTTCCCCCACAACCGACCTGAGCGTCAAAAACCCTCTAACCCCGGATGGAAACCCTAACGCTCCCCTTCATCCTCTGAGCCTGGCCCTTGTCATGGGTGCGCCGTTTGTCGCCCGGGGGTTCGCCAGGGAAAAAGACCACTTAAAGGAAGTGATCATGGAAGCGATCCGCTTCAGGGGGACAGCCGTCGTCGATATTCTTCAGCCTTGTGTGACGTTCAATAAAATCAACACCTACCAGTGGTACGGTGACCGGGTATACCAAGTCAAACCTACGACAGACCCCCTGGAGGCGATCCGAATCGCCGAATTCTGGGAGGACAGAATCGCCATCGGTGTTCTGTTCCGTGACGAAACCAGACCGACACGCACACCCCGGAATCTCTTTACCCGGCGCACAACCCAGAAAGACATTGAAACACTGCTGAAGCGATACCATGATTAACCGATAGGATCGCGGGTTATAAAAAAGCTTATCGACCCCCTGCATTCTTCTCTTCATCCAGACCGTTTCTTTTTCCCTACGCGGCCATGTGAAAATCAATTTGCAAACAAGTTGCATATTCTGTATACGGTTTTCCATGTCCAATCAGGAAAAGAAAATCCCAATGGAAATCACGCTGAGAAAGGCGGGGCTCCAGAAAACAGCCCAGCGTCTGGCCGTACTTGGTATCCTGGACCAGGCGGAGACGCCCCTGACAGCCGACGATATTTTCCGGCGGCTGCGGGATGAACAAAAGGTCAACCGGACAACGGTCTATCGTATTCTATCGTCATACACCCGAAATGGAATCATCCTGGAGTTTGTATCGAAGAAGGGTACCCACTATTATGAGCGGATGGAACCGGATGAAAACCCGCACCCTCACTTTAATTGCAGACACTGCGGCATGATGATCTGTCTCACGGGCAACCCCGGATCATGGGAAAAGTTGTTTGACCAGTCCGATTTGGAAGTGGAATGTATCAATATCAGCGGACTTTGCCATCTTTGCAAGGCAAACGGAGAAAAATAGATTGATAAAAAAGTTTATCCTGGTTTTGATGTTGATCATCATTCCGATCGTTCCCAAATCTTCTATGGCGGATGACCGCATCATCGTATCCGTAACGATTTTGCCTCAAGCCTATTTTGTGGAACGGATCGGTGGCGACCGTGTCGATACACGGGTCATGGTACCTCCGGGGGCCAGTCCCGAAACGTTCGACCCCACTCCCCTGCAGTTGCTCAACCTGTCGAGGTCCGAGCTTTATTTTAAAATCGGCTCCCCGAATCTGGAAGTTGAAATACGTTTCCAGCGTTTTCTCCAGGATCATGGGAAACACATATCTGTTGTTGACATGTCCACGGGCGTGAAAACCCTAAAGGAAGATCCGCACATCTGGCTTTCACCGGCTGTCGTCAAAGCCGCAGCTTCCAATATATGTCAAGCCCTCTCATCAGCGGATCCGGCAAATACCCCTTATTATCGTGAAAACCTCCGAAGTTTTCTCACGGATATCGATGCCCTGGATCGGCGTATTAAACAAAAACTGATGAAAAAAAACGGATATGTCTTCATGGTTTACCATTCCGCATGGGGCTATTTCGCAAGAGAGTATGGGATTCGACAACTGGCCATTGAGGAAGAGGGGAGACCTTTGAATATTTCCCGCATCAGGGCAATGATTTCTCTCGCCCGAAAAAAAGGAATTAAAACGATATTTATCCAGGAAGGATTTGATGAAAAAGGTGCATCGGCCATTGCCCGGGAAATAGGTGCGAAGGTAGTGAAAGTCAATCCTCTTGAACGGGATTGGCTGAAAAATCTCGATGATTTCTCGGCAATCCTGAAAGTAGCTCTCAAACCATGAATGATAAGCCGGTTATTCGCATACATGACGTGTCCTTTGGTTACGATGAGCTCCCGGTCCTGCGCAAGGTGAGTCTCGATATCTTCCCTGAAGATTTTATCCTGATCATCGGTCCCAATGGCGGAGGTAAAACAACCCTCATAAAACTGATTCTGGGCATTTTGAAACCCTGGGAGGGATCCATCCAGTTCGATCCGTCAGTCGCGACCCGGCTGGGCTATGTCCCCCAGTTTTCCAACTTCAACAAGAACTTCCCTATTTCCGTTTTTGATTTTGTACTGACGGGTCGATGTCACGGGTATAATTATCTGCGTTTCTACCGTAAGGAGGATCGTTCGGCAACGGAAGCCATATTGAAACGAATGGACCTTGGGGCGTTGCGCCGCAAGGAAATGAACACACTTTCGGGGGGACAGGTTCAGCGAGCGCTCATAGCGCGCGCGCTGGTCTCCGAACCCAAGGTGCTGTTTCTTGACGAGCCCACAACATCGATCGACTTCACTTCTCAGACCAGCCTGATCGAATTTCTTGAAAATATTAACCGGGAAATGGCTATCGTCGTTATAACACACGATCCAACTCCCCTTGCGTCGGTATATAAGCATATCGCGTGCGTAAACGGAGAGCTTTATTACCACAGCCAGAACGAATTGGACCGATATACACTGGAGAAGGTTTATGGATGTCCCGTCGAACTTTTGGGGCATGGCATTCCACACACCTTATTACGTCTGCATTGAAAGTCTCAGATCACGATGGATATTTTACAATATGATTTCATTCAAAACGCACTCTGGGCAAGCCTCCTGGCCAGCATCGTCTGCGGCATGATTGGCCCTTTCGTTGTGACAAAACGCCTTGCCTCCATTACGGGAGGGTTGAGTCATACAGCATTTGCGGGTCTCGGTCTGGCCTACTGGCTTGGTTTCAATCCCATTTACGGTGCCTCTCTGGTCGTCATCCTGGCGGCATTATTCATTGGTTACAACGAGGGAATGAAAATCGACAAAAACGATCTCCTGATCGGAATCCTCTGGGCCGCAGGGGTCGCCGCAGGCATTCTTTTCATCTCCATGACCCCGGGGTTTGTCCCCGATTTGATGAGCTTCTTGTTCGGCAACATCCTGACCGTAACGGATTCGGATTTGAAAATCGTTTCAGGTCTCTGTTTGATCGTTGTTACCGCGGTGACAATTTTTTATAAGGGTTTTATAGCGATCGCCCTGGATGAGGAATATGCCCTTGCGAAGGGATTGCCGGTACGAAGGCTGAAAATGGGCCTCATGTTTCTCATCGCCCTGTCCATTGTCATACTGATTCAAGTCGTGGGCATTATTCTCGTTATTGCACTGCTTACCATCCCTGTGGCAATCGCTTCCGAAATGTCAACGAATTTCAGGAAAATCATGATTTTTTCCGTGCTGATTGGCATCGGTATATGTCTGTCCGGCCTGGAAATCTCCTATATCTGGGAAATGCCGTCAGGCGCATCGATTGTCATGACAGGAACTCTCGTACTCATCTTATTGAAAATCATCAAGATCTCCGGTATCCGCATACATGGACCGTCAAAAAGATAGCTTCCTTGAATACCCTCTCTATGGGTCTCTCAAAACGGGCCCCTGCATTGGCGTATATCACTCCTGCTAAATCACAGGATCGATTCAACTAGACCTTGCTTTTAATTAAGTTGTTGCTAAACTGGGGAAAAACAAAAGGAGGATGCAATTATGGCGATCAGTCTCCCTGATTTACCCTATGGAAAAGATGCCCTGGCGCCTTATATCAGCCAGAACACAATCGAATATCATTATGGGAAACACCATAAAACATACGTTGATAATGCAAACAGGCTCCTCGCCGATACGGATATGGCAACGGCTTCCCTGGAGGACATCATCCGCAATACCGCAGGAAACGCTGAAAAGATTGGCATTTTCAACAACTGCGCCCAGGTGTGGAACCACACCTTCTACTGGAAATGCATGAACCCAGCGGGAGGAGGTAAGCCGACGGGGGCCATCGCCACTAAAATTGATGCAACATGGGGAAGCTTTGACAAATTTGCCGAAGAATTTAAAAATGCGGCCCTCAGCCAGTTCGGGAGTGGCTGGGCCTGGCTTGTGGAGGAAGGGGGCATCCTCAAGATCGTTAAAACGGGCAATGCCGATACGCCAATCGCCCATGGCCAAAGGCCGCTTTTGACGGTGGATGTCTGGGAACACGCTTACTATCTTGATTATCAGAACCGGCGAGGGGACTATCTTTCGGCGTTTGTCGATAAATTGATCAATTGGGCCTTTGTCAATTCCTGCCTCGATTGAGGAGCCGGCGGCATCGTTTTGTTTTGGAACGGATGGCGATGACATTTTGCCGTCATCCGTTCCGCTAAAATATGCATGTCATTGCATTCCGGGGGGGAATCGATAACATGAAAACCCCGTCACCCCACTATCATGGGCACCGGCAACGACTTAAGGGAAAATACCTCTCCACGGCTCCAGGCACATTGCAGGATTATGAAATTCTGGAATTGCTCTTATCTTATTCCATTCCCCGTAAGGATGTAAAGCCCCTGGCAAAAGCGCTATTACTACGTTTTTCGTCCCTGAAGGGTATTATGGACGCTCCCGGGGAAGAACTTATGGAAGTTCCGGGCATCGGATCCCATACGGCCGTTCTGATCAGGTTGGTTCGTGAACTGGGAACCCGTTACTTAAAAGAAAAAGTCCGGGAGAAAACCCAGATTTCCTGCACGACCGAGTTGATCCAGTTCTGTAACGCCGCCCTTGGAGGCCTCAAAGATGAACGCTTCTGCGTAATCTATCTGAACGCCCAGAATCGCATGATAGACATGGATGTCATCGAAGAGGGAATCGTTAACCAGGCTATCGTGTATCCCCGAAAAGTCCTGGAAAGCGCCTTGAAACGCAAGGCTTCCGCAATCATCCTTGTTCACAATCATCCTTCCGGCCAAGTAAAGCCCTCCGATGCGGATATCCGTTTAACCCATACGATTCGTGAGGCAGCCAAAGCATTGGATATTCTGGTACATGACCATTTGATTGTCGGTGAAAACAGGTTTTTTAGTTTCCGGGAGGAAGGGATGATTGACTGACAATAACGGGCCGCAAAATTGACGGGGTCATCTTCCGATATATTGCCGTTATTGCATATAGAAGGCCAAGAAAAGGAGGCCCTTTTGCGGCTCTCCTTTTCTTGGCTGTTATGGAGAAGGAAGAAAGGGCAATGATCACCCCCTATCGACTCTTTCCTTCAATTCCTTACCGACTTTGAAAAAAGGCAGTTTCTTGGGTGTAACTTGGATATTTTTCCCCGTTTTTGGATTCCTTCCGGTATAGGCTCCATAGTTCCGGACGACAAAACTGCCGAATCCCCGAATTTCGATGCGACCTCCTTTTTTCAGTTCATCCGTAAATCCTTTGAAAATCAGATTCACAATAATACTCGCTTTTTTCTCCGGCAGATTTTCCTTTCTGCTCAACGCCTCAATCAAACTGGATTTGTTCATGCTTCCTCCTCAGTACAGCGCGTTTCATTATCCGGAACCGACTTTTAAATAACATCTGAAAATAACGCTATTTTTTGGGTGGCTTATATTGATTTTCCCCTTGAAAGTCAAGACAAATTTCTCCGAATTTCACAGATAAGTGTGCATTTCTTTTCATTCATTATGCGATTTTTTCACTGCGGCCGGAAAAGGATAAAAGGGAGTCAATTTCTTTTTTCGTCAGGTGGCGATACATGCCCCGTCTCAGACTTCCCAATTGCACATCGCCAATGGCAACCCGTACAAGCCTCTGCACATCATGCCGGAGCGAAGTAAACCCTTTCCGAATCATCCGGTTTTTCCCCTCGAAAATCGTGAGAGAAACCCACAGGCTCCTTTCGTTACGCTTCTCAATGCGCAGATCACGAGGCTGAAAAAACCCGTCTTCAAAGCGGACGCCTTTCCTTAGCCGCCCTATCTCTTCAACGGTCAAGTGACCTTCCACCCGGACACGGTAACGCTTGGGAACACCGTAACGCGGATGCTGAATTTTTTGGGCAAACATTCCGTCGTTTGTCATCAGAAGAAGGCCCTCGGAGTCATAGTCGAGGCGTCCCACAGGGAAAAGCCTCTCCCCCTCCCCTTTCACCAGGTCCGTCACGACGGGACGGTTCTCCGGATCACGGAGTGTGGTCACGTAACCGGAAGGCTTGTGGAGGAGGATATAAAGCGGGGTCCCCTCGGAAATAATGCGTTTTCCGTCGAGACGTATGGTGTCATTCAACGGATCCGCCTTCACACCCATCCGGGAAACGATCTCGCCATTCAAACTGATCCGCCCTTCGGCAATCATGGCTTCCGCTTTCCGTCGGGAAACCTGGGCGTATCGTGAAACAATTTTCTGTAGACGTTCTTGCATGTCTTATTCCTGCAATTCCTTCAGTTCCCGAAGGGTCGGCAATTCGGAGAGATCCTTCAGGCTGAAAACTTCCAGGAAACGTCGGGTGGTCCCGTAAATGATCGGCTTTCCGGGAACATCCTTCCGCCCGACGATCCGGACCATTTTTTTTTCGAGGAGCCTCCTGATCGCTCCCCCCGCATCAACACCCCTTATCTTGTCGATTTCCGCTTTCAGGACCGGCTGCCTATATGCAATGACGGCAAGGGTTTCCATCATAACAGGTGTCAGCGACGCAGGCTTTCCTTTTTTCAGCTTCTTGATCCAGGGAGACCACTCATGCTTCGTCCGGAAGTGGTATCCCCCCGCAACCTCAACGATGCAGAAACCCCTGCTTTCGTCTTGATATTCCTGAACCAGCCGGCGAAGACAATCCCGAATGTCCTTCCTGTCCACATCTTCCAGTACATCGGCCAGCCTGTCAAGATTGATGGGCACGTCCGAGGCAAAAATCAGCGCCTCGATGACGGCCTTTAATCCTTCCATCATCCCACTCCACCGACGATGCACAAAAAGGGGTTCGCGCTCATATCATCACTCATCGACGGCCAGAAAGATCCGGATAACACCGGACGTTTCATTCTGAAACGCCTTGATCATCCGAAGTTTTATTAATTCCAGAATGGCCAGAAACGTGTAAATGATGTGCCTCTTGCTGGCGGAGGAATCCAGAAACTCGACAAACGTGAGGCTCCGACATTTTGTCAGGACGTCCATGATCTCGTTGATCCGGTCGGCCAGAGATATTTTTTCCAGATCAATTTCCATCGATTCGGATTTGCCTGAACCCTCGATCGCCTCCCGGAAAGCCTCCAGGAGATCAAATATGCCTGCTTCTATCAGGATCCCATCGTCCGAAGGATCCCCTTGCGCATCCTCCTCGTGAAAACCACGCTCGAACACGTCCCGTTCCAAAACGGGCCGGGTTTCCAAAGCCGAGGCCGCCTCTTTAAATACCTGATACTCCAAAAGCTTGTTTACAAGCTCCTGCCGGGGATCTCCTTCGTCTTCCTCCGTCTCCCCTTCCGGAACGGGCAAGAGCATCCGCGACTTGATTTGGAGGAGAGTGGCCGCCAGAACCAAATATTCCCCAGCCTCGTCAAGGTTCAGGGAACGGATGATCCCCAGATATTGTAAATACTGCTCCGTAATGAGGGCGATTGGAATATCGCAAATATCGATCCTGTTTTTTCGGATGAGAAACAACAGCAGATCCAGAGGCCCCTGAAACTGGTCGAGTTTGATTTCATAATCCATAGGCACCTGACCATCAATCCTAAAGGGGCTCGTATATTTCTCCAAGATACCATGGCCATGATGGCCTCAGATCTTCATGGCCTCTCTCACCTCGACCATGGTCGCCTTTGCGACGACAGACGCTTTTTGATTTCCCTTTTCAATGATATCCCACACGTCATCCAGGTGCTGCGTATAATGATTCCGTCGTTCATGGATCGGCAGCAGGGCCAGACGGATCCGTTCATACAGTTTTTTCTTACAGTCCGTACAACCGATCCCGGCTGTACGACAGTCTTGATCGATCTGTTGCACCTCCGTGTATTCCGAATAAATCCGATGGAAACTGTACACATTACAGACGTCGGGATTGCCCGGATCCTTTCGACGCATTCGCTGAGGATCCGTAAACATGGCCGACACCTTGTTTCTCAAATCGTCTCCTTCATCACTGATGTAAATTGAATTTCCGTAGGACTTGCTCATTTTGCGCCCGTCGATACCGAGAAGTTTCGGTACTTCCGTCAGCAAAGGATCCGGCACCGGGAAGACTTCTCCGTAGAGAAAATTGAACCGCCGGGCGATCTCCCGGGTCAACTCCACATGGGGCAACTGGTCGACACCGACCGGCACCCCCTGCCCCTTATAGATGATGATATCCGCTGCCTGCAAAACCGGGTAGCCGAGAAAACCGTAAGTGGCCAAGTCCTTATCCGCCAGTTCCTCTTTCATTTCCTTGTAGGTGGGATTGCGTTGGAGCCAGGACAGGGGGGTCATCATTCCCAGCAAAAGATACAATTCCGAGTGTTCCTTAATCGCCGACTGAACGAACAGGGTGCTTTTTCCCGGATCAAGGCCGACGCTCAGCCAGTTGATCACCATGTCCAGGGAGTTCTCGCGAATCTGGTCCGGACTGCCGTAATCACTGGTCAGGGCATGCCAGTCTGCAATGAAATAAAAGCAGTCGTGGTGACCGTCGTTTTGAAGTGCCACCCAGTTTTTCAGAGCACCCTGCAAATTGCCCAGATGCAGTTTCCCCGTGGGCCTCATCCCGCTCAGTATTCTTTTTCTCACCTGAAAAACGCTCCTTGTGCATATGGACCTCCCGGCAACAAACCGCGAAGACAAACATCCATACGAAATTTGCGCAGCTATAACAAAATCGCCTGATGATGTCAATCAGGGACGACCTGTGCGAGACTGATCTCCGGGGAATCTCTATCCATCCGGCAAAATTGAGGGAATTTGATCTGGCAGCTCACCCGTGACTCACAGAAACCACCCTGCTGCCACACCTAAAGGCGTAACCATCTTGGCCGCGGCGCGATGCCCCGCAAGCCTGTCTTGCGGGCATCCATCCGCACTTCTCGGCCTCGAAGCAATGCAATCCGAGGCGAACGCATCTTCCGCACCGGTGATGTCCACCACTTTCCGTGGTTCGATCGGAATCATTCCCTCAAAACCGGAACTTTCCAACCAGCAACCCCTTTCGCCCAGTTCCGCCACAACGATGCCACATCCATTACCTGTTCTGATCGCGCTTATTGACGTGGTTTATGCGTGGCAGCCCTGATCACCGTTACCCTGTCCCCTTTATTTCCATAAAAAAAGCCCCCGGATGTCAACTTCCGGAGGCCTTTTCTCATCCCGTTTTTGTTATTTTACTCTATCGGATAATTGCTTACCGGGCCTGAATTTTACGACCTTTTTCGCCGGAATCTTGATCGGCTTTTTTGTCTGAGGATTGATACCTGTCCTCGCCTTCCTCTTGACCACGCTGAATGAACCGAATCCGACCAAGCCGAATTTGCCGTTCTTCTTCAGCTCCTGAGCTACGGTCTCCATAAACACTTCCAGTGCATCTGCCGCCGCGGCCTTGGTGATCCCCGTCTCCTCCGCCATAACCGAAACCAGATCTGCCTTTGTCATCCCTTCACTTCCCCCTTTCGATGGTTTTAATGATGTCCAGCAATACCCCTGAAACGACGCCCTCTCCAGCTAATTGCCTCTGGCCATACCTGATGCATAACGACAAAATCTGCAACATCCAACCCTGAAACTGAACCGGCACCACCTGCAAATGCACAAGATGATCACAGTGAACCGACGACAGGAACATGCCTGAAGACGGCATGTGTTGCAGTACCGCTACCACAAAGGGATTCAACAATCAAGCAAATTTAAGCGTTCATCAAGAAAAAAGTATTTCATAAAATTGACACTCGACAGCCTTTGTGCTAGGGCGTGAAACGCAATGCATTCCCTAAAATAAAAAGACTTGCCCTTTTCTTGCAGAGGACAACAGTGCGGCAGGGTCTATTACGGAAAATGGATAAAGCATCGTATCTTACAAGATCAACCCTTCACCGGCGAATCGCAGGAAAGACCCTGGCCTGGATCAGCCTTTCCCGACCTCCCTTTCATACGGTCGGCATTTTGCCCTTTTGCCTGGGGACATACCTGGCCTGGAAAACAGAGGACATCTTCAAGAATTCGGTGTTTTTTATTGGGGTGCTGGCGGTATTTTTTATCCTGCTGTCGACCTACCAATCCGGAGAATACTTCGACCACAGAGAAGACGCGCTTTCGAAAGCAAAGTTCAAAAGTCGTTTCGCCGGGGGATCCGGAATCATGCAGACTGGGATACTGCCCCGACGGATACCCTTATTAACCAGCATCGTATCCATTTTTTTGGCAGCGGCCCTGGGGCTGGTTCTTCAGTTCGGATGCGGCACCGGTCCGTACACCCTGCTGCTCGGCTGCCTGGGGGGGCTTTCGGGTTTCTTCTATTCCACGAAACCGGTGCGGCTCGTCGAACGAGGTTACGGTGAGTTTTTTATCGCCTTCTGTTTCGGATGGCTTCCCATCGCCACAGCCTTCTATCTGCAAACCGGATTTATCCATCCGCTGATTCATTGGATCAGCATACCGATTGCGCTAACAATTTTTAACGTTATTCTTCTGAACGAATTTCACGATTATGCAGCCGACCATGCCGTCGGGAAAAAGAATCTCCTCGTTCGGCTGGGGCAGGGAAAGGGCCTGGTCCTCTTTCTCGCTGTCTCCGTCACCGCATGGATCATGACCTTTATCTCGATCCATGCCGGCGTTCCCCCAAAAATGCTCCATGTTTATCTGCCGGTCTTTTTCTTTTCCCTGCTGATCATCTTTTTGCTTCGCAAGGGCTGGCACAGAAAGCCTGAAACCCTGGAAATTCTCTGTGGAATGAATATCGTCGTAAATCTGGGCACGACCGCCGCCTTCATCTACGCCTGGACCTGAACATTGAAATGATAATAAAATAGAGAGAGTACAAAGTATATGGGCCTCCTTAATCATCGCATGTCTGTAAAATCTTTTTTTAATCCCCCGTCGCTGCTGTTACGGCAATTGGGAAGCGTTCTTCTCATGACCTACTTGAACGGCTGGAAGAAATTTCCCCTGTGGCTTTGCCGTCATGCCTTCTCTTCCATCCCGGTTTCCAATGGCGCCACCGGAATGGGTTGCATCGGCTATCCCGGTCATCCCGTATGGGAAGTCACCTCCGCCTGTAACCTGACCTGCATCCACTGCCATGCGACAAGCGGCAAACCCGGTCCGGATGAACTGACCACCGATGAGGGGAAAAAGCTCATCGATCAGATCGCCGAGGTGAGTGGTTTCCGCTCCCTCGTCTATACGGGGGGGGAACCTCTCGTGCGCCCCGATATTTTCGAACTCCTCCGCCATTCACAAAATGTCGGCTTCGCCAACATTATCGCCACCAACGGTACACTTATCGATGAGGAAATGGCGGTTAAACTGAAAGAGCACGGTGTGGTGTGTAACGCCATCAGCCTCGATTCGCCAAATCCTGAACGCCATAATTTTATCCGGAACTCACCCGATGCCTTCAACTTGGTTCAGCGGGCAATCGAAGCCACAAGAAAAGCGGGAATCCTCGTACAGATCAACACCACGGCGATGGAATACAACATGCCAGACTTGGGGGATCTCATTGAGTTCGTGGACCGAATCGACGGAGGAATCATGCTGATGTACCAGTTGGTTGCCGTCGGTCGGGGCGAAAGAATCGAGAAGGCCACCCTGAAAAAATCCGCGAACAGGCAATTGAGCGAATTGATTTCCCGGAAGCAGAAAAACTGCGGGGCCATCGTTGAACCGGTCGCGGGTCCCCAGTACTGGCCATATCTTCTGGAAAAAAAGCAGTGTACCAACGGACTATGGAGGCGGGTGGCGGAGCAGGTCTTCCATGGTTGTGCCGCAGGCCGCGGGTTTGCCTACGTGAAGGCCAACGGCGATGTCTGGCCCTGCCCGTTTGTTGAAATCAGCGGCGGCAACGTGAGGATGGAGTCTTTTAAGTCCATCTACGAAACCTCCAGCGTGTTTCGCAACCTGAGAAATCGAGAAAATATGCTGAAGGGGCTTTGCGGTGACTGTCGGTACCGTACAATTTGTGGAGGGTGCCGAGGCAGAGCCCTGGCCTACAGCGGAGATTATCTCGCCGAAGATCCCCGCTGCTTCATCCGGGATTCCGGAATATCCTAGCCGATCAACAGCAGATTGTCCAGCAGGGCGTACAGGGGGTGATTCGGAGTGGATAATGACACCCCACAGACCTGTCAGGGCTTGAATTTCCGCTGCACGAGGGCATTTTTAGGGTACGTTTTTCGTAAATCCCTTTCAAACTGCCGCCACTTTCGCCGTATTTTTCTTTCCGCCAGGAAATCGATGTACTTGCTGACCGGAATAAAATCGGAGGTGCCGATGTTGTCCACAACGACCAGCTTCACCTCATCTTCACGGATTTTCTGGCAAAGAATGTTTTTGGCCTTGAGCGTCATCGTAACAATCCGCCATTCTAGCAAATAGTCCTTTAGGCGATCGAAGGCCTTTCCCAGTGGTTCGGCATATCTGTCCGTATCCTCGGACGAAGCCAGATAATGACCAAGGGTGCGGGATACGCCACCGTCATGATCCCGAATCATGTCAAAAACAAACCCCCGACCGCGACTGGTTGGTATTTCCCCGTGATACTTCGGCAGCATGGTCCAGGGGACGCCCCTTTTTTCAAGCAGGTCATCATAGTAAGCAACCTCGCGGGCCGCCTCGATCAAGGGTGTCTTGGATTTCTGCGGAAGAAGCACCTTGACGCAAAGATTCCCGTCATGCGGATGCGCATAACAGGCTCGATGCTTCCCCCTTCCCACCATACGTGCCTTTTCAAGCTCCAACATGCCCTCTCCTCCTAATTATTAACAATAACACGGATTTAGAAGGGATTTTACTCCAAGCTTCACCATCCGTGTTTACCACCGCTACATTTCATATTCGTGTCCGGAACTATTTGTCAACACTTTTTGGCACTTTTTTGTCGCCGGAGTCCCTGTTGAATGGAAGGGATGAAGTGTGATATGCAAGGTAGGCGGAAGCGAAATCCATCACGTTTCATGGTAACAAGATTATGACCGATTTTGAAAAGGGATTGCGGCTTTATGACCACCCGGAAATCACCCGAAGGCTGTTATTCCCTCGCCGTGAGTTTATCGCGGACTCAACAAACCCAAGGGCCTTCAATCATTTTATTGAGGTAGAATCAGGGGTGGAGATCGGTTGCCGATTCTACCCTTTTGGGGAAGAGGCGCCGAACATTATTTATTTCCACGGCAATGGAGAAATAGCCTCCGATTATGATTTCGTAGCCCCAATGTACCGGGAACTCGGCTTGAACCTGTTTGTGACAGACTACCGGGGATACGGCATGAGCAGCGGGGACCCAACCCCCGGCGCCATGATACGGGACGCCCATCCGCTTTTCTGGGGATTTTCGGGCTTTCTTTCCGAACGGCGATTTACCGGAAGGCATTACGTGATGGGGCGCTCTCTGGGCAGTGCTCCGGCTATCGAGATAGCTTATCGCCATTCAAAACAGTTGGCGGGATTGATCGTGGAGAGCGGCTTCGCCTCGGCCCGCAATCAACTGCGACGAATCGGTATGACGCGGCTCCTTGAGGATGATCTGGAACCGGTAGGATTTGGCAACGACATCAAGATAGGGGCAATAAAAATCCCCACCCTCATTATTCATGGCGAAGAAGACGAAATAATCCCTGTCGGGGAGGGCCGGAGTCTCTACGAACTTTCCGGCGCCCCGCTCAAAAGGGTGTGTTTCATTCCCCGGGCCGGTCATAACGATCTGCTGATAGGGGGATTGAAAAGGTATATGGACGCCGTCGATACTTTCATTTCGGCAACTTGACCGGGGCCAAAACCTACAAGACCTTATGAACCGTCACCGGGTGCTTCGCTTAGAGAATGTTTGGCACAGACCCGATATTTCACCCCCCTTGCCTCTTGAGTAGAGCAGTCGATAGGCGCACTGCATCTATTGATCGGCAGTTTATACGTCTTTGCCTTAGACGCAATTTTTACAGTCACCAAACAATCGTTATGTGATTACAGGCGTATAGGCGTTCTGAACACGCTCTTGCCATCACGACATACGACCGTAATTGACGGCCATCGCAGGAATCAGGATAGACATTTTTCCCCTGCCGTCCGGGATAATTGGTTATCCCTGAAAAACGCGATTTTCGACGGAGCAGGCGTTTAAGGGGGTTAGCAAGAGGTTCTTGATGGCCCAGAAGTGACCGCCAAAGCGCTCTTTGAAAAGGACTCAAAAGAAAGCTCTGGGAAAGCTTCCTCAGATTGAAACCGCAACCGGCCAACAGAGCGTTGATCTGGTCGTCTTCGGTTTCCTTGAGGTAATGGCACCGGAGACGATGGTCCTGTTCGAGGTGGCCGAAGATCGGTTCAATGGCCATTCCTCCTTTTGGACCATTTCCATCGCCAGGGCGTCGCATGGTGGTTTTTCCGAAAAAAGTCAAATGGTGCGCAAATTTGTGACCTGCATGCGGTCATACTGACAAAACAATTTCCTTTGCCTGAAAATAATGCGCTTGACAATTTATGACCATTTGTTTAACAGAGTTGATCAATTGTTCAAAATGTGTCCTCGGGCTTGGTCATCCCTTATTTTGCTGAACGTGATACTCTGTTGTAAAGCACAAACTGATGAACGAAACCCAACACAAGCTCATTGCCGCAGCCGATTTTCTGTTACAGGAGAATGGCCTGGTCCGTTCCACGACCCGGGTTATCGCCAAGCAGGCCGGTGTATCCGAAGGGCTCCTCTACCATTATTTCCGGGACAAGGCGGAGTTGATCCACGAAGTCGTTTTCCACCGGTTGCGAAATTTGCACGAAACCTTGGACAGCCTCCCCTCTCTGGTCGGACAAAATACGGTGGAGGAGAATCTCACACGGGTTCTGGAAATAGCTTACGAGGCACATTATCGTGCAATCCCAATTATTTGCGCGGTATTTTCCGATTATAAATTGCGAAATCGGATTCGGGAAATCGTCCGTGAACGTCAAATAGGACCTGACCGCAGCATCAACATTCTCGCCGCTTATCTGATGGCGGAGCAAAGCATAAAACGTATTTCAGCAGGCATCAACGCAATATCCGCGGCCAAACTCCTTTTTGCCAGCAGTTTTCACGGGGCGATGGTCGATCATTTTCTGGCCAACAGAACCGAGATGCATGTAAAACATTTGGAAATCCGGGATGCGGTGCGCATGATCCTGGTTGATCCGAAGCCATCGGTTCACTTAACGTAAATGAGGATGCACACAGGAAAAATTATGGACGGTTTTTTGCTCAAGAGAATCTTGCTTGCCACGATGATCGTTATGCTGACGGCGGGATGCGCCGTTGGTCCTGATTTTCGTACACCGGAACTCGCATCCCCCGAACACTACACGCCATCGCCACTATCCCCTGAAACGGTGGCCACAGACACACAGAGCGGTCAGGCTCAGCGTTTCGCTTTCACCGAAGACGTTTCCGACCAATGGTGGACGCTTTTCCGCTCACCGGAACTGGACAGGCTGATTAAACAGGCTTTAGCGAAAAGCCCAACTCTCGCGGCGGCCCAGGCGGCTCTCCGCAAGGCAGAAGAAAATCTTCGAGCCGCGCAGGGTGGCCTTTTGTTTCCCGCATTTGATACGGGTCTTTATGGCGGACGGCAGCGAACCTCTGCCTACACAAACGGCGGTACCAGCAACACCTTCAATCTTTACAACGCCTCCGTACATGTTTCCTATACTCTGGATATTTTTGGAGGGTCACGGCGCCGCCTCGAGGCTCTGCGGGCATTGGTCGATTATCAGCGGTACCAGTACGAAGCCGTTTACCTGACCCTCACCGCGAACATCGTCACCACGGCAATTCGTGAAGCAGCCCTCCGGGACCAGATTGTGACAACAAAGGCAATTCTTAAAGCCCAGGAAACACAATTTGCGCTCATAAACCGGCAGTTCGAGCTAGGCGGTGCCGCCAGAATATCCGTCCTAGCCCAGCAGGCGGAGGTGGCGGTTACGCGGGCAGCCCTGCCGCCACTGGAAAAGGAATTGGCCCTCACGCGTCACGCCCTTGCGGTGCTTGTGGGGCAACTGCCGGGTGAAGGTTATGTTGCGGATTTTTCCCTCGACAAACTGAACTTGCCGGAGGATCTTCCCGTCAGCCTGCCATCGGCTCTTGCCCGTCAACGTCCCGATATCCGCGCCGCCGAATCCATTTTGCACCAGGCCTGTGCCGAGGTTGGCGTGGCCACGGCGAATCTCTATCCTCGAATAACATTGTCAGGCAGCTATGGCACAGAGGCCCTCCATACTCATAACCTGTTCAGCAGCCCAAGCATTGTCTGGAATATCGGCGCGGGACTCCTGCAGCCGTTGTTCCATGGAGGTGAATTGACGGCCAAGCGTCGTGCCGCCATTGCCGCTTTCGAGGAAGCGGCGGCGCAGTACCGCCAAACCGTCCTCAAGGGATTTCAGGATGTGGCGGACGTGCTACGCTCTCTGGAAACGGACGCCCGAACGCTGAAAGCGCAGGCGGAAGCCGAAACGGCGGCAAGAGCCACCCTGACACTTGCGGAGACACAATTTCAGCTTGGGGCGGTTGATTACCTCTACCTGCTTGTCGCTGAGCGGAACTACTACCGTGCTCAGGCAGCCTTGATCGAAGCACGGGCCGTACGATACGCGGATACGGCCGCCCTGTTTCAAGCGCTGGGCGGGGGCTGGTGGAACCGTCCAGAAGTACTAAACCATACGGATTCAGAAAAAGAATAAGATTCAACGGCGCAAATGCGCCATCCTTATAAAGGAGATCGATCATGACCAAGCGAATGATCATTATGCTGATTCTGGTTACTGTAACATTCGGAGGAATTTTCGGTTACAAGGCATTCACAGGGTACATGATGGAAAAGGCCATGGCCACTCAGGGGCCTCCACCTCAAACCGTATCGGCAATCAAGGCCACGACCCAAGCATGGCAACCACGACTGCAAGCAGTCGGGACCCTGAAGGCCCTCCGTGGAGCGGACCTGGCACCGGAAGTCAGCGGCATCGTATCCCGGATTTACTTTCAATCCGGCGAGATGGTCCAGGCAGGAGCACTTCTTTTGGAGATGGATGCCCAATCTGATATCGCTAAACTGAAATCGTTCAAAGCCACCCTGGAGTTGGCCAGAAAAAATTACCTGAGGGACCAGGAACAATTTAAAGAACAGATCGTCAGCCAGGCCGTCCTGGATGCAGATCTGGCGGACCTGCAACGGGCGGAAGCGCAGGTTTCGGAACAGCAGGCTCTGGTAGACAAGAAAGCTATTCGGGCTCCTTTCGACGGCCGTCTGGGTATCCGCATGGCCGACCTGGGACAGTATCTGAATCCGGGGATGAAGATCGTTACCCTTCAGACCCTCGACCCTATATATGTAGATTTTTTTCTCCCGCAGAAGGACATCAACCGGATCACCGTCGGACAGCAAGTGGAGGTCCGGGCGGATGCCTATCCAGAACATGTTTTTAAAGGCATCATTTCGGCCATAGCTCCCAAGGTCGACACGAGTACCCGTAATGCAGCCATCCGGGCAACTGTCCGAAACCCAAAACAGCAGCTCCTGCCGGGCATGTTCACCACCACCCTAATTGAAACGGGCAAATCCGAACGTTTCATCACCATGCCCCAGACTGCCGTTGTCTACAATCCCTACGGGAGCGTCGTTTATCTGGCTGTAGAAAAAGGCAAGGATCCCGAGGGAAAGCCCAACCTGGTGGCCATGCAACGATTCGTCAAGACCGGAGAAACCCGGGGCGACCAGATTTCCATTCTTGAAGGAATTGAAGAAGGAGACCTGGTCGTGACATCAGGACAGATCAAACTGCGTAACGGCACGCCGATCCTGATCAACAACAAGATTCATCCAACGAACGATCCGGCACCGACGCCTATCGATGACTAAATGGGGTATATCCATGAATTTTACCGATATTTTCATCCGCAGGCCCGTACTGGCCAGTGTCGTCAGCCTTCTGATTCTCGCTCTGGGTATACGTTCACTGGATCTTTTGTCTGTTCGGGAATATCCGAAGACAGAAAATGCCGTCGTTACGGTCAGCACCACTTATACGGGAGCCGATGCTGACACAGTCGCCGGATTTATCACCACACCCCTGGAAAATTCCATCGCCCAGGCCGAGGGTATCGACTACATGACCTCGTCCAGCACCCTGGGGTTCAGCATGATCACCGCCAACCTGGTCCTCAATTACGATTCCAGCAAAGCCCTAACGGAAATCAACACCAAAGTCAACGCCGTCATCAATAAGCTTCCACCGGATGCCGAGCAACCCGTCATCGACGTGGAAGTCGGAGAAACCATCGCATCCATGTACATTGGATACGAAAGTGACACCCTGCCGGCAAATAACATTACGGATTACCTGTTGCGTGTGGTGCAACCGCAGCTACAGGCAGTCCCGGGTGTTCAGAGAGCGGAAATCATCGGCGAAAAACTCTTCGCCCTCCGTGCCTGGCTGAATCCGGAAAAACTTGCCGCCTTCAATCTGACCGCCGCCGATGTCTGGAACGCCCTGGCTAAAAACGATTATCTGTCCGCTATCGGGCGGACCAAGGGACAGATGGTTCAAGTCAACCTGACCGCGTCGACAAACCTCGTTTCCCTCGGGGAATTTCGTGATTTGATCGTCAAGCAGGATAACGGGGCGATAATACGGCTCAAGGATGTGGGAACCGTCACGCTCGGGGCTGAGGATTACGACTCCCAGGTGTATCTGGATGGCAAGAAGGCTGTCTACATCGGAATCAAGATCGCCCCCACAGCCAACCTTCTCGATGTCATCCAGGATGTGTACGTCGTACTCCGGCAGATTGAGGAGCAACTGCCGGAGGGCTTGACACAAACTGTCGGCTATGACGCCAGTGAGTTTGTCAACAGCTCGATCAACGAAGTCGTCAAGTCCCTGGCCGAAGCGCTTTTGATCGTGACCCTGGTGATCTTCCTGTTTCTTGGCTCTTTGCGTTCCGTTTTTATTCCAGTAGTCGCCATCCCCCTGTCTCTGATCGGGGCGTTTACTTTCATGCTTGTTTTTGGCTTTACCGTCAACTTATTGACGCTTCTGGCCTTGGTGCTGGCGATCGGCCTGGTGGTAGATGACGCCATCATCATCGTGGAGAACGTAGACCGGCACATGGAGGAAGGAAAGTCCCCCTTGGGAGCGGCCATCATCGCGGCACGGGAGCTTGCAAAACCCATCGTGGTCATGGCTATCGTCCTGATCGCGGTTTTCATCCCCATCGGATTCATGGGTGGTCTCACAGGCGCTTTGTTTACCGAATTTGCTTTTACCCTGGTCGGGGCAGTCAGCATTTCCGCCATTGTCGCCCTGACCCTCTCCCCGATGATGTGTTCCCGTCTTCTTAAAGCCCCCGATTCCACTCAAAAGGGTTGGCAGGCACACCTGGTGAATTGGCTGAATCATAAATTCGGACTATTGAGCGGCCTTTACGAGCGCCTTTTGCATGGCACACTCAATTATGTTCCGGTCACGGTGATTTTTTCCTGCATCGTCATGGTCAGTATCTATTTCCTCTATTCGGGAGCCAAATCGGAATTGGCACCCCAGGAGGACCTGGGTGTCATCATCACCTCATCGACGGCGGCACCTAATTCGACCCTGCAGCAGAGGCATCTCTACTTGCAAGAAATCTATCAAGCCTTTGCCAAGCATTCCGAGACATTCGGAGCATTCCAGCTCGATGTCCCCGGTGCCATCATCTCCGGTATGGTGTTGACCCCCTGGGACGAACGGGAAAAAACCGCAAGTGATCTGCAACCGGCCGTCCAGCAGGAAATCGCCGGTGTCAGCGGATTCAATACCGTAGCCTTCCAGCCGCCCTCCCTGCCGGGAGCCCACGGCTTACCGGTCGAACTTGCCATCCTCACCACAGACCCCTTCGAGCGTCTTAATGAGATCTCTGAAATTTTTCTGAGGGAAGCTCAGGAAAGCGGCATGTTCATGTTCATCGACTCAGACCTCAAATATAATCTGCCGGAATCCAGACTGGTCATTGACCGTGACATGGCGTCTCAACTTGGCCTGACGATGGATGATATCGGCGGCGCCTTGTCGGCCATGCTTGGTGGAGGGTATGTCAACTATTTCAGTCTTGCCGGTCGGTCCTACAAGGTTATCCCGCAAGCCCAGCAAAGGTACAGGTTGAACACGGATCAGCTGAACAACTATTACATTCGTACAGCCGGTGGAAATCCCGTGCCGGTTTCCACGGTCGCTCATATCGAGACCAAGACGGTGCCACAATCCCTTCAGCATTTTCAGCAGCAGAATGCAGCGATGTTTTCCGGCGTACCCCGCCCAGGCATAACCCAGGGGCAGGCTCTGGGCTATTTGGAAAATCTGGCGGAACGTATCCTGCCCCAAGGCTATACGATCGACTACGCCGGCCAGTCACGACAATTTGTCCAGGAATCGGCGGCCCTCATGGTCACTTTTTTCTTTGCCATGATCATCATCTTCCTTGCCCTGGCCGCCCAGTTTGAAAGCTTCCGTGACCCCGTCATCATTCTGGTCTCCGTTCCGCTTTCCATTTGTGGCGCCCTGATCTTCATCAGCCTCGGAATCGGCGGTGCCAGCATTAACATCTACACCCAGGTGGGACTCGTTACCCTGGTCGGCCTGATCAGCAAGCACGGAATCCTGATTGTGGAATTTGCGAACAATCTGCAACGGCGGGGATATTCCAAGCGTGAGGCCATAGAGAATGCTGCTTCCATCCGCCTGCGGCCGATTCTTATGACTACCGCAGCCATGGTTTTAGGTGTTGTTCCCCTGATCACGGCATCAGGCGCGGGTGCTGCCAGCCGTTACAACCTTGGCCTGGTTATCGCCACAGGCATTGCTATCGGCACGCTTTTCACCCTGTTCGTCGTGCCGGCGATGTACATGCTTTTGGCGACGGATCATGCAAAACAACAGGCTAAGGAGAACAGTCATGAGAAAATCACATGACACCCCCCCGCATAACCAACCCTTTCATTGCGGACTGGGCGCATGACGTGGAAGAAGAAACGCTAAAGTCGGATATTCGGTAAACCAGAACATCAAAAAATATTTCTTGGCCATGGCTTTGTCTTGAGAGAATTACAGATTGATTGGCCGTCTGATTTTGCTGGCAGAGATCAGCGATACGAGCTCCAATAGGCCTGTGGAGACGGGGCAGAGCATGGACAACATTTATCCAGAATTATGTTTAGAGACAAACCACCCCCCTCACCTTTCCTGCCAATTCATAAATCCGGGCAACTTCCTCGCTGGAGCTCACATGTTTATGAATGGTCACGCTGATGTATTTCCCGGTTTCCGATGATCGGATACGATAGTCTTCCCCCGGAAAAAAGGCCAGAATCTCCGGCAATTTTTCCGCAGACATAATAAACTTGAAAGGAAACGCGCAAGGCCAACCGTAATGTTCATCCAGCAGCCGCTTAAAGCTGTTCATGTTCTTTTTCATACATGCTCCATTACCCCTTTGCCGGACGGCATTTCCGCCTGTCCGAAATTTCCGCAAGGGCCGTCAGGCACAAGGATTGCGGCCTCCCTAGTGGTGGAAATCATCGAGGGCAAGGGAACCCTCCATCTGGATAACCGTTTGCGATTAAACGCCCGCTATTACGGTGGGTCATAAGGATTGTTTCGGAATAACCTGAATCACATGACATCTCCCAGGCAAAATTCCCTCGACCAAGGTAGTTGGCCGCCCCCCCTGTTGTGCTGCCTAAAGAAGATATCATATCAGCTTCAAAAAATGTCACCATACAGATTGTGGAATGCTCAACGATTTGTACTGAAATCCCTGTTTCTTCATGTAGGTTGGAGGATTTACAATAATCAAAGTGTGGTGATAAAATTGTCCATGCACCCCAGCGATTAGATGGCCGGCAGGAGATCCTGCAGTTCTCCTGCAAATGCCTCATATACATCCTGACTGAACAGGACAAAATCGACGACTTCGATTTCAGGATGGCCGTTTAAATATTCCATCACCGTTTCCAGGGCAACCCGCGCGGCCGAATGCACGGGATAACCGTACGCCCCGGCACTGAGGGCCGGGAAGGCCATGGATTTGATTCCATGACGTGATGCCAGCTCCAGGCATGACATGTAGGCGCTTCGCAAAAGCATCGCTTCATCGTGTCGGCCGTCCTGGTAAATTGGACCGACGGCGTGAATGACATACTTCGCTTTCAAAAGTCCAGCGGGCGTCAGGACTGCACTTCCGGCAGGACAGAAGCCAATTTTTCGGCACGCCTCCATGATGGACGGGCCGCCTGCACGGTGGATGGCGCCATCGACGCCGCCCCCACCCCGCAAACCGGAATTCGCCGCATTGACGATGGCATCCGTCGATTCTTTCGTGATATCGCCAACAACCAAAGACAAAAACGATTTATTAATCCGCACTTTCATTTTATCAACCTCCTGAACCGACAAAGAGTACGGTACGCCCTAGAAGGTCCAGTTGCATCGAAGGGATCTCTCCATGCCCGGGAAAACAGGGTATCCCGCTAAAATACTTTTCTGCAAGGCTTAAGCAAAAAACCGATCCCTTCTTCAGACCGTACATAGCAAAAATTAACCGGCTCCCGTGTCCCGATCCGCCCAAAAAGTGATGAGGTGTCAGGAGCGGAAAGTCCTAGAGCCCCATCTTTTCGCCATCCGGCTTCGTACCCCTGAGGACACGGGGTAAGCAATTGCCGTTGGACATAATCGATGGTCTCCTGTATCTTTCTTGAATCTTCAACCAGTATACCATGAGTTTTCTCATTTCTTTTACGAAAAGACAGGATTAGGAGATCCCATAACAGCGCAAAATTCATATTGTATACGGTATGATTGAAAAATGAAGTTATGCATGTTAATAAACGGAAAATTTTGGTGAATGATTAAAGCAGTGAAGACAGGCAGATCAATTGAAGAAGTCCTGCAGGAAGAGTTTTTGCGGGAACGGGCGGCTGTTTTGGCAAAAGCAGCAGAAAAATTGGTAAGCAATCTGCACCAGCTTGAATATATTGAAGAAGCCATCAAAGATGGCAGCAGGTCCCTGTTTCGCATTCCATGTCAGGAAAGCGGTCTCGGCACATCGGAGACGGAGGTCTCGACAAACGGGGAATTGACAACTGAACAGATCAACCTAAGGATCGATCTGTTCAATGCAGTTCGGGAAAAAGCAAAAACCCATTATTATTACCTTATTGTAACCAGAGAAGCTCTGGGACTGCGGAAGCATCATTGGGTCGAAAAGGTTTACCCCATCCCGCCGAAAAAGGAATATGTGAAAGGCAAATGAAAGATTTATTCCAAAAACAAAGAATAAAAATGGTGGAAACCCAAATTCGTTCCAGAGGGATCACTTCTCCCGCGGTTCTGGCCGCGATGGAAACCATCCCTCGTCATATATTCATCGATGAGGCGTTGCAGGCTCAAGCCTATCAGGACAATCCATTGCCAATCGGAGAAGGGCAGACGATCTCACAGCCTTATATTGTTGCACTAATGACCCAGGCTATGGAAATAACGAAGAAGGATAAGGTATTGGAGATAGGAACGGGTTCGGGATACCAGACAGCCATCTTGGCGGAGCTGGCTGATCAGGTTTTTTCCATCGAGAGGATCGCGAATTTGGCATCCGGGGCGAGGAAATGTCTGGATGCCCTGGGTTATTTTAATGTGGCTATCCGTGTCGGAGACGGCACCTACGGATGGAAAGAGGAGGCACCGTTTCATTCGATTATTGTTACGGCGAGTGGACCGACTTTGCCGAACAACTTATTATCCCAACTCGTTGTTGGCGGCAGAATCGTTCTGCCTATCGGTGATCATCGGATGCAGACTCTCTACAAGGTGACGAGGTTATCGGAAGATCTCGGTGATATCAGGCAGGATAACCTGGGCGGATGCCGTTTTGTTGATCTGATTGGAGATTTCGCCTGGGGCAGCACAGTATACTGATGACAGTGACTCAATAAATCGAAATCGGGACTAGAGCAAATAATAAATTTTGTAGCGAAAATGGGAAGACTTCACAAGCATATAATTTTAATTCCTCTCATTATTTTAGTTCTTTTCGGATGCGTTCGGGATTACGCAAAACCAGAATCGAGGAAAGGATACTATTATGTCATCAAGCCAGGTGACACATTGTATAGTATTGCTAAGGCCAATCGGATAAGCGTGAAAGAATTGTCCGATTCGAACAATCTGACAAATACATTGATCAAAGAGGGCACGGTTCTCTTTGTACCGGCCGAAGCACCCGCTGCGAAGGAAGTCACTCAAAAACCCAAAGAAAAGGAAGAGGGGCAGTCCACTCCCTTTCAGGGGAAGTTGGAGAAGCAAGGCGAAATACAAGAAAAAGCCAGACAAATCAATGACAGGAATAAAGGGACCCCGATTCGCAAACAGGAGGGTGTTGAAAGGGGAAAATTCATCTGGCCTGTGGAAGGCCGGGTTATTTCGAAATACGGCCCACAGCCCAATGGCATGTTTTATAATGGAATTCGCATTGAGACGAAAACAGAAACGGTTGTTCTCGCAGCTTCCGGAGGTCAAGTAATTTTTTCGGCCCTACTGAAAGATTACGGTGAGACCGTCATTATCAAGCATGATCAAAATTATGCCACCGTATACACACATCTCGGGAAAAGACTGGTACAGATTGACCAGCTTGTCAAAAAAGGGCAGAAAATCGCGCTAAGCGTTCCGGGCCCATCCGGAAAGGGAAGTATCGACTTTGAAATCAGACATCACAACAAGACCAAAGACCCCCTCCTTTTTTTACCTTAGGACGATTAAACAAATCAGAGGCCATCCATGGAATTAACTTTTGAACAAGGGCCAATCAGACCTCCCAGTGAAGCGGAAAGCCTTCTAATCAGAGCGACACGAAATTGTCCCTGGAATAAATGCACGTTTTGTCACAGCTATCGTAACTCAAAATTTTCTCTGCGTTCCGTCGAGGAGATAAAAAAAGAAATCGATGCGGTGCATGATACCGCCCAGAGAATCAGGGAATTATCTTGGAAACAAGGGCAAGGCGGGAAAATCAGCGACACGGTCATTCATATGATATTCAACGATTACGGCTACAGTGACGCCTATCGATCTGTCGCGGCCTGGCTTTATTTTGGAGGAAGGTCCGTTTTCCTGCAGGACGCTAATTCAATCATCATGAAGACTGATGATCTTGTTGAAGTCCTGCAATATATAAAAGAGAAATTCCCGTTTGTGAATAGAATTACCTCCTACGGCCGTTCCAAGACAGCGGCAAAAAAAGAAATTAAGGATTTTGTGAGATTAAGAACAGCGGGCCTCTCCAGAATCCATGTAGGTATGGAGAGCGGTTATGACCCGGTTCTGGAATTCATTAAAAAGGGGGAAACGGCGGCGGATCATGTTGAAGGCGGTAAACGCATCATGGCCGGCGGTATTTCTCTTTGTGAGTACATCATGCCGGGCTTGGGGGGGGATCGATGGTCGACAGAGCACGCAATGCATACGTCGGAAGTCCTGAATACCATCAATCCCGACTTTATCCGAATAAGATCACTACAAGTCAGAGAAGGGACGGCGCTTTTCGATACCATGAGAAATAATTTGTTCAGACCTTTGGGAGATGAAGACGTTCTGAATGAAATCAGGCAAATCATTGGAAACCTCCATTGTCAGAACACGTATATCGTCAGCGATCACATTTTGAATCTTTTACAGGAAATCGAGGGGATGCTGCCCGATGACAAGCGGAAAATGCTCGATATCATCGACCGATATTTCGGTATGTCCGAAAAAGACAGGATGATTTACAGGCTTGGAAGAAGAAGAGGCCTTTTTAACAGCCTGGATGACTTATCGAACACGCGACTGTACGAGAGACTGAAAATGATTGTTGAAGAATACGAAAAAAATGACCCCACACAATTGGACAGGGATCTTTACAAATCAATGCATGGTTTTATATGAAATCTTAGCAAACATTCCCTCACGATTCAAAGCGCAAACCTTCTCAAACCGCTTGCCGAGAAGATATCAGCGCAATTATTGACTATTTACCAATTCTGTGGTAGCATGGCGACGATTAAATAAATCCGTAGGATGTATTGACATGTTTAAGATTGGTGATTTGGCGGTTTATCCGGCACAGGGCGTTGGCGTGATTGAGTCGATAGAAAAAAAAGAAATCATGGGTAACAAACAGATGTTCTACATCATGAAAATCATGGGTAACGGCATGAAAATCATGATACCCACCGATTCAGCAGACTCTGTTGGACTGAGAGAGGTAATCCACAAAGATGATATCTCCAAAATATATGATATTTTGAGATGCAAGGACGTAACCATCGATAAGCAAACCTGGAATAAAAGGTATCGTGAGTATTTGGAAAAAATCAAAACAGGTTCTGTTTTCGAGATTGCAAGCGTTCTAAGAGATCTTCTGGTGCTAAAGACAGACAAGAACCTGTCCTTCGGCGAAAGGAAGATCATGGACACGGCCAAGAATCTGCTGATCAAAGAAATATCTGTCGCAAGCAAGCTCGAAGAAACCAAAGTAGAAAAAGACTTGGAGATGCTTTTCACTGTCCAGTAATGCTTTGCAGTTCTTTATTCGAATCCGCATTTTTCCCCTTGCCGAATTGCCGCCTTTTTTCAACTCATCTTTTAGCAGATATGCATTTTATTCAACTTCCCCGCACATTTGAATGATCCCATTGCTTTGTTCTTTAACATTTGGCCGTGTTATTTTGCTACCAGCATCCAGTGTTTCCGGTCGTGATAAATTGAGCCAAAAATGGTCGTGAGGATTGGGATGAGATACTCTCACCGTGGAGATGTCGATGGAGTGCGGCCCAGCGGGAGAGACGGCTCAGGGGGTTCTTGTCCTCTCTCCCTGGCCGCCGGTTGCATCCTCTTTCGGGTTGGAACAATCTTCCCAGTCTCGGGCGATGATTTGTATGCGCAATCTCTTATCTTTCTTTCCTGTATTCGTTGTTACCATTGGCATTCGTATGTACGACAAATCGCCCGATTCACCCAATCGACAACCAAATCGACAACCAAATCGACAACCAGTCAGCGCATGACATAATAGCTGCCCCTAGCCAAACCTTCCCGCCTGATGATTTCAAGCGCAACGAGCTTGCCAATTTCTTTGAGCGCCGCCTGCCTGCTTATTTTAAACAGCGTCGCCGCATCTCCGACAGTTATCCTGCCATTTTTGTTGATATACTCCACAATCCTCATTTGTCTTTCCGTGAGAGCAATCTGGCCTTTCTTTTTCGTCCTGACGCGCTCCACGCTCAAACGAGCGACACGTTCGCGCACAGCGTCTATGCTGATCGCCACCCCTTCAATAAAATATTCCAGCCAACGGGTCAGGTCGCGTTTTTGGGGATCAACAGCCCGCAGCGCCTTGTAGTATTCAGTTCGATCCATATCATAGTAATCATCCAGGCAGAAAAACCGCTTCATGTCAAAACCGCGGAGCCGGAGAATGAGCGCCGCAACGACTCGCGCCGTTCTGCCGTTGCCGTCCACAAACGGATGAATCCGGACAAATTCATAATGCGCTATGCCGGCCATCACCACCGGATCGAGTCCGCGGGCTTTGTCGGAATTGAGCCACTGCACATAATCCTGCATCAGTTGGGGCAGTTCCTTGTTGGTGGGCGGGCGAAAGGATACTTCCCCAGTCAGCCGATTGGCTACCACCACATATTTATTTCTTTCACTTCGGTAAACGCCGTTGTCCTGCGGGTCTTCCAGCGTATTGACCGTCAGCATCCTCTGGATATTTTTGATGACATCTTGATTGATTTCACCATCAGACGCCAGCGCGTCCAATGTTTCCAGCACGCGGATATAATTGAGGACTTCTTCTCTGTCTTTTCTTGCCACCATGATCTTGCGGCCCTGGGCAAGGGCGCTGACCTGCTCCAGAGAAAGGTTGTTGCCTTCAATACTGGTGGAGGAATGAGCGCTGCGGACAATGGCCTCCCGGCGCAGGGATATTTCCCAGCGGGGAATCAGCGGTGCGCCGAGAATCACTTCTCTTGCCGCAGCAATTCGGGTTAAAAGACCAACCATCTGGTCCGTGTATTTGAATTTCGGCTTAAACATAAAGACCGCCTTTTATTCTTTATTCGTCTTCACCATTTTCATCATCGACATTGCCCATGCGGTATTTGATGTCGTGGTTGATGATGAAATCCAGTTCTTCGTCGGTGAGTCCGTAATGCTTCCCCAAAACACAGTCAATTTCATCAATGATAGGCTTACTCAATTTTGGTTGAAATGTTTGAATTGAAAGCGTTCCATGCTTCGCGTAGTTATCGGAACCTATCCCTGGGTGGAACGCAAGACAGGGCGCTTTGGCATCGTCTTCGTCTATCAGCTCGAGAACGCGTTCCGGCTGTGGCCGGAGATTAAAGCCATTCGTGATGCCGTAGAAGTTAATACACCCTGAAAATAACCGGCACAGAAGCACCTGAGACTTAGCAGGTTGTTGAAAAACTGATCTTTCTCAATGTTCCCCCGGTTCTGGTTGCGGGAAAAGCGTTTTTTATGGTCATCCATAAGACGCCCAATCTTAATAGGGAAATCTCCATTTTCCTCTTGACATTGCTTATCATGGATGCCCTCCGAATTGCCTAATTTTCATTAATACAAAGCCGCATTATAATTGGTTAAATACCACTTTCTGTATATCTTTAGAATCAGTCCGCTGTAGCAGAAATTCCAAAGGCTGTGCGCCGGAAGCGATGAGAGTGGCGTTGTCTTCCAGGCCGAAGGTATAAACCGGTTGTTTCCTTTTCAATGCGGCATGGATTGTTTTCCATGTCTTGCCATTGGGGGCGGCATATGGGACAAAAAGAGCATCGGACAGGGCGGCAACCAGATTGTTGCGCTGCACTGCCTGCGAGGCTGTGGTGTGCTGAACACTGTCATCAAACATGGAAAGCACAAGCAATCGTCCTTCATCAATCGCCTGCCTTACCTTTGGGCCAAGACGCATGCCTTTAAGCCTTCTGGCCGGGCAGAGAATGATCGGCTGTTTACCGCGTAATAAAATATCCAGGCAATCGCGTTCCATCGGTGAGAGAAAACCACCCGCAACGGTAACGTCGGCATCCTTCAAAGCACGGACAGTATCGAATGTTTTGAGCACAACGCTGCCGGGGCATTGGATTGAGCAAATCAGGCCCAAAAGATGCTGACGCAAAATAGCGGTTTCGCCCAGCGCATACAGCCCGGCAGGCGCCTCTTTGGCAAGGCGGTTTTTTAAAACCTCCGGATAAAGGCTGTCTGACCGTCTAATGGTATGAACGTTCATATTCTTGATTCTTCTCCTTCATTGACGATCACTCTTAACATGCTGTCCGCCATTTTTATACTTGACGTCGCGTCACGAAAAAGCCATATTCAAACCGCAAGTAATTCCTCATGCGTGGGCTTCCGGACGGTTGCTCGTAAATAGCGCATGGGGTTTTGCATTTTATGGGAAAAGCGGATTTTCCTCCTCGTTTTCTCTCCCCCCCCATGATCATATCAATTCGTTCCTCTCGCACGATGATAAACTTCGTGGCGAAAAAGACTTGTCATCTTGGTTTATTATTCATCTAAAATGGGTATTTTAGACGGGATGTTTTCTTTTTTAATTCTGTTTTCAACGACGGGTGGATTAACCTCAAAGCAGTCGGCAATTTCAATAGCAATATACGACCATATGTCGTCCGGAATCGTTGAAAGCTTCTTAAAGTCTTTTTTATGCTTGGCGACGGTCTCTTGACAAGTCTTGATCAATTGCTGTGTCGGTACAAGTAATTGGCTGGCAAACCATTCACCCTGTGTTTCAAACCAGCTAAGTTCATCGACCGGCATTGATATTCTCCAGCGGGCATATTCTTCAATAGACCTAAATTGCAGTTCCCCATAGCATACCCGATGCAAAACATAGTGGCCCAACTCATGAGCCAACGTGTAGCGGTATTTTTCGTTGAATTGATTGTACTGCACTTCATCGATGTAGATCGTTGTCAGATCGTGGCTCAGAAAACCGCTTAACCCGTGGTCTTTATAGAGCCGGGGAAAGGGAAATATATTCAGGTTCAGTTTTAATTCAATAATTTCCTCAACAGGAACGGGAATATCCTGGCCGGGATGATATTGTTTAAGGAATATTTCAGTCTGATTGCCGATTTCAGTATAACTGTAATAGGGGCATTTGAACATTAGCGCAATTCTCTCTTAATGGATTTAATCAGCTTTTCCAAACCTTCTTCGTCGAGTTTTTTGTTTCTGACGATGCGAAACAACACCGGCAGCGCATTCATCAGTTCCTTATTTGTAACGACATCGTCGGGCAGCTTTCCGGCGCTGGTGATTGCCAAGTCACAGAAATTAAGCCAATCTTCCGATCCTTCGGAAATGCCTAGAGCCATCGCATATTTCAAAAGCATTTCTTTCGATTGCGGCGGTTGAAAAAGACCTCTTTCAATTTTGCTTACGTTACCGGGATCAAAACCATTAATCCGGCAAAACTCCCGTAATGTTAGCCCGTTGCCGATTCTCTTTGCTTTGAAAAAATCGCCGAACGTTTTTGCTATCGCCATATTTATCACCACCTTTCTGTTGTAATAATCTTACAACAGCTTCAGTAAAAGTCAATAGGCAATTTTAGCAGGGGTCAAGCCCCGATTGCGCCGGATATGATCGTCCGGCTGCGGATTGATCTGGAACATTCCGACATTACCGTAGGGCGCGTTCCCCGAACGCGCCGAATATCGCAATGTTTGCGGCGCAATCGGGGATTGCGCCCTACATACCGTCAAAAAGCGGCATCATTAATTTTAACAAACGGATAATCCTGCCAGTGTTTCACCAAATTTTTTCTAACGGGATTATTGGCGATGTATTCGGCAATCGCTCTTAACGATTCCTCCTTACGAACAACATGCTCATAGAAATTGGCCTGCCACAAAGGTTTGACCTCGTGCATCATCGACAAGATGCGCGCATTGTATCTTTTGAAGGCAGCCACCCAGTTGGCAAGCGATTTGCCGTAACCTTCGTTCAGCTTCAATAAAATATGCAGATGGTCGGGCATGATGCACCAGGCAAACACGGTTACCTCTTCCGACACACGCGAGCGAAAATCAATTTCCTGGGCGATATATTGCGCATATTGCAGATTTTGAAAATAAGGCTTTTTGTCGTGCGTGCAGAGCGTCACGAAAAAAACATCATTAGTATTGGAATAATCGTAATCCACCAGATGAATCTGTTTTCGTTTCGGCAGCACTTTCCTCCCGTCGGGCGCGTTCCCCGAACACGCCGAATATCGCAATGTTTGCGGCGCAATCGGGGATTGCGCCCTACAAGCTATTCATCATCGCCGGTGTTTCCCATGCGGTATTTGATGTCGTAGTTGATGATGAAATCCAGTTCCTCATCGGTAAATCCGTAGTGCTTTGATAGAATTTTATCTATCTCGTCAATGATGGTTTTTGATTTACCGACGTAATAATTTACTTCCTTGCGCTTTGTTCCATCTGCACGTGAACGAATACGAACTTTTGCATTCTTTTCCAAATCCGAAAGTAATTTTTTTGCACACAGAATGAATGTGTTTTCTTCAAGAAACGATAATGGGATTGGAATGCAGGATATGTCACCTTTTGTAACATGGTAACAATCTGATAGCGCAATCCATAACCAATAATAGAAGGATGAAGAAAGCAGGCAAGTCATTGGATTTGCGATATTCTTTTGGACATTCAGTTCTTTGTATTCATTGGATAGTTTCTTTTGAATGCACTTTCGGAAATAACGTCCGCCACTATGATAGTATATTGTTTCTATTGGCCCATCTGCAACTATACTGTCAAATCGTTGATTATCTTTAACCTTTACATACAAAGATCGTTCAAGATGGCTGCCTATTTTAGGAATTGCTGCGGTTGTTAAGTCAAAAGTAGAGTCAGCATATGTAATTAATGGGAATAAAACATGTCGGGCTTCTTCTCCCCAACGGTTATAATTGGATGAAAATATCAGTGACCTGGAGTTGACAGATCCAGAAGCAGAAGAGATGCAAATCACAAGATTCATATCGACGCCATTAAATAGCTTCCCTGGGCGCACAGCATAACTACTCACATATAAAAGCGGTTGAGAAGTAATCAGTTGCATTAGAGGCAGCATTCGTGGTGTTGAGATCGCACTTATTGGAATAATCACACCAAGCTTAGCTGATTTGCACTGAAGATGCAGGAATCGCTCAATGCAATAAGAATAAAGATTGCCCGTTGTCTTTACAACATAGCCCGATATTGAGTACTGTCCTGCAATATCAGAAATTTCCACGTAAGGCGGATTCCCAATGATTACATCAAAACCGCCGGCACTCATGATGCCGTAAAACTCGACAAACCAATGGAAGGGTTGATGACTGTCCTTCCATTGAATAAATGCCTGTTCATAAGCTGCTTTTGAACCGCTGTTTTTGGACGTGATGCCGTAGTCTGACGCCAGATTGCGGTCTAGTTCGGCGTTCAGTTCGGCCAGACGATTGCGCAAATCCAGCTTGTCTTTGTGCGTGATCTTTCCGCCGTGCGTGGTTTGTTGGGCGCGAAACTGCCGGAATGCCCTATCGACCATCTCGGCGCTTTCCTCGAACTGCTTGAAGCTGTCTTCCTCCTCGCCCATCAGCAGCCTGCCCTGCACCTGCCTGTCGGATTGGCGCTCTTCCGTAAAGGCCTTGCGCACTTGATCCGCGGTGGCATAACCGACCAATGTATTTCCCGCGCGGATGTTGAAGTCCATATCGGGCAGCGGCTCAATCTGTTCAACCTTTTCCACCTGGGCGACCAGCTTCAGGAAGAGGCGCAGTTTGCAGATTTCCACCGCTTCTTTCATGATGTCCACGCCGAAAAGGTTATTGATGATGATGGACTTTAAAACAAAGTAGCGTTCATTGGGATGTTTGGCAATTTGCGTCAGAACTTTTTTAAAATCCCCGTATTGTTCGGGGTGATGCGGTTTTCCTTCCAGGTCTTCAATAAACCGCGTCATACACGCCAGGCAGTCGCTGTAAAGCGTTTCCAGTATTCGTAAAGCGGCAAAGAGAAAAGCGCCCGACCCGCAGGTGGGATCAAGGATGGTAATTTTAATAATCGCCTGCCAGAAAGCGCGCAGCAATTCCGGCCCTTCGGCATTAACAATCACATCGCTGGCAAACTGCCAGATATCCAGATTCAGTGTGATCAGCTCGTTAATCTGATGGACTTCACCATTTTGCAATTTCTCGCGAATTTCAAGGCAGCGGTTGCGGCGGCAAACGTATTCCCGCCAGGTTTCCGTAACTAATCGCAGTGAATCTCCGGACTGCGCTTGCTGAAGATTGTAGCGTTTGTCATGCATGCGTTCTTCAGGAGTGTGCATGCCTTTTTGCACAAAATCCGGCAAAGCCGATTCCGGCACAATCGAACCGTCATCACTTACCACACCGTGACGGACTGCCGGATAGATGTATCGGTCGGGGTTGTCGCGTAAAAGACGCCACAGGGCGCTGTCCGGCTGAAAGGCAATAGCGCATTTCTTTTGTGCGGCGTCGAAAAGAAAGGGAATTATTGTATTTTTGCTGATGTATTCGGTAATGTCTTCCTTGGTGTAGTAGGCGCCCATCTGCTTCTGGTTGATATACTTTTCAAAAATGTAGCCGACAACATCGGGATTGATTTCATTATCGGCGCGCAGAGGCCGTTCGTCCAGGTGCCAGCGGTACTGGTCAAAGAAATCAAAGAGCTTTTCAAAAGCTTCATCGGGGATGTCTATTTCGGTGTACTTTTGCTCGAGGTCGTGGACTTCAAAAAATCCTCCGTTGAGAAAAGGCACACGGCCGAGCAGTTTTTCCAATTCGGAATCAAGCTTGCGTTCGCCGGGCGCTTTGCCCAACCCTTCGTGAAAGAGTTTTAGAAGAAAATAACGGTAGAAGGATAAAAACTTGTCTTTGCCCCGCGCCTGCTGAACCAATTTCAGCCGATTGCGCAGATATTCCGTATCGCCATCGAGAAAGCCCTTTTTCTGAATGAAATAAACTGTAAAAATCAACCTCTTCCCAGACAGTCAGTTACTCTTCGGCGAGGCAGTTTACACCACCTGTTCTTGTTTTGTTAGCTCTTTGACAGCAAGAGCCGCTTCAATCGTTTCAATGGGTCGTCTGCCCATGTTGCGATAGCCCCGGTGAGGTCTTTCGTAATTGTAGTGATGGAGCCATCTGTCCAGATTCTCCTGTAGTTCCTCCACGGAGGTGTAGAAGGTGTTCCGGAAGGTCTCGCGGAAGAACTCATCGAGAACGGTCCGGTTGAAGCGCTCCACAAAACCATTGGTCCTGGGACGGGCCACCTTGGTT
>Ga0172382_10000988_pt1 | contig 52544 bp, 50 predicted proteins | sample Leawel138RmetaG_FD_122245 | JGI IMG/M metagenome (GOLD analysis project Ga0172382, IMG submission 122245) | Leachate microbial communities from a municipal landfill in Southern Ontario, Canada - Leachate well 138R metaG | ecosystem: Engineered > Solid waste > Landfill > Unclassified | place... | reverse complement strand
TGGACTCATTTCTTTCCTCCTTTCGGAAGTCGATGTCTGGTTACATCGAATTATGAGTCAACGATACTGCCTGAAACCACTCCCCGGTTACTTTTAATGTGAGGCAATTCGCCTACGGAAGTCACCCTTGCAATTAGGGGGCTGTTCCCTTACTATGGCCCATCAATTGATGCCAAAATTGTTGGTGGAGGTAGTAGCGTAGCGTGTCAGTGAAGCTTGTCCATGTCGCCTTGGGTCATGCCGTTTCGTCCTGGAAAAACACTCTGGCGGAGATACGGGAACGCAGGGTTGTCGAGCGGATGTGGGAAGGGGATCATACTGTCTGGAAGACAAGTCCTGAGGAAATTGTCAACCGCCTCGGTTGGCTGCGAAGCGGTGGTGTGTTCAAAGATCATTTCCCCCAGGTAGAGGCCTTTGTATCCCGTGTCCTAGCGGACGGGTATCGGCAGGTGCTCCTTTTGGGCATGGGCGGATCCAGTCTGGCCCCGGAGATCTTCCGGAAAATTCTGGGAATCAGGGCGGGGTATCTCGACCTGTCTGTGTGTGACACGACAGCGCCGGCGACGATTGCGGCCCTGGGCGCCTGGACTGAAACAAAAAAGACCCTGTTCGTTGTGTCCACAAAGTCCGGGGGCACCGTGGAAACCCTGTCGGCCATGAAGTATTTTTACCGACGGACGGCAGGCCGTCAGGGCGAGAAACATGCGGGGCTGCATTATGTCGCCATCACGGACCCTGGGAGCAGCCTTGTCGGTATCGCCATGGCACAGCGATTTCGGCGGATTTTCTACGGCGACCCCGACATCGGTGGACGCTTTTCTGCCCTGTCCGTCTTCGGCCTTGTGCCGGCGGCTCTCGTCGGAGCAGATATCAGCTCACTTCTGGAATGGACCGACGAACGTTTATCCCCTGTCGTCAAACTCGGTGTGGAAGTGGGCGCCATGTTGGGGGTAATGGCCGAATCGGGATGCAACAAGGCGACGTTCGTTCTTTCTCCGGCGTTGTTGCCCTTTGGTGACTGGCTTGAACAGTTGATCGCCGAAAGCACGGGAAAGGAAGGAAAGGGCATTCTGCCCGTTGTCGGAGAACCTCTCGGGGCACCCGGAGATTATGGAAGGGATCGTTTTTTTATCGGACTGAGCCTTCGAGGCGAAGAACCCGTAACCGGTCTCGCCATTTTAAACAACGCGGGACAACCGGTTGTGGAGATGGTGATTGATCACCTCCAGGATCTCGGAGAGTTGATGTACGTCTGGGAAGTGGCGACCGCTGTGGCCGGATACGTACTGCAAGTGAATCCCTTTGACCAGCCCGATGTGGAGACAGCCAAGCGGTTTACCCGGGCAGTCATCGCACAGCTTCAGTCCCCGTCCGCGGAAAAACCGGTGCTAGTCGATGGAGATATTTCCATTTACGGAAAGATCCCATACGCCCCCGATGCCGGGGACGCCCTCATCACTTTTTTACGTTCCGCGGCGGAAGGACATTATATCGCTCTCCAGACCTATTTGCCCCCGGAACCCCATCTGACGGAAATGTTGGATGAACTACGCCTGCTTCTTCGCAACCGGTACCTTGTGGCGACAACTGTTGGTTATGGACCCCGTTTTCTTCATTCGACCGGTCAGCTTCACAAGGGCGATGACGGCAGGGGATTATTTATCCAGTTCACGGGGGACAACCCTGTGGATTTGCCCATTCCCGACTCTATGACAGGTCCGGGGGCCTCCCTGACTTTCGGCATCCTTCAATTGGCCCAGGCTGAAGGGGACGCCCGTGCCCTGGAAAGCCGGGATCGCCGGGTGATCCGTTTCCATTTCTCCCGGGACAGTCGAAAAGGTATCCGGACATTGATCTCTCGTTTGCAAAAGGAACCGATATGACCCATAAACACCGGAGAAACCGACTCGATCGGGAGAAAAGCCCCTATCTGCTCCAGCACGCGGATAACCCCGTGGACTGGCATCCCTGGGGGGAGGAGGCGTTTACTCTGGCTGCGGAAGCGAACAAGCCTGTATTCTTGTCCATTGGCTATTCCACCTGCCACTGGTGTCATGTCATGGCACGTGAGTCCTTCGAGGATGAAGTCGTGGCGGCACTCTTGAACGAAACCTTTGTCTGCGTCAAGGTGGACCGAGAGGAGAGGCCGGACATTGATAAAGTCTATATGGCCGCCTGCCAGATGCTGACGGGACAGGGCGGCTGGCCTCTGACCATCATCATGACACCGGAAAAGGCTCCTTTTTTTGCAGCCACCTATATACCCAAGGAAAGCCGCTCCGACAGTATCGGTTTGATGGATCTTACATCCCGTATTGCCGAATCATGGCGTGGCAATTCCGAACGTTTCCGTCAGTCCGCCGAGGAGATTGTCGCCTCCCTCAATCACGTTTGGCACGCCTCTTCCGATGGGGAGCTGCCCCAGGATGTCCAGAACCAAGCATTGGCCCAACTGGTGGAACAGTTCGATGACCTCTTCGGTGGTTTCGGTACCGCCCCCAAATTCCCCATGCCGCACCAGCTTCTTTTCCTACTCCGCTACGGCAGCCGGACCGGTGAAGCCAAAGCGATCCGCATGGCGGAAAAAACCTTGCAGGCTATGGCGGCTGGCGGCATCCATGACCAGTTGGGAGGCGGTTTCCATCGTTACAGCACCGATCCCAGATGGCTTGTCCCTCATTTCGAGAAAATGCTCTACGATCAGGCCCTTTTATTCCTGGCTTACACGGAAGCCTTTCAAGTGACCGGGAATGTTTTTTTTCCCGAGGTCGCGGAGAAGATATTTGCCTACGTACTTCGGGATATGACGGATTTGCGGGGTGGTTTTTACTCCGCCGAAGACGCCGACAGCGAAGGCGAGGAGGGCAAATTCTATTTATGGACTCAGCGCGAGTTGGAGGAGCTCCTTTCTGACGAAGACGCCAGGGTTGCCACACACTATTTTGCCGTCGAACCGCAGGGAAATTACACCGACGAGTTGAAGGGTGGGTACACCGGGTACAATATCCTGCATCGTCAACAGAATTTGGCGGATCTGGCGGCCAGGCTGAAAATGACGGAGGATGCGCTCCGCCAAAAGGCGGCAGCCATCGCCCAAATACTCTTCAAACACCGGGAGAAAAGGAGCCGTCCCCATCGGGACGACAAAATCCTCACCGATTGGAACGGTCTCATGATCGCCGCCCTGGCACGGGGCAGCCGGGTTTGCCGTAAAAAAGCCTACCTCGATGCGGCGAAGTCAGCAGCGAATTTCATTCTGGACCATCTCATGGACAGGAACAGACGGCTTCTCCATCGCTGGCGGGATGGTGAGGCGGCCATGCCGGGCAGTCTTGACGATTACGCTTTCTTTATCTGGGGTCTGATCGAACTATATGAAGCGGATTTTGATCCGCGGTGGCTGGACACGGCCCTGGAACTGAATGACGATCTGATTCGGTGTTACTGGGATGAAGAACGCGGAGCCTATTATTTCACCCCCGCCGATGGGGAAAAACTCCTTCTGCGGCAAAAAGAGATTTACGACGGCGCCATCCCGTCCGGTAACGCCGTGGCCTGCCTGAACCTGATCCGCTTGGGAAAAATGACGGGGCGGCACGACCTGAAGGAGCGAGCCAGTCTTTTGCTTCGATCCGTTGCCGGGGCGATTCGTCAGATGCCGGGGGGGTGCGCCCAATTCATGACAGCCATCGATTTTTTGGCCGGGCCATCCTCCAAGGTCGTCATTGTCGGCGTGCCGGGGAGGGAAGACACCCGAATCATGTGTGAAACCTTGAACAGTCATTACTTGCCGAGGTTGGTTATCCTGTTCCGACCTGCCGGTGCGATGGACCCGCTCCTTGTTGAACTGGCGCCTTATGTGAGGGATATGGCTATGATAGACCGTAAGGCGACGGCTTATGTATGCGTCGATCAGACCTGTTTCACCCCCACTTCAGACCCCATGGAGATGATCCGCCGCCTGAAGGGGCCGCCGGTGAAATGAGTTTTGATGAGAACGTTTGCTTTGAACAGCAAATTCCTCTGATTGTCCGACTGGAAGGAACAACCCTCAGATAGGTTACTTCGGGCTTTCCCCGAGGTCTGCTGGCAGTACAAAACAAAAGAGTCCGTCCGTAGAGAACTCGGGGAGATTTTTGTTGGCAGGTTGCTTTGCGGAGGAGGCAATCACGCCGTGCCTTCGGCGGCTATAATTCATGGATTCGCGGTGACCGCAATAAAATCAAATAATTGTCCAAGCCGGCTGCGTGGAACTTGTCCCGGATCATCGCCTCAAGGGTACGACTCACGTCGGTGCCGGGGCGGGGGGGGTGGCACCGGAGAACGAACCGATTGCCGTATTTAAGGAAACTCGCGCGAACCATATCCCGGGCCAAGTAAATCACCCCGGGCAGTGAAACCGTCTTTTCCTCCAGAATAACCGTCTGGGCCAGAACAATCGTCTGAAGAAAATCCGGAAGGCCGAACTGTTTGATGATCTTAACCGCCAGATAAGGATGATATGTCTCAGTAAAAGTTTCGTCAATTTCCTCTGATTCGGGTTCGATTGTCTTTTTGTACAGCGCCATCATTTGCCGCCCGATTTCCAGAAACAGTCCCCCCAGTTCCGCTCGCTGGGCGGAAATGCCCCGAAACCCCATTTGCCAAGCCAGTATGCCGGCCATGACAGATGTGGCGAAACTGCGGGCGAAAAGTCGTTCGGCCTCCGGATCCCAGTTCGCGAACAGCTGGAAGCCTATTTGCATGATCATGACTTTCGTCTGCTGTGTGCCTAGGCGGGAGATGACGTCGTAAAAGGTTGACGCCTCGCCGCGCCTCAGGTTTCCCGTATAAACGGAACCGGCAATATCGTGTAGCCTCAACCAGAGAGCTTCGCCGATCTTATCCCGGGCTGCGTTGATGGCCCGGCGGTCAGCCTCCAGGTTGTCCAGAATGATGAAAATGTCAGGATCGAAAAGCTGGTCCTTGACCAGTTCCATCAGTTTGGCATCGATTTCATCGATCAGTTGAAAGGCCCGAGCATCGTCCATAAATTTAATTCTTCCTGTGTTACCATGAATCCCAACTCACGGGTGGTACCCTTTTCATGATCCGTTTTCATGACCAGTACTGGTACACTATTGCATGACCGGTGACATGTGCTTGATTCAGTAAATCAATGAAATGGTTTTCATGTCATACGGCCGGTTCATCACCTGAAAAGGTCCCTGTCTCGCTCCCTCTTATGGGGCCACAGCCAGGACTGTTTCAGGGAGTGGGGATGCAGTTCGATATGATGTCCTTGAAGGTTTCTGGAACCGAAACCACCCGGTTTTTCGTATAGTCGAAGCAAAGCATGCCGGTCTTGGCCCGGACCACCTCTTTGCCCGTCTTGACGTTGGTCATCCGGTAGAAGAGGTCGAACCCATATTTATCGAGATCCGAAACGGTGATTTCAATCACCAGGACATCCCCGTGGAACGCCTGGGAAAGATAGGTGATCACTGAATCAACCATGATAATCCCGGGACCGCCGATATCGGATTCCTTGAATCCGTACCGCTTGAAAAACTGAAGACGCGCCTCGTGTAGAAGTGCAAGAACCGCATCATTCCCGAGATGGTTTCCGTAGTTAATATCGCTGATCCGAACGGAAATTTCCGTAGCGAACATGAATTTTTCCGGTACCTCCAGTTCAATACGCGCCATGGTCTATGGATCCTCTTTGGGAGATAGTTTGTCTCGCGTCCACTGTCGGTGTTCATCCTTGAGGTGTTCGAACAGACGGTTCAGCGGCCATTGAATATTCTGGGCGGTCAGGCCGCAGAAGATGGGCCGTTCGATCTCCGGCGACGGAAAACCATTCAGGGCCGCATCAATCTGTTCCTTGTTAAAAGCGAGAAACATGATCATCTTGTCCGTCCTGTCCTCGTAAAAATCATCGGGACCGCTGTCAAGAATATCGGCGATCGTTCGATTGCTCTTACCCGAGGCACTGATGACGAAGATGGAATCGTTTAATACACGGTCAAGCGTTTTTTCGATCTGAAGCGCGTTCTCCCGATTGTACCCGTAAATCAGGATGCCGATAGGACCTTTCGTGCGGACCTCTTCTTTCTCCCGGAGAATTCTCGAGCAAATAAAATGCCGGTTAATCACATATAAAAGGGGTTTGAAAAAATAGCCGGTATAGTTTATGAGCTTTCATGGGAAATGGCAACCCAATTCGCAGAAGGGGCAATGCCAAAAACACTCAAGGATTTGTTATTATCCCCATTTGGCAGAGAGGAGAAGCGATCAATCGAGGCATTCACCGCATCCACGCCACGGTCAAGGCAGGTCGCTCCATCATCTGAAATCATCGTTGGGGGTCGTTATTCCAAGGGCCATATCTTATCCGTAATTGACGAGAAAAACATGATCCGGACCGGCGTAGGCTGTTATTTCATTTATGTTCTTATTAACAATTGACGGCGCCGTGCATTTCTCTCTTCCGAATGTCTTATGGGGACGGGGGAATATCCGTGGCTATCCTTTCAAGGCGATCCGGGGTGCCTATGCTGGAGGATCTGAAAATGATGCGGCGTATCGGAATAGGGGAGGGGCAAATTTTACGACGGTACGGACCCGTTTTCATGTCCCTGCGACACCACGGGGAAAATCCTTTCCATACCATGTTACAGGAAAGAAGGATTCCTTCAACTCCGGGTTTCAGGGAGCAAAACACAATGTCCGTTCCAGATTTGCATGTAATCAATCTCCCGAACATCTCCGGTAATCCGGCAGGTTCATACGGAGAGGAGTCGATTCCATGAAGGGCACTCTTGTGAATTGCGGCACCATTCTGATCGGCAGCGTTTTGGGAATTGCCTTGGGGCAATATGTTCCCGAACGGTTTCGTACGATCATGACGCAGGCTTTGGGATTGGCTACGATTCTCATCGGGGTTCGCATGGCTGTTGCCGGCAGCGAGGTCCTGCTGACAGTCGGATGCCTTTTGTGCGGTGGTGTCCTCGGCGAATGGATCAATGTCGAAAAATGGATTGAAAAGGGCGCTGAAAGGCTGAAAAAAAACTTTGCGTCCGACTCTACAACCTTTGTTCATGGTTTTGTCACGACATCGATTCTTTATCTGACAGGCCCTATGACCATTGTCGGGTCCATTCAGGACGGTATCTCCGGCGATACGTCGACCCTTTTTCTGAAAGCGATTCTGGATGGTATTGCTTCGATCGCTTTCGCTTCTATCTACGGCATTGGCGTTGCCTTTTCGGCCCTTTCCGTACTTATCGTGCAGGGGGCGATCACAATATCCGCCTCGTATCTTATTTTTTTGAAAGATCCTGCCGTGTTGCATCCCGTAATATCCACCGGAGGGATCATGATTGTCGGGATCGGGTTGAACCTGATGAATGTCACCCGTATCAGGGTGGGAAACTTTTTGCCGGCTCTTCTTCTGGTTCTCGCATGGGTTAGCTTTGCCCGATAACCATTCGAGAATTTCCCTTCACCCAATCGGGTGATGCCGTGTTGCAAAGGCAAAGTGCATAAGGTATCCGTTAGACCGGAAGGGTTGATCACTGCTCTGGTTTACAGATTATACTTGGCAGACAAGATTACCCAACTCTACGGAAAAGGTGTCGTAATTTACCGAGTAGTCAACGGGACATTCGATAACAGCAGGGTTGTCGGACGCGAAGAAGTCGGACAGGACCGCAGCCAGATCATCGCCTCTTTTGATTCGGTATCCCGTAATGCCGAAACTTTCCGCGTATCGCACAAAGTCGGGGTTGCCGTAATCCGTCACAAAGGGGGGAAAGCCTTTTTGTCTTTGTTTCCACTTAATGAAGCCGAAGGCGTTATCGTTCAGGATAAGTATCACCAGGGGGAGATCGCAGCGACGGAGTGTTTCCAGTTCCTGCGAGTTTATCATGAAGCCGCCGTCACCGCAGACGGCAAGGACTTTCTTCTCCGGTGCCAGCATTTTCGCTGCCAAGGCGGTCGGCAATCCTGCGCCCATGGTCGCTAGGGCGTTATCCAGCAGAAGCGTATTCGATTCGTAGGTAGGATAAAGACGACTGAACCAAAGTTTATAAATGCCGTTGTCGAGAGCCAGGATATCTCCTCTTCCCAGCGTTTCCCTTACTTTGCGGACGATGGTTTGAGGGGGCGGTGGCCAGGTGTTTAGGATGTCGGCATCTATTTTAGACTGAATGATTGCCCGCGTTTTAGCGAAAACGGGAAAGCTTCTTTTTTCAGGCAGCCTTTTCCCCAGCTCGCGAATGGTAGTGGCAATGTCTCCGATGATCTCGAGGTCTGGGTTCAAGTTGGGATCCGTGTCAGAGGGGGCAAAGCCGATATGGATGATCGTCCTGTTCACTGAATCGTTCCAGATCGAGGGCGGGTATTCAACGGGGTGATACCCGACGGTGATGACGAGATCGGCCCGGTCCATGCCGCAGTGAACATAATCACGCAGATGGATGCCCGTGGCGAAGAGGCTGGTTGAACAATCATCGGGGATGATACCTTTCCCCATCTGGGTATGGACGACATAGATGCCCGTTTGCTGGATGAAATCGAACAAAGCCCGGGATATGAGGGGACGGTTTGCCCCGCCTGCAATGAAGATAAGCGGCGTTGAGGCCTGTCGAATCATTTTGGCGGCCCGGTCCAGGATGGTCTGGTCCGGCGCGGGGTTGTATAATTCCTGGCGTTTCTGAATGGCGGCATCTGTTCTTTCCCCGGCGAGATCTTCCGGAAATTCGATATGGACTGCGCCCGGTCGTTCTTGTTCCGCCGTTTTGAAGGCGCTTCTGATGATGGTCGGAATCATGTCGGCATCCATAATAGAGACGGCCATCTTGGTAATCGGTTTCATCATGGAAACAATATCCACCAGTTGAAACTTGCCTTGGCGGTTATGGCGCAGTGCCTTCTGCCCTGAAATGGAAATGATCGGTGCCCCGATCAACTGACCGTGGGCGATTCCAGTAACCAGGTTGGTCGCACCCGGTCCGAGGGTGGACAGGCATACACCCGCCCGCCCGGTCAGCCTGCCGTGCGTCGCCGCCATGAAAGCTGCTGCCTGTTCGTGGCGGGTTACGATAAATTTGATGGAGGAATTGCGTATGGATTCAATCAGATCCAGGTTTTCTTCACCGGGGAGACCGAAGATATAAAGGACCCCCTCTTCTTCCAACTGCCTGACAAATAAATCCGAAGCCTTCATGAATGAATCCTTCCTTGGTTACGACCATTGCGTTGCCTTGTTTTATTCTCACTAAAATCCTATTATTTGCAATCGTTTTTAGAAAAAATATGACGGTAATCCACCAGGTAATTGCACGTTGTTCGCTACACCTTGACATTCTCCATGTCATCAGGACAGGAGGTTGCCCCTGCGTTGCGAAAGCGCTAAAAAATATGTAAATTATCCACAATGTTTGATAGAACCCATGGTGGGTTGTTTATCCGAGCAGTCAACGGGTTCCGGATTATCCAGCCTGAAGGGAGCAACGGGCATGCCTGAGCGGCGAGAAAAACGGTTGACGTCACGTATAGTGAGTCTGGAAGAGCAGCTTGCGGCGTTGCGAAGTGCCGAGGTGGTATTGAAGACAAGTGAAGATCGTTACCGCAAGATTTTTGACTACGCTCCCGTTTCAATTCGGGAAGAGGATGTCACGGCCCTGGAAGCGGCGTTTGACAAACTCCGGGCGCAGGGGATCAGCGACTTTCGTCGGTATTTTGATGAACATCCGGATTTTCTCGATAAAGCGCAGAAATTGATCAAGATAGTGACCCTCAATGAGGCCACGCTTGCCCTTTACGGCGCCAAAAGCCGAGAGGAACTGGTCGGTGCTCTGGAAAGAACCCTGGTGCCCGAATCCATGTCGGTCTTCCGTGAAGAGTTGGTGGCATTCGCGGAAGGCAAGGAAACATTTGAGGGTGAAAACATCAACCAGACCCTCGATGGACGCAGAATCAACATTCTCGCTAAAATCATCTATCTTCCCAAGCCTGGCAAAAGAGAAAAAGTTGTGGTCTGTACGGTGGACATCACTCGAGAAAAGCAGGCCATGAAGGCGTTGGAAGAAGAAATTCTCCAGAATCATCTTATTCTCGAGACAGCCCTCGATGGGTTTTTTATTGCCGATACGAGGGGTAAAATCAAGGAAGCAAATTTGGCCGCCTCAAGAATCACAGGATACGATCGCCATGAACTGATGAAGATGAATCTCAAGGATATTGATGGATGCGTTATCACGTCAGCCGACAAGAAACAGGGCAAGATGCGGAGCTTTCGTCTACATGAACGGTTCGAGAGGACATGCCGCCGGAAGAGCGGAGAGATGATTGATATCGAGGTCAGCCAGAATTTTCTGGAGATCAATGACGAAAAGTTCTACTTTTACTTTTTCAGCGACATCAGCAATCGTAAAAGGGCCGTGGCTGAACTGCATGAAAGGGAAAAAGAACTGGCTGAGCAGTCACAGAAACTGGAGGAAGCGAACGTTGCTCTTCGGGTGTTGTTGAAACGGGTTGAAGCGGATAAGAGAATCCTTGAAGAAGATGTCATGTTCAATATCAAGGATTTGGTCTTCCCCTATCTGGACAAATTAAGAAAAACCGGGCTAAGTACAATCCAAACATCATATCTGAGTGTCATCACATCAAATTTGAAGGAGGTTATTTCCTCCTTTCCCAGCCATTTGCACAACCAGTTTTCGGAACTGACCCCCTCGGAAATCCAAATTGCCAATCTGGTCAAACAGGGAAAATCGAGCAAAGAAGTCTCCGAAATTCTTGGCCTGTCGCCACGGACTATTGAAACCCACCGGCGGAATGTGCGTAAAAAACTCGGTATCCGCGGTCATGGAACCAACCTGAGAACCCACCTGTCCAAATTGGATAATGGGTAGAAAACATACTCATTTATTACCGAATTATCAAGTCTGGTTTTCCGCCTGAATGGCCGTAATAATGACCTAAAATGATTAAAGAATTCAATTTCAATGACAGTCGGGAATGTCCGTTGACGCCATCAGAAAACGTAAAAATTCCAACACAACTGGAAATCCAGACAGAGAAAGGAGATACGAAATTGGCTGACGAACTTGGTGTGAAACAGGTAAAATCGGTATGTAACATGTGTCAGGGGGCAGATACCGGTCTCATTGGTTATTCAAAGGATAATGTCCTCTTGAGGGTAGAGGGGGATCCGGATTGTCATCCCTGCTACGGCAGAATATGCGCCAAAAGCCAGTCCACTCCTTTCCAGCTCAATAACCCCAACCGGGTTCTAAAACCGATGATGCGGACGAATCCCGAAAAGGGGATCGGCGTCGATCCGAAGTGGAAGGAGATTTCCTGGGACGAGGCCTATGACATGATCGTCCCGCGATTGAAGAAGATCCGGGAAGAGAACCCCCTCAAACTGTGCCTCAACTCGTTCGATTACCCATCGTTGGATATGGCCGGTCCCCTGATGATGGGCTTCGGGGCGCAGTTTTACTTCGGCGGGGCGACTTGGTGCGGCTGGTACCATAATGTCTGCTACCAGTGGCATCTGAGCTTCTTCCGGGAGGCCGATTATGAGAAGTGCAACTACCTGCTTCTCTGGGGAACCCAGGCCGGGCATATCCTGGATGCCCTTCCTGTAAACTCGGCGAAGAAACTGGCGGATGCACGGGCCAGAGGCATGAAGATGGTCGTTATCGACCCGGTCTGTACACCCTGCGCCGGGAAGGCCGACGAGTGGATTCCCATTAAACCGGGGACCGACGGTATGCTGGGTCTGTGTTTCCTGAACCTGATGATTAATGAATACGGCCTGATCGACAGGGAATTCATTAAGACGAAAACCAACGGTTCTTACCTGATCGGACCGGACCAGCACTACGTAAGGGACAAGGAAACGAACAAGCCCATGGTCTGGGATCTGGATAAGAACAAGGCGGTTCCCTTCGACGAGGGATCTGCGAATCTCTCTCTGGCCGGTGAATATGAGGTCAACGGAGTCAAGTGTCACCCTGCTTTTGAGCTGATGAGCAACCATTTCAAGAAATACACGGTTGAAAAAGCGTCTCAGGTAACGACGATTCCTGTGGATACGATCCGGCGCATTGTAAAGGAATTCGGCAAAGCCGCGCAGATCGGCAGCACGATTGTTGTGGACGGGGTGGAACTGCCCTATCGTCCGGCGACGCTACTGACCGGGAAGGGAACGGCGAACCACCGCCGCTCCAACCATACCATTTTTGCGATTGAGATGATCAATGTTCTGATCGGCGGCGTGAATGTTCCCGGCGGGGTCCTGGGGATCAGCACGAATTATAAAAAACGCTGGGGCATCCAGGCGGACACCGACGGGATCAACCTTTCTCCGAACGGCACCTACTGGCACTTCGGTGCGTTCGATTCCTATCCGGCGCGTCCGGTCCAAAAGCCCATGACCTATGGTCTTTTCGACCTCACCCCATGCAACTCCTTCAGTGACAACTTCTGGCCTATTTCGATGGAGAATCCCAAGAAATTCGGCCTTAATTACGATATTGAATTTTTTATCACGGCCCACACGAATCCCATCGCCGGCTACATCAGCCCCCTCCTCATGGCGGAGTTGTTCAAGAAAATCAAGTTTGTCCTTCAATTTGCCCTGGAAATCAATGAGGCAACGGAGATGGCCGATCTGGTTTTGCCGAATGCCCACTGGGCGGAGCGATGCGATCCCTTTGCCAATCTGCCCTTCAAATTCCAGGGCGTGGGAGAACAGGATTGGTACTGGTTTTTCCGGCGTCCCATGGTCCAGCCGCCCAATCCGGAGATCAAGCATTGGATGGATATCATGCTGGAAATCTACGATCGGGTCGGCTGCATGCCGGATCTGCTCAACTGGTGCAACATCCTGTGGTCTCTGAAGCCTGAAAACGCCTTTGATCCCCAGAAGAAATACACCCGCCTGGAGATGTACGATCACTTCATGAAGGACCGCCACGGTGTGGGAATCGACTATTATGAAAAAAGCGGCACCCAGGTCCTCACGATGAAAAAGGAGGTCGATGAGAAGTATCCCGGTCCCTTTGTTCCGGGTCGATACAATATTTTCATGGAGTACTGGATTAAAGCGGGTGAGGACGTCAAGCGCGTGGTTACGGAGATGGGCTTGGAGAAGGAATGGGATACGGACGATTACAAGCCGCTGTTGGATTGGTCACCCGGCCGGTCTTTTGAGCCGAAAGGGGATTACGATCTCCACTTGGTGAATTACAAGACGGCGGTTCACAGCGGTTCCTGGTCGATGAGCAATCCTGTCCTTCTGGAAATCGGGCACACCTATCCCTGGATCTACGGGGTGATGATCCATCCGGACCAGGCCAAGAGAAAAGGCGTCAATGATGGAGATGAGATCTGGATCGAGTCGGAGTACGGTTACCGGGCCGGCGGCAGGGCACACGTGACGGAGGGCATCCACAGTGACTGCATCGGCATATCGGGCGTCGGCGGGCGGCTTGCTTATGGCGAACCGGTCGGAAGAAAGGAAGGACCGTCCTGGAACATGTTTTTCGGGCAGCACCTAGACAACATGGACAAGATGAACAGTTCTCTGGACTCCGCCATCAGAGTCAAAATATACAAGGCATAGGAGGTAAACCGTGATCAGATATGGAATGACCATTGATTTGAAGCGATGTATCGGATGCCAGTCCTGCACCATCGCATGTAAGATGAAAAATGGAACGCCTCCGGGCATCTTTTATCGGAAAGTTTTTGAAAAGGTGACCGGTAAATATCCGAATATAAAGCGCAGTTACATACCGACGAATTGTATGCACTGCGACGATCCGCCGTGTGTGCGGAACTGTCCATCCGGTGTTTTTTCCAAGCGGGACGACGGGGTCGTGATTTATGATCCCGGCAAATGTTATGGTGCGCGGGTATGCCGGATGGTGTGTCCTTACGAAGCAATTTCGTTTTTTGAGAAGGTGGAGCCCTATTTCCCGAATGGATTTACGCCGATCGAGAAGTACTGGGATAATGCGTCCAAGGAGGGAACGGCCGGGAAATGTGATTTCTGTATCGACCGGGTGACAACCGGTCTGCAGCCGGCATGCGTGAAGACGTGCCCGACGGAAGCACTGAAGTTCGGTGATCTGAACGATCCCAACAGTGACGTTTCAAAACTCATTCTGGCCCGGGGCGGGTACCAGATGCACGCTGAACTGGGTACGAACCCGTCGGTGTATTATCTTCCATAGGAGGTCAACCATGATATCGAATGAGGCAACCAAACGCGTTGAAGCGCTGCCGCACTATACGCGGCTTATTCCGGAAAGCCAGGAGATTGGCTCTCAGTATAAGACGCAGACAGACTGGAAGTTGGTCGAAGTGCTTTCTTTCTACCTGGGAGGTGTCGGCACGGGACTTTATCTTTTGTCCCAGGTATTTGATTATGGGATCGGCTTGATTGTGGGGTATCTGCTGGTCGTTGTTTGTAAGAACGGCGCCCATCTGCTGGCTTCCTCCAAGCCTTTCCGGGCCATGGGCGTATTAAGGAAACCAGGGACCTCCTGGATCAGCCGGGGGGCATACGGCATTTTTACTTTTGCTGTCCTGGGGCTGATTGACATCGCCTTCAGAACAGGGATGGTAACGGTTGAAAATGTCATTCTGGCCAATGTGGTGTCGATTCTGACGGCCCTTGCCGCCTTCTTCATCATGGCCTATGTGGGCTTTGTGTTTGCGGAAGCACGTAATATCGGCTTCTGGAATTCACCGATTATTCCGGTGCTGATCATCAGCTACTCTTTCTGCATGGGTTATGCCTTGTTTCTGGTGCTGGCTCCGTTTACAGCGGATCAGTTCGGCTATCCGGCCCTTGCCCGGCAGTTTCTGCTGACCCTGGTGACCACAACGCTGCTGATTTTCATCCTGTTGACCGTTGTGAAGCGGATGACGAAATCGGCGCAGCAGGCAGCGAGCATGCTTATCACGGGCAAGTTCAGCATGATGTTCGGCTTTGGCGTGATCATTGCCGGATTGCTGGCCCCGATCTGTCTTGTCGGCTATTACCTCGTGAACGTCGAAACGGTTTCCGCCTCCCTGTTGAGTCTTGCCGGCCTCCTGGTTCTGGTTGGAGGCCTCTTGTGTGAAATGTGTTTGATTTATGCGGGTGTTTACCGACCACTCGTTGAGGTGGAATAGGCGGGTTAACGTTGTGCAAAGGATTCCGGACAAGAGCGCTTGATAAAAATGGATTGTCTTTTTTCTGATTTGGAGCACATGGTCTGCCGGATACGCTCCCACCAGCCGGACGGCCATGTGCTCTCTTCCCGTAAGGGGCCGTTATATATGCAGGAATAGTAAAAAATGATACTAGAATCGGGTGAGCCATGGAAGTAACTCTGCAAATATTGAACCTTCCCCTGAGAAGAGACGTCGGCTGGGGTGATGAGAAATACGAAGCGGTATTTCAATTTGAAGGCGACACCATTGCCGACTTGTTCAGGGCCGTTCATGACCATGAAGGAAAAAGCCTCTATGACCGTTTTATGGATGGCGATGGTCTCATATCCCGTTCTTACATCCATCTGGAGGGCATTTCCTACCTGGGGACCGAGGAGCTTCAGCGACCCCTCAAGGAGGGCGCCAAATTGTCTATACTGGGCCAGCTGACTTGCTGCGGGGGGGGATAATTTGGGCCTGTTTCGGTTCGTTCATTTCCTCTGTTTCTTGATTCAGATCCGGATGCCCCGGCCGGTCTGATCGGTTCCCTGATCGGGGAAAGCATGCGAGACAAGCGTCTTGGTTCGGTCGAGGCCTTTCTCAAAGCATGACAAACTGGTCGTGTTACTTGATGACTCTGAATATGTCCTTGAATTTGTCGCTTTCCGCCGTCCTCAGCAGTTCGAAGAGAACCGTTTCCGTACTGGTCAGATGCGCTCCGGCGGCAATCATTTTTTTGAGACCTATTGCACGATTTTTGGCGGTACGCGAAGAAATCGCGTCGGCTACCGCATGGACTTCGTAATCCCGACCAAGGAGATCCAACGCCGTCTGATAGACACAGATGTGAGATTCGATGCCGCAAAGCAATACCTGCCTGCGATTGACCTTTTCAAATGCCTCCATAAAAGCGCTGTTTCCGCAGCAGCTGAATGTTGCTTTCCTTAGGCGATCAATACCGTCCAGCAATTCTGCAACATCCTGAATGGTAGGCCCCAGTTTTTCCGGAATCTGTTCGGTGACCATGATGGGAAGCTGGAATATCTTTGCTCCCTGGATCAGCTTCCGTGTATTCTCAAAAAACAAGTCCCGGTCGGTGGCGGCTCGGGCGAGGTTTCCCTGAATGTCAATCACCACAAGCAGGGTTGATTCAATTTGCAGCACAATCTTTCCTCCCCTGTCAGTTTCTTCAGTTCTGGACCTATCACAGGGGTGGCAAAATGTAAATCCATAGGCGATTATTGGAGAACGACTCTGGAAACAAGGCTGGGTGTTGATGTGGGGGTTCCTTAATTGCACAAGGTGGGCCAAGTGGTGTAGAAGACTCTTGGGTTTGGACCCAAGGGTGGGCTCGTGCCATCGATGAGATAAGGCACGATTCTCACAATGGGGTAAACAGCTGTCTTGTCTGGCAGGAGGGGATAATAGCGGTGGATTATCATGGATACGATTGACGTTGTACTCGATACCTATCTTAATTATCTGACCGTGGAAAAGGGACTGTCACGGAATACGCTGGAAGCTTACGGACGTGATTTGGGGAGGTACTCCGACTTTGCATCCCGCCGTGGCATTCGGTCTTGGGATGGAATGACGCCGGAGCTCCTGGTTGCCTTCCTTGAGCAGAGAAGGACGACGGGGCTTTCATCCGTTTCCATGAACCGAAGTCTCGTTGCGATTCGTGGTTTTCATAAATATCTCATTCAGGAAAGGCTGGCTGAAACAAACCCGGTTGCCCATATCGAATTGGCCAAGAGTTGGATACGGCTTCCCAACATTTTGAACCGGGAAGAGATGGAAACACTGTTGAAAACACCGGGTCATGAAACGCCGGCCAGAGTACGGGATACGGCCATGCTCGAATTGCTCTACGCGACGGGACTTCGTGTATCGGAGTTGATTGCCCTGAATATGAACCATATCAATTGGCAGGCGGGATATCTGATCGCCTTCGGCAAGGGGAGTAAGGAAAGAATCGTGCCAATCGGTCAGGCAGCCTACGATGCCGTAAAATCGTATGCTGATCAGGCTCGGCCGCTTCTGCTCAGAGAGAAAAGGAGCGACGTCCTGTTTTTGAACCGGCGAGGAGAAAGGCTGACCCGTCAGGGGCTCTGGAAGATCATTCGTTTTTATGCCTTAAGGGCGGGTTTGAGGAAAAAAGTGTATCCTCACACATTTCGCCATTCTTTTGCGTCGCACTTGCTGGAGGGCGGTGCGGATCTTCGTTCCGTCCAGATGATGTTGGGGCATGCCGACATTTCGACGACCCAGGTTTATACGCACGTCTCCGGCGAGCGATTAAAGATTGTTCACAAAAAATGTCATCCTCGGGGATGATTTGCTGAAAGGTGCCACATTGACTGTATCAAGAAACTATCGAGGGATCCGGATTGGAGCAGGCGCAGCGGTTCTGTTCATGTTGGTCGTTTACCTGATTCTTCCTTACATTGCACCGAACAAAGCGGCCCTGCTTTCCTTTCTGATGCAGCGTGTTAAAGGAACCTTGGCCTATTATCTGCTGGATCAAACACCCCGGATTTATGCGCTCACGGCGGAAAAAAACGGTCAGGAGGTCCTCATTTCCGAACAGGCGGTCTTCGATGTGACCTCCCGGGATGAATTTGTGATCAAGGACATTGTGTCCGATGTTCTGACGGACAAAGGATTTTCCATTGATGTGGTGGGAGTCGGTGGCACGGATGATTATCGGGTGCTGCTACGCGGCATCGATCTGGTGGAGCTGTCCATGGCCAATATGACGGAGGAAGTCATGAAACAGGGTTATGCGCCAGGACAAATCCAGGTTGCCTATCAAGGCGAAATCCTTACAACGATTCCGATCCACATCCGGATCATGGCCCAGGATTGGTTGCGTTATGCAAAAGCCTCCAACAGCCGCAGAACGCAGCTTGAATATCTGAAGCGGGTGGTGGCGGCGAATCCCGGCGATCTCGCCCTCCGAAGAATCCTGGGAGAGATATATCGCCATATGGGCATGCACTCCGCAGCGGTTTCCGAATACCAGGCTGTCCTATCGCAAAAACCGGATGACATAAAGGCCCTCTCCGGATTGCTGAAATCCTGTCTGGTCTTGGGGAAAAATGATCTGGCCGCGGAAACAGGCGAACGCGCCGTCAAAATCGAGCCGAAGGATTCCACTCTCTGGGAAGACCTGGTTTTGGCCTACAGTCGTTTGGGTGAGTGGGAGAAGGCCGCTGAATCATGCCAGACTCTCGTGAAGCTTAAGCCTCAGGATTATTCAGCCCGTGTTCGCCTGGCCGAGATTTATGAAAAAATGGACCGGGTGGCTGAGGCGATCGCCCAGTACCGAATCGTCACGGAAAAAATGCCCCAATCCGTCCCGATGCTCGAAGGATTGGGGCGCATGTACTTGAAGCAGGGGAAATACGATGAGGCCATTCGTCTTTTTAACAATCGACTCCGTCAAGGCACTGCCGGCGCCACGCTACACGCCAATCTCGGATCGGCTTATGGCGGGAAGAAAATGTGGACGGAGGAACTGAAGCATTACCGGAAAGCGGCGTCGCTGGCCCCGAAAAATCCGGTAATCCTCTACAACTTGGCGCTATCTCTGGAGAACAACAGGCGCGATTCGGAGGCCATGAACACGTATGAAAACGTGCTTGCTTTGCAGCCCGGCGATACGGATGCAATGCTCCGCCTGGCTGATTTGGCATTTCGAAATGGACGCTACACGCAAGCCATCGGATATTATGAGAAACTGATCAACAAAATCTCTCAAAAAGGCAAAATTTACGCTAACCTGGGATACGCCTACGGAGAATTGAACAAACTGGCAATCTCGGCCGGGTATTATGAAAAAGCCATCCAGTCTGGCTTAAAAGACGAAAAAATAAATTATAACCTGGCCGTGACGTACGAAAAAATGGGAAAAGAGAAGGCTGCGGCCGCCCTTTACCGGAAAGCATCTGAACAGAAGCCGTCTCCGAAATCGTTGAACCATCTGGCAGATTATTATATAAAAATAGGAAGTTACGATGATGCCATAAAAACCTATCAGCGACTGCTTAAACTGGAAGGGGAAAAAAGCGGTGTCTATGCGGATTTGGGTTATGCATACAGCTTGAAGGGCAATTTGGACAAGGCCATTGAAAATTATCGTGTTTCCTTGCGTTACAACGAGGAAGAAAGTGATGTATATAGTCGCATGGGTGCGGCCTACGAAAAAAAGGGATTATTGTTGGATGCGCTCAATGCTTATACCAGAGCCTATCAATTGAATCCGGGTGATGAGGAGGCGAGTGAACGGATTCCTCAGTTGAAGATACGCCTTCTGAGGGAAAAACAGAACAAAGAAAATCAAAGGGGGTCGTAGGGATCGTGGAACAGGTTGTTATCAATGAACGGGTGGCGATCGGTGGGCAAAGGGAGGGGATCGTTCTGATTGCCGGTCCCTGTGTTATAGAGGACCAGCAGAGTACACGTGATACCGCCTGTTATCTCAAAAATCTGACGGAAGAACTGGGAATTCCTTTTGTTTTCAAGGCATCTTACGATAAAGCCAACCGCACTTCCTCGGATTCCTTCCGGGGGCCGGGCTTGACGGAAGGGTTGCGAATATTGAAGGCTATCAGGGATGAATTGAAAATCCCGGTCCTTTCTGATGTCCATCGATTTGAAGAGATCGGCCCCGCCTCCGAGGTACTCGATATCGTACAGATCCCCGCTTTTCTCTGCCGACAGACAGATTTCATCGTTGAAGTGGCGCGCCAGGCAAAGGTCATCAATATCAAGAAAGGTCAATTCCTCGCTCCGAGGGATATTGCGAATGTCATTGCCAAGGCCGAAACAACCGGAAATCATAAAATTATCGTGACGGAAAGAGGGGTTTCTTTCGGGTATAATAATCTGGTCAGTGATTTTCGTTCTCTTCCTCTTATGCGGGCCTTGGGTTATCCTGTGGTCTACGATGGGACTCATAGCGTTCAATTGCCTGGAGGAACCGGTAAGGCATCGGGGGGGGAGCGGGAAATGGTTCCCTATTTGGCGCGAGCCGCTGTTGCCGTTGGTGTTGACGGTCTTTTCCTGGAAGTACACCCTAATCCCGACCGGGCTCTCTGCGATGGGCCGAACTCATTGCAATTGGAAACGCTTCCCTTCTTGCTCAAGGTGCTTAAAGAGATTGACGGGATTGTGAAAAATCCATAGGGTTTCTTTGGCGGCGCGAGATAAAAAGATCAGAAGAGAGGAAAATTCCGTATGAATGATGAGTTAAGTGATGAAGTCAAGGAAAGGATCAAAGGTGTCCGATGGCTGGTGTTGGATGTGGATGGGGTCCTGACCGATGGTCGGGTTATCCTCGATGACAATGGACTGGAAAGCAAGCATTTCAATGTCAAAGACGGCCATGCTCTGAAAATGATGATGCGTTTCGGTTTCAACATCATGTTTCTCACGGGACGCCGCTCCCGTGTTGTGGAACTCCGTGCGGAAGATCTGGGTGTCAGCGAGGTCCATCAGAGGGTTATGAATAAACTGGAATATTTTACGCGTTGGATGGCGTCAAAGGGTGTTTCCTTTGCCGAAACAGCCTACGTCGGTGATGATATTGTTGATATTCCCCTGATGAAAAAGGCGGCTTTTTCCGCCACTGTGGCGGATGCGGCGGAAGAAGTGCCCCCCATGGCCGATTATATTTCGCCGTTCGGAGGCGGTAAGGGAGCGGTGAGGGATATCTGCAAGACTATTCTCAGGGTGCAGGGGAAATGGAAAGAGGTCGCAGAACGGTATCATTTTCCCGAATTCCTCTGATGCTTTAATGGAGTATGCCTTTACAGGCTGCTCGCCGGGTGATATAAACCAGTCATGGGTACAGTCGCGCAAAATTCGGGCCTGATTATGCAGGCGGCTTGGAAAGTAGAAAAAAAGAAGAGAGGAACGAATCCCGTTGATCGTTTGTTTTTCGGCAAATGGCGTTATCTTTTTCTGTTTTTCAAAAACCTTCCGGATTGCTGATGAGGAAACCGTTTTTGCTGAAAATATCTGTCGCGGCGATCGTCATCCTGTTGGTGATCGGATGGGTTCTTTTCTCTGAATGGCGGGAACCGGAGGAGAAGAAAACCTCGCCGTCGCTGAAAATAGTACCGGAAAAAGTCGATGTGAAGGCAGACGATGTGTTTTTCACGGAGGTAGGGCGGGGTGACGTCCGGTATGAGATCCGGGCAAAAACCGTTACCTATCAGAAGAAGGACAATACGGCGGACTTGGAGGATGTTCGTGTGAAGATCATTATGCCCAGTCGTCAAGTCTATACCATTACCGCCGACCGGGGGAGTTATGACACGAATAAAAAGGATATTTCCATGACGGGTCACGTTGCAGTCAAATCGGATGATGGTACCCTGGTGACCACCGATCGGCTTTTCTACACGGATGCGGAGAAAAAAATTCATACGACCTCACCTGTAACTATGATAAACAGGGACATTGAGGTGAGGGGAGTGGGGTTGAGGTTGTTTGTAGATAAAAGACAGCTGACTCTGCTGTCCCAGGTCAAAGCAACCATTTCGTCACGTCAACCGAGATGACGGAAAGGGGGCGGGAGGGGTTGATGATTTCACGATGGCCTATCATAATCTGTTTACTCCTGTGTTTTTGGGTGATCTTCCCGACAACCGGGGTATTCGGGAAAGATCCCGATGCGAAGAAAAACATGGTGGACAGGGACACACCGATTCAAATTTCATCGGACCGGATGGATATCTACAATGACAGAGGTACGGTGGTGTTTGATGGCAACGCCATAGCCACGCAGGGGGAGCGGACAATTCGTTCGGCAACAATCACCCTCTTCTATAAAAGGAAAACGGAAAGCGGGGCAAGGGACGGCGTGATGGACATTCATCAAAAAAGTGACCTAGATCGGATCGAGGCAAAGGGAAATGTCCGGATCACTCAGGGGGAACGCGTGGTGACAGGCAATGAAGCTGTTTATCTTCAGGACACGCAACAAATTATTATCAAGGGAGATGCGGTTTTAAACGAAGGGGAAAATGTCATCCGGGGTGATCGGGTCGTGGTGTTTTTAAACGAAAACCGGGGTATTGTGGAAAGCAGCACCAAGCAGCGGGTGAATGCTACGATTTTCCCGTCTAGAAAAAAAGAGACGAAACCATAGTGACGGAGTGCGGTCAAGGACTTGCCGGAGCCATATCCCGGTTGCCATGAGCGGATGAATGGCGGATTTATGGAATTGCTGGAAGCACAGGGACTCGTCAAAAAATACAAAGGCAGGAGGGTTGTCAACCAAGTTGATTTAACCGTTAAATCGGGTGAAGTGGTTGGTCTTCTTGGGCCGAACGGTGCCGGAAAAACCACCACATTTTACATGATTGTGGGTTTGATCAAACCGGATGGCGGGAAGATCTTCTTGAACGGAGAAGATGTCACCGTCGAACCCATGTACCAGCGGGCTCGGAAAGGACTGAATTATCTGCCCCAGGAACCGTCGGTTTTCCGCAAGCTCACCGTACGAGAAAACATCATGGCGATCTTGGAAACCTTGGGGTTGTCCGGGAAAGAACGCCACAAGCGTTTGGAGGAACTTCTGCAGGAACTGGATCTCGCGGGTTTGGCGGACAACTATGCCTATTCCCTTTCCGGGGGAGAGCGCCGGAGGGTAGAGATAACACGGGCCCTTGTCACATCACCCCGGTATATTCTCTTGGATGAGCCGTTCGCGGGGATCGACCCTTTGGCCGTAGCGGATATTCAGGAAATTATATTTAAATTGAGAAAAAAGGGGATCGGTGTGGTTATTTCCGACCACAATGTCCGGGAAACGCTCGCCGTATGTGATCGTGGCTATATTATCAACCAGGGGTCGGTGCTGGTCGAGGGGGGACCGCAAGAAATTGCCCGGTGCGAAATGGCGAGAAAAATTTATTTCGGAGAAAATTTTGATTTTGAACTGAAGGACAAACACGCTTTAATAAGTTGAGAAAGACGGCTGAATTCATTGGGAATGGGATGTCGCCGGGTGGACAATTGCTATGGCTTTGGAACTGAGACAAAATTTAAAATTAACCCAACAATTGATTATGACTCCGCAACTGCAACAGGCAATCAAATTGTTGCAGCTCTCCCGTTTGGAACTCGTGGACACGATTCGCCAGGAAATGGAGGAAAACCCTTTCCTGGATGAGGAATTGCCGGATGCAGAGACGGAAGAGGAAAACAGTGCTGAATTCAGTGAAGCCGATGGCCCGGAGTCCACGGAAGGCCTTGATGCCAGCGATGGAACAGAGCGGGATACGTCTCTGGAAAACCTGGAAAGCCCGGGCGAGTTGACGGGCGAAGGAGATGGTAAAGAGGAGTTCGACTGGAACAGCTATTTGGAAGATTACGGCCCCGTGGGTGTGAAATATGACCGCCGGGACAGTGAGAACCTTTCATGGGATAATGTGCTCACATCCTCACCTTCCCTCTCGGATCACCTGACCTGGCAGCTTACATTATCCCGTCTAACGCCCGACGAGGTTCGTGTTGGTGAGCAGATCATCGGGAACCTCGATCCGAACGGCTATATGGCCATTACTGTGGAGGAGCTTGCCGAGCTGCTGACACTGGAGTTATCTTTCATCGAAAGTGTCCTGAAAAAAATTCAGGAGTTTGATCCGCCGGGTATCGCCGCTCGAGATCTTCAGGAATGTCTCCTCATCCAGGCGAGAATCATTGATCCGTCCAACCAGAATCTGGAAACCATTATCCGGGATCATCTGGGGGATCTGGAAAAGAAAAACTATGCAAATATCTGCCGAAAATTGAAAATTACGCTGGAGGAAGTCCTCCGATTGGTTGCCATGATCTGCAGCATGGACCCGAAGCCCGGGAGTGTGTTCACTCAGGAAAGGGTGCAGCCCATTGTTCCGGATGTCTTTATCGTCAAACAGGGAAGTGATTACAAAGTGGTTTTGAATGAAGACGGTATGCCGCGGTTGCGGATAAACAATCTCTACAAAGAAGTCATGGGAGGGTTGAAAAGAGGAGTCAAAGCGGAAGAAGGTAAACAGTACGTCCGGGAACGGGTCCAGTCGGCGACGTGGTTGATCAAAAGTATCGAACAGAGACAGAAAACCGTCGAAAAAGTGGCTCAGAGCATCGTTGATTACCAACGGGAATTTTTCGATAAAGGCATTAATTACTTGAAACCTCTTGTCCTCAGGCAGGTGGCAGATGATGTGGAGATGCACGAATCCACCATCAGCCGGGTGTCCACCAACAAATACATGCTTACTCCCCGAGGGATCTTTGAGCTGAAGTATTTCTTCAGCAGCAGCATCCAGACCGTAAACGGCGGAGACATCGCCTCCACGAGCGTGAAGGAGAAAATCCGAAAGATAATCGGGGAGGAGGATGGTCAGAAACCTCTGAGCGATCAGGACATCGTCAAACGACTCAAGGCATCGGGAATCACCATAGCCAGGAGGACCGTGGCGAAGTATCGGGAGATGCTCGGCATCCTTCCCTCCTCCCGACGTAAGAAAATAATTTTACCTCCACAAAACAATTGATTTTTCCTGACAACAACACTATATGGCCATTTCTTTGGTGATTCAATTGTACGCGCCCACTCACCAACAACGAGAACCGGGCGAAGTGAAATTTAAGGAGGATCTATAATGAGAATTACAGTGACCTTGCGAAATGGGGAAGATGAGTTGTGGCAGAGGGAATATGTGGAAGACAAAATGAAAAAACTCGACAAGTATATTGATACTCCCTCGGAGGCCCGTGTCGTTCTTCAAGTGGAAAAGTTCAGAAATTTAGCTGACATCAACCTCATTGCAGATGGCGTGAACATAAACAGCAAGGAAGAAGCAAAGGACATGCGCTTGGCTATCGACACCGCCGTAGACAAACTGGAGCGCCAGTTGAAAAAATATAAGGAAAAGATCCGGACACATAAACCGGGGGGGAGGGAGACCGGTACGCTGGTTGGAGAACCCGTTGTGGAGGAATTTGACGAGTCGTCGATGTCACGTGTGGTGGAAACGAAAAAGGTTCATTTGCAACCTATGTCCTTGGAAGATGCGGCCATGCAGATGGAAGAAACGAAGAATCTTTTCGTGGTTTACCGAGATATCCAAACTGAGAACGTTCATGTCATGTATCGCCGTGAAGGCGGTGCTTTAGCGGTGATCGAAACAAACGGCTGACTGGCGGGGCATCGGAAATGAAGATCATCGATAAGCTGAAAAAAGAATACGTCTCCGTATCTTTGGAGTCAAAAAACAAGATGGATGTGCTTTCCGAACTCTCGTCCCTTTTTACCTGTGGGAGTATCGAATTTAATCATTCGGCCATGGTCAAGACCCTGCTGGAACGGGAAAAACTGGGCACGACAGGCATTGGTGACGGTATTGCCATCCCGCACGGTAAGCTTGCGGATCTGGACGATATATATATCGCCTTTGGAAAAAGTGATGCGGGGATCCCTTTTGAGGCAATGGACAGCAAGCCCGTCCACCTCTTTTTTCTCCTCGTTGCGCCCGAACAGTCGACGGGGCAGCATCTGAAGACCCTCGCGAAGCTCTCCCGGATGCTCAAGGATGCAGGATTTCGGAAAAAATTGCTGGAAGCAAAGACTATTGATGAATTATATCAGGCCATTGCTGAAAAGGATGAGACCTGTTAGGAAGAGCGGGGCGAAAGCTTTCTTTTGAGGAGAAAATCGATCAGGGGGCTTCTGGAAGGATCGGAGGCAAGGCTGGGTCTCCGGGAGGTCTTTTCCCTGACCGACCGCGAATTTCCTGCCTCCTGTTGCCCCGAATGTTTTTTGATTGCCGAACCAAACGATTTTCCGCTTGTCTCTCCAGAAAGCATACTCGTACTTTCTGACAGCGCCGTAAAAAGACTTCTGATTCCGGAAGAACGGGAGAGGTTTTTAGCCCGCTTGGGGAAGGAAAGTGTATCCTGTGTGGCCTTTGCGGACAACCAGGAACCGCCGGAGGAGTTTAGGCGATATTGTGCAGATCACGGCATTGGTCTTTTGCTTTCGTGCTTGGGTGCCCCCTATTTGCAAAGCCGCGTCATCGGTCTCCTTCGTGAGAAAATACGTCAGACCGTGTTGGTTCACGGTGTCTTAACGAATGTTCACGGTCTTGGCTTGCTGATTACCGGAAAGGCAGGTGTAGGTAAAACCACATGCGGTCTTGATTTGGCCGGAAAAGGTCACATCTGGATTGCGGACGATCTCATTGAGGTTGTAAAAAAGGAGGGCAAATTGTACGGCAGCGGGTATAAACTGGCACGAACCTTTATTGCCATCAGGGGTGAGGGGATTTTGCCAACCCGTTCTTGTCCCGACATTACCCGCATGGCATCTGATTCACCGATACAGTTGTGGAGTGAGTTGATGACGGAACCGAATATGCAGACCGGGGCGGCGACGCGTTCCCTCATGGGAGTTCCTCTGCCCTTTTCCGTTTTTCCGTCAATGTCTGGTCACTCCCGTCCTGCCACGCTCATCGAAAAGTGGGTGCAGGGTTTTACCCGCCCAAAGGATACCCTATGAGACCAATCCGCATCGTTATCATTACGGGTTTATCCGGTTCAGGAAAAAGCACCGTTCTTCGCGCTCTCGAAGATATTGGGTTTTATTGCGTTGACAATCTTCCAGTAGTGCTCCTACCCCAATTTTTAAGCGTCCAGGCCGCTCCCGAACGGGCAGTCGACCGTGTAGCCTTGGTCATGGATCTCCGGGAGAAAAGTTTTCTCGAAGAATATCAGCGGATCTTTACGCAGCTGAAACAACAGGGATACACCATTGAAATTCTCTTTTTGGACTCTACGGACGATGGTCTCGTGCATCGTTTCAGTGAGACACGGCGCATTCACCCTTTGGCACCCAAGGGGAGCATCATGGAGGGCATCCAGCGTGAGCGAGCAAAACTCATGCCCCTGAAAAATATGGCCGATCGGGTCATAGATACAACCCCCTTGAATGTCCATCAGTTGAAGGAGGTTATCCAACGCGCGTACATAGCCGATGGTGTTTTAAAACGCCTTTTGATTTATGTGACGTCGTTCGGGTATCGTTATGGCATTCCCATGGACGCAGATATCGTTTTCGATGTCCGTTTCCTCCCTAATCCTTATTTTGTCGAAGAACTGAAGCGCCGTGACGGGCAGGATACAACCGTCAGGGAATATGTTTTTTCCACGGATGAAAGTGTACGGTTCGTGGAGAAAATGACGGATCTGATGGGGTTTCTTCTGCCGCTTTACGAAAAGGAAGGGAAGTCCAGACTCAATATCGCTCTGGGTTGTACCGGCGGCCGTCATCGCTCCGTTGCCATGGCCAACCGCCTCGGTGCTTACTTAAATGACAAAAACTATCCTGCCAGTGTTTACCACCGGGATATTGGGAAAATATGATCCTTCAGAAGGAAACGTCAATTTTCTTTGTTACATTATCAGTGATCCAATGCGCATCCCACCATTCAATGGGATTGACGAATTGCCCTCCCACCATGATGCCGAAATGCAAATGATCGCCCCCTGCCAGACCGGACAAACCGGTTTTACCAATGATTTCTCCCTTTCTGATCGTCTGTCCTTCCTTAACCTGAATCGAACTCAGGTGCGCGTATAAGGAAATCATTCCCAAACCATGATCGATGATGACCGTATTTCCGTAAATTCCCAGGGAGCCGGTGAAAACGATTAATCCGTTGTTCGCAGCCTGGACTGGTGCCTGTGCCGTCGAAGCCAGATCGATGCCTTCGTGAATGCTTTCCCCGATTTTCCGCCCTTCGAATATCCATTCTCTCCGATCGCCGAAAAGTGCCATAGGCGCCCCGTCTTTCATTCTGAGAAATGCCCCTTCCCAGAGCGGTTTCGGTTGGGACTGTCGGCAGATGGCTTGGATGGTATTGAGGTTGTCTTCACGCATCTTCGTGTTCACATAGGTGAATACATCGATAAGGGCTTTGCCGCGCAGTTCAGGGATTGCCATTTGAAAATCGGGCATTTTTCTCTGGAGAAAGTTGTCACTCAGGTTGACCTTATCACTTCGGAAAACCTTCTTCTTCAGAATAAAATTAATGTTGGTTGACGTTTCGTTCTGGCCCGGATCTTTTACATAGGCCCGGATATGTGGTTCGCCGTTTCCGGTGTCCAAGGGAATCGCGAAGTAGCAGACATAGCAGGGTTTACCGGATACGGTGATCGGATAGGCTTTGAAAAAAGTTTCATTGACAAATACCCCGCTTTCCACGACCGGTTCGGATGTTCGATACAGAATCACGCATACGCCGCCTGGATTGATGTGATTCATTGTGTTGAGCAGAAAAATCTGGGCGGGGGTAAAATCGACATAGACCGGTTTGACGACGGTTGCCTTGTTCTTCCGGAAAGAGGAATCCACAGCAATGATCTGAAGGATTGCGGGGCCGTCGATCAGCTTCATTGAGGGATCGATCTTGATGGGAATATCCTGGTATACAGGGCCTTTATCTGCATGGGAGACGGAAGCCAACACGTGGGTCTTGCCGTTTTGGGTCAGATTGACCAGGATGGTTTTCACGCCACTTTTTTTGTCGGCTACGGTGAGGGAAAACGCCTGCCCCGGTCCGATTGATTTCAGGTCCGGCGACAACTTGATTGTAGGTTTGCCCCCCTCGAAAACAGGCAGGATGAAAAAAACAACGGCGATGAGAAGGATAAGAACAACACCAGCCAGCAAGAACGGGGTTAATTTCTTCATGGAATTTCCCTTTGAAAGCGATATGTTGGTATAGGGCATCTGTGGATACCTCGTTGGGGTTATGCCATGTCCGAATGTGACGGGTTCAGTCAATCCGCCTTTGCTTTGGACGTATATTGGTTTCCCTACTGTTTTGCAAGATGAAATTGTTTCTGCGAGGCCGTTTCCTGAGACAATTCAGCTTGAAGTTGCCCTCCTTTGTTGTTATATTTTCTCTCTATTTGTTCAAAATCGTATTCCGGAGAGCATTGAGGATGTTGGAAGGGAAAAACGTTCTGCTCGGCATGAGCGGTGGCATTGCGGCCTATAAAACGGGCGAATTGATACGGGCGTGCATCCGGCGAGGGGCCGGCGTAAAAGTCATCATGACGGAAAACGCCTGCGAATTCATGACACCCATGACTATCCAGACCTTGTCCCGCAATCCTGTTTATACGGATATGTTTTCCCTGATCAAGGATCACGATATTGCCCATATCTCCCTGGCCGAGTACGCCAACATTGCCGTGCTTGCACCCGCCACGGCCAACGTGATCGGGAAAATCGCCTCCGGAATCGCCGACGACCTTTTGACTACAGTGATCATGGCTACAAGGGCGCCGGTTCTCCTCTGTCCCGCCATGAACATGCACATGTATGGCAATCCTGTTCTGCAGGCCAATATTGCTAAATTGGCAACCCTGGGATATCGTTTTGTGGAGCCCGGTTACGGAGATCTCGCCTGCAAGGTGACCGGTCCGGGAAGACTGGCAGAAGTCTCGGATATTATGGAGGCCATCGAAACCGTGCTGACGGACAAGGATCTTGCGTGTGAGCGGATTCTTGTGACAGCTGGTCCGACACGGGAGTCCTTCGATCCCGTCCGCTTCATTTCCAATCATTCGTCAGGAAAAATGGGATATGCACTGGCCACGATGGCAAGGCGCCGGGGCGCACATGTGACCTTGGTCAGCGGACCCTCCGCACTGAAAAAACCTGACGGGGTCCTTTACCTGCCCGTGGCGACGGCAATCGAAATGAGGGACGCCGTTATGGCCAATCTGGAGGGCGCGACTGTAATCATCAAGGCGGCAGCCGTGGCGGACTACCGGCCAGGGGAAGTTGCTCCGAACAAAATGAAGAAAAAGAAAGATGCCCTGACGGTAAAACTGGTCAGGAATCCCGACATTATAGAGGAGATTGGCAGGCAGAAGGGTAACCGCATCCTTGTCGGGTTTGCCATGGAGTCGGAAAATCTGGTGGAGAATGCCAGGGAGAAGCTTCTGGGAAAGAATCTGGACATGATTGTAGCGAATGATCTGACTCAGGAGGGGGCAGGGTTTCAGACGGATACCAATATCATTAAGATCCTTGACCGGGATGGGGGGATGGAAGAATTGCCGATCATGGATAAAATGGACGCGGCCAACCGGATTTTGGACCGCGTTCGGGAGATGCGAAAGTCGCATACGGCCTGAGAAACGGATTTGACCATGGTTGCCGGACAGGATCCCTCCGTAGAATTGCTGGAAATCATCGACTCGCTCATAACAGCCATCACCCTGGATCGTGAGAAAAATCATCCCCTATCGTATCTTGGGGTGGAAAGGTCCGATGTGTCGAGTGTCCATTATGCTGAAGTTCCTGGAAATGACGAGTTTGAGAAAGAAACACTCCAGGCCGTCCACGCGAGTCTGGGGGATTGCCGGCGCTGCGGTCTTCACGCGACGCGACGAAATATCGTGTTTGGTGAAGGGAGCAGCCGAGCGCAAGTGGTGTTTGTCGGTGAGGCGCCTGGGGAAGATGAAGACCGACAGGGAAGGCCCTTTGTCGGTCGTGCGGGTCAGCTTTTGACCAAAATCATCGAAGCGATGTCCCTTACGCGGGGGGAGGTTTATATCTGTAATATTCTCAAGTGTCGTCCTCCGGGAAACCGCAACCCTCTGCCGGGAGAAATCTTGGCCTGCGAGCCTTTTTTAATCCGGCAAATGGAAGCGATCAAACCACGCGTCATATGCGCTTTGGGAACCTTTGCCGCCCGTACCCTGCTCAAGAACGAGGCGCCGATCACGACCATGCGGGGAAGATTTCACAATTACCATGGCATACCTCTCATGCCGACGTACCATCCGGCATATTTGCTGCGCAACGCCTCAGCAAAGAAGCTGGTTTGGGAAGATGTACAACAAATCATGAAACGGTTACAAACTGTTGAAAAATCATAAATCCCATAAAATGAAGAAGGAGTACGGGCGGTGAGGAGAGTAACGGGTGACAAGGGAACAGGAGTCGCTGCCTTCTTCATATGCCTTCTCCTCGGTTTGTACGGTCTGGCTGGTGCAGAGGGGACGCCGCCTGTTTTCGACGTGATCACCGTCGATGCCACGATCACGCCACCAATTGCCGAATATATCGGGCAGTGTATCGAGGAGTCGGCGAAAATGTCTGCGTCTGGTTTGGTCATTCTTATGGATACACCCGGTGGGCTTGACACAAGCATGAGGACAATCGCGAAAAGCATCCTCAACGCCCCGTTACCGGTGATTGTCTTTATTCACCCGTCAGGAGCACGCGCTGCCTCCGCTGGGGTCATTATCACGATTGCCGCTCACGTGGCTGCCATGACGCCCGGGACGAACATTGGTGCCGCACACCCTGTTGCCATCGGGATTGGCGGCCAAATGGACGAGACGATGGCGGAAAAAGTGGAAAAGGATGCTGTGGCTTATGTGAAAGGTATAGCCAAAAAGCGTGGTCGAAACGAGGAATGGGCGGCAAAGGCGGTCTTGAAAAGTGAATCCATTACAGCTGAGGAAGCTCTGAAACTTGGAGTGATCGATATCGTGGCATCAGATGTGAACCATCTTCTCTCGCAGATCGATAACCGACGTATCGTTCTTCCGAAGGGTGAGCAGGTGCTGAAAACGCGTCACGCTCAAATCAGAGAAAAGAAGATGGGGCTCCGCTTACAGATTCTGTCAACGATAAGTAATCCCAATATCGCCTATATCCTCTTTCTCATCGGGCTCGCAGGGTTGTACTTTGAGTTTTCCAACCCGGGGGCGATTCTCCCGGGTGTGATCGGCGGCATGTCCCTGATTCTGGCCTTTTTTGCCCTTCAGACCCTTCCGGTTAATTATGCCGGGGTGCTTTTGATTCTTTTCGCCATTGTTTTGTTTATCGCGGAAATCAAAGTGATCAGTCATGGTCTGTTGACAGTCGGAGGAATCATTTCCCTGGTGATGGGATCTCTTTTGCTCTTTGATTCTCCGGAACCCGCTCTGCGCGTTTCCCTGCGGATTCTGTTACCCGTGGTGACGGTTTTGTCCCTTTTCTTTGTTGCGGTGATCAGTTTGGTCGTCAAGGCGCAATTGAGGAAAAACCTTACGGGAAAGGAGGAGATGGAAGGCATGGAAGGCGTGGCCGTGACGGATATTCACGACCACGGAAAGGTTCTGATAAAAGGCGAATATTGGAATGCCAAAAGCGACGGGAATATCGTCCAAGGCAAACAGATTCGAGTGAACAGTGTCGAAGGATTGACTCTTAACGTGGAAGAAATCAATTGAAGGAGGTCGTTTTATGTTTGACTATACCATGATAGTTATTGTTGTCCTTGTGGTCATGTTTCTCGCATCTGCGATCCGGGTTCTCAATGAATACGAACGGGGGGTTATTTTCCGGCTGGGTCGAATCATCGATACAAAAGGCCCCGGTATCATCATCTTGATCCCTGTTGTGGATAAAATGATCAAGGTCGACATGCGGACGATCGCAATGGATGTACCACCCCAGGATGTCATTACCCGGGACAATGTATCCATCAAGGTCAATGCCGTTATCTATTTTCGTGTTGTCGATGCCAATTCGGCGGTGGTGGAAGTGGAAAACTACCTTTATGCAACCTCCCAACTGGCCCAGACCACCCTGCGAAGCGTCTGCGGTCAGTTTGAACTGGATGAAATCCTCGCGGAACGGGAGAAAATTAATCTCAATATTCAGGAAATCCTCGATCGAAGCAGTGGCCCGTGGGGGATTAAGGTCACCCTGGTCGAAGTCAAACATATTGACCTGCCGGAGGAGATGAAACGGGCCATGGCCAAACAGGCGGAGGCGGAACGCGAGCGACGGGCGAAGATCATCAACGCCGAAGGAGAATTTCAGGCGGCCCGGAAGTTAACCGATGCGGCGTCGGTGATTGCCACCGAACCCATTTCCCTGCAGTTGCGCTATCTCCAGACCCTCGTTCAGGTTTCAGCGGAAAATAACTCGACGACGATTTTCCCTATTCCGATCGATTTGATCAGGCCTTTTATGAAAATGGCGGAGAAAATGGAGAAACAATGATCTGAAAAGCATATGGTGACGGAGGTTATTGTATGAGCAGGAGGAAAAAGTTCGATATTTTAACCGGCGCCTTGATTCTCATTACCTTGGGTTGTTTGCTCCTTCTCAACAACATGGGTATTTATGGGTTCGAAAAAAGCTGGCCGGTTCTGCTTTTGGTTATCGCCTCTTCCATGCTTATGCAGAAAATCAAGGATATCGGCGGATGGCTGATTCTCGTTGTCGGTTTGGTCTTCCTTTCGATGAAGAATTGGAATTTGAGTCTCCACGCTTTGGGTACATATCTGTTGCCAGCCATTTTAATTGTTCTGGGAATCAGCAATTTCATGCGGAAACGGAAACAATGATCTTTAAAGGAAAAGAGAACACGTTACCATGACCGAGGCGTGCCCCTTGCGAAGTGGAAGCAATCAGTGCCGTCATTCTTCGATTTATCATGGAAAAAATGGACATCGGGACAGCCTGAAGACGGCGGAGTTTTCTGGTTTTTCAAAGGATCCTGTCTATGATTAACCAGAAAACCAAGGCCCGGATTTTTCACCGTATCGAGAGTTATGTGGATGATATGGTGGACCTTCAGATAAAATTAACCGGTATTCCGGCGCTCTCTCCGGACAACGGCGGTTCAGGAGAAGCGGAAAAAACGGATTATTTGCGGAAATATCTCATACAGGCGGGCTTTCCCGATATACTGGAAATAAACGCACCGGATGAGCGGGTGCCGTCCGGGTATCGCCCGAATCTGTTGGTTGGCCTTGTTGGAGAATATTCTCAACGCAAGGTTTGGATATTGACTCATACCGATGTTGTTCCACCCGGTGAAAGAAGCCTTTGGAGCGCAAATCCTTATCAGGGTTACGTCAAGGACGGTTGTGTTTATGGACGGGGCACCGAGGACAATCAACAGGACCTGGTCGCCTCTATCTTTGCAGCCAAAGCTTTCCTTGATGAAAATATTCTGCCGAAATCGTCAATTGGTTTGGCGTTTGTTGCCGATGAAGAAACCTCAAGCCGCTGGGGATTGGATTACGTTCTCCAGCATCCCGACAACCCTTTTAAGAAAAAAGATTTGATTGTTGTCCCCGATTCAGGTGAACCAGACGGGCGCGCCATCGAAATTGCCGAAAAGAGTATTCTCTGGTTGCGTTTCACGACGAAAGGGGGGCAGTGTCATGGCAGCCGACCGGCCATTGGCAAAAACGCCTTCCTTGCCTCGTCACACCTGATCGTCCGGCTGCAGTCGCTCTACAAAAAATTCCCTGTTCGGAATCGTTTATTCAATCCTCCCGAGAGTACCTTTCAGCCGACAAGAAAAGAAGCCAATCACTCGAGTGTTAACACGATTCCAGGTGAGGATGTTTTTTACATGGATTGCCGGGTTTTGCCTCAATATGACCTGAAAGAGGTAATGAAGGCGGTTCGCCTCATTGCTGATTCCGTTGCGGAACGCTTTGGAATAACCATCGATGTCGAATCCGTACAGTCCGTTCAGGCTCCCCCCCCTACTCCGGCAACTGCTGCGGTTGTCCGTGCTCTCAAATTGGCAATCAGGGATGTCTACGAAGTTAAGGGGCAAACTGTGGGAATTGGAGCGGGAACAGTCGCAGCGGTCTTTCGGAAGTATGGTTATGAAGCCGCAGTGTGGAGTAAATTACGTTATAAGGCACACCAGCCCGATGAGTCCTGTTTGATCAGCAATATGGTCGGGAATGCGAAGGTTTTTGCTCATCTGATGATGCAGTCCTGATATTCAGTGCGCTCGTCCTGGGAGTGTGTTTAGCGATACCTTAATGTGCGAGATGAGGCGAGTCGCTTGCAGGCAATCAACGCTTGATTTTTATCGCTTATCTGTTGTTCCAAATCCCTATCATGATGAAAGGGATAAAATTACAGCGGGATATTGTTATGTTTTTTTGGAATAGGCACATATGCCTTGTTCTTCAATACCTCCAAAAGTGATATGATCTTTTTCCTGGTTTCGCGCGGGAAGATAATTTCATCGATGATACCCAGACTGGCAGAAAAATAGGGATTACTGAAATGCTCTTCGTAGGCTCTGGCCAGTTCAAGCCGTTTCGCCTGTGGGTCGGATGCACTCAATATTTCTTTGCGATAGACGATATTGCAGGCCGCTTCAGCGCCCAATACGGCAATTTCCGCTGAAGGCCATGCCATCACATAGTCTGCCCCCAATTGTTTGCTGCACATGGCAATGTATGCTCCCCCGTAATCTTTTCTGATAATGACGGTGATCTTGGGTACCGTTGCTTCGGCATAGGCGTGGAGCAACTTTGCGCCGTGGCTGATGATTCCCAATTGTTCCTGCCTGCTTCCAGGCATGTAGCCCGGAACATCGGCCAAAGTGAGAAGAGGGATATTGAAGGCGTCGCAAAAACGGATGAAGCGGGCAGCCTTGTCGGAAGCATGGACATCCAAAACGCCGGCATAGTATTTTGGATTGTTGGCGATGACTCCCACCGTTTGGCCCATGATTCGGATAAAACAGACAATGATGTTCTGCGCCCATGCGCTGTGTGGTTCCATGAATTGCCCCCCGTCAGCGATACACCGGATAATCAATTTCATATCATAACTTTTGGAGGGTGCGTCGGGAACAATATCATCCAGCTCAAATGATATGCGATCGGGGTTGTCTCCCTGATCAAGCAGGGGGGCGGTGCTGCTGCAATTGTCGGGCAAATAGGATAAAAGAACCTGTATTTTTTTGATGCAGTCAGCATCATCCGTTGTGCTGAAGTGGCAGACGCCGTTTTTCGTTGAATGGACGAGAGGACCACCCAAGTCCTCGTGGCTGATTTCCTCGCCGATAATCGATTTGATGACGTCGGGCCCTGTTATATACATATAGCTGCTGTTCTGGACCATGAATACCCAATCTGTGAGAGCGGGGGAATAAACCGCCCCTCCGGCTGTTGGTCCCATGATTGCCGTGATTTGCGGAATATAACCTGAAGCCCGTGTATTGCGGTAAAAAATCCCCCCGTATCCTTCCAGGGCCGGCACCCCTTCCTGAATCCGCGCGCCCCCTGAGTCATTCAGGGCAATAAAGGGCCTTTGAGCCTCAAAAGCCATATCCATGATTTTCCATATTTTTTTTGCATGCATTTCACCGAGGCTCCCTCCGGAGCTCGTGAAATCCTGTGCCGCGACAAAAACACTTCGACCGTTGACCTTTCCGTAACCGGTGATGACGCCGTCGGCGTGAATCGTTTTGCCGTCCAGACCGAACAAATGGGAACGATGTTTGACAAAAAGCTGCACCTCATTGAAAGAGCCTTTATCAAAAAACAGATTCAGTCGCTCCCGTGCCGTTAGTTTGCCGAGATCGTGTTGTTTCTGCACCATTTCAGGACCGCCAAGTGTCGTGATCTCGGTAATATTCTGTTCCAGCATGCTGATTTTATGGGAAGTATCATTGATGCTTTTGTGTTTTTTCTTCGTCTTCATCTAATCAGAAATCTCCTAGCTATAAAGATAATCGCCTGAATACGGTCTGTTAAAGACGGTTACAGGAATTCCGTGTTGACCTGTGCAGGCAGGTAAGCTATATATGCCCGCAAAATTGTAAATACGCACAGGCGTACTTAAGAACTTCATTCCTGATAACAAAAAATTAGAGATTCTTGTATCAGAACATTCCAGGGAGGCGCAATGAAATTTATTGATGAAATGAACTTGAAGGACAAAAAGGTGCTGTTCCGTTTCGATTTTAATGTGCCGTTGGATAATTCGCAAAATATTACAGATGACACGCGAATTCGTGCTGTGCTGCCTTCCATCAATTATGCACTTGACGAAGGTGCTTCGGTTATTATGATCTCCCACCTGGGAAGACCCAAGGGAAAACCGGACCCGAAATACAGTCTGGCTCCGGTTGCCAAGAGGTTGTCCCGTTTTTTGGGGAAAGATGTCCATATGCTCAATGATTGCATCGGGGATGAGGTCATATCTTTCACCCGGAAGATGACACAGGGTGATTTGGTCTTACTGGAGAATCTCAGATTTTATCCGGAAGAAGAGATGAATGACGACGAGTTCGCCAAAAAATTGGCCGCTTATGGGGATGTGTATATTGACGATGCATTTGGGAATGCTCATCGCATTCACGCCTCGAATGTCGGCATCACCCAGTTTGTCAAAGAATGCGGAGCGGGATTCTTGATCAAGAGGGAACTGAATTATTTTAGGAATGTCTTGAAAAATCCAGCCAGACCCTTTGTGGCTATCATCGGTGGTTCAAAAGTATCCGATAAGTTGGAAGCCCTCTCAAATTTGATCCACCGCGTCGACAAGATGATTATCGGCGGTGGCATGGCTTTCACTTTCTTGAAGGCACAGGGATTTGAAATTGGAAAGTCGATCTTCGAAGAGCACCTGATGGACAAAGCCTTGACGATTCTTAAAGACGCAAAGGAATTGGGTGTAAAACTTTATCTCCCGGTCGATTGCGTCATCGCCGAAGACAAACATGCTGGTGCGGAAACGAAAATTGTTCCGGTTCAGGAAATCAATCCCAAGTGGATGGGGTTGGATATCGGACCGGCCACAATCACACTTTTTTCAGAAGCGCTGAATAACGCGAAGACCATTGTCTGGAACGGGCCAATGGGGATGTTCGAAATAGATGCCTTCGGCAGAGGGACGGCGGCTCTTGCGCACAGTGTTGCCAACAGTTATGCCCTGTCCATCGTCGGTGGGGGAGACACGGATGTCGCCATAAACAAAACGGGGGAACAGGACAAGATCACATACATATCCACCGGTGGCGGAGCCTCTCTGGAGCTTCTTGAAGGCAAGGAACTGCCAGCCATCAAAGCGCTGGATCGATGTTGACTTGTCATTCTCGGGGGACTTTTTTCCTATGGGCCATTGGTTGATACAGGTTGGGACTGTCTTGGAGAACCCGTATTGCCCGGTCCGGGATCAATTGATTTGTAGATCGTCTTACTAAAGCTGCACGAAAAACCGTCTGGATATTCCAAATGAAGGTCACAGTCAAACAGGGAAACATTGAGGCATCCAACGCGGATGCGACCATTCTTTTTTCTTACGAAGATGTATTAATACCGACGCGCTATATGGCCGCTTTCGATGAAGTCTCGAGAAATCTGCTCCGTCAGATGATCGACGCCGGTGACATCAAGGGGAAGGCAAAGGAAGTGCAACTGGTGTTCCTGCCTGATACGCGCAGAGTCAGGAGGCTCATTTTTGTTGGGCTGGGCAAGAAAAGCGAAGCCAATCCTGAGAAAATCCGTGAGGCGTTTGCCCTGGCCGCCCGGAAGGTAAGGGAAATGAAATGGCATTCTATGGACATCGCGCCGTCTATGATGGGTCTGGATTTTCCAACAGAATGGATTATCAGTGTGGCTGTGGAAAGCATGAGGCTGGGACTGTACCGGTTTACGCATTTCAAGACGGAAGAGGGTGAAAATATCCGCCACACCGTGGAATTAACGGCATGGATTGAAAAAGAAGAAGATTTGAAGAAAGCTGTACAGGCGGCACGGGAAGCGGAACGACTCGGCGATGCCGTTATCTTTGTCCGCGATCTGGTTTCCATGCCATCAAATGAGATGACGCCGAAAGCGATGGCTCGTGAAGCCTTGAAAATCGGAGAAAAACGTCAAAGTATTAAAGTGAACGTTCTTGATGAAAAAGAAATAAAAAAGACGGGCATGCATGCCCTCCTCGGTGTGGCGAAAGGAAGCCGTGAAGAGGGGCAGTTCATCATCATGGATTACCAGGGTTCGGAGAGTAAAGGGGCACCGATTGTGCTGGTCGGCAAGGGCTTGACCTTTGACAGCGGCGGAATTTCTATCAAGCCCGCTGAGAACATGGAGGGAATGAAGACGGACATGGCTGGTGGAGCAGCGGTCATGGGAGTCGTCATGGCTGCGGCGGATCTGAAACTGCCTTTGAGAATAATCGGCTTGATCCCGGCGACGGAAAACATGCCCGGTGGTCTTGCATACAAGCCCGGTGATGTGTTGAAAACCCTTTCCGGCCTGACGGTGGAAGTGATCTCCACTGACGCGGAAGGCCGCCTGATTCTCGCCGATTCCCTGACATACGCCAAAAGATATAAACCGGCAGCAGTCATCGATTTGGCTACCCTGACGGGTGCCTGCATCATTGCCTTGGGTGAGAATGTAATGGGTATGATGGGAACGGCCCGAGAATTAAAGGAAAAATTGATGCATGCATCGGAACTTACCGGTGAAAAAATATGGGAGCTTCCCCTGTGGGAAGATTCCTATGAAGCCATTAAAAGTGATATTGCGGATTTGAAAAATGTAGGCGGCAGACCGGGAGGTGCCATGACCGCCGGGGCTTTTCTGAGCAAATTCATCACCGGGTACCCCTGGGTTCATCTCGATATCGCCGGCCCGAGCTGGCTCAACAAAGATCATCCGTATACCCCGAAGGGAGCCTCCGGAGTTGGTGTGCGTCTTCTCGTTCAAATGCTGAAAAACTGGAGTGCCATCGGCGATGAGTGATGTCAGTACTGTTTTGGATATTCAGGATCTGAAAACAGTTTTTCATACAGACAGGGGGGATGTGCGGGCTGTAGACGGGGTTAGCCTGAATATTGCGGAAGGCAGGACATTGGGTGTCGTCGGCGAATCGGGATGTGGCAAGACCGTCTTGGCTCTCTCCGTGATGCGCTTGGTTCCGATTCCTCCAGGCGAGATCCTTTCCGGACGGATTTTGCTCGACGGTATCGATTTGCTTCAGCTCAACCGAACAGAAATCCAAGATATACGCGGTAAAAAAATCTCGATGATTTTTCAGGAACCGATGACCTCATTGAACCCGGTTATCAGGGTTGGTGAGCAGATTGCCGAAATAGTCCGGCTTCATGAGAACATGTCGCACAGGGAAGCTTTGGCGTACGCTGTCGAAATGCTCCGCATGGTTGGTATCGACGCACCGGGGAAACGGGTCCGCGATTACCCCCACCAGATGAGCGGGGGGATGCGCCAGCGTATCATGATTGCCATGGCCCTGTCCTGCAAGCCCCGTTTGATGATTGCTGATGAGCCGACCACTGCCCTTGATGTGACGGTGCAGGCGCAAATTCTGGAGCTTATGAATGACCTGAAGGCGAAAATCAATACGTCTATTCTGTTCATTACCCATGATCTGGGTATCATCGCCCACTTTGCCCAGACCGTGGCGATCATGTACGCCGGGAAAATCGTGGAGCAGGCCCCTGTGGACCATTTTTTTTCAGCCCCCCTGCATCCGTATTCCCTGGGTCTGATTGAGGCCATACCGACGGTTACGGGCCAGTGGGACCCGAAAAAACGTCTTCGTATGATTCCCGGCCATGTGCCGGACATTGCCGACCGGATCACGGGATGTGCGTTTCAGGACCGTTGCGGTTATGTGATGCCCATATGTCGCGAAGAGGAACCGGAATGGATCGGTAAGAGACCGGATCATTTTGTCCGATGCTGGAAATGGATATGAATCGGGATAGGAACCTCCTCGTTGAAACAAGGGGACTGAAGAAATATTTTTACCAATCCGGCGGGCAGTTCTGGAAGAAAGTCATTCAGATCAAAGCTGTAGACGACGTATCCCTGGAAATAAGAGCCGGTGAAACGCTCGGGCTTGTCGGTGAAAGCGGATGTGGAAAATCCACCCTGGCCAGGCTTGTCATGGGCCTAGAGAAGCCGACAGCGGGAGAAATAAGTTTCGCAGGCAAAAATATCCATAGTCATTCCAAAGAGGAATGGCGGGAATTTCGGAGCAAGGTCCAGATCATTTTTCAGGATCCTTACGCGTCGCTGAATCCCCGAAGAACCGCGGGACAAACCGTCGGTGAACCTTTTCATATACGGAAAAGACGCCTGTCGAAACAAGATATTGACCGACACATCGAGGGGATGTTGAAAATTGTCGGCCTGGGACCGGAGCATCACAGCCGTTATCCGCATGAATTCAGCGGTGGACAGAGACAGCGGATCGGTATTGCCCGGGCGATTTCAGTTCAGCCGACCCTGATCGTTGCCGACGAGCCGGTCTCCGCGCTCGACGTATCGGTTCAGGCCCAGATTCTGAATCTCTTGAAGGATCTGCAGGACAACCTCCGACTGACTTATCTTTTTATCAGTCACAATTTGGGTGTCGTCCGGCACATGAGCGACCGGGTGGCCGTCATGTATCTGGGGCGAATTGTCGAGACGGGGTTTAACGAGGACATTTTCCGGTCACCCCGACACCCTTACACACGCTTGCTCCTGTCTGCGGTTCTGGAACCCCATGGCAAGGGCTGGGAGAAAACTATCATGGGAGAGGAGAAAAAGAACGTCGTGCCGCGGCCCGGCATGTGCCGATTCTATCCGCGTTGTCCGAATGCTGATGCAAGATGCCTTCTGGAGGAACCTCATCTGGTTTCGGTGGAACAGGGGCATGAGGTGGCCTGCCACCTTGGGTGCAATTGAGAAAGGAAGGGGAGTCGTGTTACAGGAGGAACGCATTTATTTCAACAGCGGGGACCTGAAGCTGGAGGGCCTTTACGCCGATGCGGGAAGCGATTGCGGTGTGGTCATCTCTCACCCCAATCCGCTCATGGGCGGCTCCATGCATAATAATGTCGTCGAAAGCCTCGGTTTTGCCTTTTTTCGAAAGGGATATTCGACACTGCGCTTCAATTTCCGGGGCGTTGGTCGCAGCACAGGTGTCCACGATAAAGGCGAAGGCGAAAAGGAAGATTTGGCCGGCGCCATTGCTTGTATGAGCGGGCGAGGGGCAACGAACATCGCTCTGTCAGGCTATTCCTTTGGCGCATGGGTGACCGCCGGTTATCTACAAAACAACTTGCCGACGGGGCCGGTTGTGCTGGTCGCTCCGCCGGTGAGTGTCTATCCTTTTTCACCTGAGGCGCTGCTCGGAAAAATTGACCTGATAGTCTTCGGTGATAAGGATCCTTTCTGTCGGTCCGAAGACATTCTTCCTTTTTCGCAAAAGATAGAGGCAAAACCTGTTTTAATCTTTCAAACGGATCATTTTTTTGCCGGGAAAGAGAATGATTTGATCGAAAATGTGCAAAAATACGTCTTGGATTCCGTATTCTGATAAAAAACATTGCAAACTCCTTTCGATGGTGCTAAGGGATAAGACCAAAGAACTAGTTAAGCTGGGACTTATTCTTGATTATCAGTTTGGAATTGAAGACTATTGTCGTGCATTTGGGGACCACGGCCATCTCGAAATCGGTGTGAGTTGGTGTGGTTTTTTTATTTTTAAGAGGAATGTTTTAAAGAAAGGGGGACAAGAGTCTTGGCAGAAGGAAAGGTAAAATGGTTCAATGAGAAGAAGGGGTTCGGTTTTATCGAGAGCGATGAGGGGGGAGATGTGTTCGTCCACTACAGTGCCATTCAGGGTGCGGGTTTTCGGACGCTGCATGAAGGTCAGCGCATCAGTTTCGATATCGAACAGGGAAACAAGGGACCCAGCGCGGTAAATGTTCAGAAATTATAAAATAATCTTCGGGTAATGCCATATGCTCCGGTGCGGTTCCAGTGCCGGAGCATATTTTTTATCCGTTCCTTCCATGCCGGTGTCTATAATAGGAGGTATATGGACCAGGCACCTCTTATTCCGTGCACTCCTGATGTTTTCGTTTATAATAATCGTGCAATGCTTTGCGGTTTACATCGAATGCAAGGCTTTCCCAGGGAATTGAGTCATAGTCGAACAACGCAATTTTCAAAGCTTCAGCACCGCATTCCAGTTTGCCGCCCGTAATCTTTCCCTCGTAAACGACAAGTATGACTGGATTCCCCTCATTTGAGTAAACCCCGATCAATCCGGTTATGTCGATATTCAACCCCACTTCTTCCCGCATTTCACGAATCGCCGCCGTTTCAAGGGATTCGCCTGCATCCACGAAACCACCCGGGATAGCCCAACTGCCCTGTTCTGTCGGCAGGGTCCTTTCCAGCATAACGATCTTTCCGTCAACGTGGACAATCACAGACACGGCCACCTTTGGATCACTGTACAGAATGAAACCACAGCTTCCGCAAGCGATATGCTTTCCTATTTTTGCAGTCGCATCCTTTGTATTCCAGGGCTTGCCGCATTTTGGACAGTAATGATATGTGTTATGGGTGTGCATGTGGAAGATTATAAAAGAAAAATCGATAGAATGCGGCGATTACCAGGGCATGCTGAACCGACTCGTTCTGAATGAGTGAGGGAATCGCCTTCAGCGGATACAGTTCCAGTTCAATATCCTCCCTTTCGTCCATATTTTGCGGGCCAATGGGGTGTACGTCTTGTGCCAAATAGGTGTGGCAGGCATTGTCTTGGATGCCCGGGTTGGGCAGTACCTTCCCAAGATAGATCATCTTTTCGTCGCTGACACCATACCCCCCTGTTTCTTCCTGGAGTTCCCGCAAGGCCGCTTTCCTGTGAGATTCCCCGTCTTCAACGAGACCCCCGGGAATTTCAAGTGTAACCTTCCTGACCCCGTGTCGAAATTGACGGATCAGGACAACCTCGTTGTCGGCCGTCAGGGGTATGATATTAACCCAAGGGAGGGTTTCAAGAACGACAAAGTCATGAATATTTCCCGTTCTCGGGGATTTTGATCGGTCTTTACGAATATTAAATATTCGATACGTTTCGTTGATCTCACTGCTAATCAATGGCCATTCTCTGATCATTATGAAGAATCCTGTTCATGTTTTCCGTTTTCTATCCATGTCTCTTGTTCCCTATCAATCTGCCAATCCTTTTCTTTATGGATTCTTTCCCCAAGAACTGGAAAAGCGCATCCATTTCCGGACCTCTCGTCATCCCGGTAATGGCTGCACGTATCGGCATGTAAAGCGCCTTACCCTTTAGTCCGGTAATCTTCGATGCTTGCCGAAGCAATTCCCTCCATTCCGTTGCAGTGCAATCTTCCTTGGCATCCAAAAGATCATAAAAAACGAGAAGCACTTTGATATTTTTATCCTCTTTAAGGATGGCATCGGCTTCTTCCGTGAAAAACAGCGCTTTGTCGTAAAGAATACCCAGATAATCCTTGATTCCGTTGATCGTTTCAAGATTCGGTTTGATTAACGCAATGAACGCATTAAGTGTATCATCCGGAAGATCCCATATTTCATTGTCTGCATTATCTGTAAGATTACTCCGAACGGCCTCTCCTAGTTTCACAACATCGTATGAACGTAAATACGAGGCATTCATCCATTTCAATTTACTTTCGTCAAAAGAAGCACCGCTTTTCCCGACCTTTTCTATATTAAATGCCTGGATGATCGTGCTAGCCGGGCAGATTTCTCTCCCCGCCCCCAGAGAAGTGCCCAACAAACCAAGATAATTGAACAAGGCTTCCGATAAATATCCTTTTTTTCTGAATTCACCGATACTAACGGCTCCATGGCGTTTGCTCAACTTTGCATGATCGGGGCCCAGGATTAATGAATGGTGATAGTACTCCGGTGGCTCGCATTGCAGCGCTTCATAGAGCAACAACTGTGAAGCCGTATTGGAAAGATGGTCTTCTCCTCGAATCACATGAGTGATTTTCATAAGGTGATCATCGATGACCACGGCGAAATTGTACGCGGGTAAACCATTGGAGCGCATGACGATGAAATCGCCGATTGTCTCACCGTCAAATCGCATTATCCCTCTTATGTGGTCTTGAAAAAGAATGCATCCCTGTCTGACCTTAAAACGATACGCAGGTTTCCGCCCTTCGGCCCTGAGTTTTGCCTGCTGGTCCTGATTCAGGCCCCGGCATTTTCCCATGTATCGCGGCATCATTCTTCTCGCCAGTAAATCCCTGCGTTCCTTTTCCAGTTCTTCTACCGTGCAAAAACACGGATAGACCAAATTTTGTTTTTTCAGAATATCCAAGTATTCATGATAAATATCTAATCTTTTTGATTGCTGATAGGGTTCGAACGGCCCCCCTTTGCATGGTCCCTCATCCCAATCGATACCAAGCCATTTCAGGTCTTTTAAAAGAACAACGGTAAAAGCCTCCGTCGATCGTTCTTTGTCCGTGTCTTCGATTCTCAGAATGAAAGCCCCTCCGTGTTGACGGGCAAACAACCAGTTGTAGAGTGCCGTTCTCGCGTTCCCGATATGCAGTTCGCCTGTCGGCGACGGGGCGAACCTGGTCCTGATGGTTTCATTACCCACTTTTTCAATCCTTCTGAAGAATGACTACGGTAAATGCAGCCATGCCTTCGTTTTCTCCGATAAAGCCCATGCCTTCATTGGTCTTTGCCTTGATGTTGATGTTTTTTACATCCAAATGAAGGAACCGGGCCAAATTATTTTTCATCGCCTGAACGTATGGACGAATCCTTGGGGATTCCAGAATCATCGTCGAGTCGATGTTTCCAATTGTATAGCCTTTTTTTCTCACCAGACTACAGACTTCTTCCAGAAGAATCATGCTTGAAATATCCTTGTATGCCGGATCCGTGTCCGGGAAGTGGCAGCCGATATCCTCCTCGGACATGGCACCCAACAGAGCATCACAGATGGCATGCACCAGCACATCTGCGTCACTATGACCGGCAAGGCCTTTTTCGAAAGGGATCTTTACACCGGCGAGTACCAGGGGCCTGTTTTCACAAAATCGATGGCTGTCGTACCCAAATCCAATTTTCATCCTTTAACCAGCTCCCTTCGCCGTGTAATTATTTCCGCAAAAATCAAATCTTCCGGCGTTGTAATTTTAATATTTTCGTAACTTCCTTCGACTATTTTTACAGGGGTGCCTATTCTTTCCACCAATGATGCGTCGTCGGTTCCATAGTATTGCTCTTGGTATGCGGCTTCGTAGGCCTTAATGAGCGTCTCTTTATTGAACACCTGCGGGGTTTGAATCAGGAACAGGTTTTTTCGATCGACGGTTTTTTTGATTATGCCTCGTTTGTCAACCGATTTAACCGTTTCTTTAACGGGGACACCGGCAACAGCAGCGCCCGCTTGACGCCCGACCTGTATCGTTTTTTCGAGGATTTCCTTGTTTAACAGGGGTCTTGCCCCATCGTGAATCACAATCAATTCATGTTCGGCGCACAAATATGGGAGAACATTGTTGATTGAATCCTGGCGGAGTTTTCCTCCGGGAATAACAGCTTTCACTTTCGTCAGCGAGAATGGCCGGACAACCGCCTGTTCGGCAAAATTCACATCGGTTTTTTTTACAACCACATATACGTCATCAATCAGATCCGAGTTTTGGAATATCAGGAGTGTATGGGCGAGGATCGGCTTGGCGTCAATCTTTAAATAGGTTTTAGGAATTGCATAACCCATTCTCAGGCCCGAGCCGGCGGCTGGGATGATTGCGGCTGTCTTCATTGGATAAAATAGAAACCCGGGATTATTTCCCGGGTTTTACAGTTTTACTTTGTAATGGCATGGGATCCTTTTTTATCTGAAGCAAGACCCTTCATTTCGGAAAAAACCATCCGCCCTGCCGTTGTTTGTAAAATGCTGGTTACCGTGATTTCCACGTTCATCCCCACATATTTCTGCGCGTTGTCTACGATGATCATCATTCCGTCATCCATGTAGGCAACGCCCTGCCCAAGTTCTTTTCCTTCTTTTACAATTTTAACCGTCATGATTTCCCCGGGAAGAATAACAGGTTTCAAGGCATTCGCCAATTCATTGATATTGAGAATCTTTATTCCATGAAGCTCTGCGACTTTATTCAAATTGAAGTCGTTGGTTAGAATTTTCGCATGTATCTGTTTAGCCAATTCCAAAAGTTTGGCGTCAACACCTTTTGCATCGGGATAATCCTGGTCGATAATCTCGATATTCACAAATTTATCTTTTCTCATCCTGTTCAGGATATCCAACCCCCTCCTTCCCCGGGATCTTTTCAGTGAGTCAGGGGAGTCGGCCACATATTGCAACTCCTCCAGAACGAACTTGGGAATGAGTAAGGTTCCCTCGACAAACCCCGTGTCACAAATATCGGCGATACGTCCGTCGATAATGGCACTTGTGTCCACTATTTTCAAATTCTGACTGACCTTGACATTCCCGGACTTCATGAAGTGGAATTCGTCCACCTTTTTGGAACCGATCACCAATCCGAGATATCCCATAATACCGGTTAAGAGCGTGTAGATCCAGGGAACGACTTGCTGTTTTTCCATGATATCACTGACAAAGTGCATACCGAAAGCTAACAGAAAGGCAAAAAGCAAGCCTATGAACAAACCGGCGACGCCGCCGAAAATCGTTTTCAGGGGAAATTTTCTAATGGCTTTTTCGGAATAAATGACAAACCATGCTGTTAGTAGACCGAGTATTAAACCTCCCATGGGGTAGATGTTCAGATAGTCTTTAGGTGCTGCGGAATAATGGTACGCAATCCAGAAGCCGCTCAAACCACACGCCAGGATCAAGAGCATTCTAATCTGCATTTTTTCACCTCCTTTCTTTTTTATTTTTAAACGAAACGAATCTCACGTACATCATTTGAATAAGAAATACCCAGTTTTTGCAGGAACAATAAGAATGCATGACGCTGCAATTATTGCTGATATAGCCTTACAAGGTGCGATACACAAGTTTTTTCGCCAACAAAATGGCAGCAACGCACGAGGAGACACTATAAATGCATTGTATCAGACATTGTTTCCTGTGAGAACCAGATTCATCAATTCTTTCTCAATCGCAAAATTACCAGCCTGTTGAAATAAAGCAACATTGCCGAGGAAAAGGCCGCAAGCTGGCTGTCGAAACATTTCATATACTGGTATCTGGAAGCAAACGGATTTGGTCGTGTCCTGCAGGAAGGGGATTTGTAAACAAAAAAACTTAAAACAAAAAAAGTAATCTCGAGAGACTATCTGAAATTCTAAATTTCAATTCCTTCTTTCGAAGAATCTTAGAACCGCTTGAAATGGTTGAATGTTTACTTGCAAAGTTCGCGAGAAGTTGTATTATGCCAAGAGTAACAATAAGGCATATCTTCTGATTATAATGTAAAAACGCTGAAAATATTGAAGAGAGCGGCCATTGCTTTGATTGACTGTATATTTTCTTAAGGATAGTAGCTTTATGCCTCAAATATTCGACAATATAGAAACACATCTTTTATCCGCACTTAAAGATGCGATGGGTCTTTCCGAGCGCGCAGATTTCTGCGTAGGCTATTTTAACCTGCGTGGCTGGCGAAAAATTGATTCACTTGTTGAAAAATGGCCAGGCGGAGAAGGCCATTGTTGCAGGCTCCTGGTCGGTATGCAGCAACTGCCGCAAGAGCAATTACGTTCGGCGCTGAACCTGATCAAAGATGAAGAGCAAATCGATCAAGTAACAGCTATTGCTTTGAAGAAAAAACTTGCCCAGGATTTCCGCGATCAGTTAACCATCGGCATCCCGACAAACGAAGATGAGGCAGGTTTGCGGCGTCTTGCCTCTCAAATCACAGCAAAGAAACTGGTTGTGAAGCTGTTTTTGCGCCATTCTCTCCATGCCAAGCTTTATTTGTGTTTTCGGAACGACCCGCTCAATCCCAAAATTGGTTATTTAGGCAGCAGCAATCTGACACTGGCCGGTTTATCAAAGCAGGGCGAACTCAATGTTGATGTTCTTGACCATGATGCCTGCAACAAGCTTGCCCAATGGTTTGAAGACCGCTGGAAAGACCGATTCTGCATCGATATTTCCAAGGAACTTGTCGAGATTATCAATTCCAGTTGGGCTCGCCCCGATCTGATTCCGCCCTATCAGATATACGTTAAAATGGCCTATCACCTTTCCCAGGAAGCGCGGGCTGGATTAACAGAATTTCGTATTCCCAGCGATTTCGGCAATATGCTTTTTGAATTTCAAAAGGCTGCTGTAAAAATTGCGGCTCACCACTTGAACAAACGTGGTGGCGTTGTAATCGGCGATGTTGTCGGTTTAGGCAAAACATTAATGGCAACGGCGCTTGCGCGTATCTTTGAAGACGATCATGGCGTTGAAACACTCATCATCTGTCCGAAGAATCTGGTGCGGATGTGGGAGGACTATCGCCAGCAATACCGGCTTCGGGCAAAGGTATTGTCCATCACTCAGGCACAAAGGGAGCTTCAAGACTTAAGAAGGTTTCGCCTGGTTCTGATAGATGAAAGCCACAACCTCCGCAACCGGGAAGGAAGCCGTTACCGTGCGATTGCTGAATATATCTCGGCAAATGACAGCCGCGTCATTTTACTTTCGGCCACGCCTTACAACAAAACCTATCTGGATTTATCCAATCAATTGCGATTATTTATTGACGAAAAGAAAGACATAGGCATTCGCCCGGAAAGGCTTTTGCGCGAACTAGGGGAAAGAGAATTTATGATAAGGCACCAGAAGCCGGTGCGTTCATTAGCTGCCTTTGAAAAAAGCGAACATGCCGACGATTGGCGCGATCTGATGCGGCTTTACCTTGTCCGTAGAACACGAAGCTTTATTCAAGAAAACTATGCCAAATTCGATCCCGAACGTAAACGTAAGTATCTTGAATTTCACGATGGCACACGCTCGTATTTTCCAACGCGCGTTCCCAGAACGGTGAAATTCAAGATCAGCGAGAAAGACCCAAGCGATCAGTACGCACGACTATTCACCGATGACGTAGTAGAAATAGTCAACAACCTTATGCTTCCAAGGTATGGGCTTGGCAATTATGTAAAACCGACACCGCATAAACCGCCTACGACTGAAGAAGCCAAAGTCCTGGCCGATTTGTCACGCGCGGGCACCCGGTTGAAAGGTTTCTGCCGAACAAATCTTTTCAAGCGTCTGGAAAGCAGCGGGCAGGCGTTTATCCTTTCCGTAGAACGGCACATCCTTCGCAATTTCATATGCCTTTATGCCATTGAAAGCGATCTGCCCATTCCCGTCGGCACACAGGATATTGGTTTGCTGGATACAGACGTAAACGATCAGGACGCGGATTTATGGGATGCGGCAGACGATAATGATGAAGATGGAAACGGCGCAGCCGAACCGACGGCCAATGCGCCGCAGGCAACAACAGAACAGAAATTTAAGGAACAGGCTGCTGCAATTTACGATACCTATGCGAAGCAGTTTCGTCGCCGGTTTAAATGGCTCAAGCCTGAAGTATTCAATGATTCGCTGGCTAAGGATTTGCGCAAGGATATCAAATCGCTGATGAACGTGTTGAAAAAGTCGGATGGTTGGGATCCCAAACGTGACGCTAAACTTCAGGAGCTCCTGACGCTTTTAACAAAAAAACATGCGAACGATAAAGTCATCATTTTTTCACAATTTGCCGATACGGTTAATTACCTGACTGAAGAGTTAAAAAAGGCCGGCATGCAGGCAATAGAAGGCGTCACCGGCGATTCGGAAGACCCGACAGCAATTGCCTATCGCTTCAGCCCTGTAAGCAACGAAAAACGAGACAGGATTAGCCCGGAAAATGAATTGCGTGTTGTCTTGTCGACGGATGTGTTAAGCGAAGGCCAAAACCTTCAGGATTGCGCCGTTATCGTGAACTTTGATTTGCCCTGGGCCATCATCCGCCTGATTCAGCGGGCCGGGCGTGTTGACCGCATTGGTCAAAAATCGGACACCATTATATGCTATTCATTTCTGCCCGCGGAAGGTGTAGAAAAGATTATCCGCCTGCGTTCAAGAGTACAGCAGCGTTTGCAGGAAAACGCGGAAGTTGTCGGAGCGGATGAGACCTTTTTTGAAGATCAGGCAAGCGCCAAGATCGTGCGTGATCTATTTACAGAAAGAGCAGGCATCCTTGACGGCGATGAAGATGCGGAGGTTGATCTTGCGTCTTATGCTTATCAAATATGGAAAAATGCCATCGACCGCAATCCCGAACTGGCGAAAACAATTCCGGCCATGCCAAATGTGGTTTATTCAACGAGGCCACATAAGCCGATAGCCAATCAACCAGAAGGGGCTTTGCTGTACCTGCGTACCGCCGAGGGAAACGACGCCCTGGCCTGGATGGATAAGAACGGCATCAGTGTCACCGAATCACAGTTTGCAATACTGAAGGCCGCCGAATGTACATTTGAGACCCCGGCGCTGCCAAGGCATAAGCAGCACCACGAAATGGTTGCCGCAGGTGTGAAACTGATTGTTGAAACCGAAAAATCCGTCGGCGGGCAGTTGGGGCGTCCTTCCGGTGCCAGGTTCAGAACCTACGACCGTTTGAAAGCCTACGCTGAAGAAGTGAAAGGCACACTTTTTGATACATCGGAATTTCGTAAAACCATTGAAGATATTTACAAATATCCCTTGCTTCAGTCCGCAACCGACACACTGAACCGCCAGCTCAAAAGTGGTATCAGCAACCAGGCGCTGGCCGAGCTGGTCATGTCGCTGCGCGCAGACGCCCGTCTCTGTCGTGTTTCCGAAAGCGTTGAGTCAGCAGAGCCGCAAGTGATTTGTTCCCTGGGACTCAAGGAAGAAGCGGAGAAAGGCAACGGGTAAAATCATGATAATTAATGTGGCGGAAGTCCGGCTGTGTCTCAAATCATTCGATTTCAAAAACCTCTTTCGTGAACACCTTGGCTGGGACAATCACAATGCGCAACTTGAAATCCCTGTCAACAATGAGACTATTTCTCTTAACGCCATTGCCCAGAAAAGGGGGTTTGTTGCATTTGTTTGTGAAGGCCATATCCCGGAGCGTGCCACACGCCTAAAAATTGACCACCAAATAACAAAATCCGCCCGCGAACATTTTGTGATTTACGCGGATAAAGCAAAAGGACAACAGGTCTGGCAGTGGGTGCGCCGCGAACAAGGGAAGCCGTTGGCCAGCCGCGAACATCGTTTTGATACCCGTCAGTCGGGCGATCCTCTGATCCAGCGGCTTAATCAGATTGCCGTGGACATGGAAGAAGAGGAAAATATAACGATTGTTGATGTGGCTGGAAAGGCGCGCGCTGCTTTCGATGTCGATAAGGTCACCAAGAAATTTTACGAGCGCTTTAAAACAGAACACGCTGCTTTCCTCAAGCAAATCAAAGGTTTTCCTAAGCCGGTCAAAATTGGCGGCAAAGACGAACCACATCCCGATCTTCAGTGGTACACCTCGCTCATGCTCAACCGGTTGATGTTCGTTTATTTGTAAAAGTTAGGTTCTCTCCGTACAGATAGCTGGAAAAAGTGGCAGTCAGTTTTCTCTTCGGTTAAGGTGTTTTCATCACCAAACCATCTTACCAAGGAGGAAGACATGACTGCCAAGAAGAAGATAGCACAGAAG
>Ga0172382_10000987_pt1 | contig 52555 bp, 47 predicted proteins | sample Leawel138RmetaG_FD_122245 | JGI IMG/M metagenome (GOLD analysis project Ga0172382, IMG submission 122245) | Leachate microbial communities from a municipal landfill in Southern Ontario, Canada - Leachate well 138R metaG | ecosystem: Engineered > Solid waste > Landfill > Unclassified | place... | reverse complement strand
TGAAGAGGGCGTCGGTGGCATTTTTGGCGATGGTGGTAAACCGTGCCCTGGAAGCGTTGTTATGGAGATGGGTGAGCCCGAAGTACTGTTCGACGATATATCTGATCTTCGCGATGGCCTTATGCCTCGCTACTTCGAAGGCCGTGAGGCTAGTTCTTCCTGTGGCCCTTCTCATGATGCCGTCGGCGATGGCGTTGATCTCTTCCATGCGTTTGATGGCCCGGTTCTTCTCCATTGAGGTTGACAGTGCCATGTCGGCGAAGGTGAAATTGACTTTCATGTTTTTGAAGCCCATGAAATCCTCCCGAGGGTGATTTTTATGGACGAACTATGGCAGAAAAACGTTTGAATGTCAAGTAATATTAATATGATAGCTTTGAATAACACAGTTTTTCAGGGCCTATGTGAACGTGAGGGAAAGGGATAATGGGGGAGTTGTGCAAAGGTCTCTAAGCACCAGTTAAAAAAGGCGAAAGTTTTGCGTAGCTCTCAGTCAAACATAAAAGCAGACTCTTTGTTTTTACCGCACATCGAAGGTTTACGAGCCTTCGCTGTTATGGCAGTTTTGGCATTTCACTTTAAGTTATTGCCGTGCTTTGCCGGAGGCTTTGTCGGCGTGGATGTTTTTTTTGTTATCAGCGGCTACCTGATAACGCGTAATGTCTTTCCAGAGATACAGAAGGAGGTTTTTTCGTTTCAGACGTTTTATGGCAGGAGGATCAGCCGCATTGTCCCGGCTCTTTTCTTCACCATTGCGCTCACTTTAACAGCTGGCATTATTTTTTCTTCCCCCGCTGACCTGAAACATACAAGCGAAAGTGCAATTGCATCGATTTTTTCAGTGTCCAACTTTTATTTTTGGAGCCAGTCCGGATATTTTGAAGCATCAGCGATTCAAAAACCTTTATTGCATACATGGGCACTTGCAGTAGAATTTCAGTATTATCTCATCTGGCCGGTCCTGATCGCTCTTCTCGTCCGATTGTTAAGAAACACCAGAAATAGTGTTGTTGTACTGACGGCAGTTGGGGTTCTGTCTTTTATTGTGGCAGAAATTGCGATCGTTAAAGATCCATCAGGTGCTTTCTATTTAATGCCATTCCGTATCGGGGAATTTACGGTGGGTGCCGTATGTGCATTGGTCCCATTCCGACTAACAGCTGCTGGATGGATTCGCAATACTCTTGCTTTGTCCGGTTTCATACTGTTTTTTTATGCTGTTTTCACCTATTCAGACGCAACACGATTCCCTGGGCTAATGGCGTTGGTTCCCTGTCTAGGGGCTGTTCTGCTGATTCGGTTTGGTAGTGAAAGTAAAATTGCACAACCCTTGCTGTCTAACCGCTTGTTTGTTGGTTTGGGACGTATCTCATATTCTTTATATCTTGTCCACTGGCCCCTCTTTGTATTCTTTCGACAGTGGCACGGATGCGATCCGGGAGTGGTTGGAAGAATATCCATTATTGTGGTTTCTGTAATAACAGCAGTTGCCATGTATAGGTTTGTCGAAAATCCCTTTAGGATAAGCAGTCAATCAGAAAAAAAGAATACCAGATCGTTCGCTGATTTTATGAAATTATCAGCAGGCGGTATGGTATGTTTGTTTACTGTGTCGATGATGATAAGTGCCGGAAACGGCTGGGCATGGAGGTTCCCTGATGAATTGACAAGGTTTTCGAAAGAAGCGGAAGCAGAAAAAAAGGCCCGCTTTAAGCTCGTTCATGAAATGAGCTCCGTAAACCAAAGTATTGTAGTTGGTACACCGAAGAAAGGTTTTACTGTGATTATAATCGGTGATAGTCACGCGCCTGATGCCTTGAATGCGTTAGCCGCACACTATCCAGAGTACCATTACGAAGTACATGGATTAGCGGGATGTCCTCCCCTAGTCCGGGAAGATTACAAACTGCTCACTGCGAAGCATCCAGATCGTGAGGGCTGTATCAAACGAAATGAAAGATTATTGTATCAAGGTCAGCTATCCCATGCGGATCTCATAATTATTAATACCGTTTTCAGTTGGTATAGACCGGAAAACTTGAAGCGCACCATTATGTGCATAAGAAATCAGACAAATATCCCGATTATTGTGCTTGGCAATTATATGTTTTTTAAAGAGGATGTTCCTGAAATGGTTATTCGGGATGGAAATATGGAAATGAATGCCCATTATGAAACAAATATGGATTGGCATAGTTTTGCTTTTGATGATGAGCTCAAAACACTTGCTTCAACACTTCAAGTTATCTTCATAAGCAAGAGGGAGCTACTCTGTCGTGGAGATTCTGTCAGTGACTGTCCATTGATGTTTGGGGGAAAACTGTTCACCTATGACCGCCACCACTTCAGCGTTCCGGCTGCACAGTACATGGGCCTTATGTTAAAGGAAAAACATAATGAATACTTTCTGAAAACGGGATCATGTGCTATGGAGGAAAATAGTGGTAGTTGTCATTAACCAACAAATTTTCCATCAAACTCAGGATCATTCTGTCAGGACATATCAAACCAACACATGTGCTATGTAGATGGTATGTCGCCCGAACAATGCATTCGTAAAATCCAAAGAGCAACGAATACTTCAGAGGAATCGAACAAGTAAGCCAATTGAGGAATACTGTGAAAATCATAATTGATACCGATGAACTCATCATTCAAACCAGAAATGGTGGCAACGAAGTAGATATCCCGCTTTACTCGCAAGAAGGATTCAGATTGCTTTCCAGTATCTGGATTAAACAGGAATGGAACCAGTTGCACTGGCAAACCTTTTCCTGGTTTGGCTTTCCTGTCTGGCAATTTCCGGATGATCTGCTGCGACTTCAGGAGATAATTGTTGCCCTTAGGCCGGATGTAATCGTCGAAACCGGAGTTAGTCAAGGAGGAAGTTCAATTTTTTTTGCAACCCTATGTCGTCTGCTTGGTAAAGGACGTGTCGTTTCGGTTGATATTGTCGTACCGGCGGATTTGCGGGCGAGAATAGAGCAAAGTCCTTTTGGAGATCTGATCACTTTGATACAAGGAGATTCCACGTCGACTGCGGTGGTGGAAAAGGTACGGGAACATACCAAATCAGACAGCAAGGTTTTTGTTTTCCTTGACAGCGATCATTCAAAATCTCATGTGATGGAGGAGCTTAATGCATATGCAGACATGGTTACACCGGGATCATATATAGTTGCCGCTGATGGTGTAATGCAACACCTTGCAGACACGCCATGGGGGAAGGCTGAATGGATCGATGATAATCCGGCTACGGCTGCTCGTGAGTTTGTAGCCGCTCACCCTGAATTTGTTATCAAACGTCCGCCCGCACTGTGCGGGAATGAGCACGTCATAGAAGAATTGACTTATTGGCCTGATGCCTGGATCTATCGCTTGCCAGACTGACAATCAAACTGAATATGCACGCCAGTTCATTTAAGAAGATGGAAGATTTTTGCCGGAGGTATCTTTCGGGAAAAGAAGATGTCTCTCTGCGCATTTACGATCTGGGAAGCCAGGATGTAAATGGTTCATATCGTTCTTTGTTTCATAAGCCGAAGTGGATGTATATCGGTATTGACATGGCACAAGGCGATAATGTGGATGTAGTATTACACACACCATATGTTTGGCGAGAAATTACAGACAACTCAGCAGACGTGGTCATTTCCGGCCAGGCGTTCGAGCATATCGAGTATTTCTGGATAACAATGCTGGAAATTGCACGGGTGCTAAAACCGGCCGGCATATGTTGCATCCTGGCGCCATCCAGTGGTCCGGAACACAGATATCCTTTGGATTGCTGGCGATTTTACCCTGACGGTATGCGCTCACTGGCGAAATTCGCGCACCTTGAAGTGATTGAAGTTTCCACACAGTGGTCGGATGAGGGCTACGAGGACGGGAGCGACTGGTGGCATGATTCCATGTTGGTTTGCCGAAAACCGGACAAAGGGTTCTGGCAGAACATTAAAATGAGGGCGGTACGAAGCTTGAGGCACCGTGCAATGACAGTGGGTATGAGATGAAATCAAACCGCTTTCTGGAATTATCTATATTTAAGCCTGATGACTGGTCGCCTCGCACAACCGGTGAGATTATTTCATGGCATGGGCATATACCCTTTGCATTTATGCTGGTCCGGCAATTAATGCCTCGAAATCTGGTCGAATTGGGAGTACACAAAGGGGATTCGTACTTCGTTTTCTGCGAAGCTGTTTCCCGTTTCAAATTGCCGACACGGTGTTTTGCCGTTGATACGTGGGCAGGCGATGAACATTCCGGCTACTATGGAGAAGAAGTTTTTGAGGAATTGCGTGAGAAACATGATCAGCAGTATGGGCATTTCTCACTCCTGATTCAATCTACGTTTGACGATGCGGTTCCCCGGTTTCCCGATGGTTCCATTGATCTGCTTCATATAGACGGGTTGCATACCTATGAGGCCGTCCGGCATGACTTTGACAACTGGAAACTCAAGATGAGTGATCGCGGAGTCATTCTGCTGCACGATATTGCTGTACATGAGGGCGATTTTGGCGTCTGGAAATTATGGGATGAGTTGAAGATCGAATATCCCTCTTTTGCGTTTCAGCATTCCAACGGGTTGGGCGTGCTCGCTTACGGGAAACATGCTGCTGAAATTCTTCCCGAGTTATTCGGTAGCGATGAAGAAACAACCGATAAAATCCTCACTCTCTACAGAATTCTGGGGAATTCGGTCGCGGCTGAAGGGCTCCTAAGAGTTCTGTATTATGAACGTAAGAGCACATCTGAAGAAATCCATAGGCTGAATGATTTTCTGGAAAGCGAACGTCAAACGGCAAGGCAAGAGATTGATCGGCTCAATGCGACCATTAACGACATATACCGTTCCCGTTCATGGAAAATGACCGCCCCGATACGCCGCATCGCAGGCATGTGGCGTTACATTGTGAATCAGTCCAAAGAAATTATTGTCGTTTTGTTCCGAGCAATTTATAGCCACCTTCCGGTTTCCACGTTAACGAAGAATCGACTAAAAAGTTTTTTGTACAGATTTTTCCCCGGCATTTTTTCGCATACCCTTTCATATAGTTTATGGAAAACTCAACTACCCGGTGCAACCCAATCACAATACAAATATGGTGAACCTACCTCTCCAGGTGAACCTTTCGACCTCTTGTGCCCCGATAAACCAACAGTTTCTATCGTAATCCCGGTTTTCGGAAAGGTCGAGTACACTTATCAATGTCTACGGTCACTCAGATCGCATCGATCTCATTACAGCTTTGAAGTAATTGTCGTTGATGATCGATCACCCGACAACACACTGGATATGTTAAAGAACATAAAGGGGTTACACATTGTTCGCAACAGAAGGAATCTCGGTTTTATCAAATCCTGTAATCGCGGCGTAAAGAGGGCACGCGGCAAACTTGTTGTCATATTAAACAACGATACAGTCGTCAGGAGCGGCTGGCTGGATGAATTAGTAAATACTTTTAACTGCGTTCCCCAGGCCGGGCTGGTCGGCTCGAAGCTGGTCTATCCCGACGGCCGCCTGCAGGAAGCTGGAGGCATTATCTGGCAGGATGGGTCGGGCTGGAATTATGGGCGGTTGCAGGACCCAAGCAGACCTGAGTTCAACTACCTTCGCGACGTGGATTACTGCTCCGGCGCGTCTTTGATGATTCTTAAAGAGCTTTTCGACCGTCTGGGCGGTTTTGACGAGCATTATTTGCCTGCCTATGGAGAGGACTCCGATCTTGCTTTCCGTGTCCGTCAAGCCGGCTATCGGGTGCTGTATCAACCCCTGTCCGAGGTGATCCACTTCGAAGGAATCACATCCGGCACTGAGGTTTCTTCGGGCGTTAAGGCGTACCAGGTGGAGAATGCAAATAAGCTTTTTGCTCGTTGGAAAGAAATGATTGTGGGACATGGTGTTCCGGGAGTGAACCCTGAACAGGAAAAAGACCGCAGAGTAAGTGGCCGCGCCTTGGTGCTGGATCATTGCACACCAACCCCTGACCAGGATGCCGGTTCAATCACGGCACTGAATCTCATGCGCATCTTGCAGGGATTGGACTTCAAGGTAACCTTTGTCCCGGAAGACAATTTTCTTTTCATGGAACCTTATACAGAAGATCTCCAACGGATCGGGATAGAGTGTCTGTATGCACCGCATGTCACGTCGATCGATCGGTATTTGTCTCAAAACGGGGAACAATATGATGTTGTTGTCGTTTTTCGACTATTGTCGGCGGAACGTAATTTGGCGGCAATTCGTAAATACTGCCCCAATGCGAAATTAGTATTTCATACATCTGATCTGCACCATCTGAGAGAACTACGCGAGGCAGAACTGGTTGATTCTGATGATTTGCGTCGAGCGGCGGAAAAGACACGAAAACGAGAAATGCGCATTATTCAGGCTGCGGATGCTACCATCGTCCATAGTTCAACTGAGAAGGAACTGCTGGACGCTGAACTGACAGGGAAAATGCGAAAAAGCAATATTTATCTTTTTTCATGGGCCATAGCTGCGCCCGGAACAAAGACACCCGGCGAAGAACGTCGCGATATAGTGTTTGTTGGGGGTTTTCAACATCGGCCGAACATTGATGGTGTGTGTTGGTTTGTAAACGAGATATTTCCATTGATTCGACAGCAATTGCCGGAAATCGCTTTTTACATTGTAGGCAGTCGCCCACCCGCCGAAGTGCTGGCTCTGGCAGATGACAACATAAAAGTGGTTGGTTACGTCGAGGATCTGAGAGAGATATTTGATTATTGCCGTATGAGTGTGGCACCCATGCGCTACGGCTCCGGGATTAAGGGGAAAATCGGCACCAGCCTGAGCTACGGATTGCCCTGCGTTGCAACTACGATCGGCGCTGAGGGAATGGACTTGATGAAAGGCGATGGCGTAATAGTAGCGGATGAACCTTCGGATTTCGCCGATACAGTTGTGCGCCTGTATCAAGATGCGGAACTGTGGAATTCCTGCTCACGGGGCGGCCTGGATTTTGTGCGACGCAATTACTCGCTGGAAGCCGGTATCAATACGGTTGAAGCGTTGCTGAAAGATATCGGAGTCGATAGCAGCAAGATAGTACGCAAGCCCCTTAATGAGGTGTCACCGAATAGATCCGATGGGGTAATATGCATGGATCAGACCGGAGATTTACTGGAAGTTATTTTAACTGCCTCAACCAAAACTGAATATGATGACTGGTCGATTTCTCAGGAATTTCAGGATTGCTGCGCGACGGAGCGGCGCATCGCCATGGAGAATAGTGGCGTAGCAGCCTACCATCTGCTGGGTTACTGCAGAGTTTGTGATCGTGAAGTAGAGTATTTGGTGGATCAGCAATGCGGTGCTGTTGAAGATCGAGGTGTGTGGATACCCAATTGGCGCGAGCGTCTGGTTTGTTCGAGTTGTGGCTTGAATAACCGACAAAGAATGATTGTGTTTCAAGCGTGTCGAACTATTCAATCTTTTCGCGACAGGATGCCGGCAGTGTATCTTATGGAACAGGTTACGCCTGTTTATAAATGTCTGAACGATTGCTTGCCGCGGGCACTCTATACCGGCAGTGAGTATTTGGGTGCGGAACTGACGCCGGGGAAAATTGTAAAGGGAATAAGACACGAAGATGCGGAAAAACTAAGCTTTGAAAGTGGAAGATTTGATATTATTATCAGCAACGATGTTCTTGAACATGTTACAAGCCCGATTAAAGCCTTGCGGGAGATGTGCCGGGTACTGAAACCGGGGGGCGAACTGTTGATGACTGTTCCCTTTCATCTGGACAGGGAAGATAGCGTGTGTCGTGCCAAAATTATTGATGGCAATGTGAATTATATTCTCCCGCCTGTTTTTCATGGCAACCCGGTATCCGATGATGGATCGCTTGTATTTACTGATTTTGGTTGGCAATTCGTCGATGATATAAAAAGAGCGGGCTTCAGCGAAGCCGCATTGCATTTTTACTGGTCAGAGGTATATGGACACCTCGGACCCGGGCAGCACTACATTCGTGCCGTAAAGGGCTAAAAAGATGATTTTTAAAAAGATATTTGCCCGGCAGTCTGTCCCGCACGTATCTTATCTTCCTGAGTTGCAGGGATTAGTTGATGGCATAAGAAACGGACGAAATGTGTATGAAGGTTATCAGCGTGGCTGGGGCCTTCAGTTCGGCGGATTAAAGGAAAAAATTCTGGCGGATCCCTTGTATCAAGAAGCGCTCGATGTCGCCAGGGACAGAACGATTATGAGCGAAGAGAACAGAATGAATATTTATCTTATTCTGCGGTTTTTTTTAGAGAAGATCCCATCCGGGCATATCGTGGAATATGGAGCATATCGCGGCGGCAGCGCGATTTTTATGGCCTATGTCGTTAAAAAACTGTATCCGGGGACGAAGGTTTTTGCCCTGGATAGTTTTGTCGGCATGCCGCCGACTGATAAAACTGTGGATGCGCACAATGCAGGGGATTTCTCAGATGCCGATTTCAATCAATTACAATCACGGATTGATGAGCTGAAACTGGATAATTTGATACTGGTAAAAGGTTTCTTTGAAGATACCAATGAAGCTGTGATGAATCAGGCGCAAAGAGTCAGTCTGGCCCATATCGATTGCGATATTGCCCCAGCAGTTAAATTTTCATACGAGGGCGTGAAACCTTTTATGGTTGACGGAGGGTATGTCGTGTTTGACGACGCCACTGTATCGAGTTGTATTGGTGCTACCGAAGTAGTCGAAAACTTGTTGATTCGCCGCGATGGCTTAAATTCTGAACAGATATGGCCGCACTTTGTGTTCAGAGCCTTTAAGGGCAGGTGAAAAACAATGAAAGAATGTAGTAAAGCAATTCAGCGTCGGCTCGCAGATTCAAATTTTGTACGCAGATATTTTGTCGGTTCCGGTCTGGATATCGGCGGTAAGCCAGACCCGTTGTCTTTGTACGGCGAATTGTTTCCCCTGATAAAAGCTGTCAGGACATGGGACTTGGAAGACGGTGACGCTCAATTCCTTGGGGGGATTGACGACGAATCGCTGGATTTTGTCCATAGTAGTCATTGCCTGGAACACCTTAATGACCCCGAAGAGGGTTTGCGTAACTGGTTCCGGGTTCTCTGCGAAGGCGGATACCTGGTTATCACCGTGCCGGACGAAGACCTGTATGAGCAGGGTGTATTTCCTAGTACATTCAATCGCGATCACAAGTGGACCTTTACTGTTTTCAAGGAAAAATCATGGAGCCCTCGCTCAATTAATCTGGTGGATCTGGTTCGCAAGCTTGGGCAGGCGGCGGATGTTATTAAAATCGAACAACTTTCTTCAACCTACCGGTTTGACTTGCCTCGTTACGATCAGACCATGACACCGGTGGCAGAGTGCGGCATTGAATTGATCATTCGTAAACGTTTGCGGGCTGAGGCGTCAGCAGGAGGACACAGGACGAAAACAAATATGCAGCCGGGTCGGGAAATGCGTCTGCACTTGAACCAGTATGCAGATGACATGAAGTCCCTGAAAAAATCCAATGAGACGAGGCCGCCATTTACAAATGATTCACAACTCTGAAGGGGGGCGTATGATCATTCGATCCCGTGCACCGTTAAGGCTCGGTCTGGCCGGTGGTGGCACAGATGTTTCACCTTACTGCGATTTACATGGAGGGTACGTTCTGAATGCGACTATCGACCGGTATGCCTATGCAATAATCGAAACGATTGATGACCCTTATGTGAAATTTTCGGCTACCGATCAGCAAGCGACGAAAGTGAAAGCTATCGGTGAACCGCTTGCGCTGAACGGCAAGTTTAATCTCCACAAAGCCGTTTACAACGAAATGATTCAGCATTACAACGGTGGTGTTCCGATACCTCTTGAATTGAGTACCTTTTGCGATGCGCCGGTCGGATCGGGACTTGGAGCTTCTTCCACGCTTGTGGTAGCAATGATCCGTGCTTTTGTCGAACTGCTGAACCTCCCCCTTGATGATTATACAATAGCCCAACTAGCCTTTAAGATAGAACGTGTTGACTGTGGACTCCAGGGGGGACGGCAGGACCAATATTCTGCGGCTTTTGGCGGTTTTAATTTCATGGAGTTCTATCATGATGAGAGAGCCATAATTAATCCCTTGAGAATCAAGGATTGGATTATATGTGAATTAGAAGCATCGCTGATATTGTTCTATACAGGCGTGTCACGCGAATCGGCGAAAATCATTGCAGATCAGAGCGACAACATTAAAACAGGATCTGCAATCGCAATGGAAGCAATGCACGGCATGAAGCGTGAAGCGCTGGCCATGAAAGAATGTCTGCTGAAGGCAGATTTTGAAGGCATTGTGGAATCAATGCGCCAAGGATGGGAGAGCAAAAAGAAGTCTGCCGGAACAGTATCAAACCAACACATAGAAGAAATATACAATGCGGCCATTGATGCCGGTGCCTTGGCGGGGAAAGTGTCCGGGGCCGGTGGGGGAGGATACATGATGTTCTTTGTTCCTCCTGAGCGGCGCATGGACGTAGTTAGAACACTGGAGCATTTCAAAGGACAAGTGAGTAATTGTTACTTCACCAAACGCGGTGCAACGGCATGGGGTGATATCATAATGCGTCGAAAATAAGGTTGGTTCTTTCGAGAACATCCTGACCGTCAAAACAACAACCTGATAAATAAGAGCATTTATGTACGAAGGAATTGTTCTCGCTGGTGGTTTTGGGACGCGCTTGAAAAAGGCAGTGCCCGATCTGCCGAAACCGATGGCGCCGATTGCAGGTCGGCCATTTCTTGAAATAGTATTGCTCTACTTGGCTCGGCATGGCTTCGGTCGTGTTGTTCTCTCAGTAGGATACATGGCTGATACAATTATCTCGCATTTCGGCGATCATTTTTCCGGTCTTGAGCTTGCCTATGTGGTTGAAAAGTCTCCACTGGGAACGGGGGGTGCTGTACGTCTGGCAATGGAAGAATGCAGCAACGATCATGTGTATATTTTCAATGGTGATACTTTCCTTGCACTGGAAACTGAAAAAGTTGAAAGGCACTGGCAGGATCATCGACGGCCGATTATCGTGGGCCGGTATGTGGCTGATACGAATCGATACGGACGATTAGTAACCGATCAGAACAAGATCATTGGTTTCGAAGAAAAAGGTTTAGATGGGCCCGGATTAATTAATGCCGGCTGTTATGTCTTGAATAAGGGGCAACTTGATCATTGCCCGTTGTACAGACCTTTTTCTCTAGAAATCGATTATTTTGCTAAGAAAATGGCCATTTCCCCTTTTGATTTGTTCGTGACGACCGAGCAGTTTATTGATATCGGCGTACCCGAAGAATACGAGCGGGCACAGACGGAATTAATGCCCTTCTTGGTAGCATCTGACTGACCAAAAGGATGTCAAATAAACCGGCCTTGTCATCGGCGTCAACTTCCTCCCGCCAAATCGTGAGGACGTTGCTCGAACAGTGACCCATAACTCGAGGTGACCATGAAAGGTATTATTCTCGCCGGCGGCAGCGGCACACGGCTTTATCCCATGACGCGGGTGACAAGTAAGCAGTTGCTGCCTGTTTATGACAAACCGATGATCTATTATCCGCTTACTACCTTGATGCTGGCGGGGCTGCGGGAGATTCTTGTGATCAGTACGCCCCGTGACCTGCCGCGCTACCGCGACCTTCTGGGCGACGGTTCGCAGTGGGGGATTTCGCTGTCCTATGCCGAGCAGCCCCATCCGGGCGGACTGGCCCAGGCCTTCCTTATCGGGGCTGATTTTCTTGGCGGCGGTGCCGCCTGTCTTATTCTGGGCGACAATATCTTTTACGCCCAGGGGCTGGCGAAGCTGTTGCAGGAGGTGGTGCAGGGAAATGCAGGTGCCACCGTCTTCGGCTACTGGGTGCGCGATCCCGAGCGGTATGGCGTGGTTGCCTTCGATGAATCGGGCACGGTCACCTCGATTGAGGAGAAACCGAAGATGCCCAAGTCCAAGTATGCCGTGGTGGGACTCTATTTTTACGATGATCGGGTGGTTGACATGGCACGGTCACTGAAACCGTCCGCAAGGGGAGAACTGGAGATAACCGATCTCAACAACCTTTACCTCCGGGAGGGATCGCTGAATGTGAAACTGCTGGGCCGGGGTACGGCCTGGCTTGATACGGGAACGCCCGAGTCGCTCCTGGAAGCGGCCTCTTTCGTACATACAATTGAGGCCCGCCAGGGCCTGAAAATAGCGGTGCCGGAAGAAATCGCCTGGCGAATGGGATACATTGACCACACGCAGGTAATCCGTTTGGCACAGGAACTGGGCGGCAGTGATTTCGGCACATATCTGATGGAAGTGGTAAACGGGGAGCGTGCCTGATGAGGGTCGAACGGTTTGATATTCCCGGGTTGATCCTGGTGACGCCCGACATTTTTCGGGATGGGCGAGGGTTTTTCCTCGAAACCTTTCAGCGGGATCGATACGAGGAGGCGGGCATTCCGGGTTCCCTGGTGCAGGATAATCTTTCCTTCTCACGCAGGGGCGTTCTGCGGGGGCTCCATTACCAGTGGCCCCGGCCACAGGGGAAGCTGGTACAGTGTCTGCGGGGTGAAGTTCTGGACGTGGTGGCGGATATCCGGCGGGGGTCACCCGCATTTGGTACGTGGTCGTCTTTCGTGCTCACCGGTGAAACGGCCGGCCAACTCTACATTCCCGCAGGCTGCGCCCACGGTTTTCTCGTACTCAGTGACGATGCCCATTTCGTTTACAAGTGTACCGATTTTTACACGCCCGAGACGGAGCGTGGTATTGCCTGGAACGATCCGGATCTTGCCATTGACTGGTCTCTGAAAGGAACGCTGCCTCTCTTGTCCGATAAAGATCTCCTTCTTCCCACTCTGCAATCGATTTCCTTGGAACATCTTCCGGTGTATCAAGAATTATCGAAGCCATGAAGATACTTGTTACCGGGGGCCGGGGCATGCTGGGCAGAACGCTCTGCCGCGTGCTTGGTGATCACGAGGTGATCAGTTTTACCCGTTCCATGGGAGATATAACCGATGGAGATGCCCTGAAGGATTTCTTTGAGGCGCAACGTCCTGACTGTGTTGTTCACGCGGCGGCCATGACAGCCGTTGACGACTGCGAAACGAAAACAGGCGAGGCGATGCGCATCAACGGCGGGGGTTCGGCAAATGTTGCGCAGGCCGCGGCGCTGATCAGCGCCCGTTTGATCGCAATCTCCACTGACTATGTGTTCGACGGGACACTGGACCGGCCCTATCGTGAAGACGACGAGCCTGCGCCGCGCACGGCCTACGGCCGAAGCAAGCTGGCGGGAGAACAAGCTATCCTGCGGTTCTGTCCCGATGCGGCCATTTTGAGGACGGCCTGGCTGTATGGGAAGGGAGGCCCGAGTTTTGTTCACACCATGATGCGCCTGGGGCGTGAAGAGGGGCCGCCGGTACGGGTTGTGAACGACCAGGTCGGCAACCCTACCTCGACAGACGCTTTGGCGGGCCTGATCGAACAGTTTCTGGAACGTCACGAATCCGGCATTTTTCACGCTTCCTGCGAAGGCGAAGCGACCTGGTATGATGTTGCCTCGGAGATTTTTACCCTGAAACATTGTACCCGGTCCGTGGTACCCTGTTCCTCCAGTGAGTATCCACGTCCAGCGCAACGGCCGTCTAACTCTCGGCTGGAGAAGCGGGCCTTGCGCCTTAAGGGCTATAGGCCTCTGCCTCACTGGCGGGAGGCGCTGGTGGAGTTTCTTGAACGGTATCCGGATGGGTGAGGATTCCATAGTCCCGCGGTGACCTTCTCGTATTGGAGTGTGCCGTTAAACCCCGTCCGGCATAGAGGAGAGACCTTTACATTGTGTCATTTCGACCGCAGGGAGCAATCTTGCAACATGTCGATATTAAAGAAAGATTTCTCGTCGCTTCGCTCCTCGAAATGACGGTACCCTGGGTACTCCCTGAAATGGCGGTATCCCGGGCGCTCCCTGAAATGACGGTACCCCGGGCGCTCCTCGAAATGACACAATGTAAAGGTCTCATGACACAATCGATAGTTTTTCAATAAGGGTCTCGAGGAATCAGCTCAAAGTTCCGGCATTTCTTTGGCGAATCAAGTAACCACATCGACAGGCAAAACAATTGTCGGCGTCATCGGAGCGACCAGTTTGGTGGGAAACTACCTGATACCCCTCCTGGTCGATGCCGGCTGGCGTGTCGTTGCCTTTACGCGCAACGGGATGGAGGCGCGGCGACGTTTTTCGGAAACAGTTGATTGGCGGACCCTTCCGGTGGATGCATCCGGCGGCACAGAATCGATACCGCTTTGGATTTGTCTTGCGCCGATATGGGTCCTGCCACATTATTTCCCCATGCTCGAACAGGCGGGAACGCGGCGTATCGTTGCCCTTTCATCGACAAGCCGGTTCACTAAAAGAGATTCTGCCGATGAAGGAGAGCGCCTGACGGCGGAACTGCTGGAAAAAGGTGAAGAGTGCTTGTGGCGGTGGGCCGGCACGAAGGAAACCGATTGGGTAATCCTGCGTCCCACCATGGTGTACGATCTGAAAAATGATGGAAATATCACTGCCCTGGCGCGCATTATTCAGCGTTTCGGCTTTTTCCCCCTGGTGGGTCGGGCTCAGGGATTGCGTCAGCCGGTTCATGCTGAAGACGTGGCGTGTGCCTGTCGTTCGGCCCTTGAAAAGCCGGGTATAATCAACCGAGTTTATACTCTTTCCGGTGGGGAAACCTTGTCTTATCGAGACATGATTTGCAGGATCTCCACGATGCTTGACCGTCCTGTGCGAGTGATCCAGGTACCGGTGGGACTCTTTCGGCTTCTGGTTGCGGTGATCAGGTGTTTCCCCCGATACCGGAACTGGAACGTGAGCATGGCGGAACGAATGAATATCGATATGAATTTTGACAACACGGAAGCGATCCGGGATCTGAACTTCTCGCCCCGTGGATTTCTCTGAGATTATGCCGAACGTGTCTGCCATCATTGTCAATTATAACGCGGGTAACATGCTCAAGGACAATGTCAGGGCCCTGTTGCGTTCGAAGATCGTTGCCGAAGTTTTGGTGATCGACAATGCGTCTGATGATGACAGTGTCGATTCGTTGAAACGGCTGAATGCTTCGTCGAAACGATTGAAAGTAATTCGTAATACAGAGAACGAGGGCTTTGCCGGAGCCTGTAATATCGGACTCGGTGCCGCGTCGGGGGAGTATTTGTTGTTTGTGAACCCGGACTGTCGTGTTGAACCGGCATCTCTGATGGTACTTCGTTCCTGCCTGGAGCGCACTCCGCGGGCGGGAATGGCAGGACCGCTGTTGCTCAATCCGGATGGTACGGAACAGGCGGGGGGAAGGCGAGCGGTGCCGACGCCCTGGCGTTCGTTCGTTCGTGCGTTTGGCCTTTCCCGATTGCGGAATCGCTATCCGAAGCTGTTTTCAGATTTTATCCTGAACCAGGAGCCGCTTCCAGAGAAACCCGTTGAGGTAGAGGCTATTTCCGGTTCCTGCATGTTGGTCAAACGAACCGCCCTTGCCGATGTCGGTCCCTGGGACGAAGGCTATTTCCTCCATTGCGAGGATCTTGACTGGTGCATGCGATTCCGCCGCAACGGCTGGCAGGTTGTCTTTGTGCCCGATGCCCCGGTGGTTCACTGCCAGGGAACATGCAGCACGGGACGGCCCATATTCGTGGAATGGCACAAACACAGAGGGATGATGCGCTTTTACGGGAAATTCTTCCGCCACCAGTACCCGGGAATTCTGTTCTGGATAGTGGGAATCGGCGTGTGGACCAGGTTTGCTGCAGTGAGCCTCCGTCACGGGGTCAAATCTTTATTCTTGACAGGCCGGCGTTGACTCAGTTCCGTGTTTATTGCTCTCTGCATAGCGTGGTCGAAGTGAGTGCTGTCCGCCAATCGGTCGAGAAAAATTTTTGAAAACAATCTGAGATCTTTAAAAAACTGTCGATTGTGTCATTTCGACCTCTCCCCCGTCACTTCGAGAAAGCTTTGAATACCAGCCATTTTTGTCATTTCGGCCGTAGGGAGAAATCTTTCACTAACGGCCGTCATCAGGATTTCTCGTCGCGATGCTCCTCGAAATGACACAATGCAATAAAGGTCTCAATCTCTCCACTATGACTCTTGACCTGTCTGTCATTTTGACCGAGTCCATACGATGGGTTGCCCGGCACCAGATCACTCTGCTGTACCTGGCATGCGCATTTCTCGGATTCGCCGGCGGATGGCTTATCTCAGAACTGCCGTTTCGAGAGCGATTGCTGGACTATCCACGAGACCGGAGTTCCCATGATGTTCCAACGCCTCAAGGTGGGGGAGTCGGTATCCTGGCGGCTTTCCTTGTGGCAGGAATGACACTCCGCATTCCAACAACGTTTCTCTTTACCGCTATTGTTGTGTCCGCTGTCAGCTTGTATGGGGACTATGCCCGGCTGTCAGCCTCGTTTCGGCTTGTTGTTCAGTGTGTTGCTGCGGTGATTGTTTTGTTTCCCCTTCTACCGCACCTGTTGCTGAAGTTTGAACTGGCGACGGTCGGTGGAGCTTTCCCGGTACTATTTTTTCTGATCGTCATCATGATTGTATTGTTTGTGGTCGGCACGGCGAATTTTTATAATTTTATGGATGGCATCGATGGCATTGCGGGGGTAAGCGGCGTTATCTCTTTTGGTCTCCTGGGTTGTTATACTCTTTATTTTGTGCCGCTTGGTGCGGATAAAGAGGCCTTTTCCCTTCTTGCGATCTGCTTTGCCCTTGCCTGCTTGGGTTTTCTGCCTTTTAACATGCCTCGAGCAAAAGTATTCATGGGGGATGTGGGTAGCATTCTCCTTGGATTTGTCTTTGCCGTCCTGGTGCTCATGCTGTCCCGGAGTTACCGGGACATGATCTGCTTTGCCGCGCTCCTGTTCCCTTTTTATGCGGATGTAGTAACGACGATGTGTGTCCGTCTTCGAGCGGGGGAAAATCTGCTGAAGCCGCATCGCCGCCACCTATACCAGTTGCTGGCGAACGAATGTGCGATGGACCACTGGAAAGTGACGGTAATATACGGCTTTGTGCAACTGATGATCGGCCTGGGCGTCCTGGCGGCCTCTGCTGTTGGCATGCATATTGTCGTTACTCTGCTCATCATGAGTTGTATCGTGTTTACACTCACGTCTTACCGTGTCCGTTCAACAATCAATCGCCGGCGATGAGACATTCAAAGACCCTTGCATTGTGTCATTTCGAGGAACATCGCGATTATGTCATTTCGAGGAGCGCCTTAAGGTCCGTCATTTCGAGGAGCGAAGCGACGAGAAATCCTGATGACGGCCGTTAGTAAAAGATTTCTCCCTACGGTCGAAATGACAAAAATGGCTGGTATTCAAAGCTGTCCTTGTCATTTCGAGGAGCGCCTTCAGGTCCGTCATTTCGAGGAGCGAGAGCGACGAGAAATCCATGTCCCGAGCACAGCGAGGGATCTTTAAGACTTCTCACATGCGTTCGAAGTGACCTTTAAAAATGTCATTTCGAAGAGCATCGTGATTATGTCATTTCGAGGAGCGAAGCGACGAGAAATCTTTCCTTGATATCGAAATGACACAATCGATAGTTTTTCAAACCAGGTCTCATTCAATGAACGCCGGCATGAGGGCGGCAGCGGTAGTAACTGTTCAAAATATACACGGCAGGCGTTGGCCCCATAAAATCTTTACAGGGAGTTGAGAATGAAAAAAGCACTCATTACCGGCATTACCGGCCAGGATGGTTCCTATCTGGCTGAGTTGTTGCTCGGCAAAGGATACGAGGTGCATGGACTGATCCGCCGGTCCAGCAGCTTTAATACGGGACGGATCGATCATCTGTACCGCGATCCCCATGAGCCGGACACGCGGTTGTTTCTGCATTTTGGAGATTTGGCCGTTTCGGCCCATCTGGCGGCCCTTCTCTACGACATCAGGCCCGATGAAATCTATCACCTGGGAGCCCAGAGTCACGTGCGGGTCAGTTTCGATCTCCCCGAGTACACGGGAGATATTACCGGCCTTGGTACTACACGACTCCTCGAAGCTATTCGAAAGTCCGGTATTGGAGTACGGTTCTATCAGGCATCATCCAGCGAAATGTTCGGAGAGGCGCCGCCGCCCCAGAGTGAATCGACGCCTTTCCAGCCTCAAAGCCCCTATGCGGTAGCCAAGGTCTATGCCTACCACGTGGCAAAAAACTATCGTGATGCTTACGGACTGTATGCCTGCAACGGCATCCTCTTCAACCATGAATCGCCCCGGCGCGGAGAAACCTTTGTTACACGAAAAATCACACGGGCGGCGACCCGGATCAAAATGGGGCTTCAGGATACGCTGTACCTGGGTAACCTCGATGCCAAGCGGGACTGGGGCTATGCGGGCGATTACGTGGAAGCCATGTGGCTGATGCTGCAGCAGGACAAACCTGACGATTACGTTATTGCTACGGGAGAAACCCATTCAGTACGGGAATTTGCGGAGGAGGTTTTCAGCAGACTGGATCTGCGATTTGACGACTACGTCAGGATAGACAAGCGTTATTTCCGGCCCACCGAGGTGGATGTTCTTCTGGGTGATGCTTCAAAGGCTCTGAAACAGCTGCAATGGGAACCGAAGACGTCCTTCAGGGAGCTTATCGACATGATGGTTGCCGCGGATCTCGAAGAGGCGAAAAGAGAACGCACCCTTGTGGATGCCGGCTATGAGTGTGGTGCAAGAAATGCTACCTGAGGCAGGGCAAGTAAAAAAAGCATGAAAAACAAACGAATTACCGTTACCGGAGGCAGGGGGTTTCTCGGAAACCATCTTGTGAGGAAGCTTCGGGATCAATCCTATCGCTTCCTTTCCGTTGCAGATCGGGCTGATTTTGATCTGACCAGGGGAGAGGATGTCCGGCGCATGTACGACGACCTGAAGCCCGACATCGTACTGCACCTGGCTGCGAACGTGGGCGGCATCGGCTTCAACAGGGAGAATCCGGCCACCCTCTATTTTGACAATATCATGATGGGAACCCAACTCATTCATGAAGGATGGCTGCGGGGCATCGACAAATTTGTAGCCTTGGGGACCATCTGTGCTTATCCGAAGTGCACGCCTGTTCCCTTCCGTGAATCGGATCTCTGGAACGGCTATCCGGAGGAAACAAACGCTCCCTACGGCCTGGCGAAAAAAATGATGCTGGTTCAGTCACAGGCCTATCGGCGACAATATGGATTCAACTCCATCTTCCTTCTCCCGGTGAACCTTTACGGTCCGGGAGACAATTTCGATCCCCGCTCGTCTCACGTGATACCGGCTCTCATTAAGAAATGCGTCGATGCCCGCCGTCAAGGATTGGATGAAGTTGTGGTTTGGGGTACTGGAGCGGCGACACGGGAGTTTTTTTATGTCGAGGACGCGGCTGAAGCCATCATGCTTGCCATGGAACGCTACAACGAGAGCGACCCCGTCAACGTGGGCACGGGATTTGAGATTTCCATTCGTGACCTGGTGGCTCTTATAGTGGAAATGACGGGTTTTCAGGGACGCATCACTTGGGACGAGTCACAACCGGACGGTCAGCCGCGGCGCATGCTGGACACGACAAGGGCGAAGGAAAAGCTGGGTTTTTCTGCAACGACCGATTTCAGGACAGGCCTCATGAAAACCATTGAGTGGTATGAAAACCACGGGTCGTTATGAATGAGAACAAGAGCCTGGCTCAACAAGAGCCCCTTCTGTAGCCAGCAGTTTTGCTTGAGCAAAATAGTTTCTGAATTTTTGCCATCGGTCAGTTAAAAGGAGACCTTTCATTTTGTCATTTCGAGGAGCAAGGCGAGGGATATTTTAGACTTCTCACATGCGTTCGAAGTGACAGGGGAGAGGTCGAAATGACAAAATTTTAAAGGTCTCACCCGGCTTGGCGGTCAGGTGGGGCTGGATGTCAAGACAGCGTCTCGTTATGTCGGCATTTTCGAGACGTCAGGAGGTTGCCCATGTCTGATCCTATAAAAGTTATCATTCTTTGTGGAGGCGCGGGAACGCGACTTCGTGAGGAAACGGAGTTTAGACCGAAGCCGATGGTCAATATCGGGGAACGTCCGATTCTCTGGCACATTATGAAATATTACGCCCAGTTCGGCGTTCGTGAGTTTGTTCTTGCCCTGGGATACCGGGGCGATATGATAAAAAACTACTTTTGTCACTACGAACTGATGAACAATGACGTGACCATCGAACTTGGCCAGCCGGAGAAAATAAGCATTCATCATTCACACGATGAATCTGGATGGAAAATAATCTTGGCCGACACGGGAGAGAAAACCCTCAAGGGTGGACGACTGAAGCGGGTGGAACGGTACATTCCCGATGATATCTTTATGTTAACTTACGGAGACGGTGTCGCTGATGTCGATATCAATGCGCTGCTTGCGTTTCATCGGTCTCATGGAAAAATGGCGACCGTCACGGCGGTGAACATTGCATCACGCTTTGGGGAAATGATAGCCGAAGATGATCGTGTGGTTTCATTCAGCGAGAAGCCCCGGGAAGGGGGAGCGCTCATTAACGGAGGGTTTTTTGTATTCAACAAAGCACTGTTCAATTACTTGACGCCATCTGAGTCCTGTGACCTGGAAATCGGGCCCCTTGAGGAAATCGCCCGACAAGGCGAACTCATGGCTTACAAGCACCCCGGGTTCTGGGCCTGTATGGATACAATGAGAGACATGGAATATCTCAACAGAATCTGGGATTCAGGTCGGGCCCCTTGGAAGGTCTGGTGAAAGCGTATGTTCGATAATTTCTTTCGAGACAAACGGGTGTTTCTGACAGGTCACACGGGGTTCAAGGGTGCATGGTTCTGTCTCTGGTTGTATCGCCTCGGTGCTCGGGTTACCGGGTACTCTCTTGCACCGCCGACTGAACCGAGCCTGTGGCACCTTGCAGGAGTAGACGAACTGGTTCACTCTGTTACAGGAGACGTGCGGAATCATGAATTACTGGAAGTAACCCTTCGGGACGCCGCTCCCGACATTGTCATACATATGGCTGCCCAGGCAATAGTGCTCGATTCTTATGCCGATCCGATTACCACCTATTCAACCAACATCATGGGCACGGTCAATCTGCTGGAGGCGGTTCGTCGGACGACCGGCATCAAAGCGGTAATAGTTGTGACCACGGACAAGTGCTATGAAAACCGCGAATGGGTGTGGGGGTACAGGGAAGATGAGCCACTCGGGGGTCATGACCCCTATTCCTCCAGCAAGGCTTCCGCGGAACTTGTTTCTGCCGCGTACCGCCGTTCGTTTTTCGCGGAAAAGCCCGGAGGTCCTTCTCTTGCTACGGTTCGCGCGGGTAATGTCATAGGAGGTGGTGACTGGGCGAAAGACCGCCTGATCCCCGATTGTGTGCGATCCCTCACAGCCGGAGAAAAACTTCTTGTTCGTAATCCTTCGGCCGTTCGTCCCTGGCAACATGTCCTGGACGCGCTGGCAGGGTATCTGTTGCTGGCAAAGCGATTGACGGAAGAAGGCACTGCCTTTGCGGAAGCATGGAACTTCGGTCCCTCCGATGAAGATGCCCGTCCGGTACGGTGGATTGTCGAAGGTTTCGCAAATCAAATCGCTGAATTCGAATGGGAACAGGACAAGGCGTTTCAACCTCACGAGGCGCATTTTCTGAGGCTTGACAGTGCGAAGGCCCGATCGCGCCTGGGATGGACGTCTCGCTGGCCGCTGGAACGGGCGCTTGAGGAAACCCTCTCCTGGTATGGCGCCTGGCGGAATGGTCAGGACATGAGAGAGGTGTCTTTAGGTCAGATCGCGGCATACGAGAAAGGTGTGCAGGAACGATGATCGGCCCGGTGAAGGAAGCGCGGTTCAGCGTTCGCTTCACGCCTCTCGATGGTCTGCTGGTGGTTCAAAGGAAGCCCCTCGAGGATTCGCGCGGTTTTTTCTCACGTTTTTTTTGCGCCGAAGAACTTCAGTTGCAGGGATTCAACAAACCCATTTCCCAGATTAATCATACCAGGACAAGGAATCGTGGTGTCGTTCGGGGACTGCATTTTCAGCATTCGCCGCACGGCGAAATCAAAATCGTCAGTTGCCTGGCGGGAGAAGTGTTTGACGTGGCCGTGGATATTCGAAAAGGTTCTCCAACCTTTCTGCAATGGCACGGAGAAATCCTGAGTGCGGAAAACCATCGGAGCCTTCTCATTCCGGAAGGATTTGCCCACGGATTCCAGGCCCTGACGGAACAGTGCGAGATGCTCTACCTGCATTCAACACCCTATCAGCCGAACGCCGAAGGAGCCCTGAATATCGCCGACCCGGCAATCGGGATTGCCTGGCCGCTCGAGGTTAGCCATATCTCCGAACGAGACCGTGCCCATCCCTTCATCGGCGCTGAATTCGAGGGAATTGTCCCATGAATTGCCGTCATTGCGGGTCACCGCTTGAAGAGGTTTTTCTGGATCTGGGTTTTGCTCCACCGTCGAACGCCTACCGCAGCGAAGACGATCTGCGCCGTCCGGAGATTACCTACCCGCTTAAACTCTATGTCTGCAAACAATGCTGGCTGGTGCAGACACAAGACTATGCCCGTGCCGATGAACTTTTCACACAAGATTATGCCTATTTTTCTTCCGTATCGGCAAGCTGGCTCCGTCATGCCGAAGCGTATTACAGAATGATACAAAGAAGACTGAATCTCGGGCCGGAGAACTATGTGATCGAGATTGCTTCGAACGACGGTTACCTTTTGAAAAACTTTGTATCAGGGAAAATCCCCTGCCTCGGTATCGAACCGACGGACAGCACCGCCGATGCCTCCGCAACACTCGGTGTCCCCGTCCTTCGTGAGTTTTTCGGCCGTGGCCTTGCCGAGCGCCTTTCCGAAGAAGGAAAACAGGCCGACCTTGTCATCGGTAACAACGTTTACGCCCATGTGCCCGACATCAATGATTTCACCGCCGGACTTAAGGAAGTACTCAAACCCGGCGGCACGATAACCCTGGAATTTCCCCACCTGCTGCGACTGATCGAACAGAACCAGTTCGACACGGTTTACCACGAGCATTACTCGTACCTTTCGCTCTTTACGGTGGATCGCATTTTTACAACGGAAGGTTTGAGGGTGTTTGATGTCGAAGAACTGCCCACTCACGGCGGCAGTCTTCGCGTGTACGGCTGTCACTCGGGAGACCCCAGACCGACCACGGAGGCGGTTTCGGCAATTATCGTCGAAGAAGAGCGGCAGGATCTCCGGAAACCCGAGACGTGGCGGGTTCTTCAACAGAGGGCTGAGCATATAAAGGATGACTTGCTTCTGTTTCTTATCGAACTGAAACGCCTGGGCAAAAAGGTGGCGGCATACGGCGCGGCGGCAAAGGGAAACACGCTTCTGAATTATGCCGGTATAAAGCCCGATCTCATACCCTATGTTTGTGATGCGGCTCTCTCGAAGCAAGGCAAATTTCTTCCCGGAAGCCACATTCCAATTGTTTCACCTGATGTCCTGAGGGAACAAAAACCCGACACCGTTTTGATTTTACCTTGGAATATTGCTTCCGAAATCGTTGAACAACATACATATGTGAAAGAATGGGGGGGAGTCTTTGCGGTGGCTGTACCTGGAGTGGAGATTGTGCAATGAATATTATTGTCACCGGAGCTGCCGGATTTGTGGGACGACATCTTGTTTCGGCACTTCTTTCACGGGGACATAGGGTAACAGCGGTCGATCGCGATGAAAACAGGATCAAAGCTATGCCCTGGTTCGATAAATGCCGATTCGTATCCTGTGATATTCACCAGATTGAGCCATCGCCCCGGAAAATTCTCGGTGAAGCCGATGCCGTAGCCCATCTCGCATGGCCCGGGTTACCCAATTACAAGGCCCTTTTTCACTATGAGGTCAATCTCCCAGCGGACTATCGATTTCTCAAATCGATCGTCGGTGATGGATACGCACAGATACTGGTTACGGGAACCTGTCTCGAATACGGGATGCGGTGGGGCAGCTTGAACGAAACAATGGTGACCCGACCTGAAATACCCTATGCCCTGGCAAAGGACACGCTGCGAAAATGTTTGCAGATGCTGCAAGCAACGATGCCGTTCAGGCTGCAGTGGGCACGGTTGTTTTACCTTCACGGTGAGGGACAGAATCCAAGCAGTCTGCTTCCTCAACTGGATCGGGCGATTGAACAGGGTGATTCCGTATTTGATATGTCAGGCGGCGAACAGCTTCGCGATTATCTGCCCGTGCGTACGGCAGCCGATTTCCTCGTTTGTATAATCGAGCGTCGTGAATTCAACGGAGTCGTCAATGTGTGCAGCGGCCATCCCCGCTCCGTAAGGAGTCTTGTTGAGGATCATCTTTCACGGCGAGGGAAAAATATGCGGTTGAACCTCGGCCACTACCCTTACACGGACTATGAACCCATGGCCTTCTGGGGAGACACGACACTTTTGCGGCATCTGACCGACAGATAATGAATCGTACTATACTCTATGCAATGGATGGTTTCCCCGTTTTGCAGAACCGCGTATACGAAAGAGCGGAGGATGCTTTACACTGTTCCCGTGGTGATATCAGGCTTGTGCAGGATCCTGTGACAGGAATCGTGTGCAATATCTCTTTCGATTCCGATCGTATCCGCTATGACGAGTACTATCAGAATGAGCAGGGACACTCGCAGGCATTCCGGGACCATCTTCAAGCAACGGCTGGGATCATTGAACGTCATTTCAGCGGAATGTCCATACTTGAAATCGGGTGTGGCAAGGGAATGTTTCTTGAGATTCTGAGATCTCGAGGTTTTTCAATAACCGGGGTAGACCCGGCCTATGAGGGAGATTCCCGTTACGTCGTAAAAGATGTCTTTTCTCCTCACCTGGGTATATCCGGCGACGCCATTATTCTCCGGCATGTTCTTGAACACATTCCCGATCCCCTGGCGTTTCTTCGGGCTGTTCGGAATGCCAACGGAGGAAAGGGACTTGCCTATATCGAAGTTCCCTGCCTCGACTGGATTCTCCATCACAAAGCATGGTTCGATATTTATTATGAGCATGTTAACTATTTCCGGCTCTCGGATTTTCCACGCTTTTTCGACAGCATACTGGAATCGGGAAGAACATTCGGCGGTCAATACCTTTATGTAATTGCTGATCTTTCTACATTGCGTGAATCCCCCGGCAAGTGTTTTCAGGAGGTAGTGTTTTCTGACGATTTTTCTGAAGGAATAGACCGCGCCGCTGAACTGATGAAAACCGGTGGCAAGAGAAGCTTCATCATCTGGGGCGCCGCCTCTAAAGGTGTAATTTTTTCCTTCCTGCTTTTCCGGAAGTGGAACCTTACACCGAATGTGGTTATCGATATTAATCCGGCAAAACAGGGAAAATATCTTCCAGCAACCGCTCTGCCGGTCCTGTCACCTGCCGATGGTCTCGCCGGGATGAAATCAGGTGATGCCGTTTTTATAATGAATTCACGCTATTTTGATGAAATCAAATCTCTCGCGGGAGAAACACTGACGTACTACAGGGTGGATGAAAATGAATTTTGAGCAGGAAGTTCGCGCAAGAGTCGAAGCAAATCAGCATAACGATCCCTTGTTGGATGCGGCAAAGTCCTTTACAAGTCATTCAATAAGGGCTCTTTATTCATACAACTTTTCCTGGCTTGGCCGTCCTGTTATTCAATATCCACAAGACATGATAGCGCTGCAGGAACTTGTATGGCAGGCAAAACCCGATCTTATTATCGAAACCGGCATTGCGCACGGCGGATCGCTTATCTTGAGCGCCTCCCTGCTCACCTTGCTTGATTACTGCGAAGCGGCCGCAACGGGAGTGCCGGTGAATCCCCAAAACGTTCGACGCCGAGTTCTGGGTCTCGATATCGATATTCGCCCTCACAACCGTGCCGCGATCGAGACCCATCCCATGGCTCACAGGATCGACATGATCGAAGGAAACAGCGTCGCGCCGGAGACAATCGAACAAGTTCACCGTTACGCGAGTGATTACAAACGGGTATTTATTTGTATGGATTCAAATCATACCCATGAACATGTTTTGGCTGAGTTGGAAGCGTACGCACCTCTGACAAGCGGGGGAAGCTACTGTGTCGTTTTTGACACAATCATCGAGGACCTGCCGGAAAGTATGTATCCGGATCGTCCCTGGGATCGGGGAAACAACCCGAAAACAGCCGTGCGGGAATATCTCCGGCGCCTGAAGGTTGAAGGACGAACGGCCGCTGACGGCGCTCCCCTTCATTTCGAAATCGAAAGTGCGATTGAAAACAAGCTTCTTATTACCGCCGTCCCCGGAGGTTATTTGAAGCGACTATAATGACACAGCTTTGCTTCCTCGCCTAATTCGCATGACAATTCTTAAAAAAAACATAGCCGCCAATTTTGCGGGCAGCTTCTGGCAGGCCCTGATGGCGATCATTTTTATTCCCCTGTATATCAAGTTTCTGGGAATGGAAGCCTATGGACTTATCGGAATTTTTATCACGCTTCAGGCGCTGTTTCTCCTGCTTGACGCGGGACTGGGGGCAACGGTTAACAGGGAGATGGCACGTCTTTCCGCTATTCCCGGTAAAGCGCAGGAGATGCGCGATCTTGTCCGCAGTATGGAGATCATTTACTGGTTTATTGCCGTGGCAATCGGCCTGGCCATCATGCTTCTGTCGCCTTATATAGCCCATTACTGGGTCAAGCCTGAACAACTATCGTCGGAAGTTGTGCAACGGGTTATGTTGATTATGGGTCTTGCGATTGCCGTTCAATGGCCGGTAAGCTTTTACTCAGGCGGGTTGACGGGACTTCAGCGACAGGTTCTCCTGAGTGGCGTAAACAGCATCATCGCAACTCTTCGTTGGTGTGGAGCGGTTCTTGTCCTATGGCTTGTCAGCCCAACGATTTTCACCTTTTTTGTCTGGCAGATCATAGTCAGTATACTTCATGTCTTAATGATGCGGAGCTTCCTTTGGCGAAGCCTGCCGACATCTTTTAAGAAATCTTCCTTTCGGGGAAAACTGTTACTTGGCGTATGGCGCTTTGCCGTCGGCATGAGTGGAATTTCCATTTTGGGAACATTGCTTACCCAGACAGATAAAATTATCCTGAGCAAAATGTTGCCGCTTGAAACATTTGGCTATTACACGCTTGCATGGATGGTTGCTTCAACACTGTACCGGTTGATCGGCCCTTTATTCATCGCTGTCTATCCACGTCTTACTCAATTGGTATCGATGAGAGATGAGGAAAACACGAAACGCATTTATCACAAGGCCTGCCAATTCATGTCGGTGCTTATTCTTCCAGTCACTGCAATCATAGCCTTTTTTTCCTACGAAATTCTGCTTTTATGGACACAGAATCCCACTACGGCTGAAAACGCTCATGTTCTTGTAAGCATCCTGATCATCGGCACGGCTTTGAACGGCCTGATGAACATACCTTACGCATTGCAACTGGCACACGGGTGGACGCGTCTCGCTTTCTATGTCAACCTCGTTGCTGTCACCGCGATTGTTCCCTTGACGATCCTGATGGCATGGCACTACGGTGCGGTAGGTGCAGCCATTGTCTGGGTTGTCCTTAACAGCGGTTATGTTCTTGTCGCAATTCAATTCATGCATCGTCGCCTTCTGATCAGCGAAAAACGAACCTGGTATATAAAAGACGTCGGATTTCCCTTAGTTGTGGCATTCGCCACTGCCGGAGCAGGCAGACTTTTTGTTAATGATTCGATGCCTCAGATATTGATGATCGCCCTGCTCATGCTGATTTCCGGTACGACACTACTTCTGACGATGGCGATCACTCCGACGACGAGAGATTTCATCTTTGGTAGATTGGCTCAATTCCGAACAACCTGAAAAAAGAGAATCCTAGCCATGAATTTCCGGCGAGACAGTATACCCAAAAGGAGATCTTTGCACATTCGGATGACAGGGATAGAATCGCCCGCACCGACATTTTGTAGACAAGATAGGAACATACGTATGAGATACATTTCGACCTCCCGCCGAAGAGGCCGAGGAACTGCCAAAAAAGTGAAAGACCCGATTGTTTCCATCTTGGGATGACCATGACGGATATTTTTGAGGAGCGCTGATGTCCGACGGAATAGTAACGCAGGACAAAAATCATATCGTTTCCCCCGACCTTCGCACGTTGGTCATTGGCGGCGCCGGATTTATCGGCGCGCACTTGGTTCATGCACTTCTCAAGACCGGTCGCTCAGTGACCATACTGGACAAGAACGATGGTTCTCTCTCGTCGCTTCCGTATGAAGTGTCGCGTGTCACGGGAGATTTCGGAGAGCCGGGTCTCATCAGGGAACTGCTCCGGTCTCATGAGGAGGTGATCCACCTGGCTTATGCCACCGTCCCGAATGTATCATTTGAAAATCCTTTGGCTGATTTGCTGGAAAATCTGCCCCCCACGTTGCAATTATTTGCCGAGGCTGCCGCAATGAAGAGGAAGGTTTTGTTTGTATCATCCGGGGGCACGGTATACGGCGAGGCGCGCCGTCTCCCTATTCGGGAAGATCATCCCACGAAACCCATCTCGCCCTATGGAGTCACGAAGCTGACTCTGGAGAATTATGCCCATCTTTTCGGCGCAACACAGGGGCTCCAATACACCTGCGTCCGTCCTGCAAATGCATTTGGCCCAGGTCAGAAACCTTTTACGGGGCAGGGTTTCATTGCGACCGCTCTCGCCTCGGTCCTGTGCGGCGACCGGATCAGGATCTTCGGAGGCCGAGGAACGGTTCGGGACTACATCTATGTGAGTGACCTCGCTCAAGGGATTGTCAGCGTCCTCGTAAGAGGACACATCGGCCGGATTTACAATATAGGATCGGGCGTTGGACGTTCCAATATGGATGTGATCGAAGCTGCAGCCCATTTTATAGATGAATTGAACGGTTCGATTAATGTTGATCACCTGCCTGACCGACCCTTCGATGTGAAGGTTAATGTTCTCGATGCCACCACATTGCGTAACCATACCGGTTGGAGGCCGCAAGTCGATTTCAACGAAGGGCTGGCTCGAACCTGGTCGTGGTTAAGAGAACAGTATGGTTGACGCGAACATTCCTTTCGTTTTCTATAGCAATAACGATGTTATTCGTTCCTTTTATAAGGTCAGTGTTCATGGTGCAAATGTCACAATGCAGACAGCCTGTACGATAACTATTTTATGGTGCCTTATATCGTGACCAGTCACCAGCGAGTTAACAAAACTTTTTCCTTGGTTAGCGTAGGCATCCCAACATACAGTAGGCGGGACGGCCTTCGGAGAACACTTGAATGTATAACATCTCAAACCTATGAAAACCTTCAGATTATAATTTCAGACAACAATACACCAGGCGATGAGATCGAAAGGGTGGTCGATGAATTCTCCCGCATTGATAAGCGGATAGAATTTTACAGACAAACGGAGAATAAAGGTGCGATTTTTAATTTTAACTATGTACTTGAAATGGCTCGAGGCGAGTATTTCATGTGGGCTGCGGATGATGATGAATGGTCGAATACCTTTGTTGAATGTGCATTAGATCTATTACAGAAGCATGATACATCCGTCATGTCTTTCTGTAATATAGCTGTTCTGGATCGGGATGGTGGCAAAACATTTAACTATTCAAATGAGTTATCTTCACCATTTTTGTTTCGGCGATTGAAAGCGTTTCTCGTTATGAAAGAAGAACGTATCGGAAAGGCAAATCTGATTTACTCATTACATCGAAGAAAAAGTTTGATGGAAGCCTGTACGTTTGATTATTTCATCAAAGGTGAATACGCATCTGATTGTGTTGTTATTTTGAGATTATTGTTGACTGGAAGTATCAACATAACGAGCCAGGTGCTTTTTCGTCCGAGCATACACAATACCAAATTATATGATACGGATGCCTATCGAGACAATCACATATCTATATCAAACTTTTTTTCTGCCGTTCTCCATGGAATTATTAAGGAACGAAAGAAAAGGAAGCGGTATTTTACTGAGTGCAGGAAGCTTATAAAAAAAGGCAACTTGAGCTGTTATCAATATATGGTACTGAGACTTCAACTTGCTTTAAGGGAGAAAAAATTGATCCTCTACCACATATTGAGATACCCGTTACTGTTGGCGATTCAGAGACTTAATATATTTCCAAATCGTCAGGTACTTCTGCGATGATCTTCACCTGGCCGGCCACGATGGCTTTTAATAATCTTCAAGAAATGGAAGAGAGACCCTTGAATTTTGTCATTTCGAGGAGCATCGCGACGAGAAATCCATGTCCCGAGCAAAGCGAGGGATCTTTCAGACTTCTCACATGCGTTCGAAGGGACAGAGGAGAAGTCGAAATGACACAATCGATAGTTTTTAAAGATCTTGAAGAGAAGAGTAACATGAATGGATTATGGCGTTGCCCTGATACTATACCCCCTTTGGTTTTGCTTTGTATTCTTCAGCTATGCATGATCCTTCTCTGAATGAAATGTCTTTAAAGACCCTTCATATTACTAGCAGTATCGGGGAACAATCATTCGGCCTCGGTCATGTTGCTGTCAGTTTGGCCCAGTCGCAGAATGAACTTGGTCTCGACGCCTGGCTATGGTGTCTTGATCCAGCCGATCAGATTAAGTGGGCTGTTGCTCATCTCGGATTAAATGACAATAAAGTCAAAAACTTCCCCTGTAAGGTTTTTTCAAGGTTGGGGTATAGTCACAAGATGTTTTTATCTGTGAAGAACGAAGCAGGATGCTTTGATGTGGTACATCAACATGGCATATGGACGGCGTGCTCGTATATGACAAAAAAAATTAGGGAGAAACATAGAATACCTACAGTAGTAGCGCCCCATGGCTCACTGCAGAAGTGGGCTTTGAAACATTCCTCTTGGAAAAAGCAGATGGCCTATTTGGCATACGAGGGGAAGAATTTGCACTATGCTTCGTGTTTGCATGCAACGTCTGACGAGGAAATTTCTGACTTCAGAAATTATGGACTCTCAAATCCCATAGCCTTAATTTCAAATGGTGTGTCCCCAGCGTGGCTTGAAAGTAAGGGAAACGGCGAGCAGTTTCGTAATCTTTATGCCATACGTCAAGACAAAAGGATTCTTTTGTTCATGTCCAGGATTACTCCCAAAAAAGGTTTGTTAATACTACTTGAAGCAATGGCAAGAATTCAAGACCGCATGAGTGACTGGTTGTTGATTGTTGCCGGATCTGATGAATTCGGGCACTTGAAGGAGGTAGCTGCCTTAGTCCACAAGTTAAACTTGGAAAATCTTGTAATATTTTCCGGTCCTCTTTATGGGCAGGAAAAGCGTAACGCCTTTGCCGCGGCTGACGTGTTTATATTGCCCTCTTATAGCGAAGGATCACCGATGGTTGTTTTAGATGCTTTAGCAGCAGGGGTCCCTGTCATAACGACACAAGCGACGCCTTGGGAGCAACTGGTAAATTTACAATGTGGGTGGTGGACCGATGCTACAATTGAAGGACTGGTTAATGCACTTAACTGTGCAATAGATTCAAATCCAATTCAGCTTCGGGCTATGGGGGATCGCGGAAAAAATCTTGTTCACACTCACTACCTATGGTCCCTGCAGGCAGAAAAAACGAAAACTCTTTATGCTTGGCTGATGGGGAATATACCAAAGCCTGATTTCATTATTGTTGATTGATTCATGCAAGATTTCATTACTTTCAATATAATTTCTAAACTGGGAGAGCCTTATGTTTGCAAACAAGACGCTGCTGATCACCGGTGGAACCGGCTCCTTCGGTAATGCGGTTTTAAGAAGGTTCCTGAACAGCGAAGTAAAAGAAATCCGTATCTTCAGCCGGGATGAGAAAAAGCAGGAAGACATGCGGATTGAGCTGAACAGTTCAAAGGTGAAATTTTATATCGGTGATGTGCGTCATTACGATAGCGTAAAATTTGCCATGACTGATGTTGATTATGTTTTTCACGCCGCAGCGCTCAAACAGGTTCCCTCCTGTGAATTCTATCCGATGGAGGCAGTGAGAACTAATATCCTTGGAGCTGAAAACGTGTTGAATGCGGCATTGGCCGGGAATGTTAAAAAAGTTATTGTCCTCAGTACGGACAAGGCTGTTTATCCCATCAATGCCATGGGTTTGTCGAAGGCGATGATGGAAAAGCTTATGGTTGCAAAGGCCCGAACTATCAATGGCAACGGGGGAGGAACGGTTCTCTGCGGTACCCGGTACGGGAACGTCATGGCAACAAGAGGTTCGGTGATCCCGCTCTTCGTGAGCCAGATAAAGTCAAAAAAACCTCTAACTGTAACAGATCCCAACATGACCCGCTTCCTTATGTCACTGGATGAAGCCATCGACCTGGTTCTGCATGCCTTTCAGCATGCCGCGCATGGTGATATCTTTGTTCAGAAATCACCGGCTTCGACGATTTATGACCTGGCAGTGGCACTCAAGGAGATATTCAAAAGCGACAGCGACATCAGAATCATCGGGACTCGACACGGTGAAAAACTGTATGAAACATTGCTCACCCGCGAGGAACTCGCCAAAGCGGAGGATCATGGCTCGTACTACCGGATTATTCCTGATGCCCGAGATCTGAACTATAACAAATACTTTACCGAGGGGATGGAACAGGTTTCAGTAACAGAAGACTACAATTCACACAACACGACGCGGCTGTCCAAAGAAGAAGTGGTGGAGAAACTGATGCGGCTCGATTACATCCAGCACGAGCGTGCAACGTGGGGTCCTTCATGAAAACGGTTCTTGTCACCGGTTCAGGAGGGTTCATCGGTAGAAATCTGCTGGAAGCCCTGGGGCGGCGATCCGATTGTCGAATCCTTGAATTCGAAGTTGAAGACGCACCGTCGTTGCTCAGGAAACACCTGGCGGAATCGGATATCGTGTATCATATTGCCGGGGTGAATCGTCCCACCGATGAAAAGGAGTTCATCAGGGGCAACGTCGGCCTGACCGAGTTTATTCTGGACGCTCTGGAAGAATTGCGACGAACGCCTGTGATAATCATGTCCTCGTCAACACAGGCAGTGTTGGGCAATCCTTACGGCGCTAGTAAAAAGAAAGCCGAGGAGGCGCTCTTTAATTTTGCCGGCAGAACGGGTGCTCCGGTGTACGTGTACCGATTGACCAACGTGTTCGGCAAATGGTGCCGTCCAAACTACAATTCGGTAGTGGCCACCTTCTGTCACAACATTGCCCGGGATATGCCTGTAACTATTTCAGACAGAACACGGGAACTGGAGTTGGTGTACATTGATGATGTGGTGACCGGTTTTCTGAACATTCTCGATTTTAGTCCCGTAACTCCGGTCGGGACATACCTTACGATCACTCCAACCTACCGTGTAACGCTGGGAGAACTGGCTGACATGATAGGCATGTTTCGGGACATTCGGCATACACTTACAGTCCCCGACATGAGCGATGCCTTCACGAGGCGTCTCTATGCGACCTATCTCTCATACCTCGAAAAAGACGATTTTGCCTATGGCGTTGCGGCAAGGACCGACGAGCGGGGTACTCTCGCAGAGTTGCTCAAATCAGAACAATTTGGACAGATATTTGTTTCACGGACTCGAGGAGGATTCATTCGGGGCAACCACTACCATACCACCAAGGTGGAAAAATTCTGCGTTATCCAGGGTGAGGCCGTCATACGTTTCCGTCACATTCTTTCCGACGAAGTCCTGTCATACAATGTTTCCGGTGACCATATCAGGATCGTTGACATTCCTCCGGGGTATACCCATTCGATAGAGAATCTCTCCGGCGGAGAGATGATCGTCCTCTTCTGGGCAAACGAAATCTTTGATCCGGAAAATCCGGATACACACCACTGCGAGGTGCAAGGGTGAAAAAACTCAAAGTTGCCACCATTATCGGGACGCGACCGGAGATTATCAGGCTGTCGCGGGTTATGGCGGTTCTTGATCGGGATATGGACCAAGTGATTGTTCATACCGGTCAGAATTATGATTACGAGCTGAATCAAATATTCTTCGATGATCTCGACCTGCGCAAACCGGATTTCTTTCTTGACGCGGCGGGAGAGCGCGCTGCGGCCACCATCGGCAATGTAATCAGCCGATCCGACACGATCTTGGCCAAAACAAAACCTGACGCCGTCCTGATTTTGGGTGATACCAACAGCTGCCTTGCTGCCATTGCGGCAAAGCGGCTCAAAATACCCGTCTTTCATATGGAAGCGGGCAACCGCTGTTTCGATCAGCGCGTTCCGGAGGAAATCAACCGAAAGATCGTCGATCACATCAGCGACGTGAATATGCCCTACAGCGCGATCTCACGTGAGTATCTTCTGAGGGAAGGCCTGCCCCCAGACAGGATTATTACAACGGGCAGCCCGATGTACGAAGTTCTGCATTACTATATGCCGAAGATTGAAGCTTCCGACGTGTTGAGGCACCTCGGGTTGAATAAGAGGGATTATTTTGTGGTGAGTTCGCACCGGGAAGAGAACATCGATTTTCCCGAGCAATTCGAGAAGTTGGTGACGGTCCTGAACAATCTTGCCGATCAATTCAGCAGAAGGGTCATCGTGTCCACTCATCCGCGGACACAAAAAATGTTTGACCGGAAGGGAGTGAAGCTGCCAGCGTCGGTGGAATTGCTGAAACCGCTTGGTTTTACTGATTACGTGCATGTCCAGATGAATGCCATAGCTGTTCTTTCCGACAGCGGAACCATTACAGAGGAATCATCGATCCTGAATTTCCCCGCCCTGAATATTCGAAACGCCCACGAACGTCCGGAAGGCATGGAAGAAGGCTCCGTAATGATGACGGGACTGGAGTGGGAAACGGTGCTTCGGGGACTCCACATCCTGTCCTCCCAGAAAAAGGGCGGCGAGAGAACACTACAGATTGTCAAGGACTACGATGTTCCCTGTGTTTCAGAAAAGGTAGCTCGGATTATCCTGAGCTACACCGGGTATGTGAACCGGGTGGTATGGCGGAAGGATTGAGTCGTTTCATGGCCCGAGTGTTGATCCTTTCACTTGTCTTCCGTCCCGATAATGTCTCAACTGCCCAGATTATGGGTGATTTGGCTCTTGATCTCCAGTCCATGGGTCATGAAGTGTCTGTTATCACGACGGTTCCTCACTACAATGAAGATGCCGAAGCTCTTGCTGTACAGCCACTGAAACCCCTGTGGGGGAAATTGCTCCAGCATAGCTCGTATCGGGGGATCAAAGTCGTCCACGTCTGGATGCCTCGTAAGGGACGAAACCTGATGCTTCGAATAAGCGCTTGGGCGGGATTCCACGCCGTAAGCATCCTCGCAGGATTATTTACCTCAGCGAAGCAGGATATCATAATCGCACCATCACCGCCGTTGAGCATCGGTACGGTCGCCTGGATGCTGGGGAGGTTGCACCGTTGCCCCTTCATATACAACGTTCAGGAAATCTATCCCGATGTTGCGGTCAACCTCGGTGTCTTAAAAAACTCCAAGCTTATAGGTCTTCTCAAAAAACTGGAAAGGTTTGTTTACACAAAAGCGGATGCCTTAACAGTCATTTCCCAGGGAATGGCCGAACGTATTCGATCCAAGGGAGTTCCGGAGCATAAAATCCGACTGATTCCAAACTTTGTGGATACGGAGGACTTTTACCCCCTTTCCAAGGATAATGATTTTAGCAGACGGTATGGACTGGACGCTCCATTTGTAGTGAGCTATGCCGGGAACATGGGAAAACCGCAAGGGTTGGATACACTGATCGAAGCGGCACACCTCCTGAAATATGAAAAAGATATTCATTTTCTGATGATGGGTGACGGTAGTGAACGAGACATGTTGATCGCGCATGCAAACCGGCTTGGGCTTCGCAACATGACATTTCTAACCTATCAGCCCTATTCGGTTATGTCGAAAGCCTATGCCTCGACAGACGCATCATTTGTGTCACAGGCCCGGGGAACCAGTAATGACGGGATCCCATCGAAAGTCTACAGGATCATGGCCTGTGCACGTCCCGTCATAGCCTCCACCGATGAAGGGTCTGATCTTGCACGCCTTGTTACGGATACGGGAGGAGGGTTTGTGATTCGGCCCGGTGATGCCGCGGCTCTGGCCAATGCGATTCGAGACGCCTTTAACAACAGGGAGGCCTGGTTACAAAAGGGCATGTCGGCAAGGAATGCTATGATCCAGGAATACTCTCGACCATCGGTCAGCGAGCGCTACCACGAATTGATACTTGAATTAACCGGTACTGATGTCTAAACCGCGTATCGAAAAATGGGAGGAACCTCATCTGGTTCTCATAACAGGCGCTACCGGTGCCATTGGTCCCCTTGTCGTAAATGAATTTTTTAATGCAGGGTTCTCCGTTCGAACTCTGTCTCTGCATCAACCCGAATCGGATATATGGCCTCTTGACGTCGATGCCCGCATCGGGGATATCACCGATGCTTCCTCAGTCGCCGATGCGATGGAAGGTGCAGATGCGGTCATTCATATGGCTGCTCTGCTGCATATCGTAAACCTGCCGCCGGGACTTGAGAGACTCTATGAGCAGGTGAACGTTGGTGGGACATCTGTGGTGGTGGGCGCGGCTCTTAGGGCGGGCGTCAGAAGAATTGTTTTCTTCAGTACCATTGCCGTTTATGGCCGATCCGACGGGAAAATTGTAACGGAACATGATCCGGTACGCCCGGATACATTCTATGCCCGAACGAAGCTTGAAGCGGAGAACATAGTACTTCGTGCCACGAATCCTGAGGGCGGACACATCGGGTCTGTCCTGCGCCTTGGAGCAGTCTATGGTTCAAGGATTAAAGGAAATTACCAGCGGCTTGTGCATTCCCTGGCAAGGGGGAGATTCGTTCCTATCGGGACCGGAAATAACCGGCGTTCCTTGGTGTATGACAAGGATGTGGCCCGTGCTGCCGTGCTTGTCGCGGGTCATGATGATGCGGCGGGAAAGATTTTCAATGTTACAGACGGGTCTTTTCACACTGTGAACGAAATCATCGGTGCCATATGTCATGCGCTTGGGAGAAAGCCGCCGAGCGTCTCGTTGCCTCTTTCAGCAGTCCGATTAGCAACGGGCTTTATTGAAGATGGAGTGAAACTGTTAGGATGGCAACCCCCCGTATCCAGGGAAACCATAGATAAATATACCGAAGACATTGCTGTGGACAGCCGGCGTATTCAGAGAGAATTGGGCTTTAAGCCTCAATATGATCTTAATGCAGGCTGGAAGGAGACAGTTGAGGCAATGGGTTATGCAGGTGTCTTGTGACGGCGCATAGTATATTCGATGGCATCTTTTATCTATCTTTTGACCATACGAAAGATACCCCATGAGCCATGAAGTAATGTTACGTCTCGGCGAATTGTTTGGTCAGACCGAACAGTACCGGACACCGCTTCTTTTTTTAATGTCCCTGGCCATTGGCTTCTGCGGCGCTTGGCTCATTGCCGGAATACCCTTCAGAAAACATCTTCTTGACCATCCCAATGATCGTAGTTCTCACGAGGTTCCGACACCACGGGGCGGCGGTGTGGGGATACTAGGGGCCTTTGCCGTGGCGGGTATCACGCTTGGCATTCCAACACACTTTCTTTTCGCTGTCATTCTTGTTTCCTGCATCAGTTTATATGGCGATTTCTTCCCTCTATCGGTGAGATTCCGTCTTGGCATTCAATTTTTTTCTGCTCTGATCGTTCTTGTGCCCCTTGTCCCCCAACTATATCATTATTTTGATTTCCATATGTTTTCCATGTCTTCTGTTGTGTTTATCATTGTCCTTTTTCTAATACTTCTGTATGTGGTCGGTACAGCGAACTTCTTCAACTTCATGGACGGTATCAATGGCATCGCCGGCGTGGCGGGGGTTATAGCCTTCGGCCTTCTCGGTGTGTACACACTCTACCAGCTATCACAGGATGCCTATCATACGGCTTTGTCTCTGCTCGCCATCTGTATCGCCTTGGCGTGCCTTGGATTCCTGCCCTTCAACATACCTCACGCCAAGGTGTTTGCGGGAGATGTGGGCAGCATTCTCCTGGGATTTGTCTTTGCCGTGCTGGTGGTTGCTCTTGCGAGGAATTTCAGTGACATAGTCTGTTTTTCGGGTCTTCTTTTACCCTTCTATGCCGATGCGTTGACGACACTCTATGTCCGCTTTCGGGCGGAAGAAAACCTTTTTGAGCCCCACCGGCGCCACCTGTATCAGCTGCTGGCCAATGAGTTCAGGATAGCGCACTGGAAGGTCGCGGTCGGTTATGGTGCTGCTCAGTTGGTTATTGGTGCCGGTGTTCTTGCTACCTGCACTGTTGGAATCCACATGGCACTTCTTGTTGTGGTCATCAGTTTTTTCCTGTTCACAGTTGTGACATACAACGTCCGAAAGAGAGTTGAGCTTCTGCAGGAAAGCGCCCCGGCGAACAGGGCTATCCGATACAAAAAGTGATAAAAAAATGATTTCAGGTGATATTGTTTATTTGTGGGATATTCACACAAGAAGGGGGGGACATGCAAAGAAAAGGAGGAGGTATTTTTTGTAAAGTGTTGACCAGGAAAGGAAGTAGAGCGGTAAAGCGAAGCGTTGATCCCGAGAATCTTTGCAATGCCTCCATGGAAAGGAATGGATTTTCACGACCCTTCTTGTGGCCTCTTACATTCAAGGCTTTCCACTCCGGGAGCGGATGACGCCGGATGCGGTTCTGCAGCAGGGCTTCATCGCCGGTCAGCAGCTCGGGCGCTATCTCGCCCCTGTCCAGGATCCGGTCGAGAAATTGAGACCTTTATTAAATTGTGTCATTTCGAGGAGCAGAGCGATTTCGTCATTTCGAGGAGCGTAGCGACGAGAAATCCATGTCCCGAACAAAGCGAGGGATCTTTGAGACTTCTCACATGCGTTCGAAGTGACAGGAGAGCGTTCGAAGTGACGGGGGAGAGTCCAGAAATGATGGGAGAGAAGCCGAAGTGACAGGGGAGCGTTCGAAGTGACGGAGGAGAGGTCGAAGTGACACAATCGATAGTTTTGAAAGGTCTCGTATGCAAAACTGCTAATGATCCGGGCGTGGTCCTGGGGGCTTTACGCTCCAATGATTTCATTCAGCCCTTCCACGATCTGTTCCAGGACGTCCGGCGGGAGGCGTCCGATCTTTTTACCGATCCTTTCCACCGACAGTGTCCTGATCTGGCTGATCTTTACCCAGGATGGTTTCGGAAGAAGAGCGGGATCGAGTTGGTACGTCAGCGGGAAAGATGCCGATTGTTCCCGGCTCGTGATGGCCAGGGCGATCACGGTCCCGGAATGTTCATTGAACACATCCTGGCTGAGAATCAGCACCGGCCGGTGTCCCGCCTGTTCTTTCCCGCGCACGGGATTCAGATCGGCCCACCGGATCTCGCCTCTCAATACTCGGCCCATTCCGACGGCTCCATGTGAATGCCTTCTTCAGCCATGGTCTGCTCGAGCTTGGGGTCAAGCTTTGCACATTCCCGCGCCAGGCGGTTCTTGTCCATCCGTGCGAGCTTCTCCTCGACGGCCTCCTGGATAGCCCTGCTGCGGCTTGGGAATACCCTCTTCCCCACCAGTCTGTCGATTTTCCTGACGGTATCGGCATTCATGGTGATAGCGATCTTGGCCGTGGCCATTTCAAACCTCCGGTATGATATTTCATCATACTTTATTCGTGCCGGGCATAGATGTCAACTTCTTTTTGACGTGAGGAGACCTTTAAAAAATGTCATTTCGAGGAGCGCAAGCGATGAGAAATCCATGTCCCGAGCAAAGCGAGGGATCTTTCAGACTTCTCACATGCGTTCGAAGTGACAGGGGAGCGTTCGAAGTGACGGAGGAGAAGGTCAAAGTGACAGGGGAGAGGCCGAAGTGATGGGAGAGAAGCCGAAGTGACAGGGGAGAGGTCGAAATGACACAATCGATAGGTTTTAAAGGTCTCGTTATCATGAAAATCCCCAGTCATTCAACAAGGGAGATGTTCCTCAGGTACGATACGGTTGATGACGCGGATGCCCGGAAAGCTGTTAATCAAATGGAAGGCTTTCTGGAAAGTGTTGGCCAAGCCTCTGAAAAAGAAAAGGGGGCCAACCCCGCTTCCGAGCCGACCTCCTGTTTTTCTTATGGTGCCGAAGCCGGGATTTGAACCCGGACAGGCGTACACCCACTAGATCCTGAACGCACGATCAGGGACAACGAGGGATAAGACGGGATAACGAAAGAAAGTTAAATTTCGAGTAGTTATCCCGTTTTTCTTGCCTAAGGCACACAAAGGAAATGCAAGGAAAAGGGGGGATATTTTTTGTAAAGTAATGACCAAGTAATGACCAAAAAATCGGGTAGTGAAGGCTGGGCATCACTCCTGAGAACCTTTTTAATGCCTCCTTGGAAAGGAATGGATTTTCAGCGACCCTTCTTGTGGCCTCTCACATTCAAGGCTTTCCATTCCAGGAGCGGATGGCGCCGGATGCGGTCCTGCAGGGCCTCATCGCCGGTCAGCAGCTCGGGCGCTATCTCGCCCCTGTCCAGGATCCGATTGAGGAATTCCTGCTCCGGCGCGGTGAAGGGCAGCAGGCCGGCAAGAAGATTGCGGCAGTCCTCGACCAAGCCCTTGCCGAAGCGATCCTTCCGGATCTCATCGCTCCCTGCGGTCCGAAGCATAGGGATGAGCTTTTGTTCCAGATCGGCGGTATCGACATCCACATCCGCCAGTGCAACGGTTCGCCAGTCCTTGCGGCTCATGGCGCCGTAGACCACAAAGGCCAGGCGCAACCGGTCCCGATCGAGACCGCCCAGACGGAAGAGGTTGCTGCAATCGAACAAATCTCTCGCCAGCCGCCGCGAGAGGAGCGCCGAGAGTTTGCCAGCCGCGAGTTCGTGGATGTCCATCACCGGGATGCCTACAGCCTGCCAGATCCCAACCGGCCGTGAATCGAGCCGCTGCACCGGCCACAGGGGAATCCGGAACATGAAATTGACATCCACCTCCAGGTTGCCTCCCTGGCCGCCGGCGCTGGGATAACGGAGCTGCCATTTGCCGCCCGCATGCTCCGTAGGCACGCGCCGGACCGTGTATCCCTCCCGGGAAAAGACCGCCTGCAGTGCCTGTTCGACCTTGGGCCGTTCCAGGAGCATCGTTTCCCGATCCACCGCACCCACGTAATTGAGATCGATGTCCACCGAGAGGCGGGGAACATCGAAAATGAAAAGGTTCAGGGCCGTGCCACCCTTGAGGACCAGCCTGTCTTTCAGGAAGGGATGGCTGCGGACGGCATCGAGCAGTTGGAGCAGCAGCGCGACTTTCTCCAGCATGTCCGGGCGAAAGGCGGTGGCCTCCGCCTGGGCGACGAGCGTTTCAGGGGAGATCTTCATGAGGGTTCCTCCCACGTTCTCTCGTAGATCTCTTGGGGAACGACGAGGTTCCAGGCGGGCACGAAGCGTCCTCCTTTCCGCCGGCTGCGTTCCAGGTAATGGGGGCGCTGTGGCCGGAGGTCACGGAGGACCTTCAGGTGCGCCTCGACGACCATCAGGCTTTCCCGGTGCTGCTCCAGGAAGAAGCCAACCTTGGCCGCGGTCGTGGCGTTCCCCAGGTGCTGCACATAGGCAGTCACCTTGTCGAGATCGAAAAATTCCACGGACTCAAGGGAGCGCCATATCTCCTCCCAACTCCCAGCCAGGCCGGGCCGCTGGAGGACATCCACGAAGGTCCTCTCCAGACCCGTTACCCGGACCTCCAGACCGGCGCGGTCGGCCTTGACCACATCGAAGGAGGCAGCGATCTGGGGAGGCAGAGCCCTGGGAAAGCGCACCCCCTTGAACTGCTGGGACCGGAAGCTGACGGGCCGTGCAGGGGCGGCGGAAAGATAGGTGAAGTGCTCGTAAACCGAATAGGCCTTGCCGTGGAACTCCATGGCCGTGTGGTAGGCCAGCACGGCATCCTTCGTCAGCCGAGAGGCCAGGAGGAAGGGATCGACGGGATAGGACGCGGCGGAAGCCCCGGGCGGAACAACGGCATAGAGACCGCGACGTACTCTGACCAACCGGCCCGACCTCACGTGATAAAGAAGTAGGGCCTCCTGCGTCCGGGGATTGCGCGGGCCTTTGGAGGCAAGGAAAGCAGCAAGCTCATCTCCCGTAAAGACCGGATGTCTGTTGAAAAAGTGTTCGAGCTTCATCGGATCACTTCTTGACATTTATCAGCGTAACACGTAATTAAACTACGTGTTTTGACATTGGATGTCAAGCATTATGTGGGATCGTGGGTGAGCCAACTTGACATATTTTTACAATATACGTAAATTTATTACGCGTTTTGCATCTAAATGTCAAGTGAAGGACGTAACCTTTTCCTTTAGCCCATTCAAATGAATCCTAAGGGCACCCCTGAAGCAAGCTTCCAGCCTGGTTCAGGAAACACAATTGGGATGTCGAAGTCGTATCCGTGATGACCAACCTTTTTCTGGATGGGTACTAATGAGTCCTTTTTTTCAACTTTTCAAATCCAGTAAACTACCAGCGACCTTGTCGGTGGCTTTCTAAGGGACGACAACTCCTGACAATGTCATTCGCTGTCGCCCTTCCATAGCCTAAGCTGTTCTTCTCGAATTTGTTCCTCTGTCTGCTCTTTTACATAATTTCGTATTACGGTATGGTATCGGTATTTCGGAACCCAAACAAAATGATATTCGCAACGATATCTTGCATGGGACGACCTGCTGTAACCTTCCATATCAAATGCCTCACGCCTTCAGGTTACAACAAAATCCCCGTGCTCATCAACTACGTTGCTTCGCTTAAGGTGTGGGGCCTCCGCCCCCACGCCCCACCACTGACTACGTCAGTGGATTAGCTTAAATTCAAATTGATGATTCAACGAGCACCAATTTCCGACACAGCTTCATTTGAGGATTTAAATTGACATACAATATATTGTGTGATAACGGATATCTATAACAAGATGTAGGGGTGTGCCGTAACAAGTCGTGTTCTGGTTCAGTCGGGAAGTTCTCTTTGAGGGATCAAATTGGTATCCAAAAATAATCAACTCGTGCTCGATCTTTTCGATTCATCAGCCGCAATAAAGCATTTCTCGACTGATTACGCGGAAAGAGGCGCGGTCTTCACTCGCCGTGAAGTTGTGGACTTCATCCTTGATCTTGCGGGATACAGCATTGATCTCCCCTTACACAAATTTCGTCTTCTCGAACCTTCCTTTGGCGATGGTGCTTTCCTTTTGCCAATAGCTGAGCGCCTCTTGACAGCTTATACGACTCAGGTATCTGATCGTTCAGACATCGTGAATGATTTGTCTGAAGCAATCCGGGCTGTTGAGGTGTTTGATGGCAGCGTTGTTTGCACACGTGCAAAACTCCTCAACATGCTGCGAAACTACGGGATATCGGAGGAGAACGCGCTCAGGATTTTAGATGCCTGGATCATCCAAGGAGACTTTCTTATCGTGAAGCTTCCCTGGGACTTTACGTTTGCCATTGGCAACCCACCCTATGTGCGGCAGGAATCAATCCCAACCGAGCTCATCGCCGCATACAGATTAAGATATAGCACCATTTATGATAGGGCCGACTTGTATGTACCCTTTATCGAGCGATGCTTATCCAGTTTGGAAAAAAAGGGCACACTTGCCTTTATTTGCTCTGACCGGTGGATGAAAAACAAGTATGGCGGACCGCTCCGCGCAATGGTCGCCGGTCAATATCACTTGGCTCAATACATTGATATGGTCGATACGCCGGCGTTTCATTCCGAGGTGATTGCATATCCGGCAATTACGATCATTCGAAGAGACCAACCCGGAAAAACCCGGATTGCTCATCGCCCTCAAATCAGTAAAGAAGCGCTTTCAAATCTCTCACAAAACATGCGAGCCGATACAGTACCAGAGATGAGCGGCGTTCTGGAGATCGGCGGCATAATTAACAACAGTGACCCATGGATTCTCCGGTCCTTTGATCAATTAGAAATTGTGCGTCGGCTTGAGGCAGATTTTCCTGTGCTTGAAGACGCAGGCTGCAAGGTTGGTATAGGGGTGGCTACCGGGGCAGACAAGGTATTTATAGGTCATTATGAAGACCTCGATGTTGAACAAGATCGGAAGTTGCCTTTAGTCGGGACGAAGGACATCGAAACGGGTACTGTCCAGTGGAAAGGAATGGGTGTAATTAACCCATTTGCGGCGGATGGTTCGCTCGTTCGTCTTGCGGATTATCCCAAACTCGCTGCTTACTTTGAGGAGTTTAAAGGCATAATCCAAAAACGAAACTGTGCCAAAAAAAATTCCGCGTCGTGGTACCGGACCATAGATCGTATATATCCTGAACTCACATCTACACCGAAGCTTCTCATTCCCGATATTAAGGGCAGAGCGCATATTGTATACGAGACGGGTCGCTTTTATCCGCATCATAACTTGTATTTCATCACATCCGAGGAGTGGGACCTAAAAGCGCTTTGCGCGGTCCTCCGATCAGGTATAGCCAAGCTTTTTGTATCTGCGTATTCGATACAGATGCGAGGAGGTTATCTGCGTTATCAAGCTCAATATCTTCGACGGATAAGAATTCCATTATGGAGAGAAGTTCCAGAAGAAACGCGCATTGTACTTGTGGGGGCCGCAAAAACAGGCAATGACGAAATATGCAATCAAGCCATATACGATTTATACCGGCTTAGTCGAAAAGAGCGAGTCGCGCTGGGCAAAGGGGGAAGTAATGGGGATTGATCTCGCCGATTATAAAACGAAAACAAGGGAGGCTGTAAAAGCATTTTGGGGAAACCGTAAATCCGCGAGACAAAAACAGGTGGAAAGCGGCAAGGCCGATCAGGGTGAACGTGCGGGAGTAACGGCCGGGAAAAACATGGATGGTTTTTTGGCTTTGGTTAAGGACATTATACATCTTAATGGTCTTGGGAATGCAGATATATGCCTAAAAAGGCGGGTGCTCACATTACCTGGTTTTTTCCGCCCGACCAAACTATGGGACATGCTTGTGATAAATAACCAACGGCTGGTGGCTGCAATCGAGTTTAAGAGCCAGGTTGGACCTTCGTTTGGGAATAACTTTAATAACCGAACAGAAGAAGCCATTGGTACGGCTGTTGATTTTTGGACAGCTTATCGGGAGGGAGCTTTCGGTGATAACCCCCGTCCATTCATCGGATGGCTCATGCTTGTCGAAGATTGTGTTGATTGTCAATCTCCTGTTCGCGACAATTCTCCTCATTTCCCGGTGTTTAAGGAATTTATTGGGGCTTCTTATGCGGAGAGATATAACATACTTTGCCGAAAGCTAAGCCAGGAACAGTTATACACGACAGCAACCTTACTGCTTTCTCCACGCTCTGCGATCAATGACGGGCAGTATCGCGAGCTTTCAGACATCACCGGTATGACAACTTTCGTATCTACTTTCGCGGGATATGTTGCGGCCGAGGCAGCGCGATCACAAAATAGCAAATAATTATTTTTTGAATTTCCGGAATCAAATTTCTTATCTCAATTCATCGTGATAAAGATGATTGAATACCTATTTGGGCTTATTTGAATTCCTCAATAATGTAAACGGATTAAAGGAAGTCACGATGGCCGAAAAGTCCAGAATCCGATTGAATTCGACCATCCGTTATCAATCACTATTCGATGCTTGGTCAATCCTGGCGCGAAAGAGATTCATTGTCAGGGAAAAGAAAGTGGGATCATCCAAGATTTAAGAAAGACCAAGTGGGTATATTCATTGTTTGGCAACTAGGGAGGCGAGATGAAGAAATTGAAATCAACGCGTTTGCCTTCTATGATTATTTTTCCCCTCATGAAATGGAAAGACTCATACCTTCAACCGATTAATCTACTTGATTTTAGTTGAAAATATTGCTGTAAGGATCACAAAAAAGAAGCTAACTCTGCTAAATAGCGAGCTCTTCAATGGGGGAAAAATCTAGACTCAAGCGCGAGCGTCATGCAGTTAAAGCGGCAAAGGACAAAGCTTTTATGCCTTATGAAGCTGAGTTCGAACACGCTTGTACCGATCTTAGATCGCTGTTCGCTCGCTATACGGCCGAAGATGTTACCGTATCGTTAAATGTCTCCGATCTATGGATTCCCAATATATCGAGTCAAATCAAGCACACTCTTGCATTCTCCGTATCTATTGCGATGGCGGCCGATAGTTTTACAGGAGAAGACAGGATTGAATCATACTCGGATTTCAAGCAATTCATTGAACAGGTGCATGCCATCCTGCCGTCCTTCCCAATGCTGGAAGACTATGTGCCCGAAACCGATTGGGGTGAAGTGAAATTTCAATCAAGAGATTCGGCTCTGCGAATCTTTTATGGCGGGGCCGTAGAACGAATCTCCGATTTCGTTACCGCATTTAATCTAATCCATGGAACAGAGGGGAAAGCCAGCCAAGATATGCATCTCGCTTTGTTGGCACAACATCATGTCCTATCAGCAATTGACAGGACCACAGCTGGAGCCAGGGATGAGATCGAACGTGGTCACATCGAGATTCCATCAGAAGCCTTTTGGAAACTGTGCCGTGATGCCATTCTTTCCCTTTCAAGGAGATCTGAATTCAGAGAAGTAAGCAGGGAGTTGGTAACTCAGCTTAGCTTCTCACCATCCCCGAGAAAGTTAACGAAATTTAGCGATTCTGTGATGGATGGCACGGCACTTCCATTTTTTCTTGTGGAGGTGGGAACCAGTCGTTTTCCTTTGTCGCTCCGCAATGCAGCATCGACTGTCATTCAATATTGGTCGGACAAGAACAACGTTGTCTCGCCAAGATCTATAGCAGGTTTTGTTTCAACCCGGCTAGCTGATGTCATAAAGGGACCATTGCAACTTATCACTCGTACCGAGAGGCTGCCTTTCATTTTTTCCGCAGCTTTCTATGGCGGGACCAATCTGTATTTAGTCATAAACCTGGGAAATGAAGCTGTGGCCAATCTTCCCGGAATCGAGTCTGGCTTAAAGACAGCATTCAGTTCAGGTGACTGGGCATTTCAGCAAGTTGGCAAACCGGGTGCGATTCAGGTTCGTACCCAAGATGGTACTCTGCCGTCAATTGACCAATTAATTTTGCTAGCTGTCCTTTCGAGTTTAACCACAGTGACTAGGGTCCTTAAAATCCCAAAGACTAGGGCACGTATAATATCGCTCGCCGACTTTGTTACAATTTTTGACGCGATTAAGGACATCAAGGAACTGGAGCGGTATTGGGCATTCGTTGACGCGCATTCCTCGGTGCTAGACGGATTTTGTGGACCAGCAGATCTTTTTGCAGCTTTTCTTGATTCCAATGCATTGCTTGTAGACGGCGCTGTGAACCCCTCTATGATCACGCTAGATCCACATTGGGGATCCACATGGCGATATCGAATGCTGAGCAGTTACTGGGGAAACGTACCATTAGCGCTGCCAGACGTCCTTGATACAGTCTGGAACGTTGAACGGGACTCTGATGGATTATATAAATTGCTTGCCAAAAGTGCTCCCGCATTATGCTGGGGCGCTGTTATTGACAATTGTGCTGTACACTTCATGTTGATTGCTGGGACACAACCAATCGAATTGGAAGACGGAAATGTCCTAGAAGTATTAATCCATTGTTTGGCTGACTCTCTCAATCAGCGGCAATCCATCATAGCCAACCAGCCACTGTTTCAGTATCGGCAAATTGTTACTGAGTGTAAGACCAAGATGGACTCATTGGTATCATTGGAAGTTCACAATCACTCCGAGCAGCCTCTTTTCTCTGAATGGCAAATCTCGGAGAATACCGCCAAGCGCTCACTCAATATAGTCGTGCAGGTAAACCTCCAGCACGTAAGAAGACGCTTAACCGATGTGACCGAAGCTTCTTTCGAAGTCGAGGCAGCGCTGGCATGGATTGCTGAACTATCAGCCAGATTAAACCTTTCCGTTGATTCTAATGTATTAGTCCAATTGCGTAACACGTCTGTGAGAAAGCCGCGCTTCTTGATGACTGAAAGACGGCGGACCGTCGATGTTCCGGAATACCCGGTTCCCCATCTTCCGAGCCCCGAGCACTACAAGCTCGCACGCCGAGATCTCGCAGTCGCATTTAAGGAACTCGGAGCAAAAGAGGGTAAGTACGAGCTCGATGAAGCAAAGCCATTGATCGATGCAGCCAGAGATAATTTTCGAGCCTTGATCCATCATAGTGTATCTTCCCTACGACGCTTCGATCTTATCAAATTTTGTATCGAACAACTGGACATGTTGATTGCTAGATATGACCATGAATTGACTAGAATTCAAATAAGCCTAAATCATGAGGTAACCTATGATCGGGCAAAAAGCCTAGCAGAAGCGCGCGATCAGTTGCTTCAAGAGTCACGCAACTACCGCTACCTTCTTGAATGTTGCCTCAGTATGCCTGACCACGGTTCAGGGCAAGTATCGCACGAAATTGTTGTTCAGTTAATAGCAAGCATCGATTGGCTGATGGTGCTTTACAACGCCAGTGATGTCCTTCACAATGGGTTAGATGTGGCTGGCTTAGAACTCGACAACTTCTTTATTCCTAATGTGCATTATACGACTATGAATGAGCGCAACGAGGCAGCATTTGGCAACGAAGCAGCTGAAATGAAGTTGGGCATAGGGCTGAATGAGGTAGATGAAGTTCAAGCTATCCAACCCAACGATACCGAGGGAAATCAACTTGACCAGGCCTTTTATCAGGACACAGGGGTCAGTCTCTTTGATTTTTTCGCTGGATTGCACGTTCTAGCACAGTGGCCTTCTGCAACAGGGAACAAAGATCTACGCTTTTCGTATTCCGCATCCCGTGAAGAAATCGGCGCAGTGTTAAGCAAATCTATCGCCGGCATGAACCTTAATGAGGCGGATAGAGTCATTGCCCTTGCAAGCTTAAAACCAGCGGGAATAAGACGTTTACTAGGTAAGTCTACAGATGAATCGGACGTTCCACTGTGGGAGCATAACAAGCGAGGCGACCGCTATACGATCAAGCCAGTAATCAGTATTGACGAAAAAAATCTGATATGGGGGGCAGCTTCATCGGAGAGAGCAGCCAGAACTTGGGTTCAGTCTCTTTCAAATGGTTATATGCCGGCTGATTTTAACTGGCCTAAAACCAAAGAAGCAGTTCGCAACATCAAAGAGCGTTTAGAACGACAACTAGAAGTAGCAACAACTGCCGTCCTGGCCCGCGGCACACCCCATGCTGAACAAGGGATTGATTTCAAGCGCCGTTATCCTAAAGAAAATTTCAAGGACGTCGGAGACTTCGATGGACTCGCTTATTGGCCAGAAACGAATCAATGGATAATCGCTGAATGTAAGTATAATCAGCCAGCCTTCTGCCTGAAAGATGCAAGACGCCTCCGTGATCGAATTTTCGGCACCCCTGCGAATAAAGGACAGTTTGACAAAATTGAAAGACGACGAGAATTTCTTTTCGACAATATGGAAAAAATTCTTACCTGCCTCGGTTGGCCACCACCTCCAGTTGGCCTTCAGCCGACGTTGCATGAACTGTATGTGAGTCGTGACATTTATTGGTGGATGCGCAATCCCCCCTATGCGGTGTCGTCATATTTTATTCGCATAGACCAACTTGATAATTGGTTGAGAGGACAAGGGCTGTTCAGGTAACCAATTTATATCACTATTGTTCCGCATCAGATTAAGGGAAATGGGAGATTTTGTCAGCCTAACTATCAAGAGTAAGCCCCCGGCTTTGCCGGGCGACTCACCAGAGTTTGACTCGATAACCACAGTATTAATGTACTGCCAATCTCAGTTTACGTCTTGATATGCCATCAGCATGAAATTTGCGTATTTAGAAAAGGGGCGGCATGGCCGCCCCCTCGTTTGATGCTGATTCACTCCTTTCGCTGCAGGTTCCTCACCATGAGAAAAGTCTCCCGGTCCGTCATGGAATTCCGGAAGGTGCCCATGATGTCGAAGGAGTTCTTCAAAAAAAGATTCGCGCTCCTCTTGTTGTCCGATCGAACGGTGCAAGAGACCAGGGGAGTGAAAACCTTTCTCAGGGCTTCCTCCAGGAGGAACCTGCCGACCCCGCTCGCCCTATATTCCTCCTTGACGAACAGATGCTTTATTTCCGTCATGTACCATCCCCGCTCCACCAGGGAGACGCAGCCCGCTATCCGACCGTCCTTCAGCGCGACGTAATAGCGGTCCTCGAATACGGCGAGGGAGTGGTATCCCTCGATGATCTCCCTGATCCGGAAGATGGTCGTCCTCTTGATCACTTTTTTGAATACGATCTTCATGCTTCAATCCCTCCTTTCGGTCGGCAATTGACCCGGCCCTGACCTCCCGCGCCTTTCCGCTCAACGCTTTCATCTTCTTTCCTCCTTTCTTTTTTCCGTTCAGGCCTTGACAATAAAAAAGGCCCGGCGTTTTCCCAACGACAGACCTTCCCGCTTCTTAATGTATTCAGTTTTTGTTAAAGCCGAATATTCCGGGAAACTTTCCCGTTACTCCACACGAGGTTTCACAAAAAAGGATCGGCTCCTGAAACCAGGCAGACCACCCCCTTGGTGACAATTTTCTTTTGATCGCTTACTCGACTCCCTGCCGTGCCCGGCAGTTTGAAACATCCGGCTGGCTACGGATGAGTTCGGCCCCGGATGGGGGTTCTCCTTTGGGGAGATCAATAAAAAATATTTCAACCCGGAATGCCCGGGAAATTTACTTCTTTTTGCTTTTCTCTTCGGCATCGGCGCCGTCCTCCCGGCTCTCCATTCCCTTCGGGGGTCGGTAGGGCACGCCCGCCTTCTCGCAGATCCGGGCAGCACTATGGTTCAGCCCCTCGACCGCCTTCTGGTAGTCTTCCAGGATCGGAAGGACCTCCGGGGTCGTGAAGCGGATCAGGAGTCCATTTCTCAGGATGCGGATCGCCTTGTCGGCGCTCCTCACGATGTCGAGGACCCGGTGGGTATCGGACGTCCTGGTGATGATGACCCGCGTGTCCCGCTCCCTGGCCAGGGAGACTTTCCTTTCGATCCGGTCGGTCAACCGGTTTTGCTCTTCCATGCGTCATTCCTCCTTGAGAGATGTTTTTTGTTCCCTGTATAACGCGATCCCGATGCTGATCACCGGGACCATGATGAAGATCACGGTCGTGAGCACGATGAACCAGGCCGATATGAGGAGAACCGGCCTGAACTCGACGATCCAGCCGTAGACATTCTCCAGCGCCCCCGGCGCGACCCAGGAGCGGAAGATCGAGAGAAACGCCGCGATCCTCCCATCAGTCAAGACGACCAGGTACAGGAAGTGGAACAGGATGAAAGCCAGGACCATCTTCAGGATCGCCCCGGCGATCGTCCCGCTCACGAAGCTCCGGATCATGACCCGGGTGAATCTCCCGGCGTAGTACCTTCCCATGCCCCCGGTGAAAACGGCGTAGCCGATGCTGAAGCTGAGCGCGATCAGGAAGACGAAACCCTTGTCGAACGCCGTCGGCTCCGTACTCCCGAATACCGGGATCAGTTTTTCCAGGACCCCGATCGCCAGGGGGGCGAGAAGGGCGCTCACGAGTCCGCTCACCAAAGAACCCTTAAAACCCGCCTCGAAGTACTCGATCCGGTTCTTGGTCGTGAAGAACCGTTCCGGGATCTCGCTTCCCTTTCTGTCCATGGCGGAGAATTTTTCGATTTCCGACAGGGCGTCGATGATCCCCTTGGGCTTCGACTCTCCGCCGCCGCTCGTGATAACAACCGTTCCGCTTCCGCCCGGCACGAATACCTCCTTTTCTATCTGAACCCCAGGAATCTCAGGACCGTGGCCCCGTAGGTGATTGCGACCGATATCACGAAATAGGCAATGCCGAGCTGAAACCGCTGCTTCCGCACGCCGAACCAGAAGGCGAGGAAGAGGGAAGAGGCTGCGAACAACCTCGCCCAGAATCCCTGGAGGACGGTGGCGAAGAGCATCCGCCAGAAGGACTGATATCCCTCGTGGGAAAAGTATTTGAGCGGGTTCAGGAATTCCAGGAAGTCCATGGCAAGGATCCCTTTCGCGTAGTTCTCCTGATATATAATGTTTTCGATGCAGGGATTTTCGGTTGGAAATTACGGGAAGGAGGGGGATTGACGCAGCAGACACCGTGTGATTTCAGCTACTTGGATGGCTTGCGATTCTGGAAAAATTTTCGGTATCTCAAGCCCATGGACCCGGATCCGTCACAATTCTTCGCTTGTTTCGATTTGCACGCCCGCTTGGCATAAATGGAGACAGTCAGGTCAACCGGTCAGTATCTGAAATACTTACTGAAGCGTCGATCGGTATGATTGGCGGGATTAACAATACTTTAAACCCAGATTTTCCATTAGCAGATTTTGGTCATAATAGATAGCGTTAGTCGCTTTTAGTTGTGAGATTATCCTGAGTATGTTCTAATGGAAACCATTAGAAATAGGGTTTTGATTT